>Ga0208062_100009_pt1 | contig 78166 bp, 78 predicted proteins | sample DeeseametaMP0261_FD_184217 | JGI IMG/M metagenome (GOLD analysis project Ga0208062, IMG submission 184217) | Marine microbial communities from the Deep Atlantic Ocean - MP0261 (SPAdes) | ecosystem: Environmental > Aquatic > Marine > Oceanic | place: South Atlantic Ocean | collected 2011-01-01 | reverse complement strand
CAGAGGCAGACACCATAGGCTGGTTTCCTGCCTCAGACAGATCAATGATGCTGAGCCGGCGGTGGACCATCCCGACTCCATCATCAGTCCAGATAGCCCCGGCATCTGGCCCGCGGTGCCTGATGCTTTCGCCCATGCGCGCAAGCCAGTCTTTATGGGCAGCTCTGTCGGGTGTAGAAGGCGTTCTTAGAAAACCGGCCAAACCACACATTCTCAGCCTGCCCTCCTGACCGATACTGGCTCTCCGACAGTCCCGTTCAGCAGATTGGAAAACAAAGTTTCATACTCCTGAGCCATGCGAGCGGCGGAGTAACGCTCTTTAACCATCTCACGGGCATTCCGGGTAAGTGATTCGGCTAATTCCTTGTCGCTCAACACTCGACTGCAACACTCGACCAGTGACTCACGATCTCCCAGGGGAGCGAGTAACCCGGTTTTTTTATGCTCAACCAGCTGATCAACCCCGGGAATATCATAGGCAATCACGGGAATTCCCATAGCCATGGCTTCCATCATGCAGCGGGGAATGCCCTCCAGGGAGGAGGTCATCACGAAAAGGTCGAAACGGGAAAGCAGGTTCAGGCGATCACTGCGAAAGCCTAGAAATTCAACGGCGCTCTCACTCGCCATCTTACTGGCCTGAGCCTCCAGCTCTGCCCTTTGGGCGCCATCGCCCAGCAACTGAAGGCGCAGGCGATTATCTTTCTGGTACAGGGCATCAAACACCGCAAGCAGATCAGGAATTCCCTTGCGGGGAATCATCTGGCCGATAAAGCCAATGGTCCGGTGCGCAGACTCATTGGCTCCCGGACGCCCTGCCTCACCGGCTCTGAACGCATCAATCTCGGTTAGATCAACACCATTCCGAATAAAACGGGTTCTGGCGGCAGGCACACCAAACCGTGCCATATCCTGAACCAGCTCTTCCGAAAGCGGCACCACCTGGTCAAAATACCGCAGCATAAAAGTTCCAACCTTTATAAAAGCACTCAGCTTGAAGCCCACCTTCCCGGAAAACCCGTGCGGTGTGCTGACGCACTGTATTCCGGTGCGGCGGGCGGCAATCAGGCCGAGGATGTCCGATTTATAACCATGGGTGTGGATGATGTGGATGTTCCTTTCGCGAATCACCCGGCATAGCTCTTTAATTACCCTCGCATCGAACCGGCCGTTCATATCCAGGTAGTGAACCTTCTGTCCCTCACTCGTCGGGTACTGCTCGGCCACTGTGAGATCCTGGTCTGCGTTCTCACGGGTGACGGCCAGGTCGCAGTTCACGGTAGTTTTATCAATGTTGTTGGCCAGTGCCAGTACCCAGCGTTCTGCACCGTAGAAGCCGGCAGGCGTTATGAACTGTAAAACGTTAATCGGTGTCATGTGGGCATTTCCGTTGCGTTGGGTGATGGCCGCTTTCCAAGCCTTCTGTGGGCCAGGTGCTCCTGAAATTGCAGGTAGTAGACATTGCCCGCAGCCGCTACGAACAGAATCATCCACCACAGAATTTCAGACCGGAAACGGTCTATAAACGAGGCAGACACCATGTAGGAAAGCAACGCGACTTCCAGGGCGACTACCCGAAAATACTCATCCGTTCGCCCTTCACTGATCAGTCGCTTCTTGGCTTGCCGGTTTACCTTTAAAAGCGACATCAGCAAGAAGAAAAACAAAATCGGACCCGGCCACCCAACTTCGGACAACAACTGGAACCAGGACGAATGAACCGCCCGTTTCTCTTCCTTACCCCGCACCTCCGGAGGAATGTAAGCCGCGCTGATTTCCTGATAACCCATGATGCCAAGCCCCGCCGGGTGCTCTTTCATCATGGTAAAAGTGGCCCACCAGAACTCCATGCGGCCGGCGCCACTGGATTTGTCTTCGAGGTCTTGCATGGTATTCATGCGACCCCAGAACTGGTCGTCGGTAAGATAGAGCGCGCCGGAGAGGCCACCAACTACGATCAGAATTGCCATCGCCCGCTGGCCCTTTTTCTGGAAACGGGAAAACAGCATATACAGCAGGTAAATCCCCACGCCCGTGGCTGCTCCCAAAAAAGCCCCCCGGCTATTGATCAGAACCAGCCCATTGGCGATCAGTCCGCCACAAAGTACGCACAGCACTCGGGTTTTGAAGTTACCCATCCAGGCCAGGTACATCAGGATGACCGCTGCAGGCACCAGGGTGATAGCGGCATCATTAGCATCGGTACCATCGGCCATACCGATGCCCTCTACCCTGTCTCCGGCGTTTCGGCCAGTGACAGTCGCCAGGTACCCCAGATAGGTAGCACCGGCGATGTAACCCCACATCACGGCGTGCAGTGCTCTTTCCGAGTGAATGAGTTTGTAGGCAACCGCAATAATGATGACCGTTTTGGTGAAGTCGAAGGTGAACTTGTCATGGGCTACCGGGTTGATGGCGTGCAGGTACATGAAGTAATACATCCCGAGAATCAGGATGATCCATTTCGTAGCGGGCTGGGCCAGCCAGGGGCTTTTCGCTGCCTGCTCCCGGTGGCGGGTTACCAGTACAAAAATCATCAAGGCAACCGCAATCAAGGAGTACCTGAGGCCCGGAATCGACGCCGACCACCACCGATCATCCGGATTCAAAAAATAAACCAGCTGATACAACACGAACGCTGCCGTGCCGCTATACATCAACGCAGCCACAATCCCGCCAAAGAACACCAACAAAAACAGCAGCGCAAACTTGGACATCAGCTCTGCTCCCGGCCGTTAACCGGCCTGGCACTGTTCCAGGTAACCTGGGTTTCTCCCCGCATGGCTTTCACAATCCCTCGGACCGCATAGAGATTGACCATCACAAAGTAATAGGGTGTGGAGAGCCAGGCCGGCATTACGTTTTTGTCTTTGCTCAGGTGGCCGGCACAGACCAGAATCAGCAGCACAGCAGCGCCCAGGGTGATGAGCTGAAAGAGTCGGAAACCCACCAGCGCCAGTAGTACGCTACCGACTGTTCCGGTTAGCAAGAACAGCGGTATCAGCCAGCGCAGCAGTTTGTGGGATATAACCTCCCAGGCAAACACCCCTGCCCTGAACGGATTCATGGTGGACGTCACCCGCATCAGGCCACGAATGCTACGGTTAACAATGCGTTCTTTACGGGCGATTTCCTTGTCGAATTCACCGGCGGTCTCTTCAAAGCATCGGGCTTCAGCATCAAACACGCCCCGGTAACCCTTGGCTATTATCTGCAGGGGGTTCACAAAGTCGTTGATGTCTTTTTGCTGCAGTGGCTCCCACAGACGGGTACGAATGGCATAGATGGCACCATCTCCACCGACCACCGAGTGCAGGCGAGACTCCATCTGCTTAATCGCCATTTCATAGCGCCAGTACAAATTCTCATTTCTGGCGCTGGCTCCTGCGTCGCCGTCGGTGTAGAGCGCCGCTCCTACGGCGTAACCCACATCCAGGTCGGCAAAGTTGCGTGCCAGTTTGGTGATGGCATCGGCGGCGTACATGGCATTGGCGTCGCTGAATACCACCAGGTCGGTGTCCACGCTTTCCATGGCCAGGTTCAGGCCCATGGTTTTACCAAGCCGGCCCTCCTGGCGGATCAGCCGCACGCCCTGCCCCTGATACTCGCGAACGATGTCATCGGTGCCGTCATCAGAGCCATCAGACACCACCAGAATCATCAGCTTATTGCGCGGGTAATCCAGCGCCAGCGTGTTATCGAGCTTGGCGCGGATAACCGGCGCTTCGTTGTAACACGAGATAATCAGGCTCACGGTCGGTGTGATGTCACCAATCCGGTGGGTCCGCGCCGGGTAGCCCCGGGTGAAAAACCAGAGCATGGCCGGGTATCCGGCATATACATAGACCGGCACCAGCAGGCTCACAACGGTGATCACTAACACTATCGACATCATAGGCTGATATGTTTCCTTAACTTCGGCCCCAGCCGGTTGGCCAGCTGCAGTGGCAGTCTCCGCCAGCAGGCTTCAATCCAGCTTCGAAGTTTCTTTGCCAGCAACCCAGGCTCTGTTGCCGGAGACTGAACCACTGAACCATCCGATTGCCACTGCTGCCAGTCCAGCGCCACAGGCTCTGCACCCCACTGCTTTTTGAAACGATAGGTGCCTTCGCCGAAAGACGACCGGCCGAAATCGAATTGTCTGCATCCGTAATCGGCAACATGGCTCAGTAACTGCCAGTACAGCAGCATGTTCGGCGCCAGGTGATTGTATTCCGCCAGGGTGGACGCCCAGGGGATGCAGGCGGTCTTGCCCTGCACCAGCACGATGCCGGCACCCACAACGTTGTTTTCAAGACGCACAATGCCCACCAGCAGGCGGTCGTCGTAGGCAGTTTTCAGGGCATCAAACCACTCCCTGCCGTGAACCGGAGAGCCAAGGCGCCGCATGTTGGCGGCGAACACCGGGTAGAAGGCGTCGATTCCGGAGGCACCGGTTACCACTTCGGCCGTCAGGCCATTTTTTTCCGCTTTGCGAATCTGGCTGCGCAGTTTGGGTTTATAGCTGGCGAACAGCCGTTCAGAAGACTCCGGTAAAGAAGCGACCATGCTGACTTTGCGGTTGCTTTTCCGCTGTTCCAGCTCGGCGATATCCTGTTCGCAGAGTGCCGGCCCTCTGCGCCGGACTTCCAGGGTGCTTGCACCCAACTCGGAGAGCAGGGTTCGGACACCGGTTTTCAGGGCCGATTCGCCTTCGGCGGTCTCATACAGGGGGCCCGCCAGATCACAGAACGGCAAAGACACCGGGGAGCCACCGCCAATGCGGCGCAACTGGCAAACCGGTAGTACCGCAACCAGACGGTGCCCGCGCCATGCTGTGACTACCCAGCATGGGTGGCCGTAAGCCTGCTCCACCGCGTCCAGCCAGGCAATATTGTGATAGGCCGTCGCGTGTGGATGGGAAGCCACAAAATTCTGGTAGGCGCTTCGGTCCACATCCACGCAACGCTCCACTTTCACATCAGCGGGTAGCGTCTGTTTATGCCCGGTGACATCAGCCATCGCAATCACCGTCATTTCAGCCTCCCTCCGGCCTCGGGAAGGAGCCGGTTACGGGCTTTGCGCATCACGTCTTCCAGCTTCAGCTTGAAGCGGTCCCGCTGCAGCGACACCTGCACCAGCTGCTTATGAAGCGATCCCATCTGGGTTTTATAGCGCTCGTCGCCTCCCATAAAGTCGTAATAATGGAATCCGTGGTGGCGGTAGTCTTCAATGCACAGGCTGTGGCCCAACAAACCGGGCTTGTAGCGGTTGTCGGGCTCGGTCTTCATGCCGCCCAGATAGAAATACACCTTCTGGTCGTAGAGCAGGTTGTAGAAGGAGGCGATCATGTCATCTCCAGCCTTAACCGAAACCAGATCGACACCGCCGCTGGCCCATTGATCCTGAATCAGGCTGCGGTGGAAGCGTACAAAATCCGGGTTTGCGTAGCCGCTCTGGTCCGGGCCTGCACCCCAGCGGTTCAGGTGTAACGGCCCGATGCTGTCAAAGATGGCCACGGCTTCTTCGGCGGAATCCGGCCGCACCAGCTCCACAGCGCCCCACGCTTCATAAAGCCGGTGAGATCGATTGATCTGGTAACGAGTGTTTCGCGTCAGGGTATCCAGGTAATGCTGACCGCTGCGGCGCAAGGCATCCAGGTCTACCCCGTAACAGGGCGCTTCCCATCGCAGATGGGCGAAGAGGCCGGTAAGCTCGGCGTAGTGGCGGGCCTCTTCGGCATCTATAGCGCCGACAATGAATTCATCCCACTGGGGCATATCGTTACAGAGGTGCTGCAGGCACGCGGCCGCAACTGACGCTTCCATGCCCTGCTCTGCAAGGAACCCGTTATACTCAATCCAGATCTGGTCTTGTTGCCGGTGCCCGGTCTGGTGCAGTCGCAGGCAGTTGGAACGGAGCACACCATGGCGCCGCTCTTCCGTCTGCACCACAATGCCAAGGCCCACTACCCGATCGCCTTGGGTTACTTCGAGAACCTGCGCCTGAGGTTCATAAACCGCCAGCCAATGCCCCAGCCATTGCCAGGACAAAAACACGGTTGGCGAAGCCCGGCCTTCCAGGTCGCGCCAAAGCGCTTCCAGCCGCTCAAGGTCAGCAACCGGGTAGCGAACAACCTGCAACCGTTCAGAGTTCATATAACGCATCCTGCTCCATGGCGCGTTCAGTGCTTCGGGCTCGGATGTTTCACCAGGTACGGCCCCATCACCAGATAATCCAGCGCCCCCTGCAAGAAGGCCCTGACGGCATCTTCCGGGCTACTGACAATCGGCTCTTCGTGCATGTTAAAGCTGGTGTTAATCAGGCTCGGAATGCCACTTAGCTTCTCGTACTCTTTCAGGATTTCGTAGTAACCCGGGTTAACTTCACGACTGATCAGTTGCGGCCTGGCCGTGCCGTCTACATGCACTGCTGCCGGACAGTTTTCCCGCATAAACTCGGTGCAGTCGAAGGTGATGGTCATGAATTCAGCCGCGTGTTCTGCACCTTTGATGTTGTGATAACAGCGCTCCCTGGCCTCGTACAAGGTCACCGGCGCAAAGGGCATAAACTCGGTGCGGCCCAGGCGTTTGTTCAGCCACTGGTTCACTTCCGGCTCCCGGGCGTGATACATGATGGAGCGATTGCCCAGCGCCCTCGGGCCATATTCCATGCGGCCATCAAAGCGGGCCACCACCTGTCCGCTGTGGATCAGCGCAGCCACTTCTGCCGCCAGGTGTTCTGGCCGGGAGAAACTCAGGCCCTCGGCCTGCAATGCCTTTTCAAGCTGCGCCTCCGGGAAGTCCGGGCCAAAATAGGCGCTGGAAATTGACGGCTTAATACCGCCTGGCCAGCTGTGATAAAGCGCAGCACCGGTGCCGCAGCCGCCATCACCCATATTCGGGTACACGAAGATGTGATTGACCCCTTCAATCTCAAACAACCGCTGGTTCAGCTTGACGTTTGCAGTCACACCACCAGACAACACCAACGTGTCGATACCGGTTTTCTGAACCCAGTGGCGAACGTAGTTGCAAGCCACTTGCTCCAGCACATACTGATAGGCCGCCGCCACGTCGATCTTCGGGAACCGGCTCGCCAGGTAACGGGAGAAATACACGTTATTGGCTTCGTAGATTCGGAAGTCCCCGGGCGTTTGCTCAATCCGGCCCAGAAGGATGTCCCCCAGAATGGACGGATCACCGTATGAAGCCAGCCCCACGATCTTCCCTTCATGGCGGCTGGGCTTGAAGCCGAGGCTTGAGGTGACATGCTCGTACAGTGTGCCGAGGGAATTCGGAAACGGCAGGCCATGGAGGCGTTTGATCTTGCCGTTACTGGCCTCGCTGACGGAACCGGCCAATCCTGAGCCGTAGCCATCCAGGGTCACACACAGAGCACGGTCAAACCCGCTGCATAGAAAACTGTTGGCGGCATGGGAAAGGTGGTGATCCATGCGTTTGACTGGTTTGGTCCAGCCATTTTCGGCCAGTCCGTTATTAAGATCCTGCTCCCAGCGTTTGAAGCTCTCGGTTGCAGCCTCACCCCACTGGCGCGATGCCTTGAACGCGGCGTTGTTGGAAGCCAGTTTCTGGGCCCCCGCCATGCTGTAAAACGAGCTGTGTAAAAAGCTCTTTTCCATGATGGCATTGGGATGTTCCAGGCCATGAATGGGCTGATTGCGATCCGGCACCTTCTCCAGCGCTTCCTTTACCTGCCTGCTCAGGTCCGCGGGCTGAAAGCCTTTGATAAAGGTTTTCTCGTCTTCCAGGTTCTTGTGGAAGAGCTTCTGTTCGTTTTCCCAGGTGAGAAATGGATAGCACACCAGGTCAAAATCCTGCATTTGCAGGCCGGTGTAATCCAGTGCCGCCTCCAGCGCCAGCTGGGGAAAGCCGTCCTGCTGCTTGGTGCGGGAAAAACGTTCTTCCCCTGCGGCGAACAGAATTTCACCATCTTCAACAATGGCAACGGTTGAATCCTTGTCCAGGGGGGAAATCCCGAGAACTTTCATACCATGCTCTCCATAAGGGTACGCAGACGAGTTGGCGTGGTCGCCTTGCCGCCCAGATCATTAAAGAAAAAATCGAAATACTGCCGGAAGCTCGCCAGGAACTGCTCCAGCTGCTGTTCATCCTGAACGTAGGTGGTGTTGCCGGGCACGACACTCGGGCTGTGAAAACTCCAGGTGAAGGTTCGCACCCCTTGGCGGTAAAGGGCTTTGGTCAGTTTCACGTGTTCATCCGGCGTAAAGCCTTCAGGTGACAGCATCAGGCGGTCGACCGCACCGGCCCGGGAAAGAATGCCCGGCGCCTTGAAGCGGATCATTCGGGTTGCCAGCTCATACAGCGGCACGGCGGCGGGTCTGGCCCAGCCGATAAACCCACCGGTACAGGGAATTTCCAGCAGCGGTTGTCCTGCCGGCCCGAACCAGAACGGCCGCGCATCGAAGCGGCGATAGTCCGGGCCGCCATCTGCGCGGGAATCCAGCGGCGGGCATACGGAAAGATCGATACTGAATCCCAGATCCCGAAGAATCTGCCCGGTGTTGGGGCCGAAACCGTATCGCCCCGCCTTGTAGGCTACGGGCGCTACGCCCAGGTTCTGGCGAATGGTTTCCTTCAGAACCGTCAGCTTTTCCCGTTCCAGGGGTTCCGGCAGGTTACCCGGGTAGGTATTCGGCCGCGTAAGTTCCTCTGTCTGGGGCGGGTTCACCCAGGGGTGCAGATGGGCGCCAATCTCACACAGGCCCTGCTCCGCATAGTCCCGCAGTTTCCGATAACCCTGAACTTTGCTGGCGATGGGATAATCGATCACGTAGCAGGGCTGAATGCCGTAGTCGTTGAAAATATCCTGCACCCGGTCGATACAGTCCATGGCAGTGACCCGGTCTTCAAATGCATCCGGCTCGGCCTTCCAGTCGAACTCTTCCTCGGTATCGATCACCACCAGCAATTGCGGCGGCGTTTCCTTTGCAAGTTCGATGTAGCGTTTGTTGTCGAACATGATTCCCTTCTGTCCGTGGTGGTTCAACGTGTTGACGTCAGGCTGAAATCTTTGGCGATAAACAGTCGGACGGCATACTGTTCCTGGTCAGCATTTTCCGCTTTGCGCCGGACCCAGCTTTGTCGCAGCTGCAACCCCATTCGCACGTCTTCCGCCAGCCGGCGGCTAACGCCAAGAATCAACTGATGCCTCTGCTCGTCAATACGCCCGGTTTCAATTCCGGAATCCGCCTGCCAGCTGTAGGAGGCCGTCAGCTGGTGCAGGTTTGTGATATCCACGCCTAGATTCAGGGCCGCGCCGTAGTTGTAAGTGGTTGCGCCCGAAAGCTCGGATTCCAGCCGCTCGACCTGAGCGGTGGCCCCCAAGCTGCACACATCACAGAGTTTGCTAGTGTTATGGGAAACCAAAACCGCATCACTCACCACCAGTTCCCGGAGCTCTATGGTGTCTGGCAGAAAGGCAAACTGAGGCGGAAGGTTCAAGGACAGATCCGTTGTACTGTCTGATAACCGCCGGTTGTACTCCACGGAGGTGGTGGATTCCGGGCCTGCCCAGGTTCGGGTCAGGAAACCAGTCATGGCGTCACTTTCCTGGGTTGACTGCCCCGGGTAGTCGGCTTCAGACCAGCTCTTACCCGCGCCGATGCTGAAAAAACCGTTCTCAAGGTACAGGCTGTAATTCAGCTCTGCGTTGTCGATGGTGGTATCAACACCCGCATCATCAGCCCAACTACGACGGGCACTCAGGCCCGCCGTAGATCGCTCGGTCAACCGGCGCGAGAAATCGGCGCTGACCGTCTGGGACTCGGAATCATTGAGGTCGCCACTGCCGTAGCTTTTTCCCGCTTGGCCAGCCAGTCTCAGGGAAGACACTTCGCCGGGCTGGAAAGTAAGCCCGGCCCCGCCGGTCAGGGTATTCCGGGTATCGTAGTCGCCGGCGTTCAACAGGAAACCGGTGTTGTTACGGACAGACTGGATGCTGTGGCCAAGATTGAAATCCAGGGGGTTGGCAGACGTTGCGTAGTCGTAGCGGGCCGCACCGTTTACCGAGCTGGAATCGGTCTGGTCTCCGGACGGCAGATCTCTGCTGGTAGACAGGCTGCCACCGTAATTCAACGATAAATGATTGGCACCACTTCTCAGAGCGCCCCCCACCTGGCCGGACACACCCGCCCCGGGCTTGGTGTTGTTGCGTCGGCCATCGGCGGTATCCATTCGGGTATGCACGGCTTCGCCATAGGCCGAGGCCGAACCGGACACACTCTCTATCGTGTCCGACAATGACTGGGCCACCACCGGGGCACTTAGAACCACCGCTGCGCATGACAGCGGGGCAACTAACAATCTGAACCTTTCTTCCCTGAGCTTCATGGCTTCACTCCTGGAAAACCAGACCGGCGAATTTCTGCGGATCAACCGCATCCACGCATTCCGCAGCTGTTTCTGCTGTCACATCGCCAAAAGGCACGCCAAACACGATCTGGTCGGCAAACCGCTCCAGAATGCGGGCCTCGGTACTGCGCCGGATAGGCGGCGTGTTAAGGACAATGCAGCGGTCCGGGTAACGGTGCTTGAGCTCTTGCATCAGGTCACGCATACGCGCCGCTGCGAACAGCTCCACTGCATGGGACACCCGGGTACCTGCCGGTACTACCGTTAACCGGTCTACACCGCTGGGGTACAGAATGGACTTGATATCCACCTTTGCATCCGCCACGTAATCCGTCACACCACTGCCCATTTTCGATGAGACCAATGCCGGCAGTGCATTGTCGTGAGGATCGCAGTCCACCAACAGAGCAGAGGTGTGGGCGTCCATGGCAAACGCTGACGCCAGGTTGTAGGCGGTCAGCACCGAGCCGGAATCATTGCCAAGGCTGCTGTACATCACAGTAAAGCCCTTGTCGCCAGCCCGGTTTCTGAGCTGGATACGCAGCTCCCGGTAGGCATCCATCACCCGCTTGTCGGGCATGCCCGGATAGATGATTTTCTTTTCCCGGAGCTGCTGCTGGGTCCAGGGTTTGGGATTGGCAATCATCCCCAGTGACAAGGCAGGGTCGTAAACCGTTGGGCGGTGGTCTGCTGCGTCTGTAACAATGGGGCCCAGGTCCGGAATCCGGCGCTGGGTGCCGGCAAACGGCCTCTCCTTCCGGAATTGCTCTTCGGAACGGGCCTCCCCGGGTTGAGCCTTATGCTGGCGCCGCTCTTCCTGGCTTTTCAACAGCGCTTTGTAGAGTTTGTTGTCGTCCATCAAGCGCCCCCACTGCCAAGCAGCTCGCTGACTTTACGCACCAGCTGTTCCGGCGTTACGCCCATTACACTGAATAGCAAAAACGCAAGGTAGCCGGCCATAAAGATCCCCAGAATAAACAGCAGACCAATCACATCTTTGCGAAGCAAACGGTCTTTCCATGAACTGCTGTAGTGTGGAATGGTAGCCAGCACCGGTATCGCAGGCGGCAGCGCCAACTGGAGTGTCCGGGGCGAGCGTACCCGCTGATCGAACATCACCAGCATCACCAGCAAGCCAAGTACCGTTGCACTGCCCAGGAATGGCCCGGCAATCCCAACCTGATAGAGTTGCAGGCCATCCCAGGACACTGGATAGGATGCGGGCTCCTGGATCTTGTAGCTGACCCCCTCTCCCTGTACGTCCAGGGTCATGGTCAACCTTGCCTTCTCACGGCGCTGCAACATATCTTCATAGACTTCCCGGGTAACGTCGTAATCCCGGGTCAGTTCACTCAGTTCGGCCTGGTTCGCCGCAACCCTTTCACCACGCTGGAAGGCTTCATCCAGCAGGGCCTGCAAAGATGTCAGCCGGTTTTTCTGCCCCGCCAGCCGTGTAGTGCTTTCAGCCAGCTGCAACTTCAGGCTTTCGTATACCGGGTTTTCCATTACTTCGGTCAGGGCACCTTCCCGCTCCTGGGCGGGCTGGGTGGCTATCTGGCGCTGAAGGTCTTCAATCTGCCCAAGGACCGAGACTACATCCGGGTGCTTCTCGTGATATTGCAGCAGCAGGCTGTCCCGCTCCTGCCGCAACGCTGCCAGCCGTCGCTCTGCTGAGGATTGACCGGCATTGAGCGTAATGCGTCGTACCGGCTGCTCTTCGGCCAGCTGGGCACGAGTCAGTTCCACCTGGGATTCGGTCTGTTCAATCTCCAGTTTCAGGGTTTCGATATCACCGCGCAGGCGCTCGATCCGAGCCGTGACATTGCCCTCGGTTCCATCCTGGTTACGAACCCGGAACTCCTTCAGCCGCTGCTCGGCTTCTTCGAGCTGGCGCTGGTAGGCCTTCACCTGTGAATCAATAAACTCGAACGCGCCCTGGCTTTCTGAACGCTTCTTGCGCGCCGTGCGTTCAAGGAAACGGTTCAGTACTGCACTCAGCACCTGGAACGACTGGTCCGGCTCCCCGCTGCTGTAGGTCAGCTCCAGAAAACTCCGGTTGGTTACCCTGAGATTCACCTGCTTGCGCAACGTTGCAATCGCGGCATTGCGCTGCTGGTCCGGCTCCATGCCGGTGATCAGGCCGGTGTCTGCCGCCACCTGTTCCAGGAAAGTCCGGCTCTGGATCAGCTCCCGGGCCTCGTTGATACGGTCCAGTTGCGATACTTCCGCCTGGCCCCGCAAAAGCGGCTGCAGCACACTGCTCTGGTCGGCATAGAGCACGGCATGGGAGGTATAGGTTTTAGGTGTCACAAAGGCCACGGCCAACACGCCGGCCGTCACCAGCATAAAGATCACCGCCGCCATAACCCGCTTGCGGTACAGCTCCAGCTTTACCGCACGCAGCGTATCAAGAAGGAGCTGGAGATCCATCAGAGTTCACCGCGGAACAGCTGCTTTCTGGGAACGCTGATCACATCCCCTGGCTGCAGGGCGTGATTGGCACTCATATCGCCATCTTTCAGCATGGCGCCCAGGTCCAGGCTGTAGCTCTGGTACTGGCCGTCAATCATGCGGGTCAGCGTTGCCCGGCCATCGGCGGCGAAGTCTGTCAGCCCACCCGCCAGCAGAACCAGGTCAAGCACGGTCATGCCCGGCTGGAACGCCACCGACTGGGGCGACATCACTTGCCCGGTAATACGAATGCGGTTGCGGAATTCCTTGCTCACCGGATTGGTCACCATCACGGTCACTTCCGGTGTGCGGATGTAGTCTGCCAGGCCCAGGGTAATTTCTGAGGCCAGCTCTTCCGGCCGCTTACCCTCGGCCTTTACGTCTCCCATGAGAGGCAACGAGATATAGCCATCGGGGCGCACCGTAATGGACTGCCCGAGCTCAGGGTTACGCCACACATGCACGGTTACGGTATCGCCAACGCCGATTTCGTAGGCTTCCGGCTCCAGCTCCGAAGCTGGTGGCATGGTTTCCGAGGGTGGCAAAGCCGAGCAGGCGGCCAGCATCACCGCAAACAGGGCCAGTACTCCGTTTCTGATTACAACCAAGGCATTCATGTAGAACCTCCCGTTCCCTTTTTTATTGCGGCTGTGTCAGCGCACACCTTTTCCAAGCAGTACTACTTCTGCCGTCTGGATCATAATCAGGAAATCCATCAGCAGGCTGCGGTTTTTCGAGTAATACAGGTCGTATTCCAGCTTCCCCCTGGCATCCTCTACCGAGGCCCCATAAGGATAGTTAAGTTGAGCCCACCCCATCAGGCCAGGCCGAACATAGTGACGGGTGTCGTAATACGGGATCTTTTCCCGCAACTCCGAGACAAACTCGGGGCGCTCGGGCCGCGGGCCGACAATGCTCATATCGCCGCGAATCACGTTGTAAATCTGTGGCAGTTCATCAAGCCGGGTGTTGCGGATGAATGCGCCAACCCGGGTAACCCGGCTGTCGTTGGCGGAAGCCCACTGGGCCTTACCATCTTTTTCGGCGTCCTGGCGCATACTGCGGAACTTGAAAATGCGGAACTCCCGGCCCAGCAGGCCGACCCGGGTCTGGCTGTAGATAATGGGGCGACCGGTTTCCAGCAGGATCGCGATGGCGGTAAATACCATGAACGGCAGGGTGATAATCAGCAGGAATAATCCAAGGGTGAGATCCACAATCCGCTTGGTCCATTGCTGGCGCCGTGACGCCTGAAAACCCTCGGAGAAAACAATCCAGGACGGGTGCACCAGGTCCAGCTTGACCTTTTTCAGCTCCCGCTCGTAAAAATCGATCCCGTTGGTGACCGCAACACCCCGCAATTTGCATTCCATCAGCTCCGGAACCGGTAACCAGCCGCCTTCAGCTTTCCGACGCTCTTGCTGCAGCACGACAATTTCCGAGATACGGTTTTGCCGGCAATACTGGTAGAAATCTGCGGGCGCGGTAATCAAGCGGTCAGCCGAAACCACGGGAGAGGCGGAATCCGAGACGCACCCAAGGATACGAACGCCCAGCGCCCGCATGTTGCGGTCGTATTCCGCCAGCATCCAGGCTGCGTAGTCTCCGGAACCAAAGATAACAACACGGCGCACGAGCTTTTCAGAATCCACCAGCGCCGAGAAGCTGCGGCGAAGCATGATCACGGCAAAGGAACACAAGAGGATGGCCCAGAACAGATTGGTGCTGCCCGGGTCGAGGTCCGGAAGGAAGGCATAGACAAGCATCAGGCCGATGCCGCCCAGGAAACAGTAGGCAACGAGGGTGCGGAAATACAGCTGGGCGACGGTTTCCTGGACAATACCGGTGTAGCCACCCATGGCCAGGGTGCCCAGGCTCAGAATGCCGGCAAACAGTACTGACGAGTACACATCCTCAGGCGCAGCCTGACCTCCCGCGAACGGGTAGGCTACCGCCAGCACCACGAATATGCCAAGCAGAACTGCAAATTCAAGCACCGCCAATACCAGGTACGGTATGTGGAGGTAATGTTTTCGGAAACGTATATAGGACACGTTAAACTTCCTTGTCGGCTGCCGGAAACTGCCAACGACAACGCAACCTGTTTACAGCATCGCCATCGCGAAACTGTTCCCTTTTTGTACAATTTTCATTCTGCGCCTGGCTCCTGCCAAGCTCAAGCCGATTGTATCTTTTTGTAACATCTTTTTACATTGTTTTAACTTTTGTCTTTAATATTTATCAGGGATTGATTGTTTTCAAGCCAGCTGTAGGTGAAAATCGGTGCAAGCCATACAGGGAAGGAACTCCTATGCCAGACCGGATGCCGTCTGACCAGCCGCTACACGCCATGAGCATAGATGTGGAAGATTATTTCCACGTGGCAGCGCTATCCGGTGTAATAAAACCGGAACAGTGGCCAACCTTGCCTTCCCGTGTGGAACAGAACACCCGCAAGCTTCTTGATCTGTTTGAACGGCACCAAGTCAAGGCAACGTTCTTTGTGCTGGGCTGGGTGGCGGAACACTACCCGGAACTGGTTCGGGAGATTGATCGCGCAGGCCATGAGATTGCTTCCCACGGCTACAGTCACCAGCTGATTTACCGGCAATCTCCGGAAACCTTCCTGCAGGAAACCCGGCGTTCCAAAGCCCTTCTTGAAGACCTTACCGGCAAAGCGGTGCAAGGCTACCGGGCCGCCAGCTATTCCATCACCAAGGATTCGCTGTGGGCCCTCGACATCCTTGCTGAATGCGGTTTTCGCTGGGACTCCAGCATCTTTCCGGTCAGGCATGATAACTACGGTATCCCCGGCTCACCCCGAGCGCCCTACACCATTCGCACGGAAAACGGGGCTTTGTTACAGGAATTTCCGCTAACCACGGCTCGGGTACTCGGCTTACCGGTTCCGGCAGCGGGTGGCGGCTATTTCCGCCAGTTCCCATACCCGCTGTTCCGCTATCTGTTCAACAACGCCTCCGGCAACGGCCATCGCCCCCAGATGTTCTATCTCCATCCCTGGGAGGTCGACCCGGAGCAACCCAGGTTTAATAACGCCAGCTGGTTTTCCCGGTTCCGCCACTACACCAATCTGGACAAGTGCGAGCAGCGGCTGGAGCAACTGCTGAAGGATTTCCGCTTCAGCACCGTCAGCGAGAGCTTCCGCGCCTACAGCCCGGAGCGGCAAACCCTCAGCACCCGGCAGATTCTCGGCATAGCCTGAGTATTCCACAGGAATTGACTATGTACCTGGACTTCTTCGGACTACATCGACACCCCTTCCGCATCACCCCGGAAGACGATTTCATCTACATGAGCCAGCAGCATTCGCGGGCCTACGTGTACATGTCTTCCGCCATCTGGAGTTCGGAAGGTTTTGTGGTGATCAGTGGCGAGATTGGTTCGGGCAAGACCACTCTGCTGAAGAAAACCATCCGGAACCTGGAAGGCAACCTCAAGCTGCTGAACATTTCCTACACCAACCTGGAATCCCGGGACCTGTTTGCCCTGATCCTGCGCAAGGCCGGGCTGGAAGTGAAAGACGACACCAAGGTGGCCATGCTGTTCCAGATTACCGAGTATCTGGAGAGCATGGCGCGGGAAGGCACCCCGGTGGTGCTGACCATCGATGAAGCCCAGAACCTGACCCGTGAGAACCTGGAAGATATCCGCATGCTCACCGGCATGGAGAGTATGGGCGGGCCGTCCATGCGGGTGATCCTGCTCGGCCAGCCGGAACTGCGACAGGCCATAACATCGATTCCGCAACTGGCCCAGCGGGTGAAACTGTTTTTCCACCTAGAGGGCCTCACTCCGGCAGAAACCGCCGAGTATATTGATTACCGGCTACTGGTTTCCGGCCATGGCGGCAACAAGCTGTTCGATGAAGAAACCGTACGGGAGATTCACAAGATCAGCGGCGGCATTCCCAGGCTGATCAACAAACTGTGCGACGGCATGCTGATGTGCGCCTACTCCGAAGACCGGCCGTTTATTGACCCGCACGACCTGAACTCTATTCGTACCGAGATACTGGGCGAAGAGCCGGTGCGCAAGAAGCCCCGCTCCGGGTACCGTCCACAAACAACCCCCGCCTACCCCACCCCGCCACCTTCGACCACCGGCCCTGAGGCTGCACCATCAAACTCTGAGCGTAGCCTGGACCGCATCGCCAGTGCGCTGGAAAAAATCGAGGCCCAATTGACCAGGTTATTCCCTGACGGGCACACAGACGACAGCTTCAAAAAATCCCTGGACAACCTGACCAGCCTGATCCGGAAGAAATAGCCCCCCTGAGGCGCTCGCTCCCTTGCCAGTCCCGCCCGCAACTGTCCGCTTTCTTTACAACCTACAAGCAATATTAGCGGGTATACGAGGCTATCGCTGCCTCAGGAGCCTGATTAAATTCGGAAAGTTCCCCCTTGGTACGGGCAGTGCTGGGGTGTGTGGGCGTCCAGTTATTCGTGGACCAAGGAGTAGAAACAAGGCTTTTGCCAGTGAGGGAACATTATGAACAGGAAAATTTTGATGGCAGGCATGGCTGCCGCAGCATTAACAACAGGGGCCGCATCAGCAGCTACGATTGACATCAACAACGTGGTCGGCACCTGGACAGCAACCAACCCAGGGTCACCTCCTATTGATATCGTTGGATCGGGCGAAGAAATTCGTTGGGGGTCAGGTTCTAGTGGTCCGAGCGGTTATCGCTTTGACTCTGTCACCCCTCCCCCTGTCTTGGGCATTGCTGAGGAGGTGGCTTTTGACCTGGGGACGTTTACCCATTTCAACAACCCGATTTCTGCAAATTCCGCATCGCTGCTTTCAGCAACACTTAAGGTGGTGACGGACTTGGAGATAGACAGCAACCCGTATTCGATAACCTCTTACTTCGATTTTCTGCATGATGAAACACCGAACGGGGCGACCCCTTGTGCTGACGGCGGGGGTCAGGGTTCGGGAGTAAACTCAAACGGCTGCGCAGACCAGGTCACCTTTAGCCTGAATGTGGGAGCCTCCGACAGCATTTCGATCGGAGGGGTCGATTACTACATCGACATTCTTGGCTTCTTCTACAATGGAGAACTGGCCGATGACTTCTGGACCGTGGAAGACGCAACCAACGTGGCAACCCTCAGGGGCGTGTTCACCTCCGACGTTGCGGACGTCCCGGAACCCGGCACTCTGGCTTTGCTGGGTCTGGGCCTCACGGGCCTCGGCCTGAGAAGGAAATTCCGCCAGGCCGCCTGACACGTTCTGTGTAGGCAAATCCAGTGCCGCCCCGCGGGGCTCCGGGGCGGCACTGCGTTGCTCAGAAGGTATCGCCAGGCACCCTCACCCAGCCTTCCATGATAACCCGCGCACTGCGGCTCATGATGGCCTTGGTGGCAGTCCATTCGCCGTTCACTTCTTTGGCTTCAGCACCCACGCCCAGAGTTCCGGACGGGTGGCCGAACGTCACTTCGGTACGGTCACCGCCGCCGGCCGCCAGGTTCACCAGTGTTCCGGGAATCGCGGAAGCCGTTGCGATAGCGACGGCTGCGGTACCCATCATGGCGTGGTGAAGCTTGCCCATAGACAAGGCGCGAACCAGCACGTCGATATCCGCCGCATTGATCTGCTTGCCGCTGGAAGACACGTAATCCGCCGGCCTGGCCACAAACGCCACCTTCGGCGTGTGTTGACGGTTAGCCGCCTCGGCAACATCCTTGATCAAGCCCATTTTAACTGCGCCATGGGCACGGATGGTCTCGAACATGGCCAGCGCTTTCGGGTCGCTGTTGATGTCGTTCTGCAGCTCCGTGCCTTTGTAACCGATGTCTTCCGCGTTCAGGAAGATGGTCGGTATTCCGGCGTTGATCATGGTCGCTTTCAGGGTTCCGATACCCGGCACGTCCAGGTCATCCACCAGGTTGCCGGTGGGGAACATGGAACCTTCACCATCGGCCGGGTCCATGAATTCGATCTTCACTTCGGCGGCCGGGAAGGTCACGCCATCCAGCTCGAAATCACCGGTCTCCTGCACTTCACCATTGGTGATGGGTACATGGGCCACGATGGTTTTCTGGATGTTGGCCTGCCAGATTCGCACGGTGCAGATACCGTTGTCCGGAATACGTTCTTTGGCGACAAAGCCGCCGTTGATGGCGAAGGCGCCTACGGCAGCGGTGAGGTTGCCGCAGTTACCGCTCCAGTCCACAAACGGCTTGTCGATCGCCACCTGACCGAACAGGTAGTCCACATCGTGGTCCGGCTGCGTCGGTGCGGCCAGAATCACCGTTTTACTGGTGCTGGAGGTGGCGTTACCCAGGCCGTCGATCTGCTTCTCGTAGGGATCGGGACTGCCGATCACCCGAAGCAGCAGCTTGTCGCGGGCCTCACCGGGCACCTGGCACGCTTCCGGCAGGTCTTGTAGCCGGAAAAACGCGCCTTTACTGGTACCGCCACGCATGTAAGTGGCTGGAACCTTGATCTGTGGGGGGAAGCTCATGCCGCCCCCTCAGACGCCAGGAAGTTCTGGGCGAAGCGCTGCAGTACGCCGCCGGCGGTGTACACGGTGACTTCTTCCGCGGTATCCAGTCGGCAGATTACCGGTACCCGGTCTTCTTCACCGGTCTTGCGGTGGATGACCAGTTCCAGCTTCGCACCCGGGGCTGCGGCACCTTCTACGTCGTAGGTTTCCGTGCCGTCCAGCTGCAGGGTCTGGCGTGTGGTGCCTTCCTCGAACTGCAGGGGCATTACACCCATGCCGATCAGGTTGGTACGGTGAATGCGCTCGAAGCCTTCAGCAACGATGGCTTCCACACCCGCCAGGGCAACACCCTTGGCGGCCCAGTCACGGGAAGAACCCTGCCCATAGTCGGCGCCAGCGATGATGATCAGCGGCTGCTTGCGTTCCATGTAGGTTTCGATGGCTTCCCACATGCGCATGGTCTTGCCTTCCGGCTCCACACGGGCCAGGGAACCCTGCACCACTTCGCCGTTTTCGTCCCGAACCATTTCGTTGAACAGTTTCGGGTTGGCCAGGGTGGCACGCTGGGCGGTCAGGTGATCACCACGGTGGGTGGCGTAGGAGTTAAAGTCTTCCTCCGGCAGGCCCATCTTGTGCAGGTATTCACCAGCGGCGGAGTCCATCATGATGGCGTTGGACGGCGACAGGTGATCCGTAGTGATGTTGTCCGGCAGGATCGCCAGCGGGCGCATGCCCTTGAGCTGGCGCTCGGCCGCCATGGTGCCTTCCCAGTACGGCGGGCGGCGAATGTAGGTAGACTGCGGGCGCCATTCGTACAGCGGGCTCTTGGCCTGCTCGGCTTCATCCAGGTTGAACATCGGGATGTACACCTGCTTGAACTGCTCCGGCTTAACGAATTCGCCAACAATGCGGTCAATTTCTTCATCAGACGGCCACAGGTCTTTCAGGGTGACCGGCTTGCCATCCTTGTCGTAGCCCAGGGCGTCCTGTTCGATATCGAAACGCACAGTACCGGCGATGGCGTAGGCCACAACCAGTGGCGGAGACGCCAGGAACGCCTGCTTGGCGTAGGGGTGAATCCGGCCGTCGAAGTTGCGGTTACCAGACAACACCGCAGTGGAGTACAGGTCGCGGTCGATGATTTCTTTTTGGATTTTCGGGTCCAGCGCACCAGACATACCGTTACAGGTGGTGCAGGCGTAGGCCACGATACCGAAGCCCAGTTTTTCCATTTCCGGCAGCAGGCCGGCTTCTTCCAGGTACAGGCGGGCAACCTTGGAACCCGGTGCGAAGGAGGACTTCACCCAGGGCTTGCGTACCAGTCCGAGCTCGTTGGCTTTCTTGGCGAGCAAGCCGGCAGCCACCACGTTGCGGGGGTTGGAGGTGTTGGTGCAGGAAGTAATCGCCGCGATAATCACCGCGCCATCGGGCATCAGGCCCCTTTTCTCTTCTTCCAGGGCCTTGTCCAGGTTCACGGCAATGCCGCGATCGTGCAGGTCGGAAGTCGCCACACGGCGGTGCGGGTTGGACGGGCCAGCTACGTTGCGCACAACGGTGGACAGATCAAATTCCAGCACACGCTCGTACTGGGCTTCGGTCATTTCAGTCGCCCACAGGCCGGTTTCTTTAGCGTACTTCTCAACCAGGTCTACCTGCTCAGGCTCACGGCCGGTCAGCTTCAGGTAGTCAATGGTCTGCTCGTCGATGTAGAACATCGCGGCGGTGGCACCGTATTCCGGAGTCATGTTGGAAATGGTGGCACGGTCGCCGATGGTCAGGCTGGAAGCGCCTTCGCCGAAGAATTCCAGGTAGGCACCAACCACGCGTTCCTTACGCAGGAACTCGGTAATGGCCAGGACGATATCGGTGGCAGTGATGCCCGGCTGGCGCTTGCCAGTCAGCTTCACACCCACGATATCCGGAAGGCGCATCATGGAAGGCTGGCCCAGCATAACGGTTTCTGCTTCCAGGCCACCCACGCCCACAGCAATGACACCCAGGGCATCAATGTGCGGGGTGTGGCTGTCGGTACCTACGCAGGTGTCCGGGAAGGCGATCGGATGGCCGTCTTCGTCCGGGCGGTTCTGGATCACCGGAGACATTTTCTCCAGGTTGATCTGGTGCATGATGCCGTTACCGGCCGGAATCACATCCACGTTACGGAACGCAGTGCGGGTCCAGTTGATGAAGTGGAAACGGTCTTCGTTACGGCGGTCTTCGATGGCACGGTTCTTTTCGAACGCGTCCGGATCAAAGCCCGGTGCTTCCACCGCCAGGGAGTGATCCACGATCAGCTGGGTGGGCACCACCGGGTTGACTTTAGAAGGATCACCGCCCTTTTCCGCGATGGCATCACGCAGGCCGGCCAGGTCTACCAGGGCAGTCTGACCCAGGATGTCGTGGCACACCACACGGGCTGGGTACCAGGGGAAATCCAGATCACGGCGGCGCTCGATCAGCTGTTTCAGGGAATCGGTGAGGGATTCCTTGTCACAACGACGCACCAGCTGCTCGGCCAGGATCTTGGAAGTGTACGGCAGCTTGGCATAGGAGCCCGGCTGAATGGCCTCTACCGCCTGGCGGGTGTCGTAGTATTCCAGGTCGGTGCCTGGAAGGGCTTTTCTGAATTCGGTGTTCATGGGTTAAAAACCTCTTTGTTGGCCACGGAATCCACGGAAAAACACGGAAAAATAAAAGACTTAAAGATTTTTTTGCCACGAAATCCACTAAAGAACACGAAATTAAAGATAAAGAAATTTTGGTTTTTCCATCACTCATCTTTGTTCGTGTTCTTTAGTGGATTTCGTGGCAAATCATTCTTCTTTTTTCCGTGTCCTTCCGTGGATTCCGTGGCTAAAAAAATACGCCTTAAGAACGCTCACCAATCGGCAGCCAATCCTGGTGCTCAGGGCCAGTGTATTCGGCACTCGGGCGGATGATGCGGTTGTTGGCGCGTTGCTCTTTTACGTGGGCAGTCCAGCCGGAAACCCGGGACATCACGAAGATCGGGGTGAACAGCTCGGTCGGGATGCCCATGAAGTGATAGGCAGATGCGTGGAAGAAGTCGGCGTTACAGAACAGCTTCTTCTCGCGCCACATAACTTCTTCGCAGCGAACAGAAACCGGGTACAGCACGGTGTCGTCCACTTCCTTGGCCAGCTTCTCTGACCACTTCTTGATAATGGCGTTACGCGGGTCGGATTCGCTGTAGATGGCGTGTCCGAAGCCCATGATTTTCTCTTTGCGCTCCAGCATACCCATCAGGCCGGCTTCGGCTTCTTCGGGAGTCTGGAACTTCTGGATCAGCTCCATGGCCGCTTCGTTAGCACCGCCGTGCAGCGGGCCACGCAGGGAGCCGATGGCGCCGGTTACGCAGCTGTGGATGTCAGACAGCGTGGAGGCACAAACGCGAGCGGTGAAGGTCGACGCGTTGAATTCGTGCTCGGCGTACAGAATCAGGGAAACGTTCATCACCTGCTCGTGCAGCTCGCTCGGCTTCTTGCCGTGCAACAGCTCCAGGAACACGCCGCCGATGGAATCACTTTCGGTGTTGGCGGTGTCGATACGCACGCCTTCGTGGGCGAAGCGGTACCAGTAAGTGATGATGGCCGGGAACACCGCCAGCATACGGTCGATCTTGTCGTCCTGCTCGCTGAAGTCCTGCTCGGTTTCCAGGTTACCCAGCATGGAGCAACCGGTACGCATCACGTCCATCGGGTGGGCGTCTTTGGGGATCTGCTCCAGCACCAGTTTCAGGGCATCCGGCAGGGTGCGCAGGCTCTTGAGCTTGGCCTTGTAGGCATCCAGCTCGGCCTGGTTCGGCAGCTTGCCACGCAGCAGCAGGTAGGCCACTTCTTCGAACTGGGCGTTGTCAGCCAGATCGGTGATGTCATAGCCGCGGTAGGTCAGGCCGGTACCGGTTTTGCCAACGGTACACAGGGCGGTTTCGCCAGCTACCTGGCCGCGCAGGCCTGCTCCACCTAGTTTCTTTGCTTCAGCCATGTTGGTCTCCCGTAGTGTCTGTTTTGTTCGTTTTAATTAATCAAGTCCGGAAGCGGCGAAGTCAGGAGTTCGACAGAAGTCTGGCAGGGGGTCAGTCTGGCAGGGGGTCTGACCCCATACGGGGTCAGACCCCCCTTACTCCCTTACTCGAGTTTCTTACTCCGTCACTTCCAGTTCACTCAGTCTTTCTTCTGGGCAAACAGCTGGTCCAGCTTCTGCTCGAAATCGTGGTAGTTCAGGAAATCGTACAGCTCCATACGGGTCTGCATCAGGTCTACCACGTCTTTCTGATCGCCCTTCTCGAGGATGTTCTGGTACACCGTCAGCGCGGCCTTGTTCATGGCGCGGAAGGCGCTCAGCGGGTACAAAACCATAGCTGCACCGGCTTCGGCCAGTTCAGACTTGTTGTACAGCGGCGTGGCACCGAACTCGGTGATGTTGGCCAGGATCGGCGCATCGATGGCTTCGGCGAACGCTTTGTAGTCGCTCAGCTCGTGCACTGCTTCGGCGAAGATGCCGTCTGCACCGGCTTCAATGCAGGCCTTGGCGCGGTCGATAGCCGCTTCCAGACCTTCTTTCTGGAAGGCATCGGTACGGGCCATGATGAAGAAATCTTTATCTTCCCGGGCATCGGCCGCAGCCTTGATGCGGTCAACCATTTCCTCTTTGGAAACGATTTCCTTGTTCGGGCGGTGGCCACAGCGTTTCTGGGCAACCTGGTCTTCGATATGAACCGCAGCAGCACCGGCGCGTTCCATTTCACGGATGGTACGGCCGATGTTGAAGGCTCCGCCCCAACCGGTGTCGATATCCACCAGCAGCGGTACGTCTGTGGCAGCCGTAATGCGGCGCACATCTTCCACCACATCGTTCATGGTGGTCATGCCCAGGTCCGGCAGGCCGTAGGAGGCGTTAGCCACACCACCACCGGAAAGGTAAATGGCCTGGTGCCCTACCCGCTCTGCCATCATGGCGGCGTAGGCATTGATAGTACCAACAATTTGCAGCGGCTGGTTTTCTTTCAGGGCCTTGCGGAAACGGGCACCGGGGGAGAGTTTGTTAGCCATGTCATTTACCTCTTTGTTCAGATAGTTAGAACGCCTTCTTGAATCTTTTTCTCAATATTCTTGCGGGCGGCGTTGATGTGTCTTTTCATCAGGAATTCGGCGAGTTCTCCATCGCGCTGGGCAATGGCCTCGACGATACGGCGGTGTTCACCCAGCGCCAGATGGGGGCGCCCGGCCGAGGTGCTTAACCGGTAACGGTACATCCGCACCATGTAGTAAAGATCGCCCAGAAGCATCTGGGCCAGTTTGGTATTGCGACTGCCGGTGGCAATCCGGTGGTGGAAATCGTAGTCGCCCTCAGCCTGGTAGTAAGCTTGCCCCTGAGCTTCTTCTATCATCTTTTCATGACTGTCCAGGGTCGCTCTCATGTCACGGATTTCCTCATCAGTCATCCGCTCGGCAGCCTGGCGCGCCGCCAGCCCTTCCATCACTTCGCGAATCCGGTAGAGTTCAATCAGCTCATCAGCGCTGACAGACACCACCTTAACCCCGGCATGGGGCCGGCGAACCAGCAGGCCGCGAGACTCCAGCCGGCCCAGTGCTTCACGCAGCGGGCCTCGGGTCAGGTTAAAGCGGGAGCACAGTTCCACTTCACCGATCTTCTCACCGGGCGCAAGGTCTCCGGTAACAATAGCAGTTTGCAGACAATCAAAAGCCTCATCGGCGCGGGTTAACGATTGAATCGCAGGCTGGCTCATAGGTTTGTTAACAATATCTGTTGAATTGTTCTGGAATTTACGCACCAAACCCCGGATTGTCAACAATACAGATTTTCTGGTTAGACTATTTGCTAACAATGACAGCTACCTTTATTACACAGGGTTACCGGAACGCCCACGCGCCCTCCCCCTTGCCCGACAAGTCCGGTAAACTCTCGGCCTTATCAAGCATTCTTTGTGTATCACCGGATCAAAACTAAGGACACCCACATGATCAGGAAGTGCCTGTTCCCCGTTGCCGGCTACGGCACCCGCTTTCTTCCGGCCACCAAGGCCATGCCCAAGGAAATCCTGCCGGTTGTTAACAAACCGCTGGTGCAGTACGGGGTAGAAGAAGCGGCTGATGCCGGAATCCATGAATTCGGATTTGTAACCGGCCGGGGCAAGCGTGCGATCGAAGACCATTTCGATATCAGCTACGAGCTGGAGCACCAGATTGCCGGCTCCGGCAAAGAAGGCCTGCTCACCTCGATCCGGGACCTGATCGACAACAACACCTTTGCCTTCACCCGCCAGAACGAGATGAAGGGGTTGGGCCACGCCATCCTCACCGGCCGCAACCTGGTGGGCGACAACCCGTTTGCCGTGGTGCTCGCGGATGACTTTTGCGTGGGCCCGGAAGATGGCGAGGGCGTGCTGACCCAGATGGTGAAACTGTATAACCAGTTCCGCTGCTCCATCGTGGCGATCGAAGAAGTACCGCAGGACGAGACTCACAAATACGGCGTGATTGCCGGTGAGTCCATGAAAGACGGCCTGTACCGCATTACCGACATGGTGGAAAAGCCGGCCCCGGAAGATGCGCCCAGTAACCTGGCGATCATTGGCCGTTACATCCTGACTCCGGACATTTTCGACATCCTGGAGCGCACGCCTCCGGGCAAGAACGGCGAAGTCCAGATTACCGATGCCCTGCTGGAGCAGGCAAAGAATGGCTGTGTGCTGGCGTACCAGTTCAAGGGTCAGCGTTTTGACTGCGGCAGCATTGATGGCTTTGTAGAGGCCACCAACTACGTTTACGAGAACATCTACAAGAAAGAGAACTAAAAAAGCGGAATCCGGGGCGCCTAGCGCCCCAGCAACTGCAGAACCATGCGCCGGTTATCGTCTGTTGTCTTGCGGAACCGGCGCAGCAGTTCCGCCTCTCCGTCTGTCAGCTGAACCCGGCTGATTTCCTGCTCCAGCTCCTGCAGCGCTACCGAAAGATCATCACTGTTACTGAAGGCCAGGCCTGGCAGCTCCAGCTGGTCACTGTCTCCGGCCTCTTCCATATCGAGCAGCTGTTCAAGGGGCGTCTCCGTCCTGAGACACAGATCCAGCAATTCGGTAACCCCGGGAAAGCCCCGCTGGCGGCCATCTTCCGCCTCCCAGCTGCGCACCCGCGCCTCGTCTACCCCGCAGATTTCAGCAATATCGGCCAAAGACAGCTGCCCCTGCTCCCTTACATGCCGCAGGCGCCTGTTGAACGATTGCAGGTAGCGCATGTCTCAATGCCCCTGAAAATTTGAGAAAAAGTGAATCAATTTGAAAATGTAGCGTACCTACAGCTTTGTACACAATGTTCCTATACTGAAATCACAACAAATATGCACGCAGGTAGCCCATGGTCAGGAACGCACTGGACACCGACATCGCATGGCAGCCGATTCTCGACGCCGCCCTCGCGAACACCCCAACCGGAAATGGTGACAGGCACCGCCATCGCCAGCACTGCCACCGGCAACAGCACCAACTGGCCAGACAAGCGCTCCAGCATCACAGCATGGACGATGGCCCTGGTGGCCTTGCCAGATAGCGGCTCACCCACCGGGGCGCGGGCGTGCCGCCAGGCACGGTTCACATCCCCCACCACGCCGCCCGGCAAAACCTGGTTCAGGAAGCCGGCGAGATAGTACTCACGCATTGCCACCGGATAGCTCAGAGAAACCCCGAGCCGGCGGGCGGTGAACCACCAGCGCCAGGCGCCTGCGATGGTCCCAGCGGGGGCGGCGTTCTGCCGGCAGCTGGCCAACCTGGCTGGATTTCAGCGTCAGGCGCCCGGGATGGAAGGCCTGCCCCAAGGGTACCTGAACGGGCTGGTCTCCATACCAGCTGAGTTCAATCACCCGCGCCTCTGGCCCAGCCAGGGCCAATGCCGTCGCCAGCCCGCCGGGTTGGCCAGACGCGTGAATCACAAGGTCACAATCGGCAATATCCGGTTCAGCAGAGAAAGCAAAGCCCAGCCGTTCGGCCACTGCCTGCCGTTGCCCGTTCGGGTCGATGGCCAGCAGTTCCACACCGGGAATCCGGCTAACCAGCCATGCAGCCAGTAGCCCCACCACACCCAGGCCAACCACGGCAACGCGGTCCCCGACCGCCGGCTGGGCATCCCAAACGCCGTTGACCGCCGTTTCCATATTGGCGGCCAGTATCGCCCTGGCCGGCGGCACTGTGGGAGGCACCGGAATAACGGCCACGGCCGGCACAGAATAACGCCGCTGGTGCTCGGTGACCGGCACCCGCTGGTTGTATACCAGAGATTCCGTCCCCCGGCTGATCGCCGAATAAAGGGCCTGGACCACTACCTGCCCGATTCCTGTCTGAGACCGTTTGCCTGGCTCAACGCCAACCTGCCAGACAGTTTTCGCCGCAAAACGGTTTGTGTCTGGCAGGTGGTCACCCTGATGGTCGCTGTTATTCCCATCATTCCACCGGCTTTTGCCAGCCTCACCCTCGGGCTTGCGCTTGTACTGCTTGCCTGGTCGTTTTTTGTGGACGTGCGCTGGCTCTATCAACGGAGACACAACCATGACTCTGCCAAACCTTAAAGCAATCACCGCCTCTGCCCTTCTGCTCCTGCCGCTGGCCCTGCAAGCGGAGCCCGCTAAATTTGTGGTGGATGAAGAGCATTTCTCCATGAGTTTCGAAATTATGCACGTGGGCTATGCCCCGGTTATGGGCATGTTCCGGGACGTTGAAGGAGAGTTTGAATACGACGAGGAAAACGGAGAGCTCAGCTCAGGCAAACTGATGTTCAAAGACAGTGGCTGGTTTTGATTATTTTGCGAACAGGATCGCAAAATCAGCGTAAATCACCGCAGGTTTGAACTAATTTTTTGCCGTTTCGAACAATCGGATCCTATGGTTAAAAGTTAACCAGACCAACAACAAGAACAGGATCTGATATGCCAAACAAGGCATTGCTTGTCGCAGTTGCGGCAATCGCCGGGGTGGCCGCAACCAGCTGGCTACTCGCAACAGACAACACGGGCAGGTTTTCCGGCCACACCACAAAACTGGCCGGAGAGGCTGCCCCTGCTACCCACCAGGCTGATGTGCTGGCCGCCAGCCAACCGCAACAAGCTCAACCAGAGCCACCTTCAGACAACGCCCTGGGCTTCATGCTTGCCAGCGTAGCGGACGACTACCGCCAGACAATCCGTTACCCGGAATACTCCATCCCCCTCACTCGCGCACAGGCCGAGGCCTACCAGGGTAACCGCTACCATCCCGTGGCCTTGCCGCTGGAGGGCGACGGAGAGTTCGTCGTTACCCTGGATAAATTCCGCTTTAAACGGGGCGAGCCCATATTGGTGGCTGCGTCCCTTACCGGCCGGCAGGTTTTCGGCGACACCATGAGCGCAACACTGGAAAGCATACCCGACAGGGACAGGGAAGATTCGACCGTACTGGAATCAGTAGAGCCCGGCTACTACGAAGGCACACTGAGCTCTGATCACGACCCGGGCGAATACCGGCTGATCGTGGAAGCCCGTGTAGACAGCTCTGCCGTGCGCCATGTTTCCACCCTCAACATCGAGCCGGACCTTGGCAACTTCGAGGGGCTCGACAGCCCTTATGTCACCGGCAATGACCTGGTTATCCCCGTGAAGTTCGACCCAAAAAACAGCGGCCACTATTCGCTGTCTGCCCAACTTTACAGCGGCAATAACCCCCTGGCTCAGCTACAGCAGGAGACCGCACTGAGCAGCGGATCGGGCACTATCGAATTGCGGGCTCATGGCAGCGTACTGGCGGGCAGAGACCTTCAGGGCAGCCTGCAACTGCGCAACCTCCAGATACGCCAGCTGCCCGCCCGGCCCGGCGACCCGACCCACTATGCCTATGGCCCCGATGAGGGCTACGAATTTTCACCCCCGGACCTTGAAAAACTCCGTGACGAGCCGGCGGTGAACCCTGAATCAGAGCAACGTGCCCAGCTGCTTCAGCAACTGGCCGACAAGTTCTGATGTACAACAATAACTTCGAAAACGGAGCTGATAATGACAATAAAAGAACGAAGCCTGAAACCTTCAAAACACACACTCGCCGTCGCCCTCGCCGGCACCCTGTTCGCAGGAGCCGCGCAGGCACAACTGGCGGGCCACAACGTGATACTGGTACACGGGTTCATGATGGATGACCTGTCCAACCCGCCTGCCAGCTTCAGCGATGTCCAGCAAGCCGTACATTGAAGGCACAGACGACGGCGTGGTGCCTACCCACTCGGCCTGTGGCGCCACCAGTGCCAACGGCATAGACTCCTGTTCCGGCAACCTGAGCATGGCCGGCAAGGTTTCGAGCCAGAACGGCCCATCGGGGCTGTATTACAACCACTACCCGGTGCTGATGAGTGAAGGCGCCAACCACGGAGACGTAATCACCAACCAAACGGGTAACATGGCCGTTCCGGTGGTTAACAACACGGTGCTCAATGGCCTGCAGGTAGACTTCGCCAGCCGCACTTACAACAAGCGCGCCTGGTGGCAGCTCTGGGGCTCCGGTGACCAGTATGTAGAAGTTCCCGGTTCCGACCAGACCAGCATGTCCAACCTGCTTTACACCACGCTGAACAACTAACGGACTGCACTGATGGCTCAAGGACGAGCCGCTACCCCTCGGTTTTCGCTGCTTTATTTTTTAGTACCCTAACGATAGATTGATCAACCTTTCCCATACAGCTGGCCTGGTTCGATCATGTCTGACGCCCACAAATCCGATCTGCTGCTTGTTGTCGTTACCCTATTCGCAGCATTCGGCTGGATGTTCTCCAAAGAAGCGGTGCTGATGATGCCACCGTTAATGTTCATGGCAGCCCGGTTTCTGATCGCAGGCAGTGTGCTGGCCCTGATCGCCCTGCCGTCACTCCTGCGCCTGAGCGCAGACCAGCTTGGCCGCGCCGTTGGCGTGGGCGCCGTGTTCGGCATCGCGATGACTTGCTGGATTATGGGCCTGTTCCACGCCGAGAGCATGGGCGAAGGTGCCTTTCTGACCAGCCTGGGTGTGGTGATTGTGCCGGTACTGGCGCGACTGGTATTCGGCGAACCACAACCCATCAGCACCTGGCTGGCCATCCCCATCGCCGTCTCTGGCCTGGCATTGCTTTCCCTGGAGAACGGCTTCCGGCCAGACCCCGGGCAACTCTATTTCGTGGCCGCAGCGTTCATCTTCGCGCTGTATTTCACCCTGAATACCCGGGCCGCCAACCAGCGCACCGTGGTCAACAAGCGCGGCGAAACCATCCAGAAACAAAAGGTACCGGCATTACCGCTAACGGCCATGGCGTTGCTGACCGTGGGATTGGTTACCCTGGCTGAATCCGCCATCAGTGAGCCCTGGGCGCCCACCCTGACCAACCCGCCCCCCATGCTTTATGTATGGGTACTGGCCAGCGCAGTCGTCGCCACTGCGGGGCGCTTTCTGCTGCAAACCTATGCCCAGAGCCTTTCGATACACAGCCACGGAGTGGTGATACTGGTACTGGAACCGGTGTGGGTAGCACTGTTCGCCACCGCCTGGTTTGGCGAAAGCATGACCGCCCTGCAAATGGCCGGTTGCGGCCTGATCTTCGCAGCACTGCTGGTGAACCGCTGGGGTGCCCTGAGCCGCGCTATCAAAGGCCTGCTGAAAGCCAAAAATCAGCCTCAAAGAGGTTGACCAGCCCCCGCGAAATCCGTATATTTCGTCTCCGTTGCGAGACAGGACCATAGCTCAGTTGGTTAGAGCGCTACCTTGACATGGTAGAGGTCCGCGGTTCGAATCCGCGTGGTCCTACCAATCTTGCCTGAAAAGTCAGTCACTTACGATTCCCGTAAGCACTGGCTTTTTTTGTTTCTGCAGCAACTCCCCGGCTTGGTCACCAAAAAGTAAACATCACCCCTTCCTGTGTTCATAGGTGGCATTCAACCTTCCCGCAAGATAGTCCGAACAGGTGATCGGCTCATATTTGGGCGCTTCGTTCGGCTTTACATCCCGGGGGTCCACCACCGCATCCGGGTCCACTTCCAGAAAGAAGGCCACTGAATAGCGTTCCCGCTCTGGCGCCTTCACCCTGTGTGGTGTCGAAAGATAGGTATCGTTGGTCCAGCGCATCAGGCAATCACCAATGTTACAGACAAACGCGCCTGGAACATGGGGAGCTTCCAGCCAGTGCCCTTGTCGGCTGCGCACCTGAAGCCCCGCTACACCGTCCGTCGCCAGAATGGTGATGTTGCCATAATCGGTATGAGTGCCTGCCCCCGCATCTTCCCGGGCATGCACATCCGAACCCGGCGGATAACGCAGCATTCTCAGGGTTGCAATTGGCTGCTTCAGGTGGGGTTCGAAAAAGTCTTCAGCCAGCCCGAGATCCAGGCTGAAGCCGCGATGGATCAACCGGCCAAGCGCCAAGCATTCCGCAAAGTAATCCAGCGCCCCGGCCTTCCAGCCCTCAATCGGTGGCCAGAAATTAACACCCCGGAACGGCTTTCCTGCCAGTACATCCGGGTGATCTTCAGGGAAATCAGTGCCTATATTAAAGGCCTCTTTCCGGTCTGCGCCGGCTTGCGGGTTCAATCTTTCATCCGCCAGCGCCACATAGCCGCGATTGTGTGGCGACCGCTTGATCGACATCTGCTGCTTCTGCTCGGCTGGCAACTGGAATAACTGCCTGGCCAGATCAAATACGCCCTCACAGACCTCCGCCGGGATGCCGTGGTCACTGACGTAAAAAAAGCCGATATCCCTGCAGGCCCGCCCCAGTTCTGCCGCCGTTGCCTGGCGCTCGGTCAGGTCCGGGCTCCGCAAACCTTGTAGTGAAATCACAGGTAACTCATTCATGAACCTTCCTCAGGCAAAACCGGTTGTATGGGGGTGTTCAGCAGTACTTCGTCGCAGTTAACGCCCGGGCCGGCGCGATCCACCACCAGGTAATCGGAGTCAGCCGCCAGCGGCAGTAGCGGCGCGTGCCAGGTGCCCGGCCGGTAGTTCACGCCTTGCCCGCCCCTGGCCCAAAAAGCCCGAACCTCCGTTTCATTAAAGTCGCCGGGGGGCGCCACCACCGCCAGGAAATCTCCACCGTTCATTGGCACAAATGCCTGGCTCCCGAGGGGGTGTCGTTCCATCATGTGGATCTCCAACGGTAAAAGCGGCTGGCCCCGGAAAATGGAGAGGATAGCCCGGGCGCCCTCGCCCAGGCACTCAGCACCTGCCAGCTGGTGGAAACGCTCGGTGCGCCCCTGATTAATCAACAAAGGTGCCGGGCCGTGAGTGTCAATGACATCACCGAAGGGTTCGAAAGCTTCGCGGGTAAGCCGCTCAACCGCTATCAGTCGTAACACGCTCACAGAACCGGCTCCCCGAATAACCGCACCCGACTCACCCCGCCGTCAGGAATCATGTTGAAGCGAATGTGGGTAATGGCTCCAAGCTCCTTGAGATCCGTGAACTTAAGTATGGCGTCGGCCTCAAGGGGTTGGGGCTCCAGCAAGGTCGGCCAGAACATGCTCTGGGTGATCAGCGACGCCGCCGTGCCCGCCCCGGCTTCCACACAGGCGGCCTGTACCGAGCAGGCGGCCGGGAAGTTGCCCTTGAAGTGAGCAGTATCTACCTCGATGCTTTCCGGAATACCTTTGTGGCCGAGGGCCAGAATGCACCAGTCGTTGCCTGGCTCTCTCCTACGCCGTGTTTCCCAGCCGTCGCCCATATTGATGCCTCGCCCGGGGCGCAGCAGCTTTCTGGGTTCACCATAGTGGGCGTCGCTCCAGGCCACCTGGTCGGCACCGCATTCCAGCGCCAGCAAGTTGATGGATTGGTTGGGGGCTGCCCGGCGCCAGTCCATCCACGGCCTGCCATAAACCCGCAGGCGCGCAAGCCCGCCGTCCGGGTAGATATGCAAACGCACATGGGTCCAGGGCCGGTCAGAAGTGATGGCGCAGAACCGATGATCATTGCCGGCAAGCTCGGTAGCCGGCACCAGGGGAACCCACTCGCTGTTGCCATCAGGCACAGCTGCCGGGCTGTAACAGGCTTCCAATGATGCCGCCGGTGGGAAGTTGCCGGTAAAGAAACTGGTGTCAAAGTCCACGCCGGTCAGTACCCCCGGCATGGCCAGCCGCACAATGCACCAGTCGTGGCCGGTGGTCCGGCGCCGGCGGGTTTCCCAGCCGTCCATCCACTTGCCGTGGTCATCGTAGCGGTCAGGGTAGAAAGCGGCCGGCCCAGGTGCCAGCATTCGCGCCCGGGGTGCAAAAAACTCGTCGGTGACTTCCAGTACTTCGGCTCCCAGAGAACTGTCCGCCAGGTTCAGTCCCAGCCGGGCAAACTCCGGGCCTTCCGGTACCGGGGCAATCACTACATCAGTCATGGCAGATACTCGAGGTAGGTTGAGACTCAAAGGGATGGTGCGTGCGCCAGTGCCGGGCAATGTCGACCCGGCGGCACACCCACACCCGGTCGTGCTGTTCCAGGTAATCCAGAAATCGCTGCAGGGCGCGGAATTTTCCCGGCCGTCCGATTAACCGGCAATGCAGCCCCACCGACAGCATCTTCGGGGCTTCCAGGCCTTCGGCGTACAGCACATCGAAACTGTCTTTTAAATACTGGAAGAACTGCTCGCCGGTATTGAAGCCCTGGGGCGAGGCAAAGCGCATATCATTGGCTTCAAGGGTGTAGGGAACCACCAGGTGGGGCTGCTGTGTGCCAGCGGAGTCGATCACCTGTGTCCAGAACGGCAGGTCATCACCGTAATAATCGCTGTCGTACAGAAAGCCGCCCTCCTCGACCACCAGCCGCCGGGTATTGGGGCTGTCGCGGCCGGTATACCAGCCTTGCGGGCGCTCACCGGTGAGTGCCTGGTGCTGCTCTATGGCCAGCTGCATATAGCACCGCTCTTCGGACTCGCTCATCTCCTGATAGTGAATCCAGCGCATGCCATGGCAGGCGATTTCGTGGCCGTCTTCAATAAACGCTCTGACCACCTCCGGGTTGCGGGCCATGGCCATGGTCACACCGAATACGGTCAGCGGCAGCCCGCGGCGACGAAACTCCCGCAATACCCGCCAGACCCCGGCCCGGGAGCCGTACTCATAGAGCGATTCCATGCTCAGGTGCCGGTCACGATAGGGTGCGGCGCCGATGATGTCGGACAGAAAGGTTTCCGAGTGCTCGTCGCCGTGCAGCACGCAGTTCTCACCGCCTTCTTCGTAATTCAACACAAACTGCACCGCGATACGGGCGTTACCGGGCCACCGCGCGTGGGGCGGATGTTCACCGTAACCGCGCATATCCCTTGGGTAGGTTTTACCTTCATTCATCCAGGTCGCTCCAGGCCACAGCCTCTGAGAATAACGTCAACAAGAAAATCCGCGGCATGCTCGAAGTCCCTTGGCTCGTACTCTGCCTTGTTCTCCACCATCAGGATTTGCACCTGAAAATCGGCATAATGCTGGGTCGACGACCAGATCAGGAAAATCAGCTGTACCGGATCCACCGGCGCCATCCTGCCCTCATCAATCCAGTGCTGGATTACCGACGCCCTGCCCCGCACCCACTCGCGCATGTTGGTGCGCAGGTGGTCGAGCAAGAAGGGCGCGCCCTGAATGATTTCCATGGCAAACAATCGTGACGCTAGCGGGTATTGCTGCGACATGTTCACCTTGGTGCGAATAAAGGTTTCCAGTGCAGTAGCCGGATCGTCGTCCGGTTTTATTTCCGAGAATACTTTGTTCCAGCGCAGCAGAATGTCGTCGAACATGGCACTGTACATGCGTTTTTTGTTGCTGAAGTAATAAAGCACGTTGGACTTCGGCAAGCCGGCCCGTTCAGCAATATTCTGGATGGTGGTGCCCTTGTAGCCGTGCAGGGCAAACTCCTGCTCGGCCGCCTGCAGAATGGCTTCCCGGTTCCGCTCCCGGATCCGGCCAGGCCGGTAGCTCCGGCCCGCTTCAGATGTGTTCTGCTGCACTGACAGTGATCTGGTCATGGTTCACTCACTTGTTGTCCGGTGATTCAGGAGTCCACACTTTCCATTCCGATGGACTCCTGAAATGGATCAAAAGTGGAATTTCACCAGTGCGCTGACTGAACTCTGGGTGTCTACCAGCGTCTCGTTCAGGCCAAACTTGTTGTTCCAGTACTGGTACTCAATACCGGCGTAGAGCACGCCCGGGTTGCCCATGAAGTTACCCACGTCCAGCTTGATCTGGGGCGTGAACTGGAACTCGGACTCGTGATCACTGGCCGAGGTGGACCAGTCGATGTAACCATCCACCAGGAATTTCGCCGCACCCACATCAAACGGCAGGCCCCAGGTGACCGTCATCTGCCAGTCATCACTGATCTCGCTGTTATCAACGTAGTAGAAAGATGTAGTGAAGTAACGGAACGCAGGCACGTCCCACGCCAGGCCGAAACCGTACATGTAGTTGTTTGCCTCGGTACCGCCGCCAAATTCGTACTGCCCGGCCAGGGTGATGTCTTTCACCGGCCCGAACGACAAATCCTGGCCTGTCAGCCAGCTGCCGCTGATATTGGGCGCGAATTCACCGTATACGTTGTCGGTACCTTCAAGGTCTCCCTGAGGCTGCTCCCGGTCGATAAAGAAGAAGGTGCCACCCCAGTTGTGGGCGGTCACGTTCTCGAACGTAAAGTAGGTCGCCTCGTATTCCACTCCCCCGTTACCACCGGCGTCGAACTGAACGCCCTGGTAATCGGCACTGTGCAGGATGGAGATACTGGAGCCACCGAAGAACTTCTCGGCATGGGCAGCAGGCGCAAAACAGGCTGCAGCAACGCAGCTTGCGATCAGGGTTTTACGAAGTGCTTTCATGGCATAGCCTCTCTGGTTACTTTTTTGGGTCATCGGTTGTTAGCAGTACATCGTTTTAGTTAATGTCCCGGCCGGTAGGGCTGGCCAAGAGACAGCGGGGTGTTCAACCGGGTGCGTACCGGGTCGAACGACAAAAGAATCAGCATCAGGATGGTGACCACGTAGGGCAGCATCGCCAGCAACTCGGTGGGGCTGCGCCAGCCCAGCCCCTGGAGCACCAGGTGAAGAATGGAGGCCGCCCCGAACAGGTAAGCACCCAACAGCAAGCGCCCGGGGCGCCAGCTGGCAAACACCACCAGCGCCAGCGCTATCCAGCCCCGGCCTGAGGTCATGTTCTCGGTCCACATTGGGGTGTAGGCCAGCGACAGATAGGCACCGGCAAGGCCGGCCATGGCCCCGCCAAAGGCCACCGCAAGGTAACGCACGGTGAGTACCCGCAAGCCATTGGCGTTGGCCGCACCTGGCGACTCCCCAACGGCCCTCAGAACCAGGCCGCCGCGGCTGAAGCGCAGGAACAGAGCAACACCTGCAAACACCAGCCAGGAAAAATACACCAGCAAATCCTGGGTGAAGAGCGCCCGACCCAGCACTGGAAGATCACTCAACAGGGGGATCGCAATTTTTTCAAAACCCTCGATGGACTGGCCGACAAAGCCGGCACCCACGAAGGCGCTCAGGCCCGTGCCGAAGATGGTTAACGCCAGCCCGGCGGCGTACTGGTTGGCGGAGAGGGTCACTGCCATAACGGCGAACAACATCGACATCGCCAGCCCGGTCAGCATGGCGACAACAACCCCGGCGGCCAGGCTGCCGGTAGACAAGGTCGCGATGAACCCGGCCACCGCGCCCATCAGCATCATGCCCTCCTGCCCCAGGTTGAGAACGCCGGAGCGCTCACAGATCAGTTCGCCCAGGGCCACCAGCAGCAGCGGGGTGCCGGCCACCATCGTGGCGGCAAGAATGTTGGTCAACAGGTCCATATCAGAGCTCCTGGCCGGCCGGGGCGGCGGGTTGGGACAGGCCTGCCGGTAAAGGCCGGCGAAAACGAATCCGGTAGTGAATAAAGGCATCGCAGGTGAGCAGGTAGAACAGCAGCATTCCCTGGAACATGGCGGTCACCGCCTTGGGCATGTTCATGGCAATCTGCAACATCTCGCCGCCAATAAAGGTCAGAGCCAGCAAGGCACTGGCGGCAATAATGCCCAGGGCATGCATCCGGCCCAGAAACACCACAATGATCGCGGTGTAGCCATAGCCCGGCGACACCTGGGGCACCAGCTGTCCGATCGGCCCGGTCACTTCCGCGGCGCCAGCCAGCCCCGCAGTTGCGCCACCAACCAGCAGCGCAAACCAGGTCAGCCGTCTGGCACTGAACCCGGCAAACGCCGCCGCCCGATGATCCTCACCCACCACGTTCAACTGGTAGCCGATGAAGCTGCGGGCAAACAGCACCCATACTGCGACAGCCGCCAGCAACCCGAAGGCCAGGCCGATGTGCAGCCGCGTGCCGTTAATCAGCGCTGGCAACAAAGCCGCATCGGCAAACATCACCGACTGGGGAAAGCCAAACCCGTAGGGATCTTTCAGGGGCCCGTGCACCGCATAGAGTAGCAGGTTCAGGGCGATGTAATTGAGCATGATGGTGGTGAGGATTTCGTTGCAGTTCAGGTGAGTCTTGAGAAACGCCGCAATCGCCGCCCATGCCATACCACCGGCAATGCCCGCCAGCAGAACCGCCGGCAAAACCAGGAATCCACCGGCCTCCCCCACCGAAACCGCAACAGCACTGGCCGCCACCGCGCCAATCAGGAAATGGCCCTCGGCACCGATATTCCAGATTCTGGCCCGGAAGCAGACCGTCAGCCCGGCGGCACACAGCAACAAAGGCGCGGTTTTCAGGCCCAGCTCGGCAAGTCCGGTGAGGTCACTGATCGGCGTGATAAAGAAGAAGGTCAGGGCCTGGATCGGGTCTTTACCCATGCCGAGGAATAACAGGAAGCCGGTTGCGACCGTCAGGGCCAGGGCCAGCAGAGGCGATAACCAGCGCAGGGTGGTAGAGGCTTCAGGGCGGCGCTCAAGCTGCAGCATCAGCAAACTCCTCCGCCTTGAAGTTTCCCGCCATCCACTGCCCGAGTTGATTTATGCTCAACTCAGAAGCCGGGGCCAATGGTGACAGCCGGCCATTACAGATGGCGCCCATCCGGTGACAGAGCTGGTAGAGCTCATCCAGGTCTTCGGATATCAGCAGGATGGCGGCGCCCTCATCGCGCAGTTTTACCAGCGCCTGATGAATAGCCACCGCCGAGCCCACATCCACACCCCAGGTTGGGTGGGAGGCCACCAGAAGCCTTGGTGACTGACAGGCTTCGCGGCCGAGAATGTATTTCTGCAGGTTGCCGCCGGATAAGCTCGAAGCGCTGCTTTGCTCACCAGAGCAGCGCACGCCAAAGCGTGAAATGACGTCTCTGGCAAACTCCCGAACCTTTTGCCGCCAAATCACACCACGCTGCACCAACCCCTGCCCAGCAGCGGTCAGCAACGCATTGTCGGCCAGCGACATCACCGGCACGGCGCCCCGGCCCAGCCGCTCCTCGGGAACCACAGCCAGCCCCCGGGCTCGCCGTGCCCCGGGAGGCAGGCGGTCAATCGCCTCGCCGGTGAAACGAATGGCCTCGCCCTTGAGGGTGATCTCTCCGGACAAAACCTTGAGCAGTTCCTCCTGGCCGTTTCCGGCCACTCCGGCAATGCCGACGATCTCGCCTGCGCGCAAGGAAAAACCGATGTTCTTCAGGCTGGTGCCGAAAGGGTCATCCGTTTGCCAGCTCAGCTCCTGCACCTGCAGCAGGGTGTCACCCGGTTGGGCAGCGCTGACCTGGGTTGAAATCGGGGTATCGTCGCCCACCATCAGGCGGGCGATGTCTGAGGCAGATAAGTCTTTCGGCTGGCAATGTCCGCTCACCCGGCCCTGGCGCAACACCGTGGCCTGATCGCACAGGCTTCTGACTTCCTCCAGCTTGTGGCTTATAAACAGAATGCTGCAGCCGTCCCTGGCCAGTTTGCGCAACGTTTTGAACAGTGTGGCCACTTCCTGGGGTGTCAGTACCGAAGTGGGTTCGTCCAGGATCAGCAGGGTACTTTCCTGAACCAGGCAGCGGACAATCTCCACCCGTTGCCGCTCCCCCATAGACAAGGTGCTGACAAAGCGCCGGGGGTCCAGTGCCATCCCATAGTGTTCGGACACCTCCCGGATACGCTGCTCCAGTGCGCCCCGGTCGCGAACCTCATCTGCCGGCAGGCCCAGCGCAATGTTTTCCGCCACGGTCAGGGTTTCAAACAAAGAGAAGTGCTGAAAGACCATGCCTATGCCCAACTGCCGGGCCCGGGCAGGGTTCTCCACGGTCACCGGGTGGCCATTCCAGACAATACGACCGGCATCCGGCTGAACCACGCCATAGATGATTTTCATCAGCGTGCTTTTGCCCGCGCCATTCTCCCCCAGCAGGGCGTGGATCTCGCCGGCGCCCACAGTAAGGTCTACGCCGTCGTTAGCCCGGCATCCCGGGTAATCTTTCACGATCCCCTGCAGCTTTAACCTCTGAGCAGAAACTGCCATTCCCGGTCTCCTCGTAGTCTGGGTCAGGTCCGGCCATAAAGAATCTGACCAACCAATCAACATTTGGTAGCTGAGCAATAACCTTGCCAAAAATGAATTGGTGCTTGATTTGAACAGAGCTAACCAGTTGGTCAGCTTTTTGCAGAAGCTCTGGAAAAGAAACTGATCCTGGCGCCTGCCTTATAGGTGCAAGGCCCCGGAATCCCCTTTCCAGACAGCAGAAGCGGAGACCAAGGTGATCGAATTTGTTCTCAACGGCCGTGCCGAAAAAATTGACCAGGCCGACCCAAACCAGAGCATTCTGGAGTGGCTACGCACCAAAAAGCGGCTTACCGGTACCAAAGAAGGCTGCGGCTCCGGAGATTGCGGCGCCTGCACCGTGATTACCGGGGCGCCAGACAAGAACGGTCAAATTCGCTATGAAGCCATTAACAGTTGCATCACCCTGATTGGCAGCCTGCAGGGCAAGCACCTGCTGACCATTGAAGCCTTTCGGGAACAGCCGGCACACCCGGTTCAGCAGAGCCTGATGGACTGCCACGGGGCACAGTGCGGTTTTTGCACCCCGGGCATTGTCATGTCATTGATTGCCCTGCACAGCGAATCTGCACCGGGCGACGCCGACGACCACAAACTGATGGAGGCCCTGGCCGGAAACCTGTGTCGCTGTACCGGCTACCGGCCGATCATGGAAGCCGGCCGGCAGGCGCTGGTGCAAAGCTGGCAACCTGGCTCCGATAACCACCCTGCCCGGTATCTGGCCAGGGCCGATAAAGCGGATGGGCTCGCAACGGTTGACGACACCTCGATGACCAGTCTGGAAGCCCGGAACGGCAATCAATACTACGCCCCGGCAACCCTGCCTCAGCTCAAACGCCTGTTGCGCGCTCACCCGGATGCCCGGCTGATTGCCGGAGGTACGGACCTTGTGCTGGAGATCACCCAACAGCTGAAAACCCTGCCCAAGCTGATTAGCCTGGAGCGGGTGCGGGAACTGAATGGCTGCCAGCTGGAAGAAAACCACCTGGTGATCGGGGCCGCCACCCCCTACCGGCAGTTCCACAGCCAGCTGTCCGGGCTCTGGCCGGCCTTCGACCACCTGCTGGAACGGCTAGGCTCATTGCAGGTGCGCAACCGGGGTACCCTCGGCGGCAACATCGCCAACGCCTCCCCCATTGGCGATATGCCGCCGGCATTGATAGCGCTCGATGCCACCCTGGTACTGGAAGGCCCGGAGGGGGCCAGGGAACTCCCGGCAGAACAGTTCTTCAAGGGCTACCGGCAAACCGACCTGCAGCCCGGCGAGTTTGTCCATTCCATCCACATCCCCGTTCCCGAGCCCAACCAGCGCCTGTTCATCTATAAGGTTTCAAAACGGCTCGATGACGATATCTCCGCGGTGCTCGGAGCTTTCCGGCTGACCCTTCGGAACGGTGTGGTTCAGGATTGCCGACTCGCCTACGGCGGTATGGCCGCAACCCCTGCCCGCGCACGCCTTACAGAAGCCGCGCTGCTGGGCAAACCCTGGAATCAACGTTCTGTTGAGCAGGCTATAAAAGCGCTGAGCGACGACTTCTCCCCGTTGACCGACGTGCGGGCTTCTTCCGCTTACCGGTTACAGGTCGCGGGCAATCTGCTTTACAGGGCACTACTCGAAAACTCCGACCTGCATCACCGGGATACCCCGCTCATGGTGACCGACTATGCGTAAACTTCCGCTCAATACCCCCACCCCGGCCCACAGCGCTCTGGGCGTAGTGGGCACCGGCGTCGAACACGACAGTGCCTGGCTGCATACCAGTGGCCAGGCCCGGTATATCGATGACCTGCCTGCCCCCGAAGGCCTGCTGCACGCGGCCGTGGGCCATAGCGAACAGGCCCATGCCCGGATTCTGGAGATGGACCTGTCCCGGGTTCTTGCCAGCCCCGGCGTTGTCGCGGTCATTACCGCTGCCGATGTACCCGGCCACCTGGATATCGGCCCGGTGTTCCCCGGTGATCCGGTGCTGGCCCAGGACACGGTTGAACACATCGGCCAGCCGCTGTTCGCCGTTGCCGCGACCAGTCACGAGGCGGCCCGCAAAGCGGCCCGCAAAGCCATCGTGAACTATCAGCCACTGGAAGCCGTCATCACCGTTCAGGATGCCCTGGAACACCAGCTGTTTGTGCGGCCGGGCCGGCGCCAGCAACGGGGTGACCCGGACCAGGCCATCGCCGGCGCCCGCCACCAGCTTAAAGGCCAGCAACACATCGGCGGTCAGGAGCACTTTTATCTGGAGGGCCAGGCCTGCCTGGTGGAGCCCACCGAAGATGGCGGCATGTTCGTCCATACCTCCAGCCAGCACCCCAGTGAGGTGCAGAAGCTGGTGGCCGAAGTGCTGGGCTTGCCCATCCATTGCGTGCAGGCTGAAGTACGCCGCATGGGGGGCGGCTTTGGTGGCAAGGAAACCCAGGCAGCACCGCTGGCCTGCGTGGCGGCACTGCTGGCCCGGGTGACCGGCTGCCCGGTCAAATACCGCTTGTCGCGCTCAGACGACATGGTGCAAACCGGCAAACGCCATGATTTCTTCAACACCTACCACATCGGTTTTGACGACTCGGGACTGATCAAAGGCGCGGACCTTATGGTGGCCGGGCGCTGCGGTTATTCTCCGGACCTTTCAGATGCCATTGTCGACCGGGCCATGTTCCATGCCTGCAACGCCTACTACCTGGACCAGGCCCGGGTGGTTGGCCACCGGTGCAAGACCCACACGGTATCAAACACCGCGTTCCGGGGCTTTGGTGGGCCCCAGGGCATGATGATCATCGAACAGGCCATGGACGACATTGCCCGCCATCTGGGCAAAGACCCCCTGGATATCCGCAAACTCAACCTATTCGGCCCCGGCCGCGATGTCAGCCACTATGGCCAGACCATCGAACAACAGGTGCTGCCGGAACTGATCGCACAACTGGAACGCAGCTCCGCTTACCGCCAGCGGCGCCAGGAAATCATTGCCCTGAATGCCCGCAACCCGGTGCTGAAACGCGGGCTGGCGCTGACCCCGGTGCAGTTCGGCATCTCCTTTACCGCAAAACACCTGAACCAGGCCGGTGCACTGGTGCACATCTACACCGATGGCAGCATTCAGGTAAATCACGGCGGTACCGAGATGGGCCAGGGCCTGTACATCAAGGTAGCGCAGGTGGTCGCAACCGCCTTTCAGGTGGACGTGGCGCGGGTCAAGGTTTCCGCTACCCGCACCGATAAGGTACCGAACACCTCCCCCACGGCGGCCTCTTCCGGTTCCGACCTCAATGGCATGGCTGCGCTTGATGCCTGCGAAAAGATACTGGGTGGCCTGACCGCCTTTGCTTCATCCCACTGGAATGTGCCGGAAGAACACGTGCGGTTCCATGCTAACCAGGTTCATATCGGAGACCACTGCCTGAGTTGGGAAGACTTTATCCAGACCGCCTACATGCACCGGATATCCCTGTCCTCCAGCGGCTTCTATGCCACACCGAAGATCCACTATGACCACGACGCCGGTCAGGGCCGGCCGTTTCTGTACTACACCAACAGTGCCGCCTGCTCCGAGGTCGTAGTCGACACCTTGACTGGTGAATACCGGGTGCTGCGTACCGACATTCTGCACGATGCCGGGCGCTCCCTGAACCCGGCCATCGACATGGGTCAGATTGAAGGCGGCTTCATTCAGGGCATGGGCTGGCTCACCACGGAAGAGCTGGTGTACAGCGCCGAAGGCCGGTTACTGACCACCGGCCCAGCCACCTACAAAATTCCCGCCGTTTCCGATTGCCCGCCAGACCTGCGGGTAGCGCTGCTGAAAGACAGCCCCAACCACGAAGCCACGGTATTCCACTCCAAAGCCGTGGGCGAACCCCCGTTCATGCTTGGCATTTCAGTGTGGAGCGCGCTTCGCGACGCGGTATCCAGCCTCAGCGACTACCGCTTCAGCCCGCCACTGGACACGCCGGCGACACCGGAACGTGTACTGAATGCCGTTACCGAAACCCGGCGCTGGGTAAACCAACAGGAGAACGGACAATGATGGCAACGCCCCTTAACTGGCACCAGGCGGTCGCCCTCTGTGAGCAGCGTGGTGAGCCCTATGCCCTGGTGACCGTGCTGGGTGTGACCGGCTCGGTACCGCGGGAGCCCGCCACCAAAATGGTGATCACCGGAGAACACTGTTACGACACCATTGGCGGCGGCCATCTGGAGCACCGCATCTGCCAGCAGGCCCGGGAGCGTCTGGCCAAGGGGCTTTACCAGAGCGAACTGGCGCATTTTCCCCTGGGCGCAAGCCTTGGCCAGTGCTGCGGCGGCAGTGTGTCGGTGCTTCTGGAAACCCATCCGGGCAGCCAGCAACAACTGGTGGTCTTTGGCGCCGGCCACGTGGCCAGGGCCCTGGTGACCATCCTGGCGGAACTGCCCTGGCGCGTTACCTGGGTTGACCCGCGACCAGAACAGTTTCCAGCCGGACCACCGGCCAATGTCCGGATTCACCACACCGGTGACCCCGCCGGCGATGCGCCTGAACTGTGCAACCAGCAACAGGTGTTGATTGTCACCCACAATCACCACCTGGATTTCGAGCTTTGCCGGGCTCTGCTCACGGCCGGTACCCCCGCCGGTATCGGCCTGATCGGCTCTGCCACCAAGGCCGAACGTTTTCGTCAGCGCCTGGCCCATCGCGGCTTTTCGGATACCGACATTGCCCGCATCCGCTGTCCTGTGGGGCGGTCCGACGTGCCGGGCAAACGCCCTATGGAAGTAGCAGTTTCCATCATGGCTGAACTGCTCACCCTGACAGCACAGCCCGATAACCCTGCGTCCAAACGGGGCATTTCCTGGCAACAACTCAAAGGCCTGCTGCCCGAAAAAGAAACCGGAGACCTCCCTTCATGAACCTTGGCGATTTCAATCAACTGCCAGCAGCCGAGGCGGAACCACTGCTGCGGAACTGCTGCGCAGCAGAGACCTGGGTGCAAGGCATGCTTAACGCCCGCCCTTTCATGGATCGCGACAGCCTCTACGCCGCGTGCCGGCAACTCTGGCCGCAGTTGACGGAAGCCGACTGGCTGCAGGCGTTCGAGGCCCATCCCAGAATCGGCAACCTTGACAGCCTTCGAAAAAAATACGCCAGCACCCGCACTCTGGCCGGCGACGAACAAGCCGGCACCCGGCAGGCGGATGAAGACACCCTGCAAAGACTGAGCACCGGCAACCAGGCTTACCTGGACAAGTTCGGGTTCATTTTCATTGTCTGTGCCACCGGCAAAAGCGCCCCGGAGATGCTGGAACTGCTGGAACAGCGCCTTTGCAACACCCGGGCCGAGGAGCTGCAGAACGCGGCACAGGAGCAGGCAAAAATAACCGAATTACGACTGGAGAAACTGTTATGAGCCCGATCACCACCCACGTCCTCGATATCGGCAGCGGCAAACCGGCCGCCGGGGTTCGGGTTGTGCTGGAACGGATCACTGAAGGCGGCCCCGCACTCATGGCCGAAGGCGCTACCGACCAGGATGGCCGGATAACCTCCTGGCTGTCCGGCCCGGTTGATTCCGGCCATTACCGGCTGCGCTTTGCCACCGGCGACTGGTACCAAAAGCGCAAGCTGGACTGCTTCTACCCGGAAGTGACCATCGACTTCACCGTTGCCGACACCGATAGCCACTACCACGTGCCCCTGCTGTTGAACCAGTGGGGCTATTCCACTTACCGGGGGAGCTGATAGACGTGGACCCATTACTTGCGTTTCCGGCGGGATGCCAGGCTTACCGGGGCAACATCCTCCATTTTCTCAACGACCCGGGCAACGCCCCCGAGCCCGAACCTGACAGTTACAAATACTACCCGGACGGCCTGCTGGTCGTTCACCAGGGCCGGGTACTGGCCACGGGGCCGGCCCCCGAACTCATATCACGCCTGCCCGGCGGAACCGATATCCGGCACTGGCCCGAGGGCCTGATTATGCCGGGCTTTATCGACACCCATGTGCATATGCCGCAACTGGCGGTGATGGCCAGTTATGGCACCCAGCTTCTGGACTGGCTGGAGACCTATACCTTCCCCCATGAGGCCCGGTTCTGCCAGGCCGACTGGGCCCGGGCCGAAGCCAGCCAGTTTCTGGATTTGCTGTTGTGCCATGGCACCACCTCTGCCCTGGTATTCTGCACCTCGCACCCGGCCTCGGTTAATGCGGTGTTTGAGGGCGCACAAAGCCGGGGCATGGCCCTGACTGCCGGCAAGGTCATGATGGACCGGAACGCGCCGGCGAACCTGACCGACACAGCCCGGGAAAGTTATCGGGACAGCTGCGAACTGGCCAAACGCTGGCACAACCGCGGTCGCCTTCGCTACGCCATCACCCCCAGATTTGCCATTACCTCAAGCCCGGCACAACTGCAGCTGGCTGGTGAACTGGCACAGGCATTCCCGGACGCCCTGATCCAGACCCACTGGGCTGAGAATACCGGTGAAATCGAGCTCACCCGGCAACTGTTCCCGGAGCGCCACAGCTACCTGGATGTGTACGACCACTATGGTTTGCTGGGCCGGAATACGGTGCTTGCCCACGGCATCCACATTGGCGACCAGGACCGCCACCGGCTGGCGCAAACCGGCGCGTCTATCGCTTTCTGCCCCACCTCTAACACCTTTCTCGGCAGCGGCCTGTTCGATCTGGGCGCCGCCCGCGCTGCCGGTGTCCAGGTCGGGCTGGCGTCAGACGTCGGCGGCGGCACCAGCCTGTCCATGCTGGCCACCATGGCAGAGGCCTACAAGGTGTGCCGGCTCAGGGGCCAGACACTGACACCCTGGCTGGCCTTCTATCTGGCCACATTGGGCAATGCCAGGGTTCTGCAGCAGGAAGACCAGACCGGTAATTTCCGCCCCGGTAACCAGGCCGATTTTGTGGTTCTGGACCCGCTTGGCGCACCCATCACGGCGATGAAACACCGTGCCGGCCAAAGTCTGCAGGAATTGCTCTTTGACCTGATGATTCTGGGCGATGACCGGGCCATTGCCGCAACTGCCGTCGCCGGCCAGCTTCTCTGGCAGCGCCCTGACGCAGACGAACAACCTGCCCCCCTTTCTTTGACGGCAACAGGAGCCTGACCCTATGGAGGCGTATCTCACCGAATGGCTTGGGCTGATTATTCGCTGGTTTCATGTGATTGCCGGCGTCGCCTGGATTGGCGCATCTTTCTATTTTATCTGGCTGGACAACCACCTGCGCGAGCCGCCGGAATGGAAGCAAGCCAGGGGCATCAAGGGTGACCTTTGGGCCATACACGGCGGTGGCTTTTACGAAGTGGCCAAATACCACCTGGGCCCGGAGCAGATGCCCAGGGAACTGCACTGGTTCAAATGGGAAGCCTACAGCACCTGGCTCAGCGGCATGGCCCTGCTGCTGTTGGTTTACTATCTAGGCAGCCCCGGCTACCTGCTGGACCCGGCCAAAGCCGGTCTCGGCGCCGGCACCGGCGCCGCCCTCGGGCTGGCCAGTATCGCCGCGATGCTTGGCATTTATGAGCTGATGATCCGCAGCCCGCTGGCCGGCAATGGCAAGCTGTTCGGCGCCCTGCTCTACGCACTCCTGGTGTTTGCTGCCTGGGGCCTGTTCCAGATCTTCAGTGGCCGGGGCGCGTTCATTCATATCGGAGCGATGATCGGCACCCTGATGGTAGCCAACGTGTTTCTGGGCATCATGCCCTCACAGCGCGCCCTGGTGAGCGCGGTTCGCGAGGGCAAAACACCGGGGCCGGAGGTTGCCCGGCTGGCAGGCCTCGCCAAGCTGCGTTCCACTCACAACAATTACCTGACCCTGCCGGTGCTGTTCATCATGATCAGCAACCACTACCCCATGTTGTATGGCCACCCCGAAGGCTGGGCCATTCTGGCGGCCATCGGTTTTATCACCGCCTTTGCCCGTCACTATTTCAACCTGAAACACCGGGGCATCCATAAGCCCGGAATACTGGTGCTTTCTGCCTTGCTGACCCTGGCTCTGGTATGGGCCCTCGCCCCTGACAACCGCAATTCTGACGCCGCTGTTGAACGCGTTGTGGCTACCGATACCGAGGTTTCCGGTCTGCTCCGCCAGCACTGTACCGCCTGCCATGCCCGGGAGCCGGCGCATCCGGGCTTTCAGGCACCGCCTGCCGGCATCGTACTGGAACAGCTGACTGACCTGCTGGCCCATTCCGCCCGGGTGCAGCAAGCAGCCGTCCGCACCCATTACATGCCCCTGGGCAATGCCAGCGGCATGACCGAGCAGGAACGCACCGCACTGGGGGGCTGGCTGGATAACGCTGGCCAATAACGCCCTGGCGGCACCGGTTTGGTCCACAGGGCCAGGCCGGAGCGCCATTTCAGGGCACTCTCTTAACACCCGGTGGAGCCCGGAAGCCAACAAAATAGACCATGTGGTCAGGTTTTACGCCACTCGGGCCGGTGTTCCGGGACTCTGGTACGGCAATTGCACTTTCCCTGTGAGTACGCAAAACCTCTATTCCAAACACAGCGAGGAACACCTCCATGAAAGCAAAACAGCAAAAGCCCGGCCTGTTCAGGGGGCTGTCAAAAGCCGTCACTCTGGCAGGCGCCTTGGCCGCGAGCACCTTAGCCCAGGCTGACACCAACATTCGGTTTACCCTGGACTGGCGTTTTGAAGGGCCCTCTGCACCTTTCCTGATGGCTCTCGATAAGGGCTATTTCAAGAGTGAGGGGCTCAACGTCACCATTGATGCCGGCAATGGCTCGGCAGGTGCGGTTACCCGCGTAGCCACCAACGCCTACGACATGGGCTTTGCCGACTTCAGCGCGCTGACAGAAACCACCTCCAAAAACCCGGAAACCGGTGTAACCGCCGTTTATATGGTCTACAACACCATGCCTGCAGCGGTGTTTGCCCTGAAAGAATCCGGCATTGAAAAACCCGAAGACCTGGCAGGCAAGACTCTGGGCGCCCCCGTGTTCGATGGCGGCCGCAAAGCCTGGCCGTCGTTTGCCCGGCATAACAACCTGGCCGTGGACTCCGTTGAGTGGCAATCAGCCGATCCTGCCATCCGGGAAACCCTGCTGGCCCGGGGTGAGGTAGACGCCATTACCGGTTTCTACTTCACCAGCCTGCTGAACCTAGAAGCCCGCGGCGTTGCGCCGGACAACATCGTGGCGCTGAAATACCCGGATTACGGAGTGGAGTTCTACGGCAACACCATCATTGCCCAGGATGCCTTGCTCGAACAGAACCCGGAGGCGGTCAAAGGGTTTCTGAGAGCCTTCAACAAAGCCCTGAAAGAAACCATCGAAGATCCTGAAACCGCGATTACCTATGTAAAAAAACGGGATGGCCTGATCAAACAGGACCTGGAGCTGCGCCGCCTTAAACTGGCCATGGACAACCACGTGATCACCGAAGAAACCCGCGCGGAAGGTCTGGGCGCCATCACCGAAGCGCGCATGGAGCGGGCCGTGGCGGACATGGTGGCCTCCTATAACCTGGAACCGTCAGACCAACTCACGCGGTTGTTCGACAGCAGCTACCTGCCATCACAGGCAGAGCGCTCGATCGATTGACGCACCTGTGCCCGGGTACCGCGCACCCGGGCTCCCTGGCCTACCGGAGTACCAGATGGACCTTGTCGAGTTTGAGAATGTAAGCATGCGTTACGGAGAGGATGGCCCGCTGGCGATCGAAAACATCTCCCTGAGCGTGAAAGAAAATGAGTTTGTGGCGGTGGTGGGCCCTTCGGGCTGTGGCAAGTCCACCCTGATGAAGCTGGTCACCGGGCTTGCGCCACCGAGCGATGGCTATGTCTATCTGGGGGGCAAGCAAGTGGCGGGCCCGCAGAAGGGTGTTGGCATGGCGTTCCAGGCCTCCAACCTGCTGCCGTGGCGCACGACCCTTGAAAACGTGCTGCTGCCACTTGAGATAGTGGCGGAGTACCGCCACAAGTTCCGCCGGGAAAAAACACAGTTCGAAGAACTGGGGCGCGCCCTGCTCAAGCGGGTTGGCCTTGCCGGCTGCGAACACAAATATCCCTGGGAGCTGTCCGGCGGCATGCAGCAGCGGGCGTCAATCTGCCGCGCACTGATCCACCGCCCCTCCCTGCTGATGCTGGACGAACCGTTTGGCGCACTGGATGCCTTCACCCGTGAGGAACTCTGGTGCATGGTCCGGGATTTATGGCAGGAAGAGCCCTTTACCGTGGTTCTGGTAACCCACGACCTTCGCGAAGCGGTTTTTCTGGCCGATACCGTATACGTCATGAGCAAGGGCCCGGGCCGGATACTGGTTCGCAAGCCGGTAAACCTGCCCCGGCCCAGAGAGTTGTCCGTCACCTACACAGACCCCTTTGCCGACCTGGTGTTCGAATTACGTGACCACATTGGCCGAATCCGGGAGGGATCCTGATGACCCTGGCTCAGCGCAAACGACTGTTGATGAAAGCCTCGCCGTGGCTGCTGCTCCTGTTTCTGGGGCTGTTCTGGGAGCTGGTGTGCTTCGCATTCCAGATTCCCGACTACCTGTTTCCCGCCCCCACCGACATCTGGCGCTCCTGGCTGGAATACCGGCCACAAATCATTGAGCATGCCACCCAGACACTGTTCACCACCGTTGTCGGATTCGTCCTTGCCGTGGTATTCGGACTGGTCCTGGGCATGCTGGTGGGTTCCTCGCCGGTAATCTACAAGGCCGTCTACCCCTTGATGGTGGGTTTTAACAGCATTCCGAAAGTGGCCTTCGTGCCAGTGCTGGTGGTCTGGTTTGGCATCGGTACGGTGCCCGCGATTCTCACTGCATTTCTGATCTCGTTCTTCCCGGTGGTGGTGAATATGGCCACCGGCCTGGCGACGCTGGAGCCAGAGCTGCAGGACGTTATGCGTTCGCTCGGCGCCAGCCGCATCGATATCCTGAAAAAAGTCGCCCTGCCCCGCTCCATGCCATACTTCTTCGCGTCGCTTAAGGTCGCTATCACCCTGGCCTTTGTTGGTTCGGTCATCTCTGAAACCGTAGCGTCCAACGTTGGCATCGGGTACCTGATGCTGTCGGCAAGCTCGACTATGGATATGGGGCTGGTGTTTGCAGGCCTGGTGGTGATCGGCGTCATGGGCGTGGTGATGTACGAACTCTTCGCACTGGTCGAGCGCCGGATGACCGGCTGGGCCACGCGCGGTTCCGACCCCGCTTTCTGAAACACACCCGCTAGTCAGCCAAAAAAGAGCCCCATTGATCGGGGCTCTTTTGTCAGTGTCTGATCAGAATCGTTACTGCGGCAGTGTTGCCCCGACGCCTTCCACGAACCAGTTCATACCCGCCAGTTCCTGCTCGGTCATGGTCACCCCGTCTGCCACTTTCAGCTCGCCGGCCTGGTCTTTCAAAGGACCGGTAAACGGGTGCAACTCACCGGCGCCAATGGCATCAATCACCTGGTTCACGGCCGCCGACTGCTCCTCGCTCAGGCGGTCGCTCAGGCCGATAATCTGGATCATATCCTCGTCAATGCCACCCCAGTGATCCTCTGGCACCCAGCTGTCATCCATGACCTTCTGAACCTGCTCAACGTAATAAGGCCCCCAGTTGTTGGCGACGGATAACAGGTGGGCCTCCTTGCCAAACTCCCGCATATCAGATGCCTGCCCGACACCCCAGTTACCCCGGCGCAAGGCGGACATCAGAGGCGCAGGGCTGTCGGTGTGCTGAATAACCACATCGGCCCCCTGATCCATCATGGCGTTGGCAGCATCGGCCTCTTTGGCCGGATCAAACCAAGTGTTGGCCCACACCACCTTGATCTCGATATCGGGGTTCACCGACTTGGCCCCCAGATACACCGCGTTGATATCGCGAATGACTTCCGGAATCGGGAACGAGGCAATGTAACCCAGCACATTCGACTCGGTCACCAAACCGGCCGCCACTCCCGTTACATAACGCCCCTCGTAGGTCTTGGACAGATAGGTACCCACGTTATCCGCCTGCTTATAGCCGGTGGCATGCATGAAGGTGATATCAGGGAACTGCTCTGCAACCCGGATGGTCGGGTTCATAAAACCGAACGACGTGGTGAAGATAACGTCGTTGCCGGCCTGGGCCAGCATGCGGATGGTGCGCTCGGCGTCGGCACCTTCGGCCACGTTTTCCACATAGGTGGTTTGAACCTGGTCACCGAAGTGCGCCTCAACGGCTTTGCGGCCCAGATCGTGCTGGTAACTCCAGCCGTGATCCCCGATGGGGCCAACGTAGACAAATCCGATTTTCATCGGGTCTTCTGCCATTACGGAAGAAGATAAAGTCAGGGCAATGGCCGCTGCCAGACTGCGTTTCATGCTCATGCATCGTTCTCCTGAACCATTCTGAAGTTGTGTTGCACCGCCCTAAGCGGGTAACAACTTCAGATGGAGCAAAAAGCTGGCCAATTGTTCAGGTTTTTCAATGCATTGTTTTTAATGCATTTTCCATTGTCGCTTTGCCAGAATTTAAAAGGCCTGCACTACACCGGTGCGCAACGCCACACCGACAGGCAAGCCCCGGGGCAATAATCACCAGCGATCCCTTTCCTCCTCGTCTGCCTTCTCCTGCTCCGTCTTACGCTCCCGAATTTTTTCCAGCTTTTCCCTGGGAATCTTCATATTGGCGCTATCCCGCAAAAACAGCAGGCTGCCGACAACCAATGCGAATGCAGCGAAAAGAAATAGCCAGCCAATGAGCGGCATAATACGGTCTCCTTGAATATCTGCCTTTACGAACAGTAGCACAGCCGGTAAAGGCGCGCTCCCATACCCGTTTCCGCTATAATGCCCGGCCTGCTTACCTGAAACCGGAGTGCTCAACCCAACCATGCGCCAGACCATCGACCTGACTGTTGAAAGCTCCCGGCTTGCGGTAGATGCGTTGGCAGAAGCATCCGGCCTGCCCAAGCAGCGCATCAAGGATGCCATGGCCAAGGGCGCCTGCTGGTGGACCCAGAAAGGCAAGCAGGTGCGGTTGCGGAAGGCCAAGCGGGAGCTGAAACCGGGCACTCGCATCCAGCTGTTCTATGATGACCAGGTTCTGGCGCGCCAACCGGAAGAACCCGAATTGCTGGAGAACAAAGGTCGTTACACTGTCTGGTTCAAGCCGCACGGGTTGCTGTCCCAGGGTTCGCAGTGGGGCGACCACTGCAGCCTGCTGCGTCTGGCTGAAACCGAACTGAACAAACCCTGTTTTCTGGTGCACCGGCTGGACGGGGATGCCGCGGGCATCATGTTGATCGCCCACGATGGTAAAGCCGCGGCAGCGCTGTCCCAACTTTTCTCCGGGCGAACCATGACCAAGATCTACCGGGCCCGGGTAACCGGCAACCTGGTTGCAGACGACCTGCGGATCGACACGCCCCTGGACGGCAAAGCCTCGGTCAGTCGCGTGACTACCCTCAGCTATGATGCAGATTCCGATACCACCGAGTTGGAAGTCCGCATCGAAACTGGCCGGAAACACCAGATACGGCGACACCTGTCCGGTATTGATCACCCGATTGTCGGAGACAAACTTTACGGAACAGCAGATTCTGCCGGGCTGCAACTGACCGCAGTTGAACTGGCCTTCCACTGCCCTCTGACCCGCAAAGACTTAGTCTTTCGCCTTCCCGAACTGTCAGCTTTTTGAACAGTTTTGCGATCAGGCCTTTAACGCCGCTCGCAGAACCACATCCAGCCCCTTGTATTGAAAGCCTTTTCCCTCGACCCCGGTAATCTGGCATAGCCCATGCTTCAGATACTGTGCCTGCAAAAATATGCAGGAACTCAATCAGGACGAGGTGAGTAAAATGAAACTGAAACATTTGCTTTCGAGCATGGTTTTAAGCGTTGCGGCGGCAGTGATGCCTGCCCATGCAGCGCCAATTCTGAGCGATATTGTTTTCGTGGTGGATGAGTCCGGCTCTATGAGCAACGTCCAATCGAACCTGCGGGACAATATTGGCCTGTTCGCCTCCATTCTTACTGGCACCGGCCAGGTGGATGCGCAATATGGTCTGGTAGGCTATGGGTCTCGAGACCCGGCGCCCCGTTTACTGACCGACTTCACGGGAGCAACCGAATTCTCTACGGCGGCGCAAAACCTGGTTGTCAGTGGGGGTACGGAGCCGGGATACAGTGCCGTCAGCTTTGCCCTGAATGCCCTGGACGGACAAACTGATTTGTTCTCGTTCCGCAGTAACGCCGTCAAGAACATCGTTATCCTCACCGATGAGCCCTCCAACGGCGACGGGCGTTATCAGGTTGGCGGCTCCTCTGTAACAGCCTCCATTCTGGATATGTTGCTAACCGAGAATAATGCACTCTTCAATGGTGTATTGAGTGGCTGGAGCACCAGGAATTCCTACACCGATTTGATCACCAATCACGGTGGCACGGTGTTTGACCTCAACGCGTTCAACACCACGGACCAGCAAACCGTGGAGACGTTCGTAACCCAGTTTGCCAGCACCAAGCTGCAGGAAACCCTGGACTTCTGCGAACTGAACCCCACCAATCCGGCTTGCCAGCCGTCCACAGACGTTCCGGAACCGGCATCTCTGGGGCTGATCGGTCTTGGCCTGCTGGGGCTGTGGGCGCGATTCCGGCGCCGCGACCTGGTCGCCTGAAGCCTGTCGACAGCTTAAACAAAGAAGGCCAGCAACAATGCTGGCCTTCTTTGTGTGCAGTAGCGATCAGACCTTGTAGAACTCCCGGTACCAGTCCACAAAGTTGGCGATGCCCTCTTCCACGGTGGCGGACGGCTTGTAGTCCACATCACTGATCAGGTCATCTACATTGGCGTAGGTCGCCGGCACGTCACCGGGCTGCAGGGGCAGCAGGTTTTTCTCGGCCTTCTTGCCCACCCGCTCTTCGATGATCTCGATAAACCGGGACAGCTCCACCGGGTTATTGCTGCCGATGTTGTAGATGCGGTACGGGCCTTTGCCGGTGCCCGGGTCCGGCTGGGCACCTGACCAATCCGGGTTAGGCTCCGCCACATGATCCAGGGTACGGATTACACCCTCTACAATATCGTCGATGTAGGTGAAATCCCGCTTGTGATGGCCGTGGTTGAACACATCAATCGGCTCGCCTGCCAGAATCTTCTTGGTGAAGATAAACAGCGCCATATCCGGCCGGCCCCAGGGACCGTACACGGTAAAGAACCGCAGGCCGGTGGTGGGCAGGTTGTACAGGTGGCTGTAGGTGTGGGCCATCAGCTCGTTGGCCTTCTTGGAGGCCGCGTACAGGCTCAGGGGGTGATCTACGTTGTCATGCACGGAGAACGGCATGGTCTCGTTAGCGCCGTATACCGAGCTGCTGGAGGCGTACACCAGGTGCTTCACGTTATTATGCCGACAGCCTTCAAGGATGTTCATGAAGCCAACCAGGTTGGCCTCTACGTAGGCGTGGGGGTTCTCCAGGGAATAGCGTACACCGGCCTGGGCCGCCAGGTGCACCACCCGCTCGGGCTTGTGTTCCCGGAACAGGGCTTCCATAGCGGCCCGGTCTGCTACGTCCTGGCGCACTTCGGTGAACCCCACCTTGCCGGTTAGCCGGGCCAGGCGAGCCTCTTTCAGGTTCACATCGTAATAGTCGTTTACGTTGTCCACGCCGATGACTTCATCACCGCGATCCAGCAGTCGATGGGCCAGGTGTGAGCCGATAAAACCGGCGGTTCCCGTAACGAGGATTTTCAAGATCTGTTCTCCATGAAAAATGGCGCCCGGAGGCGCCTTTTAATGCTTGCTCAGAAGGTGAAGCCGACGCTGGCGAAGGGGCCGGAGAGCTCCACGTCCAGCTTGTCGTCGTCATCTTCGTAGTCAATCGCCATTTCGCGGTAGCCTGCACGCAGCTGCAGCATGGCAATCTCGAACTGGCCATACACGTTCACATCGTGCAGGGAGTCGCCGCTGTAGCTTACAAAGTTACCGTCAGCGCCAACAGACACACCGGTAAACGGCAGGTCGAAACGGGCGGCCAGGTAGCCCATGGGTACAACGGCATCGACGGTGGTTGTACTCACGCGGCCACCAACAGCCGTGTCGCGCACCACCAGCTCACCATCAAACTTGCGAGCGGTCAGGCCGAGATCCAGGTTCACCCAGTTATCCAGCACTTCGTAGTAGAAGGTGGCGTCCAGCTGATCCAGGTCCAGGTCTGACTTAACGTCTGCACCCGGGCGGATGCCATCGAACTCTTCCAGGCCAACCTGACCGCTACCACTCTGGGAAATGCTGGTGTAGTTCACGCGCACGTTCGGCAGTAGTGGCACCGGATGCTCGAAGTAAGCCGTGAAGTTGGCGTTGCTGTCGCTGTCCATATTGAGATCATTCTCGATATCAACGGCAGAGCCTTTGTTCACCACCTCACCGGAGAAATCGGAATCCCAGTAGCTTACGTTTGCGCCCACGCCCAGAATGTCGGCATTGGCCAACGGGGCCGCCAGTACCAGCGAACCACCTACAGCAATCATCAACTTACGCATACATCACCTTTCTGCTTGTTGTGCTTTATTCAGTCAAAGTTGATGCCAAGACGGCGACCAACTTCCTCATAGGTTTCGATGACATCACCAAGCCCTTGACGGAAACGGTCCTTGTCCATCTTCTTGCGGGTTTCCTTGTCCCAGATGCGGCAGCCGTCGGGGCTGAATTCGTCGCCCAGAACGATCTGGCCGGCACTGCGGCCAAACTCCAGTTTGTAATCCACCAGCAGCATGCCGGCGTCGTCAAACAGGGCCTTCAGTACGTCGTTCACCTTGTAGGTGAGCTCTTTCATCCTGGCCAGTTCCTGCTCGCCGGCCCAGCCGAAGCTGACAGCCAGGGATTCGTTCACCATCGGATCGTGCAGGGCATCGTTCTTCAGGAACAGTTCGAACGTGGGCGGATTCAGCTCCTGGCCTTCTTCTACACCCAGGCGACGGCACAGGCTGCCGGCGGAAATATTCCGAACCACACACTCCACCGGAATCATGTCCAGCTTCTTGACCAGTGATTCGGTATCAGACAGCAGGCCCTCGAAGTGAGTCGGTACACCGGCTGCTTCCAGCTTCTCCATGATGAAGGCGTTGAACTTGTTGTTCACCATGCCTTTGCGGTTCAGCTGCTCTTTCTTCTCGCCGTCAAAGGCCGAGGTGTCATCCCGGAATACCAGAACAAAACGCTCGGGGTCGTCAGTGTGATATACGGATTTTGCCTTGCCGGCGTAGAGTTCTTCACGCTTTTCCATTGGGGTCTCCAAACGCGGGCGACCTGTCAGCCGCCCCGTTGATCAATACAGTTGTTCAAACAAACGGGTGAGCAAGTCAGATGCGCTGTACTCACCCGTGTAGTTGTCCTGCTGCTCAGCCGTTACAAACACGGCGTCGTCTTGCTGCTCAACCCGCACAGTATGGGTGTGAGTGGGTTCGTCTTTACTGCTGAACCAGGAGAACCAGCCAGGCGAGCGCTCGTCTTCGGTGCGGAAATCCACCTGGAACCAACCGGCGCTGCGGTTAAGGTCCATCACCTCAGCGTCGATATCGGTCAGGGACCGGTTTACCTCAGCCCAGGTCCGGCCGTAATCCAGCTCTACCCTCACCGCAGTGGCAACGTCGCCTTCCGACAACAATCGCACCAAAGGCTCGGCTACCATGCCGGATGCTGCCCGGGAGAAGGACTTGTTGTCTTCACGGGCTTTCAGGAACTCGCCCAGTTCACCCAGCAGGGCTTTCTGGCGCTCCAGGGCCGATTCAGAACCGGCAGCACCGTCATCCCAGCTGACCAGGCCCTCAGGGTTCTCTGCCAGTTCAACCGTGCGGACACGAATCTCGGTGGTCTTGCGGCGGATACCCGGAGCCAGGCGGGTCTGTACCAGCACGCGCGGCTCGTCGGCGGCCGGGGTGTTATCCAGGCCGAGAAGCTCACGGCTGCGCTTGCTGAAATTAGCCAGCTCACTCTGCATAACGCCCAGCTGCGGGCTGTCGTAGGCCATGCCCAGGCCAGACTGATTCATCCAGGCGCTGACCACAGGCCACAGCCGGCCCGGCACTTCGTTCACCAGCAGCCAGGCCCGACCATCCAGCTCTTCGATCACATAGTTCTGATCGAGAATTTCGGAGGTCATGTCCGGGGGTTTGGGAATCGACGACGGATACATCCGGCGGGAATCATCGGTATTGATGCTCCGTACCGGCATGATTTCAGAAAAACGGGACTGGTCTGCGCTCTCCGGGATTTCAATGGGCTGCCCTTCGGGCGCATCCACGTAGCGCTGGGAACGGTCTTCCAGCAAGCTGCAACCAGCCAGGCTGGTTACAAGCAGAATCCCGGCCACTGGCCGGGACATCTGCGGGGTTTTACTGCGGGCTCGTGCAAGAAACTGCATCGGCAACTCCGGTTAGCGGGTGATTCTTACGGCTTCAGAGAACACCAGCGGCTCTGAGGGCGTCTTCCACCTCGCCGTGGAACTTCTCGCTGAGCGGTGTCAGCGGCAATCGGATGCCTTCACCAATCATGCCCATGCGCTGCAAGGCCCATTTCACCGGAATCGGATTGGCTTCCAGGAACAGCTTGCGGTTCAGCGGCATCAGCAGCTCGTTAAGGCGAGCGGTTTCGCCCTGATCACCGGCAACCGCCGCTTCACACAGCTGGGACATGGCTTTCGGAGCCACGTTCGCGGTTACCGAAACGTTACCCTTGGCGCCGGCCAGCATCAGGTCTGCGGCTGTGGCGTCGTCACCGGAGTAAACCGCCAGGCGGCCTTTAACAGCCTCGATCAGTTCGCTGCCGCGGGGAATGTTACCGGTAGCGTCTTTAATACCGACAATATTGGGAATGTCAGCCAGGCGTTCAACGGTCTCGTTCAACATGTCGCAGGCGGTACGGCCCGGCACGTTGTACAGAATCTGGTTCATGCCCGGTACAGCTTCGGCGATGGTCTTGAAGTGCTGGTACAGGCCTTCCTGGGTCGGCTTGTTGTAGTAAGGCACCACAAGCAGACAGGCATCGGCACCCAGTTTATGGGCTTCAGTGGTCAGTTCGATCGCTTCGCGCGTACTATTACCACCGGTACCGGCAATCACAGGAATCCGGCCGGCCACCCGTTTTATGATATGCCCGATAACCCGACAATGCTCTTTCGGGTCCAGGGTTGCGGATTCGCCGGTGGTACCCACAGCAACAATACCGTGAGTGCCGTTTTCGATGTGAAAGTCCACCAGTTTGTCCAAATCCTCCCAGTGAATCTCACCGTCTGGATGCATGGGCGTGACCAGTGCGACAAGGCTACCCGTAATCATAAAAGCTCCGTCCGAATAAAACCGATATGGTAATGTTGGGCTCGTAACGACACAAGGGAATTCAAGGAGAACTCATGTCATCTGTAGCATTGAACCAACCCATCCCTGATTTTGAAGCCTCGGCCACCGGTGAACAGGTCATCCGGCCAGCCGACCTCAAGGGCAAAAACATCGTTATCTATTTCTACCCGAAAGACAATACACCCGGCTGCACCACCGAGGGCCAGGACTTCCGCGATCGCATGTCACAGTTCGCGGAGCTGGACACCGAAATCTTCGGTGTTTCCCGGGATGGCCTGAAGGCTCACGAGAACTTCCGGGCGAAATACGATTTCCCCTTTCACCTGATCTCAGACAAAGATGAAACCCTGTGCAAGCTGTTTGACGTCATCAAACTGAAAAAGCTCTACGGCAAGGAGCACCTTGGCATCGAACGCAGCACCTTCCTGTTCGACAAGAAAGGTGTGCTGCGCCAGGAGTGGCGGGGCGTAAAAGTGCCCGGCCACGTTGACGAAGTGCTCGAGGCCGTCAAGGCGCTCTGAATCAGGTTTCCTGTGCCGGTGCGGGTATGTCTTCCTGCACCGGCCACGCGGCAAACACGGCTTTCAGCATGGTTGCCAGCGGAATCGCAAAGAACACACCCCACAAGCCCCAGATACCTCCGAAGAACAGTACCGCCACGATAATGGCCACCGGGTGCAGGTTGTTAACCTCTGAAAACAGTACCGGAACAAGCACGTTGCCATCCAGCGCCTGGATAATGCCGTAAACCACCATGATCCAGATAAACTGGCTGCTCCAGCCAAAGGCGAACAAGCCGATAACGGCGACCGGCACGGTCACCACGGCGGCACCGATGTAGGGAATCACCACGCTCAGCCCCACCAGCAAAGAGAGCAGCGCCGCATAGGGCATGCCCAGCAACTTGAACGCCACGTAGGTGGTCCCGCCAACGATCAGGATTTCCACGGCTTTACCGCGCACATAGTTGGCACATTGCAGGTTAACTTCGTGCCAGATACGAACCATCATCGGGCGTTGCGGCGGCAGCAGGCGGCCAATGGAATTGACGATGAGCTCCCGGTCTTTCAGGAAGAAAAACACCAGGATCGGCACCAGCACCATATAAATCAGCAAGGCCACCAGATCCGGAATACTGGAAAGCGAGAAAGACACCAGCCACTGGGTTGCGTGCCCTACTTCCGCAGAGATTTCCGCGTAAATCAGGTTCACCGCCTCTTCGGATACCAGGTGAGGATATTCCTGCGGCAACAGTGAAAGATACGACTGCAGCTCCCGGATAATCCGGGGCGCTTCGCCGGCCAGGGTGCTCACCTGCGTCCAGATAAGCGGCAGCAGGCCGAAGATAAACCCGATCAGCACGCCCATAAACACCAGGAACACCGAAATAACCGCAACCGTCTGGGGAACCCCCATGCGATTCAGCTTGGACACCAGCCCTTGCAGGATAAAAGCGACAATCAGTGATGCAATGGCCGGGGCCAGCATGGCACCGAACCAGATGACGAAAATTGTTCCGGTCACCAGCAGCAAAAACAGGATGACCGCTTCTTCGTCCGAGAAATACTTGTGGGCCAGGCCCCGTAAAATTCTGACCATGAAAATCTCCGGAAATTAACCGCCGCACTCTATCATGAAACGATAGACGCCATTACTCTCCGATTGGCTGACAAGCCGGTGGGGCGACATGGCAACATAGGCGGGAATGTCCCGGTTAGAGCCGGCATCGGTAGCCAGCACTTCCAGCTGCTCACCCGGCGACATGCCGTTGAGCTCAAGCTTGGTCTTCAGTAACGGCATCGGGCAGCGCAGGCCGCTTGCGTCCAGACTTCGGTCAGCCATAAGAAAAAGTTACCATTAACATTCAGTCAGTATTCAGGCACGCATTATGCCGGTGGTGTTACCCTATTGCACCTCAAGAGTTGGTAATCCAAACCAGAACTTCGAAGGGCACCACTGGTCTAACGGCCATCTGAAACCGGGGCAGTATCGGAATCCATGACGCACTCCAAAAATCGCCGAAGCAGATCGCGTTCAAGCCTGGCCCTGACCCTGGCCGCCAGCCTGCTGACCACACCGGCTGCGCTGACCGCCAATAACTCCACACTGCCCAGCATTGGCGGCAGCGGTGGCCTGATTTCCGGCCAGCAGGAGGCCGACATCGGCCAGCAGGTGATGACCTCCATCCGGCGCTCGGCCCCGCAGATCCAGGATCCGCTGGTTTACGACTATCTCAGTTCAATGATTTACCGGCTGGTGCCCTCGGCTCCGCTGGATGATCGCAATCTCAGCCTGGCACTGATCGACAGCCCTGCCCTGAACGCCTTTGCCGTGCCCGGCGGTATCGTTGGCGTGAATGGCGGGCTGTTTTTGAACGCCGCCACCGAGCAGCAGTTTGCTTCGGTACTGGCCCACGAACTGGCGCACCTGAGCCAGCGTCACTTTGCCCGGCGCATGCAGCAGCAGGAAACCAGCGCACCGCTGACCCTTGCCGGTATGATTGCGGGCATTGTGTTATCGGCAGTGACCCAGTCCGACATCGGCATTGCCGCCATTGCCGGCACCCAGGCCATCTCCATGCAGAACATGCTGGCCTACAGTCGATCCCACGAACAGGAAGCTGACCGTGTGGGCCTGGACATCCTGGCCAGCGCCGGCATGGATCCGCGGGGCATGCCGGAAATGTTCGAGATCATGATGCGCCAGAACCGCCTGCAAGGTAACCGGCTGCCGGAATACCTTTCCACGCACCCCCTCACCCAGAGCCGGGTAGCCGACACCCGCAACCGGGCCGAGCAATACCCTGACGAACGAGTGCGGGATGGCCAGGAATACCACCTTGTCCGCAGCCGCCTGCAGGTGCACTACGCCCAATCCCCGGAGATTGCGATCGAAACCTTCGAGGCCTACCTGAACCGGGACGACGCCCAGCGCAACGATGCCATCCGCTATGGCCTGGCCGTGGCCTACCACGAAGCCAGGCAGTACCAGAAGGCAGAAAACATCCTGAGAGAACTGCTGGAAGACAATCCGGGGCGCATCACGTTTCAGGTCTCCCTGGCCGAAACACAAATCAGCCAGCAGCGCTTTGCCGAGGCCAGGAATCTGTTGCAGGGTGCGCTGTCACGCAATCCGGGCAACTACCCGATCAGCATGATGCTGGCCAGCGCCGAAATCGGTGACGGTAACGGCTCTGCAGCAGCGTCTGTACTCAGGGATATGAGCCGACAATATCCGCACCAGGAACAGGTCTGGCTGCGACTGGCAGAAGCAGAAGGTATGGCCCGCAATATTGTGGGCGTGCATCGGGCGCGGGCAGAGTATGAGGTACTGATGGGAGACTGGCGTGCGGCCCAGCGCCAATTGCGCCAGGCCCAGGAACTGCTGCCGGCCGGGTCTACCGAACGGCAGGTGATCAATCAGCGCCTGGGCGAAATTGCCAGCCGCCTTCAGGAGGCCCGCCAGTAAGAACGGGCAAGGCTGAAATCAGGCGTTGCCTGCGGCCTTCAGGTTCATATTGGCGGTAAAGTCCAGCATACGGCGCAGGGGGCGCAGGGCATCCTCGCGCAATGCATCGTCTACCAGCACTTCCTGGTCACCGGTTTCCAGGACATGCAGCAGGTTCTCGAGCCCATTCATGGCCATCCAGGGGCAATGAGCACAGCTGCGGCAGGTAGCGCCGTTTCCGGCAGTCGGGGCTTCAATCAAAGTCTTGTTCGGCGCCAGCTGCTGCATCTTGTAGAAGATACCGTTGTCGGTGGCGACAATGAACTCTTCATTCGGCAGGGTCTGCACCGCGTTAATCAGCTGGGACGTTGAACCCACCACATCCGCCATCTGCACCACGGCATCCGGTGATTCCGGGTGCACCAGCACGGCGGCATCCGGATACAGGGCCTTGAGATCTTCCAGGCCACGGAACTTGAATTCCTCGTGCACAATGCAGGAGCCGTCCCACAGCAGCACATCGGCGCCCGTGGTTTTCTGCACGTAGTGGCCAAGGTGTTTGTCTGGCGCCCACAGGATTTTCTCGCCCCGGGCATCCAGGTGCTCAACAATAGCCTGGGCACAGCTGGAGGTAACCACCCAGTCTGCCCTCGCCTTCACGGCCGCCGAAGTATTGGCGTAGACCACCACGGTCCGGTCCGGATGCTGGTCGCAGAACTCGGAGAACTCGTCCGCAGGGCAGCCCACGTCCAGCGAGCAGGTCGCTTCCAGGGTGGGCATAAGCACACGCTTTTCCGGATTAAGGATCTTGGCGGTCTCACCCATGAAGCGGACGCCTGCCACCACAACCGTAGACGCGGGATGCTGGTTGCCAAAGCGGGCCATTTCCAGCGAGTCTGCCACACAACCACCGGTTTCCTCAGCCAGTCGCTGGATGTCCGGGTCTGTGTAGTAATGCGCAACCAGCACGGCATCCTTCTCCTTGAGGGCATCTTTGATGCGCGCCTCGAGGTCGGCCTTTTCACTGTCGCTCAAAGGCTTGGGCTCGGCCTGGTGGGCCAGGTGTTCCTGAACAAGGATACGGTCTTGCGCTCGTGTCATCGCTGGATCTCTGAAATACGTTTACCGCCAGAGTATATCACTTCCCCACCGCATTTCATCGGCCTGCAATATACCCGTGATAAAGCCCTGAGTGGCAGCCGGGGCTGATTAAAAGATGGTGGCCCGACAGGCAAAAAAAAAGAGCCCGAAGGCTCTTTTTTTCAACCGAATCGCCCTGAGGCACTCCGGTTTGTTGGTGGGTCGTGAAGGATTCGAACCTTCGACCAATTGGTTAAAAGCCAACTGCTCTACCAACTGAGCTAACGACCCGTAACTGTTTTGCCGGCTTTTCATCCGGCGAACACCCGCGTTGGTTTCGGGCATTCTGTGTTTGGTGGGTCGTGAAGGATTCGAACCTTCGACCAATTGGTTAAAAGCCAACTGCTCTACCAACTGAGCTAACGACCCAAACGAGGCGCACATATTACTGAATTTTTTTTGGTGATCAACCCCTTTTTTCGGGAATCTTTATATTTTTTTCCTGACTGATCACCGGACAACCAGATCGTTCAATGTGCGATCAACTTCCTGCACTGTCCAGGTATTTTTTAGCCAGGTCTGCGGCAGACGACTGCGGATAACGATCGATCACGCTCTGCATCCGGCGCACGGCTTCGTCTTTCTCACCCAGCCGATCCAGCGCGACACCCAGCTTGTAGACCGCATCTGGCGCTTTGCGGTGATCACTGTAGCGGGTTGCCACAAGCGTGAACGCCTGCTTGGCCTGCTCGGGCTGCGGCTTTGCCAGATAAACCTCACCGAGCCAGTAATAGGCATTCACGGTAAGGTCGCCTTCGGGATACTTGTCGACAAAGTCATACAGCCGTGAAATGGCGGTGTCGTAGTCTTTGTCGTTACGGATCAGGCTGATGATCTCGTCATACGCCTGTTTCTCGTCCGCTTCCGGAGACCGGTAAACCTTCACCGGCTGTACCGGCTGCGAGCCACTGCCCCCTGAAGCGTTCGCGGCCCCGCCTGAACTTGCGGCAGCAGGCTCAGGGCGCGCCTCGATCGCCTTGGAGAGATCCAGGATACGCTGATCCAGGTCGACGTACCGATCCCGGCCCTGCTGTTGCAACCGGTTAATTTCATGCTGCTGCTCTTCAACCCGGCCCTGCAGGCGGCGAACATCGCCCTGCAACTGCTGGATCATATAGAACAGTTCGGCACTGCTCTGGGAGGAGACATTCGACGACTGTGCCTGAACGACTCCCGCCAGGCCAAGGCCCAGCGGGATCAGCACGGTCGCCATGAGCTGTTTTCTCATGGGCCCGTCCGGTTAATCAGAAGGTTTACTGGAAAATCAGCTCTACGCGACGGTTCTGCGCCCGGGCGCTGTCGGAAGTGCCACGTACAGCCGGCTTCTCTTCTCCGTAGCTTACGGTTTCCATCTGGCCACGGGAAGCCCCGTTCACAATCAGGAAACGCTGGATAGCATTGGCACGGCGTTCACCCAGGGCCAGGTTGTACTCCTTGGTGCCGCGGTCATCGGCGTGGCCTTCCAGGCGAACCTGCTGGCGCGGGTTGTCGGCCAGGTAGCGGGCGTGGGCAACCAGCACGTCACGGGCTTCCTGCTTGATTTCGGAAGTATCGAAATCGAAGTAGAAGGTCGTGATATCACGCAGGGCCTGCTGCTCGGCCTGCTCACGGGCAGCCTGGCGCTCTTCGTCGCTCAGAACACCGGAGGAAACGCCATCGCCATCGTCGCCACCATACACCGTGGAGCCGTCATCACCGCCGATGGCCTGGACGTCAGAACCGTAGGCCTCGTCTTCCATGTTTTCGCCGGTGGAGCTACAGCCTGCTACCAGTCCGGCAGAAAGCACCATCGCGAACACTTTTGTTGAGAATGACAGTTTCATACTTCCTTTCCCTCTTTTTGAGTTTGCTTAAACCAGTTTTTCTGCCCGCACTGACGGCATCAGCGGGTGATCGGCCCCCAGGCCGGTTCTCTTACATCGCCATCGGCCGCAGGCAGGCTGTAGGCCGCACCGCCGTCAGCAGAAACAACGGTCAACACGCTGGATCCGTTCTGGCCGGTGGCATAGATCAGCAGTCGGCCATTGGGCGACACACTGGGTGATTCATCAGATTCGGTGCGGGTGATAATGCTTTCGTCACCGGTTTTCAGGTTGGTGCGGGCAATGTGGAATGCCCGGTCCCGCTGGTGCACGTAATACACGTACTCACCCTTGTTATCCGGCCGGGGCCGTGCGTTGTAACGACTGCCGAAGGTGATCCGGCGCGGCTCGGCACCCGGGCGCTCCATGAAGTAGATCTGCGGGCCACCGGAACGGTCCGAGGTAAAGTAAATGCCCTTGTTGGCATAGCCCCAGGCCGGCTCAGTGTCGATGGCCCAGTGGTTGGTCAGCTTGGTGGTTTTCCGGCTGGCCAGGTCCATCTGGTAGATTTCCGCATTGCCGTCACGGGACAGGGTCATCAACAGCGACTTGCCGTCTTCCGACCAGGCCGGGGCCGAGTTCAGGCCAGAGAAATCCGCTACCTTGTCCCGCTGTCCGGAAGACAGCTCGTGCACGTAGATGGCTGGCTTGCCAGTTTCGAACGACACATAGGCCAGCTTCTTGCCGTCCGGCGACCAGGCCGGGGACAGAATCGGCTCACGGCTTTCCAGCCGGATTTTTGCCCGCTTGCCGTCCACGTCACTGACCTGGAGCCGGTAACGCATCTGGTCGCCCTCACCGCTCACCGTCACATAGGCGAGCTTGGTGGAGAACACGCCCGGCTCTCCGGTAATGGCTTCGTAAATGCGGTCGCTGATGTGATGCGCCAGGGTGCGGACGCTGCCAACACCGGCAGCTGCGGTCTCACCCAGGATCCGCTTCTCCTGGTTTACATCAAACAGTTCATAGCGGGCCTGAACCCTGTCGCCACTGCGGGTCAGTTCGCCTACCAGCACATAGCGCTGGCCGAGCATGCGCCAGTCCCGGAAGTACACATCCGAACCCTTCGATGGCAGGCTCAGCATTTTCGAGGGCTCAAGCGTGCGGAACTCACCGCTCATGGTGAGGTCGCCCTGCACGATGCTGCTCACCTTGTCGCCCGGCGGCATGGCGCCGCTTTCGGCAAACGGCACAACCGACACCGGAATGGCCGAGTTCGCTCCTTCGGTTATCCGGATCAGCAGCTCGGCGCTGGCGTTACCTGCCGACAGCATCATCGCTGCCAGCCAGCCGGTCAGGAGCATTTTCACGGTTGTTTTATGGCAACTCGTTTTTTGTGTCATATCAGTCCCTGGCCTCACCGCAGGCGTTGCGGATTGAATTCAATCGTAAACTGGCGGAAGTACCGCTCGAAAGTATCCCTGTCGTCCGGCACCGGGTAGCGGTTAAGTGAGCGGGCCGCACCCAGCGCCGAGTTATCGAATGCTGTATTGCCACTACTGCTGACCAGCCGCACATTGGCGAGTTCCCCGGTCGGCAACAGGGTAATCTGTAGCCTGGCCACCATGTTCTCTGTGGCGGAAGACGGCGGATACCAGGCCTGGCTCAGACGGTCCCGAATCAGGGCCTGGTATTTTTCGCTGTCACTGAGCATCTGGGCTTCCCGGGCTCGTGCCGCTGCCGCCTCCTGCTGGCGCCGTGCTTCTGCCTCCCGCTCCTGGCGGGCCTGCTCAGCCAGCGCTTCCAGCTGCTGTTCTTTCAGGCGGCGCTCGGCTTCTTTGCGCTTACGCTCCGCCTCTTCCCGGGCTTGCTGTTCCTGGCGCTGGCGTTCGGCCTCCTCACGGCGGCGCTGCTCTTCTTCCGCCTTACGCTTAGCCTCTTCGCGGGCACGCTGCTCCTGCTCGGCTTTCTGGCGAGCACGCTCCTTCGCCTCGGCTACCGCTTTCTGGCGGGCGGCTTCTTTCTCGCGAGCCTGTTGCTCGGCCAGCTCCCGGGCTTTCGCCTCCTGCTGTTTGCGCTCCTGCTCTCGCTTGCGAGCCTGCTCTTCGGCCTCTTTGCGCCTGGCTTCTTCCTGTTGCCGTTTGCGCTCGGCTTCCGCTTGCTGCCGCTCTTTCTCTTCCTGCAAGCGACGCTCTTCTTCCTTGTCGCGCTGATCCTGCTCGTCGACCACCGGGCTGGGCTTGGGCTCGGGGCTTACCAGCCTTGCCGAGATACTGCGGGGCTCCGGTTCCTGTACAGGATTGGTCCACGACCAGCCTGCCAGGGCAATCACCAGAAGCAACACATGCAGTGCCACCGATAACACAACCGGCGACTTCCACGGCGGCGTATCGGTACTGATCGTTTCCCGTTCGTGACCTATCACAACTCGTTCGCCACCTTGTTACGGGTTAGTGTCGGGCATGTCTGTGATAAGTCCAACGCCGCTGGCGCCGGCCGCCTGCAGTGCCGCCATCAGGCGCACCACAACACCGTAATCCACAAACTCGTCCCCGCGTACCATGATTTCACTGTTGGCCCGCTGGGAAAGAATCTTCGCCACCTGGTCGGTCACTTCGTCCAGCGACATCGGATCGCCGCCACGATCACCCACTTCCAGGTAATAGGCGCCATTGGCATCCACAGACACGGTAATGGATTCCACGTCTTTGTCCTGCTGGATCGGGTCAGACGTGGTTTCCGGCAAATCCACCTTCACCCCCTGGGTGAGCATGGGCGCCGTCACCATAAAGATCACCAGCAGCACCAGCATTACGTCAATGTAGGGCACCACGTTGATTTCCGACATCGGCCTGCGCCGCTGCTGGGGCATCATTCCCATGCCTTTCATACCGCTTCTCCCCTTTGCCCGGTGTCAGCCATCAGCCTGCGGCCTGGTCGCTGTTGTGAACCCGGCGATGCAGGATGCTGGAGAATTCCTCCGCGAAGGTCTCGTAGTTCTTCAGCAAGGCATCAGACATAGCGGCGAACCGGTTGTAGGCAATAACCGCCGGAATCGCGGCAAAAAGACCCATGGCGGTGGCGATCAGGGCTTCGGAAATGCCCGGCGCAACCGTAGCCAGGGTTGCCTGCTGAACTTGCGCCAGGCCCCGGAAGGAGTTCATGATGCCCCAAACGGTACCGAACAGGCCCACGTAGGGACTGGTGGAACCCACCGTGGCCAGGAACGGCAAATGGGTTTCGAGCCGCTCCTGCTCCCGGGAGAAGGCCACCCGCATGGCGCGCTGGGCACCTTCCATGACCGCATCTGCGTCCCGGCTTTGCTGGCGCAGGCGGGAAAATTCCTTGAAACCTGACCGGAACACCGCCTCCATGCCGGAGTACGGCGTGGGATCTGAGCTTACTTCCTTGTACAGCTGGCCCAGGTCCATGCCAGACCAGAACCTTTCTTCAAAGGCCAGCTGCGCACGCTTGGCCTTGCGAAACACCTGCAGGCGCTGAAAGATTAAAGCCCAGGACATAACCGAGGCTGCCACCAGCAACAACATAACCAGTTGCACCAGTACCCCGGCGTTCGCAATCAGATGCCAGACTGAAAGTTCCGCTTCCACTATCTACTCCCGACCAAGTTTATATTTTTCAATTCGTTACGCGGAGTTCTTAAGAATCTCCAACATGTTTTCCGGCAAGCGGCGGGGCTTCCCGGTATCCAGTGCAATACACGCCACCCGCACTTCTGCCTCACACAATAACTCCCGGCTCTCCGCCTTCAGTACCTGCTGGCGAAAGCTCATCCATACCCGGGACGATGCCACCGGCTCGGCTGTAACCAGCAACTGATCATCCAGCTTTGCCGGCGTCCGGTAATGGATGTTCATGCGCTGCACCACGTAGCTGATGTTGTCCTCAAGGCCAGCCCGAAGGCCCACACCCCGGCTGCGAACCCATTCGGTTCGTGCCCGCTCCATGTAGTGCAGGTACTTGGCGTGGAAAACAATACCACCGGCATCCGTATCTTCTATATACACCCTGATGGGTAGTTCGAAGATATTCGGGCTGTTCTCAGTCAAAACGATCTTCCTCCCTACCGGATTTCGGCGGCACCACACCGAAATGCTGGTAGGCGTTGGAGGTCACCATACGCCCCCGGGGGGTGCGCACCATGTAGCCTTGCTGGATCAGGAACGGTTCCAGCACATCCTCGATGGTGCCCCGCTCCTCGCTGATTGCTGCCGCCAGGCTCTCTACGCCCACCGGGCCACCATCAAACTTTTCGATCATCGCCAGTAACAGGCGGCGGTCCATGTGATCAAAGCCCTGGCTGTCTACTTTCAGCATATTCAGGGCCTGGTCGGCGATATCGGCGGTGATATGGCCGTCTGACCGAACTTCCGCGAAGTCCCGCACCCGGCGCAGCAGCCGGTTGGCAATCCGTGGTGTGCCCCGGGAGCGGCGGGCAATCTCGAAGGCACCGGACTCATCAATTTTCACTGACGACAGGCGGGCCGAACGGATGATGATGTGGGTAAGGTCCTGGGTGTTATAGAACTCAAGCCGCTGCACAATGCCAAAGCGATCCCGCAACGGCGAAGTCAGCAGGCCGGCACGGGTGGTGGCACCCACCAGCGTGAACGGTGGCAAGTCCAGCTTGATGGAGCGGGCGGCCGGCCCTTCTCCGATCATGATATCCAGCTGGTAGTCTTCCATGGCCGGATACAGCACTTCTTCAACCGCAGCGCTCAGGCGATGAATCTCGTCGATAAACAGGACATCGCCTTCTTCCAGATTGGTGAGCATGGCGGCCAGGTCGCCGGCTTTCTCCAGCACCGGTCCGGAGGTGGTCTTGATGGACACCCCCATCTCGTTGGCAATGATGTTGGCCAGCGTGGTTTTACCCAGCCCCGGCGGGCCGAAGATCAACACGTGGTCCAGGGCTTCCTGCCGGGCACGGGCGGCAGAAATGAAGATCTCCATCTGTTCACGGACACTGGGCTGGCCAACATACTCGGATAGCAGCGTAGGCCGGATGGCCCGGTCCTGTACTTCCTCGTAGTCTCCGGCTGTCGCCGATATCAGTCGGTCCGATTCAATCATGGCATTATCCGCTTGCTGGGAATAAACAACGTGCCCATTGGTTGCCCCTGAATTCCAGGTTGCACCAATTGTACAAAGGGCTTGGTTCGAGTCACGTTACGCTCTCTACACAATAGTGTCATGGAGCGACACAAAAAAGCCGGGACATCACCCGGCCGGTATCATGTTCTTCAGGGCAAGCCGTATCAGCATTTCGCTGGTCATCTCCGGCTCGGCCACCTTGCTGATGGCCTTTGCCGCTTCCTGGGGTTTGTAGCCCAGGGCAATCAGGGCCGCTTCCGCTTCGTCCCGCGGGTCCGGGCCTGTTGGCGGTTGATTACCAGGGCCCCCGGATGCAGCCGGGGTGTCCGGCATCGCCGGCACAAACTGCCCTTCCAGCTGTCCGATACGGTCCGCCATCTCGATCAGCAGTCGCTCTGCCGTCTTTTTGCCGACGCCGGGCAGTTTCACCAGGGCGTTGACGTCTTTCACTTCCACGCAGCGGATAAACTGCTGCGCATCCAGGCCGGAGAGTATGCCTACCGCCAGCTTGGGGCCTACACCGTTGACCTTGATCAGCAGGCGGAACAAATCACGGTCGAGCCGTGAGGCAAAGCCGAACAGGCTCTGGGCATCTTCCCGCACCGCAAAATGGGTGTGCAGGGTGACTTCCTGGCCTGCATCCGGAAGATGAAAAAAGGTGGTGTAGGGAATGTCGATTTCGTAACCCAGGCCGGAGCATTCCACCAGAACGTGCCCCGGCGCCTTCTCCAGCAATATTCCTCGAATACGACCAATCAAAGCAGGACTCCTGTAGCTGTTGCCAGCCGGTTATTGTTGTCGCACACGCCCGCTACGCACCTTGCCACCAGACCGTGCCAGCTTCATGACACTCTGATTCATATGGGCATGGCAAAGGGCAATGGCCAGGGCATCGGCAGCATCGGCCTGAGGCTTGCGGGACAACCCCAGCAGCGCCTGTACCATATGCTGCACCTGGGACTTGTCCGCACCACCGGTACCCACCACCGCCTGCTTGACCTGCCGGGCCGAGTACTCGTGTACCGCCAGGCCGCTGTTGGCAGCGCTGACAATGGCCGCTCCCCTGGCCTGCCCCAGTTTCAGGGCGGAATCCGGGTTGCGGGCCATGAACACCTGCTCGATGGCAAATTCTTCAGGGCGATACTCGCCGATGAGAAGCGCAAGGCTTTGGAAGATGGTTTGCAGACGCTCGGCCATGGGCTTTTCCCCCACCCGGATGCAGCCGCTGTCGATGTACTCGATGGTGCGACCTTCAACGCGGATGATGCCGTAACCGGTAATTCGGGAACCGGGGTCTACCCCCAGGATGATTGCCATCCGTCTGCCCTCGGAAGTGGGAGAGTGTGGCCAGGCCGGAGGTGGCGCACCACCTCCGGCATTGTGCCCTTACTCTTTGTCTTCTGCCTTGTTGCCTTCAACGGCCTTGGCAGAGCGGCGCAGGCGAATGTGCAGTTCTTTCAGCTGCTTTTCATCAACCTCGCCCGGCGCCTGGGTCATCAGACAGGTGGCGCTCTGGGTTTTCGGGAAGGCGATGACATCGCGGATAGACGAAGAACCGGTCATCAGCATCACCAGGCGATCCAGGCCAAAGGCCAGGCCACCGTGCGGCGGGCAACCGAACTTCAGGGCATCCAGCAGGAAGCCGAACTTGGCGCGGGCTTCTTCCTCACCAATGCCGAGGATGCGGAATACGGCTTCCTGCATTTTCTCGTCGTGGATACGGATGGAACCACCACCCAGCTCGGTACCGTTCAGAACCATGTCATAGGCACGGGACAAGGCGTTCGCCGGGTCTGCGGCCAGGTCTTCCGGGCTGCAGGACGGTGCGGTGAACGGATGGTGGATAGCCGTCAGGCCGCCATCCGGCAGTTCTTCAAACATCGGGAAGTCCACAACCCACATCGGCGCCCACTCGCAGGTGAGCATGTTCAGGTCGTGGCCAACCTTTATGCGCAGGGCACCCAGGGCTTCGTTCACCACGGTAGCCTTGTCGGCACCGAAGAACACGATGTCGCCGTCTTCTGCGCCCACGCGCTCCATGATCGCCAGGGCAACGTCATCACCCAGGAACTTCACGATCGGAGATTGCAGGCCTTCGGCGCCCTTGGCCAGCTCGTTGACCTTGATGTAGGCCAGGCCTTTCGCGCCATAGATACCGACAAACTTGGTGTAGTCGTCAATCTGCTTACGGGTCAGCTCGGCACCTTTGGGCACACGCAGGGCGGCAACACGGCCTTTCGGATCCTTGGCGGGGCCGGCAAATACCTTGAAGTCGACACTTTCAACCAGGTCGCCCACGTCTTGCAGTTCCAGCGGGATACGCAGGTCCGGCTTGTCGCTGCCGTAGCGCTGCATGGCCTCGGAATACGGCATGCGCGGGAATTCCGGCAGGTCGACATCCAGCACGTCTTTGAACAGTGCACGGATCATGTCTTCGTTCAGCTTCATCAGGGTCTCTTCATCAATGAAAGAGGCCTCGATGTCTACCTGGGTGAATTCCGGCTGACGATCGGCCCGCAGGTCCTCGTCACGGAAGCACTTGGCAATCTGGTAGTAACGATCAACGCCGGACACCATCAGCATCTGCTTGAACAGCTGCGGAGACTGGGGCAGCGCGAAGAAAGAACCTTCGTGGGTACGGCTCGGCACCAGGTAGTCGCGGGCACCTTCCGGTGTGGCGCGGGTCAGGATGGGGGTTTCCACATCCATGAAGCCGCGGCTGTCCAGGAAGTTACGGATGTAGCTGGTGACCCGCGAACGGAAACGCAGGCGGTTGATCATTTCAGGACGGCGCAGGTCGATAAAGCGGTAGCGCAGGCGAACGTCTTCACCAACGTCTACATGCTCATCCAGCGGGAACGGAGGCGTGGCGGCGGCGTTCAGGATGGTGACTTCCTTGCCCAGCAGCTCCACCTGGCCGGTGGGCATGTTGTTGTTTTCGGTACCTGCCGGGCGACGACGCACGCGGCCGGTTACTTTGACAACAAATTCGCTGCGAACTTTCTCTGCCAGGGCAAAGCTTTCCGGGGTGTCCGGGTCGACAACCACCTGGGACATGCCATCCCGATCCCGCAGATCCAGGAAAATTACCCCACCGTGGTCACGGCGGCGGTGTACCCATCCGCAGAGTGTAACTTCCTGATCAATGTGAGATTCGTTGATCCCACCGCAATAATGACTGCGCATATCGGTTCCCGTTCGTTCTGAATGTGTGCGTTGTGTCCCGCATCGGGCGGGGGGTGTGCTTTCCGAAACACGCTGTGAATACATCCATGTACGCTCTGCTCCGCCATCCCTGGCTACGCAAGGTTTCGGAAAGCACACCCCCCGCCCGACGCTACGTCGTTCTTGGCCGCACAGTAATTTGGCGGCGCCGGTAAAAGCCGCCCATTATAAACACAATGCCTGCGAAAATCAGGCGTGCCGACGGAGAATTGGAGTCGGGTATCTAACGTCGGGATGACTATCAAAAAACCGGCGGCTAGAATGCATGGTTTGACCGGCGGATGGAGTTGTAAGTTGGCCACCAGAGCGGAACAGAAACAGAAAACCCGGCGGGCGCTGATGGATGCGGCCCTGGCACAGCTGAGCGCGGATCGGGGCTTTGGCAGTCTCAGTTTGCGGGAGGTTGCCCGGGAGGCCGGGATTGCGCCAACGTCGTTTTACCGGCACTTTGCCGAGCTGGATGAGCTGGGGCTGGCATTGGTGGACGAAGGCGGTGTGGCGCTGCGGCAGCTGATGCGGCAGGCCCGCAAGCGGATTGTGCGGGACGGCAGTGCTATTTCTACGTCGGTGGATACGTTTATGGAGTATCTGGGCAATAATGCCAATCTGTTCCGTCTGATGCTGCGGGAGCGTACCGGGGTGTCGAAGCCGTTCCGGACGGCGGTGAAGGCGGAGATTGATCACTTCGTGACGGAGCTGGCCGATGATTTGCGCCGGTTTGCCGAGGAGCAGAACAAGCCATTGGCGGATGCCCGGCTGGTGGCCGAGTCCATGGTTACACTGGTGTTCAATCAGGGCGCGGAAGCACTGGATGCCACGCCGAAAGAGCGGGAGGAGCTGAAAGCCAAGCTGAAGACGGAGCTTCGGATGATTCTGGTAGGTTCCCAGACCCTGGCGCAGTGGCAACAGGGCCGGGAGTAATACAGAAGAGCACTCAGGCCAGTTGCTGAAGTAGCGGCTTGAGCTTTTCCTTGATCTGTTCCAGTTCGCCGTCCTCGTAGGGAACCGGCGGCTGCTTGCCCCATACCGGGCCCGGCCAGGCCGGGTCGCCTTCAAAGCGTACGATGTGGTGCAGGTGAAGCTGCGGCACCATGTTGCCCAGCGCCGCCACGTTCATCTTGTCGCCACCGAAGATCTCCATCATGCCCTGGCTCAGGGTCGACGATTCTTCCAGCAAACGCTGCTGCTCTTTGCCGAGTTGGTAGATCTCCCGAATATCCGGCACCGCCGGCACCAGGATAATCCAGGGCCAGGTGCGATCATTCATCAGCAGGATTTCGCACAGTTGGCTGCGCCCCAGGTTATGGGTGTCTGCCGCCAGGCGTTCATGTAACTGGAACATCACCTGCCCTCCCCGGCTCAGAGCGCCGAATGGAACTGGTTACGGCCGCGGCCGATGGCGTAGTAGATCAAACCATAGCGCTCAAGCATTTCCGGCTCGTACAGGTTACGACCATCAAAGACCACCGGATGCTTGAGGGTATTGGACACCACATCGAAATCCGGGGAACGGAACTCTTTCCACTCGGTGCAGATGGCCAGGGCATCGGCGCCTTTCAGGGCCTGTTCCTTGGTACCGCACAGAGTCAGGCCATCCTGGTCACCGTAGATACGCTGGGTTTCTTCCATGGCTTCCGGATCGAAGGCCTGCACGGTGGCCCCTGCTTTCCAGAGGTCTTCCATCAGGGTGCGGGCCGAGGCTTCACGCATGTCGTCGGTGTTCGGCTTGAAAGCCAGCCCCCACAAGGCGATGACCTTGCCCTTCAGGTCGCCCTGGAAGTAATGGCTGATCTTGTCGAACAACACGTGCTTCTGGGCGTAGTTCACAGCCTCTACCGCGTTCAGCAATTTGGATTCGTAATCGCAGTCACGGGCGGTACGGGCCAGGGCCTGCACGTCTTTCGGGAAGCAGGAGCCACCATAGCCACAGCCCGGGTAGATAAAATGGTAACCAATACGAGGGTCGGAACCGATACCGCGGCGCACTTCCTCGATATCCGCGCCCAGACGCTCCGCCAGGTTGGCCACTTCGTTCATGAAGCTGATCTTGGTGGCCAGCATGGCGTTGGCGGCGTACTTGGTCAGCTCAGCGGAACGGATGTCCATAAAGATCATCCGGTCGTGGCTGCGGTTGAACGGGTAGTACACTTCGCGCAGCAGGTCCGCAGCTTGCTCGCTGTCGGTGCCCACCACAATCCGGTCCGGCTTCATGAAGTCGTTGATGGCCGCCCCTTCTTTCAGGAATTCCGGGTTGGAGACCACATCAAAATCCAGCTCCAGGCCGCGATGATCCAGCTGCGCACGAACCGCGGCTTTCACCTTGTCGCCAGTGCCAACCGGTACGGTAGATTTGTCCACCACCACCTTGTAATCATCCATGTACTGGCCGATGGACTTGGCCACGGCCAGCACGTATTGCAGATCGGCAGAGCCATCTTCATCTGGCGGCGTGCCCACGGCGATGAACTGCAGGGTGCCGTGCTTGACGGCTTCTTCAGTATCGGTGGTAAAGGAAAGGCGGCCCGCTTCAACCGTGTGCTTAACGATATTATCCAGGCCCGGTTCGTAAATAGGAATCTGGCCGTTCTTGAGCTTTTCAATCTTGCCCTGGTCGACATCCATGCACAGCACGTGGTGCCCCACGTCCGCCAGGCAGGCACCCGTCACCAAGCCAACATAACCGGTTCCGAAAATCGTGATTTTCATGCAACTGTTCCTGAATTTCGTTGAAAAGTGCGTCAATCAGCGGCTTTTTTCTGCAGCCAGATTTTTTCCCAGGCCAGCGCGGTGCGCACGATGGTATTGAGGTCATCGTAATCCGGCTGCCAGCCCAGAACTTTCTTGATTCGCGTGTTGTCGGCCATCAAGGCAGCCGGGTCTCCGGCGCGGCGGCCGGTTTCGGTGACCGGGAAACCCACACCGGATTCCGCCTTTACCACATCAATCACTTCCCGCACGGTAAAGCCGCGGCCGTAACCACAGTTCAACACCTGCGACTCCCCGCCTCCGGCCATATAATCCAGTGCCATCACATGGGCCTTGGCCAGGTCTTCCACGTGGATGTAATCGCGGATGCAGGTGCCATCGCGGGTTTCGTAATCCGTGCCGAATACGCTCATGCCCTCGCGCTGTCCGGTCACGCACTCGCTGGCCACCTTGATCAGGTGAGTCGCTTCCGGCGTTGCCTGGCCCAGAAGTCCTTCGGGGTTGGCGCCGGCCACGTTGAAGTAGCGCAGAATCACATACTCCAGGCTACTGGCCGCGGCCAGGTCCATCATCATGCGCTCGCTCATCATCTTCGAAGCACCGTAGGGATTGATGGGCGCCAGCGGGAGGTCTTCGGTCAGAACCGTTTCTTCCGGCATACCATACACAGCGGCCGTGGAGGAGAACACCATGTAGGGAACCTGGTGGTTTTCCACCGCTTTCAGCAGGTTCAGGGTGTTGCGGGTGTTGTTGCTGTAATACTTGAGGGGATTGCTGACCGACTCCGGCACCACAATATTGGCGGCAAAATGCAGCACCGCCTCGAATTTGTGCTGCGAGAAAACCGCTTCAATGGCTTGCTCGTCGGCCAGGTCGCCTACCACCAGCTCACCGGCAGTGACCGCCCAGCGATAGCCGGTGGACAGGTTATCAAATACCACAATGTCGTGGCCTGCTGCGGCCAGCTGCCGGACCACATGGCTGCCGATATAGCCGGCACCGCCGGTAACGAGAACTTTCATGGAATTTCGTTTCCCTTCCCTGAGTTTTGTTGTCGGCGCGCACGGATTTCCCGACGGCGCCGGCTGAAAAATTCTGAAATGGCCTGCCCGCACGCTTCGGCCATCACACCGCCGGTTACCTCTACCCGCCAGTTCAGGTGCGGCTCTTCCAGCGTTCTGCGGGCGGATTCTACGGCGCCGGCTTTGGGTTCTGCGGCCCCATACACCAGGCGGCTGATACGGCTGTGCACAATGGCACCCACGCACATGGTGCAGGGCTCCAGCGTCACGTACAAGGTGGCACCGGCCAACCGGTAGTTCCCCACCCTGGCGGCGGCGTCCCGCAGGGCCCGGATTTCCGCATGGGCGGTCGGGTCACACCCGGAAATCGGGGCATTAAACCCGGCCCCGATTTCCTTGCCATTCAGCACCACCACGGCACCTACCGGCACTTCATCCTTGCTTGCAGCCTGGCTGGCCAGCTCAAGCGCCCTGGCCACCCAGTACTGGTCGTCCTTTATTTCCCACTCTATTGTAAACAAGACATTTTTATCTTTTATATTCAATGGCTTATTTTCCTGCTAATTGGTAATACCATGAAAAATACCATGCTCAGAAAAGGCTTAACAATATTTTGAAAAATTGCCTA
>Ga0208062_100008_pt1 | contig 79566 bp, 72 predicted proteins | sample DeeseametaMP0261_FD_184217 | JGI IMG/M metagenome (GOLD analysis project Ga0208062, IMG submission 184217) | Marine microbial communities from the Deep Atlantic Ocean - MP0261 (SPAdes) | ecosystem: Environmental > Aquatic > Marine > Oceanic | place: South Atlantic Ocean | collected 2011-01-01 | reverse complement strand
GAGCGACATTGGCGCGCATACTACTAATAATTCTCATATCTGGGCGTAATGGGCTAACCGAGAAAATTTCGTGGCTGCTGCTTGGGGTGTTTATGAAATGTTCGGGCCAGGTGAACTGTGTCGGATTCGGGCTTCTGGTGCAGGCGTTGTCGCCCTGGTTCCGGGGGCCGCAGCTAACCCGTGTTGCTGCCATTTCAGCCAAGGTGGGTTCCATCAGCGATAATCACCTGGGTGGCTGGTATGGCTACCGCTGCTCGAAAGCGGCGCTGAATATGCTGGTGAAAAACCTGTCGGTGGAGCTGCCCCGGCGTTATCGGCCTGTAGCCTGCGTGGCGCTGCATCCGGGAACCACCCGGTCGGGGCTGAGTGAGCCGTTCAGCCAGTCTCTGGCGAGCCTGGCGGTGCACGAGCCTGAGGGCACGGCAGACAATCTGTACCGGGTTATTGAAGCCTTGCAGGAGCATGATAACGGCCGCTTTATCAGCTGGGATGGCAGCGACTTGCCTTGGTAAAAGCGGGGAAAAAGCCGCCGCAGACGGGCTGCGGCGGTAAAGGTCATCGAATAAACGGGTTCAGAAGGCGGGTAAAGGTGCCGGTAAGCTTCAGCGGTGCGCTCAGAACCGACATGGTAATGCAGTCTTCGCAGCCAACGGCTACCGGTTTGTGTTCGTCTTCCTCGTTCAGCACGACGAAGTCCCACTGATTGAACACGCCTTTCTGGTCCGAGAAAGCACCCTGCAGCACGATGGTGGTTTCAGTGCCGCGGTGGGTGTGGGCCGGAGCCTTGCCACCTGCTACCAGTTTTTGCAGCACCACACGTTCGCCCTGGCCAGGGAACTTCTCGGTGATGTCCAGCACGCTGACATCACCCAGCTGACGTTTCCAGGGCAGGTCGTTGATGTCGTCGCCCAGCAGCTTCTGCAGCGGGCTCATGCGCGGCGCTTCTGCGATTGGGGAAACCGGCTCCGGCGCGCTGTCGATACGGGACATCAGCTGCTCGAAACTGGTATCAGACACACTGACTTTGGGCTGTTCGGCCATCATCACGGCGCCCAGGCTGTTCAGGGTGTCTACCCGGCTTCTGCAGTGAGCACACTGGTCCAGGTGCAAACGGATGCACAGGGCATAGGGCTCCGTGAGGTTGCCCGCACTGTACTCCATCAGGCTCAGGCTGTCGGGGTGGTGCCGTGTCATACGTTCTGGTCCTGCAAAATCACTTTAAGCTTGTTCAATGCCAGGCGTACCCGGCTTTTGACGGTACCCAGCGGGATATCGAGCTCGTCTGCCACCATCTGGTGCGATTTGTGCTCCATGTATACCTTGGCAATCACGGTAATTTGCTCTTCCGGTAACTGGCTGAGGGATTCGCGAATGCGCCGCTCAGACATCAGACGGTGAAGGGAGGTTACCGGTTCATCTTCGTTTTCGCCGGGAATCTGCCACAAATCTTCGGTTTCCACGGCCATTTCGGCGCTGGTCCGCTGCATTTTGCGCAGCATGTCGATGCGCTGGTTACGGGCGATGGTGAAAATCCAGGTAGACGCGGCTGCCTTCTTCCAGTCGTACAGGCACGAGCGGCGCCAGATCGAAATAAAGACTTCCTGAACCAGCTCCTCGGCGTGGCTGGCCAGGCCGTTGGAGATGGCGTAGTACTTGATCTGTGGTGCAAAGTGCTCGAACAGGGCGTGATACGCGGCCCGATCCTGGCTCTTGCCGACTTTTTCCAGCAGGGCTCCCCACGGGTCCTTGCTGCGGCCCTCGCCTTTGGCGGGTTGCTTATCCAGTGTCGTCACCGGACGCTCCTTGACGGTCGCATGATTTGAGCTGGCTAATCTAATCATTCTATGCACTCACCACAGTGTTGTCAGTGAGTGTTTTTACGCCAGCCCGAAAGGTTCGGATTGCTCCGGGCGAAATTAATGCTGAAAGTCATTCTTCCAGGTAGGTGTAGCCTTCCAGACCTGCGGTCAGCTCATCCAGCAGCTGTTGCTGAAGGCCGGGTTCGAGAGTGCTGGCCCGGAATTTTTCCCGGTAGGCCTGCAACAGTGTGTCCGGCTCGAAGTTTACATAGCGCAGCACCTTGGCCACGGTATCACCGGTGATGGGTTTGCCGATCCGGTAGTTCCCTTGTTCGTCCAGCCGCACATCCACCGAATGGGTGTCGCCGAACAGGTTGTGCATGTCGCCCAGAATTTCCTGGTAGGCGCCGGTCATGAAAAAGCCCATCAGCAGTGGCTCATCCGGATTATGTTCCGGCAGGGGAAGGGTGGTTTCGATGCCCTGTCCATCCACGTACTGGTCGATGCGGCCATCGGAGTCACAGGTAATGTCCTGGATAACCGCCCGCCGGTTCAGGGGCCGGTTCAGGCCGTTGATCGGCATCACCGGGAAGATCTGGTCGATGCCCCACACGTCTGGCAGGGACTGGAACAGGGAGAAGTTTACGAACAGCTTCTCGGCCAGTTTTTCGTTCAGTTCGTCGATGATTTCCCGGTGCGCACGGTTGGCACTGTCCAGCTGGCCGCGCAGCAGGCGGCAGCAACTGGTGTACAGGGTTTCTGCCTGGGCACGTTCCTGCAGTGACAACAGGCCATGGGCGAACTGGGCGTGCACGTCGGTCATGGCGTGTAACACGTCGTGGTAGATCTCTGCCAGGGAGCGCCGGGAATCGTCGTCGTTCAGGCTTTCCAGGTCCCGCCACAGATCCTGCAGGGGCGCCGGTGCCTCCTCGGCGGGTGCTGCGGGTTCACGGTGGTCCGGTTCTTCCCGGTCGATCACGTTGGTCACCAGCACCGAATGGTGGGCGGTCAGGGCCCGGCCGGACTCGCTGATCAGGTCCGGATGCGGCAAACCCTGGCGGTCGCATTCTGCCTGCAGCACGTGCACCACGTTGTAGGCGTATTCGAACACGGTGTAGTTCATGGAGCAGCTGCTGCGGGAACGGGTGCCTTCGTAGTCCACCCCCAGGCCGCCGCCGATATCCACGGTGCCGATGGGCGCACCCAGCTGGCGCAGCTCGCTGTAAAAACGGGCGCATTCCTTCAGGCCGGTCTGGATGTCGCGAATGTTGGCAATCTGGGAACCCAGGTGGAAGTGCAGCAGCTGCAGGGTGTCCAGGGCGCCGGCCTGTTTCAGGGTGTGGACTACATCCAGCACCTGGCTGGCGGACAGGCCAAACTTGGATTTTTCACCGCCGGTGTTCTGCCAGTTACCTTTACCAATGGTTGCCAGCCGGGCCCGCACACCAATCAGCGGGGCCACATCGAGTTTTTTTGCTTCGTCCAGAATCAGTGGCAGCTCGGATTGCTTCTCTACCACAATGAATACCCGGTGCCCCAGCTTCTGGCCGATCAGCGCCAGGCGGATGTATTCCCGGTCTTTGTAGCCGTTGCAGATAATCACCGAACCACTCTGGCGCGATAACGCCAGCACCGCCATCAGCTCTGGCTTGCTGCCGGCTTCCAGCCCCACCTGGTTGGCCGAGGCGGCCGGTTCGGCCGCCAGCAGTTCTTCCACCACCCGGCGTTGCTGGTTCACCTTGATGGGATACACCGCGGTGTAACGGCCCTGATAACCGTGTTCTTCGGTTACCTTGTTGAAGGCGCCGCACAGTTTGTTGACCCGGTCGTGCAGGATATCGGTAAAGCGGATCAGCACCGGCAGGGCAATGCCGGCGTCGGCCAGTGAGGCAGTGAGGTCTGGCAGGTTGATACTGGCCTCGCTGCGGCCCCGGTCCGGCCGGATTTCCACCTGGCCCTGCGGGTTGACGGAGATATAGCCGTCGCTCCAGTGGGCGATGTTGTAAACCTTGTGGGCCGGCGATGCGGTGGTTTCAGCCATTGTTGCTATCCTGTCAGGAAACCCGGGGTGGCCGGCAAAGCGGCGTCAGGCTGCATTGTAGGAGCTGACCGCTGCCCCTACAATACGCCTCTTTTCAGATGCCCGGGCGCAATGCAGTGGCACACAGTGGGAGACAGACATGACAGCATTGAACGAAGGCTGGTTTACCGAGGTATTCCAGGACCAGGGCACCGCCTTTTCCCTGCAGGTTAAAGGCAAGCTTCACGAGGAACAGACCCCGTTCCAGAAGCTGGAAATCTACGAAACCGAAACCTTCGGCAACCTCATGGTGCTCGACGGCTGCGTGATGCTCACCACCCGGGACAACTTTCTGTACCACGAGATGATGACCCACCCGGCCCTGTTTACTCACAAAGACCCGAAAAAAGTGGTGATTGTGGGCGGTGGCGACTGCGGCACCCTGAAAGAAGTGCTCAAGCACCCGGGTGTGGAAGAAGCCTGGCAGGTGGAAATCGACGAGCGCGTAACCCGCATGTCGGAAAAATACTTCCCGGAGCTGTGCGAAGCCAATGGTGACCCCCGCGCCAATTTCTTCTTTGGTGACGGTATCCAGTGGATGCGGGACATCGAGCCCAACAGCATTGATGTGTTGATTATCGACAGTACCGACCCGGTCGGCCCGGCCGAAGGCCTGTTTGCCCTGGATTTCTATCGCGATGCCATGGCCGCGTTGCGCGATGGCGGCATCATCGTTCAGCAAAGCGAATCGCCGTTGTTACACACCGACAGCATCATCAAGGATATCCACACCGATATGCGCAAGGCCGGCTTCGGCCACGTGCAGACCCTGCCGTTCCCGCAGCCGGTTTATCCCACCGGCTGGTGGAGCTGCACCATGGGCAGCAAGGATAACCCGCTGAAGTATTTCCGCGAGGAAGACGCCAACAACCGCCCGTTCGTAACCCGTTACTACAACGCTGGTATTCACCACGGTGCCCTGGCCATGCCGCAGTTTATGGTGGATGCCCTGGAAGACGAGGTGCACCCGGAAGAGGGTTGATTAAAAATTGGACAGGCTCCGAAGCTGGTCTAAACTGGTTGCAATGGTCATCTAATGGCCATTCTTCCGTTTAGCAGTCAGAAGGAGTTGTTATGGATGTCCGTAGCGGTGAACAGGAACGTCACTGGTTCCGGAGCGAGCGGTTTTCGTTGGTTAACGGGCAATGGTATTTCCAGACCCGTGAAGGCACCGTAGAAGGGCCTTTCGACGATGTCCGCGAAGCGGAAATGGAATTGCTGCTGTATCTTCGCCATGCCGAAGATGCCCTGTTTCAGGGGGTGGGTTAGTTCCGCCAATCATCCAGTAAAACAAGAGGGGCGCCAACCGGCGCCCCTCTTGCATTTGGGTTTGCAGCGGGATTACTGCTTGCCGCTGACAAACTCCGGATAGGCTTCCATGCCACATTCCGCGAGGTCTACCCCTTCGTACTCTTCTTCCTCGGTTACCCGGATGCCCATGACCGCCTTCAGGATGCCCCAGACAACCAGGCTGGCTACGAACACCCAGACAAAGATGGTCAGGGCGCCGATCAGCTGGCCGGTGAAGGTTACGTCGCCGTTGGTCACCGGTACCAGCAGCAGGCCAAGCAAGCCGCACACACCGTGGGCAGAGATGGCGCCGACCGGGTCGTCGATGCGCAGCTTGTCCAGGGTCACGATACTCAGCACCACCAGGATACCGCCCAGTGCGCCCCAGATAGTGGAGGTCAGTGCGCTGGGAGTGGACGGCTCGGCAGTGATCACCACCAGGCCGGCGATGGCGCCGTTCAGCAGCATGGTCAGGTCAGCCTTGCCGAACATCAGGCGTGCTGTCAGCAGGGCGGCAATGGCACCACCGGCGGCGGCAGCGTTGGTGTTCAGGAATACCATGGCTACGGAGTTGGCGCTGGCGATATCGCCCAGTTTCAGCACCGAGCCACCGTTGAAGCCGAACCAGCCCAGCCACAGGATGAAGGTACCCAGGGCAGCCAGCGGCATGTTGGCACCCGGGAAGGCGCGGATTTCGCCGTTGGGGCCGTACTTGCCTTTACGGGCACCCAGCAGGAGAACACCGGCCAGGGCAGCTGCAGCACCAGCCATGTGTACGATGCCGGAGCCGGCGAAGTCGCTGAAGCCCAGGTCGCCGAGGTTGTACAGGCCGAACACGTCTTTACCACCCCAGGTCCATGCCCCCTCAAGCGGGTAGATTACTCCGGTCATGACCACCGCGAAGATCAGGAAGGCCCACAGCTTCATGCGCTCGGCAACCGCACCGGAGACGATGGACATGGCGGTAGCCACAAACACCACCTGGAAGAAGAAGTCTGCTGCACCGGAGTAGATGGAGCCGCCGGTAAAGCCGTCTTCACGGGTAGCGAAGTCACCCAGAACGCCGTCTACATCCACATCGGCAATGCCGGTGAGGAACACGTTACCGCCATACATGATGGCGTAGCCGCATACCATGTACATGGTGCAGGCGATGGCAAACAGGGCCACGTTCTTGGTCAGGATTTCGGTTGTGTTCTTGGCACGCACCAGGCCGGATTCGAGCATGGCAAAGCCAGCCGCCATCCACATAACTAATGCGCCGCACATGACAAAATAGAAGGTATCTATAGCGTACTGCAGGTGAAAGAGATTGGTTTCCATAGGAAGCCCTCCGCACAAGGCTCTTCAGGTTTATAGGTTTTTTGCGTTGGCTGATTCGGGGATCAGGCCGGGTTTACACCGCTTCTTCGCCGGTTTCGCCGGTCCGGATACGGATCGCCTGTTCCAGTTCGGTCACGAAGATCTTGCCGTCGCCGATCTTGCCGGTATTGGCAGCCTTGGTGATGGCTTCGATAACCTGGTCCAGCAGGTTGTCGCCGATGGCGATTTCAACCTTCACCTTGGGCAGGAAATCCACTACGTATTCCGCGCCACGATAGAGTTCGGTGTGGCCTTTCTGCCGTCCGAAGCCTTTAACTTCAGTAACGGTTACGCCTTGAACGCCAATCTCGGATAGTGCCTCACGGACATCATCCAATTTGAAAGGCTTGATGATCGCTGTCACAAGTTTCATTGCTTTCTCCTTGGTAAATGCTGCCACCTCGCACATCAATTGTGCGGATTGCGTACGAGGTCTATAGCATCGGGTGTGCCAACGCAAAAAAGGTATTTGTTATCAATAAGTTAAAAATACCTGGTTCCAGAATGGCGCAAGCGCCTGCACCGTTGTGGTGCGTGCTACGGGGCTGCGGTCCAAAAATGCGCAGGCCCGGTGGCCATCCGGCGGCCATTATAATGCCGACCGGGTACAGTATGGCAGGGCCGGCGGTGTGATACACTCCCGCAAACCCGGTTACTGCCATGGCCAATAGTCTGAATTGGCCGGCAATCCGATTTGAATGAAGTGTTATATGCGAGGTTTTCGATGAAAGGGCCGCAGGATTTCTTTGCACAGTTGCAGGGCCAGTTTGGCCAGTTTGTTCCCGACATGGCCCGTGCCGCCCGGGAAGATTTTGAAACCCAGGCGCGGGCTACCGTTATGACCGTGCTGTCCCGCCTTGAACTGGTGACCCGGGAAGAATTCGATGCCCAGCAGGCGGTGTTGATGAAAACCCGCGAGAAAGTCGAAGCGCTGGAAAAGCGGGTAGCCGAACTGGAGCAGAAGCTGCAGTCGTAAATGAAACAGCCGGGCGCAGGATGCCTGCCCGGCGGCCCCGATTCGTAACCGGGGGCCATTTGTCTGTTACCAAGGAAGGTTGTCATGCTAGCTATTGTCCATTCCCGCGCCAGCATTGGCGTGTCTGCCCCTGCCGTTACCGTGGAAGTGCACCTGTCCGGTGGTTTGCCGGCGCTGTCGATTGTCGGGCTGCCTGAAACCGGCGTGCGCGAAAGCAAAGACCGGGTGCGCAGCGCGCTGCTCAATGCCGGCTTCGAATTCCCTGCCCGCAGAATCACCATAAACCTGGCCCCTGCCGACCTGCCCAAAGAGGGTGGCCGCTTCGACCTGCCTATCGCCCTGGGTATTCTGGCCGCCTCCGGCCAGATTCCTGCCGAAAGCCTGAAAGACCTGGAGTGTATTGGCGAGCTGTCCCTTGATGGTGCGTTGCGGCCACTTAAAGGGATATTGCCGGCGGTGCTGGCGGCCCGGGAGGCGGGGCGTTCACTGCTCCTGCCCCAGGACAATGCCGACGAAGCCGCGTTGGCCAGTAACGGCGATGTGTTGGCGGCCAGCCACCTGTTGACGGTGTGCGAGCATTTGTCGGGCCGGGCGCGGCTGGTACCGGTGCCCCGGGCAGAAGATCCTGAGCCGCAGGGGCAGTATGCCGGCGCCGACCTGGCGGATGTCCGGGGCCAGCAGGTACCCAGGAGAGCGCTGGAAGTGGCCGCAGCCGGTGGCCATAACCTTCTGTTCTTCGGCCCGCCGGGCACCGGCAAAAGCATGCTGGCCAGCCGGCTTCCCGGCATTCTGCCCGCGCTGGATGATGCCGCGGCCATGGAAGTTGCCAGCGTACATTCCGTTGCGGGTTTGCCGGTGAAGCCCGGTGGCTGGCGCCAGCCACCGTTCCGGGCGCCGCACCATACTGCCTCGGCGGTGGCCCTGGTGGGCGGAGGCAGCAGCCCGCGCCCCGGGGAAATCTCCCTGGCGCACCGGGGCGTATTGTTCCTGGACGAGCTGCCGGAATTTCAGCGGCGGGTACTGGAAGTACTGAGGGAGCCGATGGAAAGCGGCGAGATTGCCATCAGCCGGGCTGCCCGGCAGGTAACCTTTCCTGCCCGGTTCCAGGTGGTTGCCGCCATGAACCCGTGCCCCTGCGGCTACAGCGGCCATCCCACCATTGAATGCCAGTGCGGGCCGGCGCAGGTGATGCGATACCGCTCGAAGATCTCCGGCCCGTTGCTGGACCGCTTTGACTTGCATGTGGAGGTGCCAGTGCAAACTGGCGAGGTGCTGCTGGGCTCCGGTGAAGCAGGAGAAAGCAGTGCCAGCGTACGGGAACGGGTGCTGAAAGCCCGGGCGGCGCAAACGGAGCGGGGGAGCCTGAATGCCGCCCTGGCAGGTAATCTGCTGCACCAGTCCTGCCAGCTGGATACCGGCAGCGAAAAATTGTTGTCGGCCGCCATGGAGCGGTTGGGGCTTTCTGCCCGGGCCCTGCACCGGATTCTTCGTGTGGCCCGCACCCTGGCAGACCTTGACGGTGAGCCGGACATCGCCCGCAACCATCTGATGGAAGCCCTGGGCTACCGTCAGCTTGATCGCCAGCAGAATCAGGGCCCGGTGGTTTCAGCCTGAGTTTCACCTGTCCGGGAGCAGGTCTGGCCCTGCGGAGTCTGTTAAACTGTCGGCAATTTCCTGATAACACATCCGCGAAGGCGCGTGAGGATAACAGATGAGCGACCAGAACGACCCGAAGGACACTTCCGGCGAAAACCCGATTACCACCCGCCGTGGTGTGCGCAGCTTTGTACTGCGTCAGGGCCGGATGACTGAAGGCCAGAAAAAGGCCTTTGACCGCAGCTGGCCCAAGTACGGCCTGAGCCGCGACAACGGTATGATTGACCCCCGCGAGGTGTTCGGCCGCGACAACATGCTGAACCTGGAGATCGGCTTCGGCATGGGCAAGTCGCTGGCGGATATGGCCGAAGCCGCGCCAGAGCAGGATTTTATCGGCGTGGAAGTGCACCTGCCGGGCGTGGGCGCACTGCTTAAGGATGTGGAAGACCGTGGCCTGGAGAACGTGCGGGTCTACAACATCGACGCCAATGATGTGATCGACCTGTGCCTGCCGGATGCCTCCCTCGACCGGGTGATGATCTTCTTCCCGGATCCGTGGCACAAGAAAAAGCACCATAAGCGCCGGCTGATCCAGCCCGAGTTTATTCAGCGCATCCGTCACAAATTGCGGGTGGGTGGTGTACTGCACCTGGCCACAGACTGGGAAAACTACGCGGAACACATGCTGGAAGTGATGAACGATTCCGAAGGCTTCGCCAACACCCGGGAGCAGGGTGGCTATTCTCCGCGCCCGGATGACCGCCCGATCACCAAGTTCGAGAAGCGTGGCGAGAAGCTCGGCCACGGCGTTTGGGACTTGCTGTTCTATCGCACCAACTGATCTGCTGCCCCGGTACTTCCTCCGCCACTCTGCTTAGCCAGGCTGGCCGAGGGGGTGCCGGCGCGCCGCCCGGATCACCACCAGTCCCGCAATACCCAGCATCACTCCGGTAATCTTTACCAGCGCCAGGATTGCAGCGGAGCTGCTCATGGCATCGGTCGGCGTTGCCAGGTTGTTCAGCAGCACCGAGTTTTCCGCTACGTCACACAATCCTGCAATTACAAACAGCACCCGCACCCAGCGCGCCACCTTGCGTTCCCGGATACCCGGCCGGTCCCGGGTAAAGTGCCGGGTCAGCTGAAGCAGGGATGCCAGCCAGGCCACGGTGAACAACAGCCCGAGCCACAGCGAGAGTTTGGCAAAAGCCAGGTTCTCCTGCCCCCAACTCTGCAGTATGGCACCGCTCTGTTCAGCCGTTGCCGCCAGCTGGAAGCTGAAAATGCCCTGGGGCGCGGCTTCGGTTTTCAGGGACTGGTTAAGCACCGCGATGACCAGAAACAGGCCGACGGCCAGCACCAGGGACGCCTTCATGGGCGAACGCATGGGTTTTACCGGCAGGAACGGTGGACGCTGTACGGTAACCATCAGAGAAATTGCTCCAGCAGGCTGTTCAGATACCTCTGCCCTTGCTCCGTTGCCTGAATCCGGTGCGGGGTCAACAAACCCTGTTTTCTTAATGACCCAAGTTGTACCGCAACCGTGCTCAGGGGTAAACCGGTTCGTTCACTGAACAGTTGCTCATCAGCCCCCTGTTTAAGGCGCAGGGCATTCATCATGAACTCCAGCGCCCGGTCTTCCGGCTCGATGGCTTCGGTGCCTGAAGTGCGGCTGCCGATACGGTTCAGGTAGGCGTCCGGCTGCCGGGTTTTCCAGTAACGAATGATGCGCCCGTCTTCGAGGCTGACCTTGCCGTGGGCACCTGCACCCAGGGCCAGGTAATCGCCGAACAACCAGTAATTCAGGTTATGGCGGCTTTCCCGGCCGGGCCGGGACCAGGCAGACACTTCATAGTCGGTGAAGCCGGCAGCATGCAGAAACTCCGAGCCCTGCTGGTAGATGGCCCAAAGCCGGTCGTCATCCGGCAGCGGTGGCGGCCGGGAGAAGAACTCGGTATTGGGCTCGATGGTCAACTGGTACCAGGATAAGTGAGCGGGGTTGTGGCTCAGGGCCTCTCGCAAGTCGCCTGTCGCCTGTTCCGGGGTCTGGCCTGGCAGGCCGTGCATCAGGTCGATATTGAAATTGTCGAAGCCGGCGGCCCGGGCCGCTTCGATGGCCTCGTGGGCGGCCTGGGCATTATGGATACGGCCCAGCGTTTTCAGGTGCTCCGGGTTGAAGCTCTGCACACCGATCGACAGCCGGTTAATGCCGGCTTCCCGAAAGCTTTCAAAGCGGCCGGCTTCCAGGGTGCCGGGGTTGGCCTCAAGGGTAATCTCGGCGTTGTCGCTAAAGTCCATACGCTGGCGTAAGGCCGTGAACAGCCGCTGGTAGAAGTCGCCGGTCATCAGTGACGGGGTGCCGCCGCCGATAAACACGCTTTCGATGGGGCGGCCGCGCAGGTAGGCAAGGTCGGACTCAAGGTCCTCCAGGATGGCCTGCAGGTACGCCGCTTCCGGGATATCGCCCCGGATGGCGTGGGAGTTGAAATCGCAGTAGGGGCACTTGCGCACGCACCAGGGTACGTGGATGTACAGGCTCAGGGGCGGGCAGACCGCCACGGGGGAGGTGGCGGTCATGCCGTCAGGCCTCCGCCTTTAACTGTTCCAGCAGGCTGGCCAGGGCGCGGCCACGGTGGCTGACGCTGCTTTTTTGCTCCCGGGTCAGCTCGGCGGCGCTGCAGTCGAATTCGGGGGCGTAGAACACCGGATCGTAGCCAAAGCCGCCTTCACCGCGGGCCTCGGCCAGGATTCTGCCGGGCCAGCGGCCGTGGCAGATAACCGGTGTGGGGTCGTCGGCGTGGCGCAGGTATACCAGCACACAGTGGAACTGGGCACTGCGTTCTGCCTCAGGCACGTTTTTCAGGGCGGCCAGCAGGGCCTGCACGTTGTCGGCATCGGTGGCATTGGCGCCGGCATAGCGGGCAGAGCGCACGCCAGGCTGGCCTTCAAGGGCATCCACTGCCAGCCCGCTGTCATCCGCCAGTGCGGGCAAACCGGTTTCCCGGGCAGCATGGCGGGCTTTGAGAATGGCGTTTTCCACGAAGGTGACCGCCGGCTCTTCAGCTTCACCCACGCCCAGCGCGCCCTGGGCAACGGGCTCAAGCCCGAGTGGGCCGAGCAGGTCGGTCAGTTCGGCAATCTTGCCCTTGTTGTTACTGGCGATGACGAGTTTCTGTGACATAGGCTCAGTCGTTAAACAGCGTGTGGGAAAACCGCACCGGCAGGTCCTGCTGGTGGCCGGTGGGGCGGGCGGTAATGTTGAAGGTCATCAGGTCGCCGGACCGGTACTGGTATTGGGCGATGAAGTACACCGCATCGCCTTCCTGGATGCGCCGGAACGCTAGGAAGTTTACCTGCTGGATGTCGTTGGCCACCTGGCCTTCAACCTGGCCACCCACAGGCGCAGGCTGGCCGTGTTCGTTCTCGGCCATGATGGAAATGTTGACGATGCCGATGCCCTTGCTGCGCTGCAGTTTGTTGGCCTTGGCAACTTCCGGGTCCAGGAAGGTGCTGGGAAAAACGCTCCAGTTAACCTGGTAGTCGCCAAAATCCTTTTCCCCCGCCTGGGCCTGAACGGCTACCAACAGGGCAAAGGCCATAAACACCAGTTTTAAAACAGTGCGTGTGATCATCATGGGTTCTCCCGTGTGATGCGGTAGATGGCAATTTCTCCCAGCAGGTTCGGCCACAGCCTGGCCAGCCAGCTGTTCTGGTGCTGGCCGTCGACCACCCGCCGGCTCTTGATGCGAATACCCTTCTGGCGGCACAGCGCCTCGAAATCCTTGAAGGTGCACAGCCGGATATTCGGCGTGTTATACCACTTATACGGCAGCGCATTGGATTCGGGCATGCGGCCGCTCAGGGCCAGGCCCCAGCGCAGTCGCCAGTGGGCAAAGTTGGGGAAGGTGACAATACCTTCCCGGCCTACCCGCAGCATTTCTTCGATGACTTTGTCTGGCCGGCGAACGGCTTGCAGGGCCTGGGTCATCAAAACCACATCGAACATGCCGTCATCGAAGTTATCCAGGCCCTGGGTGTCCAGGTTCTGCTCGATCACGCTCACGCCCCTGCCCATGCAGGTGGTGATGTGGTCCGGGTTGATCTCCAGGCCAAAGCCGCTGGCGCCCCGTTCCCGCTGAAGGAAATCAAGCAGTGTGCCATCGCCGCAGCCGAGGTCCAGTACGTGGTGGCCGGGTTCAACCCATTGCTGGATGATTTCGAGGTCTGGTCTCATGCGCCAACCTCCCTGGCAACACGGTCCATGTAGGCCGTGAAGATGTCGGTGTATCTGGGTGTCGGGATCAGGAACGCATCGTGGCCCCAGGGCGCATCAATTTCCGCATAGCTGACTTTCTTGCGGGCGGAGATCATGGCATTCACCATCTCTTCCGACCGTTCAGGCGAGAACCGCCAGTCGGTGCTGAATGACAGCACCAGGTATTCGCACTGTGCCGGTGCCAGGGCCTTTGACAGGTCGCCGCCGTGCTCGTAGGCCGGGTCGAAGTAGTCCAGTGCCCGGGTCATCAGCAGATAGGTGTTGGCATCGAAGCTTTCGGAGAAACGCTCGCCCTGGTAGCGCAGGTAGCTTTCCACCTGGAATTCGGCATCGAAGCCGAACTTGTAGGCTTCTTCCCGCAGTTCCCGGCCGAATTTCTCGCCCATGGACGCATCGGACAGATAGGTAATGTGGCCGACCATGCGCGCCAGCATCAGCCCCCGGCGAGGTAGGACGTCGTGTTCGTAGTAGCGGCCTTCGTGGAATTCGCGGTCGGAGGTGATGGCCTGGCGGGCCACTTCGTTGAAAGCGATGTTCTGGGCGCTGAGCCGAGGGGTCGAGGCAATCACCACCGCATGCCGCACCCGCTCCGGGAAATCCAGGCTCCACTGCAAAGCCTGCATGCCGCCTAGGGAGCCGCCCACAACCGCCGCCCATTGCTGGATGCCGAGATGATCGGCCAGCCGGGCCTGGCTTTTTACCCAGTCTGCTACGGTAATAACCGGAAAGTCCGGGCCGTAGAGTTTGCCGGTGGACGGATTGACGGAACCGGGCCCGGTGCTGCCGTGGCAGCCGCCAAGGTTGTTCAGGCTGACCACAAAGAAGCGGTTGGTATCTATCGGTTTGCCGGGGCCAATGCAGCTGTCCCACCAGCCGGGTTTGCGCTCTTCCATCGAATGGTAGCCGGCGGCATGGTGGTGCCCGCTCAGGGCATGGCAAATCAGGATCGCGTTGCTCGCATCGGCATTCAGGGTGCCGTAGGTTTCCACCACCAGGTCGTAGTTCTCGAGGGACTGGCCGCAAGCCAGGTCGATCGGGGCGTCAAAATGGATGGTCTGCGGGCTGACAAGGCCAACGGAATCCGAGGGCAGGGAATCGGGCATGGGTGTGTTGAGTTCCTGATCCGGTCCACAAGGTTCTGGCCATAGGCCATGGGGTGCGCGGAAAAAAACGCGCCAGCACTGCAGTTTAAAGGCGGGGGGTGGTTGCTGCAACCGGCGCGGTGCCGGCGAGCAAGGCCCGGAGCCCGGGGGTGTGCTGCCCGGGCTCCGGTATGTCAGACAGCTCCGGAAATATTGACCACCTTCTGCTGCAACAGGGTGGGGGCCGGTTTGCGGATTTGCCGCATCATGGCATCGGCCAGCTCCAGTTGTTTGCGCAGGTCGGCAATGGTGTGGTCCAGCCGCTCCCGTTCACTCCGGGTGTCGCGGTCGGTTCGCACCATATCGCGCAGGCGGCGGATCTGGTGCTCCAGCAACTGCTTCTGCTCCATGGAGTACTGCATGATCGGCAGTAAGGCCTCATGGGGCCAGCGCTCCACGTCCGCTCGCACCCGGGCATGCAGGGTGCGGGCTTCACCCACCATCACGTTGAAGAACCGGCGTACCAGCAGGGATTGCTCAGTCAGCAGGTTCTTGGGGCTGACCCTGAACCGCCTGGCTTTCTTGCGCAATTCCCGCACCGCGATCACATGGCGGCCGGCCCGCAGGGGGATAGGCTCCAGGTGCCGTGCCCGGTTGTCTTCGTTATAGCGACGGTAGATGGCGCCAACCATTTTTTCCGCCAGGTGGCCTTCGCTGAGCAGGTTGGTCAGGTCGGTTTCCAGTAGCTCGAAGAAGTGATCCATCGCCGCGTTCATGCCCGCGGTCGTCCAGCTCTTCGACATTTTCAGCCGTACCTTCGCGGCATGGGCTTCAAAGCGTTCCTCGCTCACCAGCTTGCGCAACATCTCGCCCTGGGAGTCCATCAGCCGCCGGGATGAGCGCAGCGTTATCAGCTTCTTGTAGTAGAAGTCGTAATCCTTGTGGGCCCGCTCGGCGAGCCGGGCAATGGATGCCTTGTCTACGGTGGCGCCGGTGCAGGCCGTGCGTTCCTCTTCCAGGGCCGACAGCCGGATTTGCATGGCCGCCTGGCTGTTCTGCAGCATTCCCAGGAGGTCGTTGATCAGGTTCTGGGTGATCAGCTCTTCCTTGTGCATCAGGATGCGGCGGACAATCAGTTGCTCGAGCTGGTCGATGTTGGAGCGTTTAAACAGGGCATCGTCATTGCGAACACGGCTGACCAGGCCCTGCTTGGCAGACAGCGGAATCACGTCCTGCTGGCGGATGCCCAGGTGGTCTGCGGTGTAGCCGCGCACCCGTTCGATGGCATCGTTGGTATGTTGCTCGCCCTGCAGGTCGTCCCAGAGTACGTCGATCTTGTTCAGTACCGCGAAGCGGCCGGCCCGGTGGTCGGCGTACTCGGTGTCGATGTGCTCGTTCCAGATCGCCATATCGCTGGCGGTTACGCCGGTGTCGGCACTGAGCACAAAGATAATGGCGTGGGCCCGGGGCAGCATGCTGATGGTCAGTTCCGGCTCGGAACCCAGTGCGTTCAGGCCCGGGGTGTCGAGAATGCGCAAGCCGCGTTCGAACAGCGGGTGGCGAATGCTGATCTGGGCGTTACGCCAGGCCGGTACCAGTACGTTGCCGGGGTTGTTGCGGTCGTGCTCCAGCATGTCTTCATCGAACCCGAGCTTGCGGGCCTGCTGGGGCGTTACGCTCTTTGTGCGGGCTACCTCGGCCAGCACTTCGCGCATGACTTCGGGGTCGTGCTCGTCGAGCTCATGCCTGACCCAGTGCTCCGGTTGCTTGCGCAATTGTTGCAAGGAGAGTTCGCCGGTGCGGGTTTCGATCGGCAGCAACAGCAGGTAATTCTGGTTGGCGCTGCGGTCGTAGAACAGCTCGGTGGGGCACATGGTGGTGCGGCCCGCCTGGGACGGCAGCATGCGCTGGCCATAGCCGGAGAAGAACAGGGCATTGATCAGCTCGGTCTTGCCACGGGAGTATTCCCCGGCAAAGGCGATGGTCAGCTCATCTTCAATGAGCAGCTCCAGGCCGTTACGGATTCGGGTGCTGACGTCTTCGGAGAAAAGGTCGTTGTCCTGCAGCCACAGCCGGTAACGGCCGATCTGCCGGATGAGTTCCTTCTTCCAGTTATGATAGGCCTCAACCTGCTGCGACAGAGTTCCCTGCATTTTCATCGGTTTATCCTTCTGCGCGACTTCCGGGTGCTCCCAGATTAAATGCCGTTAATCATAACCGCTTTGCCGGTTTTTGGCGCCTGAACCTGTCGCGGATCAAGGCGTAAGGCACAGAATGACAAAATAAAAAAGCCGGAAAATCAAAAGGTTGATCTTCCGGCTCTCAAAAAGTCTGTGTTTCGACTTTTGTGTAACAAAATGTATTTTCGAGACCTGTTTTACATCCCGAGGCCGATCGAGCCGAGGCCGGCAGCCACCTTCATGTGATCGATCACCACAGTGATCACGTTCAGGATCAGGAACACGATGATCGGAGACAGGTCCAGCCCGCCCATGGAGGGCATCATGTTGCGCACCGGGCGCATCACCGGCTCGGTAATCTGCGCCACCAGCTGGATAGCCGGGTGGCCGCTCTGGGGCGCAATCCAGCTCACCACAACCACCGCGATAACTGACCAGAAGTAGATCTTAACAATCAGGCTGAGCACGTTCAGCACCGCCCACACCAGCAGGGTGATGGGGTTGATGGCCGGGATGCCACCGTTCAGGGCGACCAGGATCAGGAAGAAGGTAATGGCCTGGATGATGACGGCCAGTACCAGTGCGGCGCCGTCAATGCCGCCCCAGCCCGGAATGAAGCGGCGCAGGGGTCGCAGAGGCGGGTTGGTGGCCTTCACTACAAACTGGGAAATGGGGTTGTAGAAATCCGCCCGCGCCAGTTGCAGCAGAAAGCGCAGCAACACGATGGTCATGTAGAAGGTGGACGCGATCAGCAGGATGGTAATGACAATGTCTGCCAGCATGAAGCTGTGTCTCCGTTATCGGTTACTGTTTGTCTGCCAGTTCTTTGGACATTTCTTGCGAGCGTTCGAAGGCAGCATTATAAGCTTTCTGCACCAGGTCTCGCATGCCGCCGTCTTCAAATGTATTGATCGCCCGCTCGGTGGTGCCGCCGGGTGACATCACGTTGCGTTTGAGCTGGGCGGGGTCGTGCTCGCTTCGGGCAGCCATCTCGGCGGCGCCGGCCATGGTCTGAATGGCCAGCTCCCGGGCCGTTTTCGGGGCAATGCCGGCGTCGGTGGCGGCCGCTTCCAGGGCTTCGAGCATCAGGAAGAAATAGGCCGGGCCACTGCCGGACAACGCGGTTACGCCATGCAGTTGTTCTTCATCGTCTACCCACAGGGCAGAGCCGATGCTTTCAAATACCGACTGCACCATGGTTTTCTGTTCGCCTGTTACCGCCGCATTGGCGAACAGGCCGGCGGCGCCTTTGCCAACCAGTGAAGGCGTATTGGGCATTACCCGCACCAGGGGCAGGCCACCACCGAGCCAGCTGTCCAGGGTGTCAGACGCCAGGCCGGCGGCAATAGACACCATCAGCGGCCGGGTGTTCTGAACCACCGGGGCGATATCCCGGCAAACCTCGGCCATCACCTGGGGTTTCACCGCCAGCACCACCATGTCGGCCTGTTGGGCGCAGTGGCGGTTGTCGGTGGTCACGCTTACACCGAAGCGATCGCGCAGGGCCTGCAGGTGGCTGTCGTCGGGCGCGCTGACCCAGATGTTCCCGGCCTGGTAGCCGTTATCAAGCATGCCGCCAATGATGGCGCTGGCCATATTGCCGGCACCGATAAAGGAAATGGTGGATGAGTTGCTCACGGTAAACTCCGGGCTTGGTCGATGAATTCGTTGATCCGGATGATAGCAGGAACCGGGCCGGTCAGCTCAGGCTCTGTTTCTTCGCCCGGGCTCCGAACAGGGCGGTGCCCACCCGAACCCAGGTGGCGCCTTCGGCAATGGCCAGTTCCAGGTCGTCAGACATACCCATGGAGAGGGTGTCCAGCGGGCCGGCGTCCGGGTGGTCCTGTTTCAGGTGTTTCAGGGTGCCGGCCAGTTTGCGGAAACTCAGCCGCAGCTCCGATTCCGGCTGGTCCGGGTCCGGAATGGCCATCAGCCCGCGCAGGCTGATGTTCGGCAGGTCACTGATTGCCGATACCAGCTCCGGCAGTTCGTCCAGCGTGCAGCCGGACTTGCTGTCTTCGTTGTTGATGTTCACCTGCAGGCAAATGTTCAGGGCCGGCAAAGACTCCGGCCGCTGTTCGCTCAGCCGGCGGGCAATCTTCAGGCGATCCACGCTGTGCACCCAGGCAAAGGCCTCGGCAATCTGCCGGGTTTTGTTGGACTGGATAGGCCCGATGAAGTGCCATTCGATGCCATCCAGGTCGTCCAGCGCACCGATCTTGTCGAGCGCTTCCTGAAGGTAGTTTTCACCGAATGCCTTTTGCCCGGCTTCGAATGCGGCGCGCAGGTCTTCCGGTGGCCGTGTCTTGCTGACTGCCAACAGGCGCACACTGCCGGGGTCGCGCCCCGCCTTCAGTGTTGCTTTTTGTATGCGTCGGGTTACGCTCCCGATGTTGTCTGCTATGCTGCTCATAGTGTGAGTTTGCCGCTTCTGGACTAAAAGAAAAAGCCCTCCGAGGAATCCTATGGATATTACTGAACTGCTTGCCTTCTCGGCCAAACAGGGTGCGTCGGATTTGCACCTGTCTTCCGGTTTGCCCCCGATGATTCGTGTTGATGGCGATGTTCGCCGTATCAACCTTCCGCCCATGGAGCACAAAGAAGTGCACGGGCTGATCTACGACATCATGAACGACAAGCAGCGTAAGGATTACGAAGAGTTCCTGGAAACCGACTTCTCGTTCGAGGTGCCCGGCGTGGCCCGTTTCCGGGTTAACGCCTTCAACCAGAACCGCGGTGCTGGCGCAGTGTTCCGGACCATCCCCTCGAAGGTTCTGACCATGGAAGATCTGGGCATGGGCCAGGTTTTCAAGGATATCTCCTCGGTGCCCCGCGGCCTGGTGCTGGTCACCGGCCCCACCGGTTCCGGTAAGTCCACCACCCTGGCGGCGATGATGGACTACATCAACGACACCCGCTACGAGCACATCCTCACCATCGAGGACCCGATCGAATTCGTGCACGAATCCAAGAAGTGCCTGGTGAACCAGCGGGAAGTGCACCGGGACACCCTGGGCTTCAACGAAGCCCTGCGTTCGGCCCTGCGGGAAGACCCCGACATCATCCTGGTGGGTGAGTTGCGGGACCTGGAAACCATCCGCCTGGCCCTGACCGCCGCCGAAACCGGCCACCTGGTATTCGGCACTCTGCACACCACCTCCGCGGCCAAGACCATTGACCGGGTGGTTGACGTATTCCCGGCGGAAGAAAAATCCATGGTCCGCTCCATGCTGTCGGAATCCCTGCAGGCGGTTATTTCCCAGACCCTGATGAAGAAAATGGGTGGCGGCCGGATTGCGGCCCACGAAATCATGATCGGTACCCCGGCTATCCGGAACCTGATCCGGGAAGACAAGATCGCCCAGATGTACTCGTCTATCCAGACCGGTGGCTCCATTGGCATGCAGACCCTGGACCAGTGCCTGGAGCGTTTGCTGCAGAAGGGCCTCATTTCTCGCGAACAGGCCCGTGCCAAGGCCAAGATGCCGGATAACTTCTGAGATAAATAGGTAGCAAGATGGAATTCGAAAAACTGTTGCGGTTGATGGTCGAGAAGGGCGGTTCAGACCTGTTCATTACAGCAGGCGTACCACCCAGCATGAAAGTGAATGGCAAGGTTCTGCCGGTCACCAAGAACGCGCTGACACCGGAACAGACCCGCGAACTGGTATACGGCGCCATGAACGACAAGCAGCGCGCCGAATTCGACGAAAGCCACGAATGCAACTTTGCCATCAGCGCCCGGGGTATCGGCCGTTTCCGTGTGTCCGCCTTCTTCCAGCGCAACCTGTGCGGTATGGTGCTGCGGCGTATCGAAGTGAAGATCCCGCAGATTGACGACCTGGCGCTGCCGGAAATCGTCAAAGACCTGGCCATGACCAAGCGGGGCCTGATCATGTTTGTGGGCGCCACCGGTACCGGTAAGTCCACCTCGCTGGCGGCCATGCTGGGGCACCGTAACCGCAACAGCCGCGGCCATATTATTTCCATCGAAGACCCGATCGAATTTGTGCACCAGCACCAGGGCTGTATCGTTACCCAGCGGGAAGTGGGTATTGATACCGAAAGTTTCGAAGTGGCCCTGAAAAACACTCTGCGCCAGGCTCCGGACGTTATCCTGATCGGTGAGGTGCGTACCCGCCAGACCATGGAATACTCCGTGCAATTCGCCGAAACCGGCCACCTGTGCCTGGCTACCCTGCACGCCAACAACGCCAACCAGGCCCTGGACCGGATTATCCAGTTCTTCCCGCCCGAGCAGCACAACCAGATCTGGATGGATCTGTCCCTGAACCTGAAGGCCATCGTGGCCCAGCAGCTGGTACCCACGCCGGACGGCAAAGGCCGGAAGGCCGTTATCGAGGTGCTGATCAACACCCCGCTGGTGGCTGACCTGATCCGTAAGGCAGAGGTACACAAGCTCAAGGAACTGATGGCAAAGTCGAACGAATCCGGCATGCAGACCTTCGACCAGGCACTGTACCGGCTGTACTCTGAAGGCTCGATTACCTACGAAGATGCGCTGGCCCATGCTGACTCCGCCAACGACCTGCGTTTGATGATCAAACTGGGCGCAGATGCCCAGGGGGCTGACAAGCTGTCCTCTACCGTCGACAAACTCTCGATCCAGCACGATTAATTCCGCAGTACAAAGCCCCGGCTCCGGGGCTTTGATTTAAGACAAAAGTCGTAGATGGTTAGCCTGTTGAATCAGTAGCTTTGGCATTTGAGGCCGTGGCCATGTGCTGCGTATACTCCGCGCGAAACTAATAAGGAGACACCATGCACAAGAACACCAATGCACTCGTAAAAGCAATCCGCTTTGCTACCTTGGCCGCTGTTGCTGCTCCAGCAACCGTTATGGCCGGTGGTTTCTCTCTGAACGAACAAAGCGCCAGCCAGATGGGCGTCGCCAACGCCGGCGCTGCCGCCAACCCCGAAAACGCTACCACCGTGCTGTTCAACCCGGCCGGCATGAGCCAGCTGTCTGGTACCAATATTTCTTTTGGTGCGGCGGTTTTGGATATTGATGCGGAAGCGAAGAGTGCCGAAGCACGCCGGAATGTTCCAGGTGTTGACGTACCGGTAAATGGTAACCGTGGCGGTGATATTGCTGACTTGGCCGTGCTGCCTAACTTCTATTTAACCCATGAAGTTAACGAGTCTATCGACGTTGGTTTTGGTATTCATGCACCTTATGGGCTTGCGGCCGATTATGACGATAATTTTGAAGGTCGTTACTTTGCCGATAAGACTGAACTGAAAGCTATTGCATTCAATCCGTCCCTGTCTGTGAACAATGGTAAAGGTCTGTCCATGGGCGTTGGGCTGAACATCATGTATGCCGAGGGGCGCCTGACTAAGTTCCAAGATGTGGCCGGTCAAGTTTATCCTGCTGCCTTTGCTGCCGGCATAGCGAATGATCTTACTCCTCAGCAGGCAGATGCGGTGGCTAAGCAGCAAGTAGCTGGAATGCAAGATCCATATGCAGATATTGAGGGTGATGATGTTGGCGTTACTTTCCGGGTTGGCTTTCTTTATGAGCTGGACGAGCGCACGCAATTTGGCCTGAGTGCTCAGACGGGTACGGAATTAAAGCTAAAGGGTGATGCTGAAATTAGCAATTTACCTGTTCCTGGAAACCCGGGTGCGACGAGAACTCTTACGGAAAAAATTGAAGTTCCTCTGGCGATTCCCGAGGCGATCACATTCGGTGTTCGTCACCACCTGACTGATGATGTAACCCTTCTAGCGGGCGCAACATACGCGCGTTGGGGCCGGTTTGAAGAACTTGATATCTATAGCAGGGAAGGTGGTAAAGGAAAAATATCGGCTAATGTTGGCGACCCGATTACTCATATCACTGAAAAGTGGAAAAATACTTGGCAGGTGAACGTGGGTGGTATCTGGCAAGCAACGCCAGAGTGGGCCTTTAAAGCCGGTTATGCTTGGGATGAATCTCCTGTGGACCAGTACCTGACTGCCCGTATCCCGTCCAGTGATCGTCATTGGCTGACACTAGGTACACAATGGAAAGATGCACAAAGTGGCTGGGCTGTCGACGTGGCGGTAGGAACTCTGTTGTTTAAAGATGATCCTAAGTTCACTGAGCGTAACTACCAGCACAGTAACCCTGATCAGGTCGCTGAGCTCGCGCCAGGAGTTGAAGACCCAAGCTACTACACAGCTGAATACGACCTCAGCGCCTGGAGTGCTGCCTTCGAAGTCAGCAAGGCGTTCTAATCAGCTGACATCAACCCCGGGCTGACTCCCTTCGGAATCAGCCCACCACCTGGCCCCGGTAGATCACTTTCTTCTGCCGGGGGCAGGGTTCTTCTCCAGAAGAACCCTTCTCCTGCCGCCCCTCGGCAATCGGCTGGCCCCGGTACATTCGCGGCGCCGCGCTTTTCTCTTCCGTTTCCTCGTTCAACTCGGGCACCCGTTGTTTCAGGGCTTCCCAGGTATGCACCAGGTGCGTTGATCGGGTTTTTGCAGCGTATTCAGCCAGGTGCTCTGCCAGGTCGGCTTCGTTAAGGTGGAGTTTTACCCCGAATTCGGACTGGATCAGGCGCCGGCACTGGTGTACCAGTTTTAACAGGGAAGGGTCGAGCAGCCAGTTGCGTTCAATGGTTGCGGAATTCATGGGAAAGCCTCGCATGGATGTCACTGCATCGGGTGTTACCCCGGACACCGGGAACGATGCAGCTTTTATGCCATGCGAGGATTGGGTTAGTGGGCCTGGTCCCAGTGGTCGCCCACGCCGGCTTCCACCAACAGCGGTACGTCCAGCTTTGCGGCGGCCGACATGCGTTTCACCAGTCCCTCGCGCACCTTCTCAACGGCGTCTTCCCGGACTTCGATGATCAGTTCATCGTGCACCTGCATGGTCATGCATGCGTCATTCTGGTGCTCGGCGTGCAGCCACTGGTCCACATCGATCATCGCCCGCTTGATGATGTCGGCGGCGGTGCCCTGCATGGGCGCGTTGATGGCGGTACGCTCGGCAGCCTGTTGCATCTGCTTGTTACGGGCGTTGATCTCCGGCAGGTACAGCCGACGGCCAAACAGGGTTTCTACATAGCCGTCGTCGTGGGCCTGTTTGCGGATGTTGTCCATGTAACGCAGTACGCCCGGGTAACGCTCGAAGTAGCGGTCGATGTATTCCTGGGCCACCTTTCTTTCCACGCCCAGCTGGCGGGCCAGGCCAAAGGCAGACATGCCGTAGATCAGGCCGAAGTTGATGGCCTTGGCGCTGCGGCGCTGGTCGGGGCTGACTTCAATCAGGCTGACGCCGAATACTTCGGCGGCCGTGGCCTTGTGGATGTCTTCGCCATGCTCGAAGGCGGTCAGCAGGCCCTTGTCGCCAGACAGGTGCGCCATAATGCGCAGCTCAATCTGGGAATAGTCCGCTGCCAGCAGCTTGTAACCTTCCGGAGCGATAAACGCCTGGCGGATGCGACGACCTTCTTCGGTGCGGATGGGGATGTTCTGCAGATTCGGTTCGGAGGACGACAGGCGCCCGGTGGCGGTGACCGCCTGGTGGTAAGAGGTATGCACCCGGCCGGTACGGTGGTGAATCAGCTCCGGCAGGGTGTCGGTGTAGGTTGATTTGAGCTTGCTCAGGCTGCGGTGTTCCACAATCAGCCGGGGCAGTTCGTGCTCGTGGGCCAGTTCCTGCAGCACCGGCTCGGCCGTGGAGGGCGCGCCCTTCGGGGTTTTCTTGATCACCCGCAGGCCGAACTTGTCGTACAGAATCGCCTGCAGTTGCTTGGTGGAGCCCAGGTTGAAGCTTTCGCCGGCTACCTTGTGGGCTTCCTTCTCCAGCTCCGCCATGCGTTCGGCCAGCTCCTGGCTGTGCTGGCGCAGGGTGCTGGCGCTGATCAGGGTGCCACGTTGTTCCATGCGCGACAGTACCGGTACCAGGGGCAGGTCGATGTCGCGGTAGACGGATTCCAGTTTGCCGGTTTCTTTCAGTTTCGGGCTCAGGGCTTGGTGCAGGCGCAGGGTGATGTCGGCGTCTTCGGCGGCGTAGGGCCCGGCCTTTTCCAGGTCAATCTGGTTGAAGGTGAGCTGCTTGGCGCCCTTGCCGGCGATGGATTCGTAAGTGATGGTTTGCTCACCCAGGTACTCCCGGGCCAGGCTGTCCATATCGTGGCGGGTGGCTACTGAATTGAGCACGTAAGACTCCACCATGGTGTCGTCGCTGATGCCTTCCAGGTGGATGTCGTGGTTGGCCAGCACGTTCTTGTCGTACTTCAGGTTCTGGCCGATCTTCTTCTGCGCCGGGTCTTCCAGCAGTGGTTTGAACTGGGCCAGTACCTCGTCGCGGTCCAGCTGGTCCGGTGCGCCCATGTAGTCATGGCCCATAGGCACATAGGCCGCTTCGCCCGGCTCGATGGCAAAGGATACGCCGACAATTTCGGCGTCCATATAACGCAGGCTGGTGGTTTCGGTGTCGAAGGCGAACTGGTCGGCGGCTTTCAGGCGTTCCAGCCATTGGTCGAACTCGGCCTGCTCGGTGATGACGGAATACTGCTTCTCTACGGCCTTGGCCGGCTCCGGCTTGGAGGTGGCTGCTTTCTTGTCGCTGGCAGAGCCTGCGTTCTCCAGTTCGGCAATCCAGCTGCGGAATTCGTATTCCTTGAACAGCTCCAGCAGGCTGCCGTCATCCTGCTCCCGCTCGGTGAGGTCTTCCAGCCCGAATTCCAGTTCCACATCCAGGCGGATGGTGGCCAGTTCCCGGCTCAGGGGCAGGGTGTCGATAGCCTCGCGCAGGTATTCACCGATCTTGCCTTTGATTTCGCCGGCGTGTTCGATCAGGTTATCCAGGTCGTTGTACGCCTGCAGCCACTTTACGGCGGTTTTCGGGCCGCATTTGTTCACGCCCGGGATGTTGTCCACCTTGTCGCCCACCAGGGCCAGGTAGTCGATGATCTGCTCTGGCGTTACGCCGAACTTCTCCACTACGCCGTCACGGTCCATGGCGGTTTCGGTCATGGTGTTGATCAGGGTAACGTGGTCGCTCACCAGCTGGGCCATGTCCTTGTCGCCGGTCGACACCACTACATCAATGCCTTTGCTGGTGGCCTCGTGGGCCAGGGTGCCGATCACATCGTCGGCTTCTACCCCAGGCACAATCAGCAGCGGCAGGCCCATGGCCCGTACGATGTTGTGGATCGGCTCTATCTGCATGGCCAGGTCTTCCGGCATGGGCGGCCGGTTGGCTTTGTACTCTTCGTACATGTCGTGCCGGAAGGTTTTGCCCTTGGCATCGAACACCACCACAACTTTTGATTCCGGAAAGTCCTGCTCCAGCCGCCGCAACATGCTCACCACGCCTTTGATGGCGCCGGTGGGATGGTTCTTGCTGGTGGTGAGCGGGGGCAGGGCGTGGTAGGCACGGAACAGGTAGGAAGATCCGTCTACCAGAACCACGGGTGGGGTCTTTTTCTCAGTCATGTCAAAACGGGTCCGGATTCTGATTGAAGCGTGGGTTGGCTTGTGCAACTCTAGCCAGAAAGATGAACCAAAGGGTACCACGAAAATGAAACGAATCGCCTGTTCCGCCCTGTTGCTGGGCTGCTTCTGTGTGCCGGCTGTGGCCCAGGATGAGGGGGCCCTGGATGCCGTCCCGGTGGTCACGCCACAGGAGCCGCTGGTGATTTCCGATTACCAGCCGCCCGAAGGTGGCCCGGAGATTGTCATCCGCCCTGGCGAGAACGAAGTCTTCTACGAGTACCGGGTCAACGGCCAGCTTATGGAGATCAAGGTGGTGCCGGAAACCGGTCCGGAATACTATCTGGTGCCTGCCGATGGCGGTGGCTGGGTGCAGGATACCGATTCAGACTTGCTGGTTCCGAGTTGGGTAATCTTCCGTTGGTGATTACCTGAGCAGTTCTAGTATGAACATTCTAATTTTTGCCCGTAACCTGACTGTGAAAGTTACCAGAAGCCGGCTGTGCTGATCGCTGAAGTGCCGGCCGAAGTTGGAAAATCACGAACGTCTGAAACGTCAGGAGAGTCATCATGGGTAAACTCAAATCTTACCAGGAACAACTGCAGGACATCGTAGAGAAGGGCATCAACGCCGCGGAAGAGCAGCAGAAGAAGCTGGCCTCCAAGCCGTTCGACTACGCCGAGAAGCTGGAAGCGGAAGCCCGCGAGTACAGCGTGAAGAGCCTGCGCAAGCGTTATAACGGCTACTCCGAAACCCTGTTCGAGCAACTGCGCTCCCTGAACGGCCGTTTCGGTAACTTCGCAGCTGAGCTGGTTGCCAAGCTGGAGAAAGAAGCGGCTGAAAGTGCTGATGCCGTATCCGAAGCCGCTGAAGATGTGGCCGAGGCGGCCCAGGACGCCAAGAAGTCAGTCACCGCCAAGAAGCCGGCTGCCCGCAAAACTGCGGCACGCAAGCCTGCGGCCAAGAAAGAAACTGCCTCAGCCTGATTAAGGCCGGTAGTGTAAAAAGCAGAGGGCGCTCATTGAGCGCCCTCTGTTGTTTCCGGATCAGGATTTTCGCTTTCCGGGTTCAGGGGAATGGTTCGTTTTTCCCCGGTAATTTCTTCCAGCCTGAGAACGTCTTCCTCGTAGGCCTTGCGCACGGACTCGATGTCTTGCTGCTGGGCTGAGATTTCCCGCTCCACCTCACGAATCTGGGCTTCCAGCCGGCGGATTTTCTCCAGCGTGGCTTCGGGGATTGCACGCCCCGCCCGCTCCATATCGGCGGCGCGGCTTTGTTCGTTATCCAGCTGCCCGGAAATCACGTTGATATTGCCGCGTTTGAGCTGGATCAGGCTGTTCATTTCCTGGATTTTCCGGCGCAGGGCCCGGATGGCCTGGTCCGGATGGCTGAAGCGCTTCAGCAATTGCCGGTCCAGCTCTTGCTGGGCCTCGAGTTGCCGCTGGCGCTCTTCTTCGGCTTGCCTGGCCGCTTCCCGCGCGGCGATTTCCTCGGCCGTCAGCGCCCGGGGTATGGTTTTCACAACCCGGCCGTTGTCGCTCAGGATCTCATAGCCGCGCTTGGTGGCTTCCTGGGGAATGGTATTGCCGATCACCAGTTGTCCGTTTTCGTCCGTGTAACGATACATGGTCGCCTGCGCGCCGGCAGAGGCCAGAAGCCCCAGGGCGACAAGACCGGCGAGAACCGGCGATGCGATCACACGGTGTTGCATTTATCAGACTCCGTAACGGTCCCGGTAGCTGGCTACGCTCTCCGCATGGCCGGCGAATTCCGGGTTGGACTTCAGGTAGTCCAGTACCTGTTCAAGGCGGATGATGCTGACGACTGGAATGCCGAATTCTTTTTCGACTTCCTGGATGGCCGAGAGTTTGCCATTACCTTTTTCCTGGCGGTCCAGGGCAATCAATACGCCGGCCGGCTCGGCCCCGGCGGCCCGGATAATATCAATGGACTCCCGGATGGCGGTGCCTGCGGTGATCACATCATCCACAATCAGCACTTTACCCTGCAAGGGGGCGCCTACGATATTACCGCCTTCACCGTGATCTTTCTTCTCTTTACGGTTAAAGGCAAAAGGTTTGCTGTTACCGTCTGTTGCAAGGGCCATGGCGGTGACCGTAGCCAACGGAATGCCCTTATAGGCAGGCCCGAAAATGATGTCATAATCCAGCCCACTGCGTTCTATCGCGGCGGCATAGGCTTTGCTTAGTTGTAGCAGGTCGTCGCCGGTATTGAACAGTCCGGCATTGAAAAAGTACGGACTTGTGCGCCCGGATTTGAGGGTGAACTCTCCAAAACGCAGAACGTTCCGCTGGATGGCAAATTCGATAAATTTTTGCTGATAGTCATGCATGGCAAGGCTTCTGGCGGGATAGGATCTTTAATTAAAGCGTAAAACCGGTATCATACTACACAAACCGAATCAGGGAACACGTATGCGCGTAGTATCAATCAGCGTCAATGGCTTGGAGCAGGCTGTTGAGAAGGGCTTTTTTGACTGGCTGGCAGAGCAGGACGCTGATGTTGTCTGTGTTCAGGACCACCGGATGCGTGCCTACGAAGTTGAAGACAAAAACCTGATTCCGGAAGGGTATGAGGCCTACTTCATCGATGGCGAGCTGAACGAGCACGGCGGTGTCGGCATTTATACCCGCCACTTCCCGAAAGCCATTATGTACGGCTTTGCCAACGAGCAGGCCGACCGTGAAGGTCGCTTTATCCAGGCCGATTTCGACAAGGTATCCGTAGCCTGTGTTCTGGCGCCCTGTGCCCTGGGCCGTGAAGAAGAACTGACTGGTGAAGACGATCTGACCGTTCTCGATCACAAAGACGAGTTCATGGAAGCCTTTGGCGTGCATATGCAGAAAACCCTGCGCAAGCGTCGTCAGTTTATCTTCTGTGCCAACCTGCAGACGGCTCACCATGTAACCGACGCCAGCCCTCTGTACCACAAGACGGATTTTTCCGGCTTCCTGCCCCATGAGCGTGCGTGGCTGGATCGTTTGTTCGATGAGATGGGCTGTATTGATGCATTCCGTGAGATCAACAAGCAGAGCAACCAGTTTACCTGGTGGCCGGAGCAGACCGAGGGTTCACGCAAGAAGGCCGGTATCCGGGTGGATTACCATTTGTTGACGCCGGGGATTCGCAAGACTATTCGCGATGGCTGGATTGATGACGGTACGCGGTTTTCTGACCACGCGCCGGTGATCATGGATTACGATATCGAAATCGGCTTCTAAGCTTTGAGATAGTCGGTCGCGTGTCCGGAGGGGGAAGCCTTTCCGGAACACGCTACAAGCACATCCCTGTGCGCTCGACTCCGGCCATCCCTGGCCGGAGACGGTTCCGGAAAGGCTTCCCCCTCCGAACCCGCTAGTTTTCAGTAGGCCGTCAGGCCTATGCGCTCAAAGCTTCTTTCTGCAGTTCAAACAACTGATTAATCGCTTTCCTTGCCAGCGCCAGCATGGCGTCCAGTTCTGTTTGTTCGAACGGTGCGCCTTCGGCAGTTCCCTGAATTTCGATGAAGCCGCCCTGATCGGTCATGATTACGTTCATGTCGGTTTCGGCTTCGGAGTCTTCCGGGTAGTCCAGGTCGGCTACCGGCATGCCTTTGTATACACCCACTGAAATGGCCGCGACCATTTGCTTGAGCGGGGATCGCTTCAGGCGTTTGTTGGTGACCAGGTGGTTCAGGGCGTCTACCAGGGCAACGCAACCGCCGGTGATGGCTGCGGTGCGGGTGCCGCCGTCGGCCTGGATGACGTCGCAGTCGATGGTGATGGTGTGTTCGCCCAGGGCTTCGAGGTCTACCGCGGCGCGCAGGCTGCGGCCGATCAGGCGCTGGATTTCTACGGTGCGGCCACCTTGTTTTCCGCGGGCGGCTTCGCGGCCCATGCGGCTGCCGGTGGAGCGGGGCAGCATGCCGTATTCGGCGGTGATCCAGCCTTTGCCTTCGCCGCGCAGGAAGGGCGGTACTTTGTTCTCTACCGAGGCGGTGCAGATAACCTTGGTGTCGCCGAACTCAACCAGCACCGAGCCTTCGGCGTGGCGAGTGTAGTTGCGGGTGATGCGGACGTCTCTGGGTTGCTCGGGCGTTCTGCCGCTTGGTCGCATAGTGTGTCCTGTTTTTGAAGATGAATGTCCGGCTGTTGCCGGTCGGGCGTTTTGAAAGGGCACCGAGTATAGCATTTGGTCGGGTTCGCTGCTCCGGGCGTTTGCCTGTTAAACTCGAAACTCTGTTGAACACGACTGGAGCCATTATGATCCGCAGCATGACTGCTTTTGCCCGCAAGGATACCCGGGGTGACTGGGGTACTCTCACCTGTGAGATCCGTACCGTAAACCATCGCTACCTGGAGCCGTCTTTTCGCCTGCCGGAGGCTTTCCGTGAACTGGAAAACCGGTTTCGGGAGGAGTTGCGCAAGCAGGGGCTGAAGCGGGGCAAGGTGGATATCTCCATGCGCCTGCAGTCGGTGGAGAGCGAGGTGCAGAGCTTCGAGATCAGCGATGAAATGGCCCAGGCGGTGAACGAGGCAGCCAACCACATTAACCGTATGCTGGATAACCCGGCCCACATCAACGCACTGGATATTCTCCGCTGGCCGGGTGTGATGTCGTTGCCGGAGAAGGATTACAGCGCAGCCAAGGAAGCGGCGGCGGGGCTGTTCGCGGAAACCGTCAAGGAGCTGATGACGGTTCGTGAACGGGAAGGTGAGCGCCTGCGGCCACTGTTTGAAGACCGTCTGACCACCATGGGCAAGCTGGTGGCAGAAGTTCGGGAGAAGATGCCCCAGCTGCTGGCCGCCCAGGAGCAGAACCTTCGGGATCGCTTTGAGAAAGCCAAGGTGGAACTGGACCCGGAGCGCGTGGCCCAGGAGATGGTCATGCTGGCCCAGAAAAGCGATGTGGCCGAAGAGCTGGACCGCCTGGATGCCCATATCAGCGAAGTCACCGACACCCTGCAAAACGACGATGCCATCGGCCGGCGCCTGGATTTCCTGATGCAGGAGCTGAACCGGGAAGCCAGTACCCTGAGCAGCAAGAGCATCGATGCCGCCGTCACCCGCGCAGCGGTGGACTTAAAGGTGCTGATCGAGCAGATGCGGGAGCAGGTGCAGAACCTGGAGTGATTGACGGGCCGGGTTGAGCCGGCCGGCTTTGTTTTACTCCGCCGGCTTGATCGCCAGCAAATCCGTCCGCAAGTGAGTCAGTACCTTCTCTGCGGTATTGCCGATCACCCTGGCGGCCAGGCCGGTTTTGCCGGTGGTGCCGATCACTATCATGTCTGCCTTGATTTTGTTGGCCACGCTGGGGATCACCTTCTGGGCCGGCCCGGATGCGATATGAACCTGCTCTGGCGCCAGGTGCCAGGTGTTACACAGGTGTTCAATGTGGGGCTTCAATGCCGCCTCCCGTTTGCGGGCGTGGGCAACCGGGTCGATGATGTCCAGGTCTGCCAGAATCACCGAGGTATGCAGGGCGTGCACCAGGTGCAGCTCCGTGCCCAGGGCTTTGGCCAGGTGCCAGGCCTGGTCGATAATCCGGTTGTTGAGGGCTTTTTTGACCGTTTTATCTGAGCTCAGGTCCACCGCAGCCAGGATCGGCCGGGCCTTGTTCCATTTCTGCTCGGCCACCAGCATCACCGGCGCCGGGCATTCCCGCAGCAGGTGCCAGTCCGTCGGGGTGTACAGGAAGGTTTCCGAGCGGTTTCCGGTTTTGACCACGGCGCCGATTTTCTCTTTCTGGCACTGGGCAATGACCCACAGGTGAATCTGCTTTTCCCAGACGGTTCGTGCGCTGATCTTCAGGTCGTTGCAGTCGGCCAGCGCCAGCATCTGTTCCAGCCATTTCTGGCGATGGTCCATCAGCGCCTTCTTGGCCCGGTTCTGTACCTCCGGATCGCCCGGCAGGGCGTCCAGGTAGTCATGCACGAACGCCACCACTTCCACACTGGCACCGGTTGCCCGGGCCAGTTCAACACCGCGGGTCAGTGCGGTCTGGTCTTTGTGTTGGGGGTCCATGATGATCAGCAGTTTGTCCATGTCGGTATCCGTCAGCTAACGTGGAATTTGTTCCAATACTATCAGCAGAAAGTCACCCGGGGTGCGGAGATAAGTCAAACCCCGTATAATTTGCCGCTTTCTGGCCATCCGTAGTGGCCGCAAACTGTTGTTCAGGAGTCATCACGCCATGAGTCAGGCCGGTGAGCAGGGTACCCTGTTTGTGATTTCCGCCCCTTCGGGCGCGGGTAAAACCAGCCTTGTGTCGGAAATGCTCCGCCAGGATTCCCGGCTGGGGGTTTCGGTGTCTCACACAACCCGCCCGATGCGGGAAGGCGAGCAGAACGGGGTGAACTACCACTTCGTCAGCCGGGACGAGTTCGAGGCGATGATTGCCCGGGGTGACTTCCTGGAACACGCAGACGTTTTCGGCAACTACTATGGCACCTCGCAAGTATGGGTGCGGGAAACCCTGGCCACCGGGCAGGACGTCATCCTGGAAATTGACTGGCAGGGCGCTGAACAGGTGCGCCGGCTGATTCCTGAATGTGTGAGCATCTTTATTGTTCCGCCGTCGGCCGAGGTTCTGCGCCAGCGCCTGGTTGGCCGTGGTACGGACGCGCCAGACGTGGTGGAGCGCCGGCTTGCCGAGGCAGAAGAGGAGTGTTGCCACGCGGCAGAATTCGATTACCTGGTGGTGAACGACGATTTCAGTGTGGCGCTGGCTGATCTCCTGGCGATTGCGCGCAGCCACCGGCTGAAGATGGGCGTGCAGCAAGTTCGCCACGCCAGCCTGCTGTCGGGATTGTCTGGCCGCGGCTGATTGGCGTGCCGGCATGCATAGTGGCTTCCACTGTATACAAATTGAGCCGGTGCCAGTAAACTACGCGGTCTGCTAAATCAGTGATTCTTTTTGTTCGGGGAAGATAATGGCACGAGTTACCGTTGAAGATTGTCTGGAAAACGTAGATAACCGCTTCCAGCTGGTTATGCTGGCCACCAAGCGCGCCCGCCAGATTGCCACCAAGGGTGCTGAGCCGATGGTGCCGGAAGAGAACGACAAGCCCACGGTTATCGCCCTGCGCGAGATTGCCGAAGGCAAAGTGACTCGCGATCTGCTGACCGAAGACGACGAAGACTAAAATGCCCGCTTGCGGTTGTGCGTAGAATTACTGCCAACCGTTAAGAAGCATTGAAATCTGACCGCGCGGTTTTATAGTGTATCTATAGAAATCCGCCGGAAGGACAACAAAAAAGCCCGGATGCATGCATTCGGGCTTTTTTGTCCCCGGTTTTCAGAGAAACATTGGAGGCGCGGTGTCGGTAGAGCCAACGGTTGAACATCTGGCCAGAGAGCTTAGCTCGTATCTGGATACCAATCGCATCAATCAGGTGCGACGGGCCTATTATTACGCCGAACAGGCCCACGAAGGGCAGATGCGCAAAAGCGGCGACCGTTACATCACCCACCCCCTGGCCGTAGCCGGCATCCTTGCCAACCTGAGGCTGGACCATCAGAGCCTGATGGCAGCCATGCTGCACGACGTTATCGAAGACACCGGTATCCCGAAAGACGCCCTGAGCGAACAGTTCGGTGAAGACGTGGCCGAACTGGTTGACGGCGTATCGAAACTGACCCAGATTGAATTCCGCTCCCGCGCCGAAGCCCAGGCCGAGAACTTCCAGAAAATGACCCTGGCCATGGCCAAGGACATCCGGGTGATCCTGGTAAAACTGGCAGACCGCCTGCACAACATGCGCACCCTGGGCCCCATGCCCTACGAAAAACGCCAGCGCATTGCCACTGAAACCCTCGATATCTATGCCCCCATTGCCAACCGCCTGGGTATGCATTCGATTTCTACCGAGCTGGAAGACCTGGGCTTTTCCTCTCTGTATCCGATGCGCTCCAAGTACATCTCGAAAGCGGTGGCCAAGCTGCGGGGCAGCCACAAGGAAATTATCGACGATATCCGGGGTAAATTGCAGGAAAAGCTGGAAGAGCGCGGCCTGCCGGGCCGGATACTGGGCCGGGAAAAACACCTGAACTCCATCTACAACAAGATGAAGTTCAAGCAGAAATCCTTCCATGAAATCATGGATGTGTATGCCTTCCGCATCATCACCGACACGGAAGATGACTGTTACCGCATCCTGGGCGCCGTGCACAGCCTGTACAAGCCCCTGCCGGGCCGTTTCAAAGACTACATAGCCATGCCCAAGGCGAACGGCTACCAGTCGCTGCACACGACGTTGTTCGGCATGCATGTGAACATTGAAATCCAGATCCGTACCGAGGAAATGGAGCACATCGCCAACAATGGTATTGCGGCCCACTGGATGTACAAGAACGAGGAATCCGGCGTCACCAACATCAACCAGTCCCGTGTGGACCGCTGGGTGAAAGGGTTGATGGAAATGCGCGAGCGGGCCGACGACTCCATGGAGTTCATCGAACACGTGAAGGTCGACCTGTTCCCGGACGAAATCTACGTGTTCACTCCCAAAGGCCGGATTATGGAACTGCCCAGCGGGGCAACGCCGGTGGATTTCGCCTACGCCATCCATACCGACATCGGCAACGCCACGGTGGCCTGTCGTGTTAACCGCAACCTGGCCTCTCTGAGCCAGCCCCTGCAAAGCGGCCAGACGGTAGAAGTCATTACTGCACCGGGCGCCCGGCCCAATCCGGCCTGGCTCAGCTTTGTGGTAACCGGCAAGGCCCGCAGCAGCATCCGCCACGTATTGAAAACCCGCAAGCGTGCAGAATCCCTGGAGCTGGGCCGTACCCTGCTCAAGCGTTCCCTGAAAGGCTTTGGCGCCAAGCTTTCGGACATTACCGAAGTCCAGCGCCAGGCCGTGGTCAGCCATAACCAGGTGAACAGTTTTGATGACCTGGTCAGTGACATCGGCCTGGGTAATCGAATGGCTTACCTGGTGGCGCGGCAGCTGGTCAGTGGCGGTGAAGGGCTGGAAACTACCGCCAACCTGGAAAATGCCCCGGCCGAAAAGCAGGGCGCGGTGACCATTCGCGGAACCGAAGGCATGCTGGTGCGCTTTGCCAGCTGCTGCAAACCCATTCCGGGTGATCCGGTCGTGGGTATTATGGATTCCGGGAACGGGATGGTAATCCACTCCGACACCTGCTCCAGCCTGCCGGAAGACGACGAAGGGCGCGCCCGTCTGACCCACCTGAAGTGGGCCAAGGACATCACCGATGAATTCTCGGTAGAGCTGCGGGTAGAACTGGAGCGTCAGCGCGGTGTGATTGCCGAAGTGGCCAACGCCGTAGCCATGGCCGACGGCAATATCGAACGCATCAATGTGGAAGACCAGAATGCCAGGTTCGGCATTGTCAGCCTGGTGGTGCACGTGAATGGCCGCCGGCACCTGGCCCGGGTGATGCGCCGGGTGCGCAATATCCGTGCGGTTACTCACATCAGCCGGGTTCGCCACTGAGTGCGACTTTAGCGTGGTTGACAGTCGCCACGCTGAAGGGAGAGGATTGGCGTTTTGAACGAGAGGAAAACGCAGGTCATGACCAATAAATCTGTTATCCAGACCGAAAACGCCCCGCAGGCGATTGGTACCTACTCCCAGGCAGTCAAAGCCGGAGATACCGTGTATCTGTCTGGCCAGATTCCCCTGGACCCTGAAACCATGGAAGTGGTGCCCGGTGACTTTGCCGCCAAGACCCGTCAGGTCTTCGAAAACCTGAAGGCTGTGTGCGAAGCCTCTGGTGGTGAACTGAAAGACATCGTAAAACTGAACATCTATATGACCGACCTGGCCAACTTCGCCACGGTGAACGAGATCATGGCCACCTACTTCCAGGAGCCGTACCCGGCCCGCGCCGCCGTAGGCGTGGCAGCGCTGCCGAAAGGCGTGCCGGTGGAAATGGAAGCGGTAATGGTGCTCAGCTGAGGTTGTTGATCATCTCCCGGTATCCCGCCTTGTAGTCGGGGTACCGGAACTCGAAACCGCTGGCCAGCAACCGCTGGTTGTTACACCGCTTACTCCCCGCACGTCCGCCCTTACGGGCACCCTCTACCGGATCTTTGCACGGCACCTGCTGCCGAACCCAGTTCACCACCTCATCCAGCCGCACCGGCTCGCAATCACTGGCGATATACAGGTTTTCCAGCTCCTGGCCCTGCAATGCCTGCTGGCCCAGGTACGCGATGGCCCCAGCGGCATCCTGTTCATGAATCCGGTTGCTGAACGGTGCCGGTGGTTGCGGGTTCATCCGGCCTTCCAGAACTTCTTCCAGGAACCGCTGGCGGGTAGGGCCGTAGATGCCGCTGAAGCGCACCACGGTAGCCGGGTGAATACTGTTCAGGGCCGTTTGCTCGCCCTGCAGAATGTGCTGGCCGGTAAACCGGTCCGGTTCGGCGGGGCTGGTTTCATCCACCCAGCTGTCATCGTCCTGGGCGTACACGCTGGTGCTGCTGATGAAGAACAGGCGGATCAGCGGATTGTTGCCGATGGCGTCCAGCAGGTTCTGCAGGCCAGCGACATAGGCGTTGTGGTAGCCCTCGCCATCATAGCTTGAAGGTGTCAGGCAGTAGATCACAATGTCCAGGTTGTCCGGCAGCTTGCCTTGCAGGGTTTCCGGCCGGGTGAGGTCCGCACCGATCCCGGTAATTCCCGCCGGAACCTTGTCCGGATTGCGGCGTAACCCATACACCTGGCCGGCGCCGGTCAGGGCCAGGGCAATGTCGCCACCAAGCTTGCCGCAGCCGGCCACCAGAATTCGTGCAGATGGGTTGCGATCTGTCATTGCCATAGACAATTTCAATCCTTATGCTTTGGCTGATAAAGTATGTGAAACTTCGACCTGATCGATCCGACCGGAGCTCACCATGACACTCACCGAGTTACGATACGTTGTTACGCTTGCCCGGGAAAGGCATTTTGGCCGCGCGGCCGAGCGTTGTCACGTCAGCCAGCCCACCCTCAGTGTGGCGGTTAAGAAGCTGGAAGACGAACTCGGTATTCCCCTGTTCGAACGCAGCAAAAGCAGCATCCGGGTAACCGAAACCGGGCAGCGCATTATCGAGCAGGCCCAGCGGGTGCTGGACCAGGTGGGCGTGATCAAAGACATGGCCCAGGACGGCAAAAACCAGCTGAACTCACCGCTGAAAGTGGGGGCCATCTACACCATCGGCCCCTACCTGTTCCCGCACCTGCTGCCGGAACTGCGCCGGGCGGCGCCGGAAATGCCGCTGTATATCGAAGAGAACTACACCGCCAACCTGCGCCAGAAGCTTCGCCATTCAGACCTGGACGCCATCATCATCGCCTTGCCGTTCGAAGAGCCGGAAGTGGTCACCATGCCGCTGTACGACGAACCCTTCGTGGTATTGCTGCCGGCGGATCATCCGCTCACCGCAAAAGATGAGATAACCGCAGACGAACTGTCCCGGGAGCAATTGCTTCTTCTGGGCCCGGGCCACTGCTTCCGGGACCAGGTACTGGAATCCTGCCCGCCGCTGGTGGATGCCATTACCAAACGGGCAGATGGTGACAAACCGGACCTGGTGACCGAAGGTAGCTCCCTGGAGACCATCCGCCACATGGTGGCATCCGGCCTTGGTATTACCGTGTTGCCGCTGTCTGCGGCCACCGGAATGAAATACCACGAAGATATCCTGGCGGTTCGCCCGTTTGCTGCGCCGGTGCCTTTCCGGACAGTGGCGTTGGCCTGGCGGGTAACCTTCCCGCGGCCCAAGGCCATTGATGTGCTGTCGCTGGCGGCCAGCCAGTGCCGGGTGATCGAGAAAGCCAAAACCGAAACGCCGGCGGTTGCCAAAGGCGCCTGAGTGCCACTATGACGTCACTGGAAGACATCTCCGTTACCCAGCTAAAGGGCGTAGGAAACGCCCTGGCCGGAACATTGGCAAAACTCGGCATCCATTCCGTACAAGACCTGCTGTTCCACCTTCCTCACCGCTATGAAGACCGCACCCGGGTAATCCCCATGGGCAGCCTGCGCATTGGCGATGTTGCGGTGGTGGAAGGGGAGGTCATGAAAACCGACCTGGTGATGGGCCGGCGCCGTAGCCTGCAGGTCACCCTGCGGGACAACAGCGGTTTTCTGGTAATGCGGTTTTTCCACTTCAATGCCGCCCAGCGTAACCAGCTGACCGAAGGCACCCGGGTACGTTGTTTTGGTGAAGTCCGCCCGGGCCGCGCCGGTTACGAGTTTTACCACCCCGAATACCAGGTGAACCCTCCGCCCATGCCGGCGGGTGACGAAGCCACGCTCACCCCGGTGTATCCGCTCACCGAAGGCATACAGCAGCCCCGGGTGCGCGGGCTGTGCCAGCAGGCGCTGCAGTACCTGGACCGTTACCCCATCAAAGACTGGTTGCCACCGGAACTGCTGGCGGACTACCAGCTCCCGGGCATCACTGAAGCCGTAAAACTGGTCCACAAGCCCCCGGCCGGTGCCCCGGTACCCCAGTTGGTGGAAGGCCGGCACCCGGCCCAGCAGCGCCTGGTGATGGAAGAGTTGCTGGCGCACCAGCTCAGCCTACTGCAGGTGCGGGAACAGATACAGGCGCGGCAGGCCTTACCCCTGCTGCCCACCGGTGATCTGACCGAGCGTTTTCTGGAAGAATTACCCTTCAGCCTGACCGGCGCCCAGCGCCAGGTGATGAAGGAAATCCGGCAGGACCTGAGCCAGCCATTGCCCATGTTGCGACTGGTGCAGGGGGATGTCGGTTCCGGTAAAACCGTGGTGGCGGCCCTGGCCGCACTGCAGGCCATCGGAGCCGGTGCCCAGGTGGCCCTGATGGCGCCCACGGAAATCCTTGCCGAACAGCACTACAATAATTTCCGGGGCTGGCTGGAGCCCCTAGGCATCCGGTTGGCGTGGTTGTCTGGCAAGGTCAAAGGCAAGGCCCGGCAGGAGGCCCTGGATGCCGTTGCCAGCGGCGAAGCCCGCGTAGCCATCGGCACCCACGCCCTGTTTCAGGATGAAGTAAAGTTCAACCGGCTGGCCCTGGTGATTGTGGATGAGCAGCATCGTTTCGGGGTTCACCAGCGCCTCGCCCTGCGGGAGAAAGGCGTAGGCGGCTCGCTGGCCCCGCACCAGCTGATCATGACCGCCACACCCATTCCCCGCACCCTGGCCATGAGCGCCTATGCTGACCTGGATACGTCGGTGATCGACGAGCTGCCCCCCGGTCGTAAACCCATAGAGACCATCGTGCTGCCCGACAGCCGGCGTGACGATATTATAGAACGGGTACGAAGTGCCTGCCGGGAGGGACGCCAGGCCTACTGGGTGTGTACACTGATTGAAGAATCCGAAGCCCTGCAGTGCCAGGCAGCTGAAGTGACGGCCCAGGAACTTTCCGAGCGCTTGTCGGATCTTAAAGTGGGCTTGGTGCATGGTCGCCTGAAAGCCCAGGAAAAAGCCGAAGTGATGGAGTGCTTCAAGAACGGCGAGCTGGACTTGCTGGTGGCCACAACCGTAATCGAGGTGGGGGTGGATGTGCCCAACGCATCGCTGATTATCATCGAGAACCCCGAACGGCTGGGCCTGGCCCAGCTACACCAGTTGCGTGGCCGGGTAGGCCGGGGCGACCAGGCCAGCTTTTGCGTACTCATGTACCACCCGCCGCTGTCGAATAATGGTAAAGCCCGCCTGCAGGCCCTGCGAGACAGCCAGGACGGTTTCTTTATTGCCGAGAAAGACCTGGAAATCCGTGGCCCCGGCGAAGTGCTGGGCACCCGCCAGACCGGGCTGATGCAGTTCCGCCTGGCCGATTTCGAGCGGGACAAGGGCTGGATAGAGCCGGTCAAGGAAATGGCGCCGGCGCTGGTGAAACAGCCCGGCGTGGCCGAAGCCCTGGTGCGCCGCTGGCTCGGTGAAAACACCCGGTACGGAGAGGTCTGACCATGCACTTCCCGGCCTCCAGCAAGTTCACCAGTCTGCGCATTCTGCAGCGCCTTGAAGATACCCTGGAGCTGCCGCCCTTGCCGGAAACCACCCAGCGCATCATGCGCCTTCGGTCAGACCCGAAAGCCGTCATGGGAGACCTGGTCGACATAGTGGAGAGCGACCCGGGCCTGGCCGCCCAGGTGGTGAGTTGGGCCTCGTCCTCCTTTTACGCCTCCGCCGGGCAGGTGCGCTCGGTGCACGATGCCATCTCCCGGGTACTGGGCTTCGATACCGTGATGAACCTGGCCATGGGCCTTGCCCTTGGCCGTACCCTCAAAGCGCCGCTGGATCAGCCCGAAGGCTACCGGGACTACTGGCAGCAAGCCACCTGGCAAGCCCAGTCTGCCGGAATCCTCGCGGGGATGATGCCCAGAACAAAGCGGCCCCTGTTCGGGCTGGCCTACCTGGCCGGTTTGCTGCATAACTTTGGCGACCTGGTGCTGGTGCAGGTGTTCCCGCCCTACCACGAGCAACTGATGCGCTGGCAGGGGGATAACCCGGCCGGTGACCGCGCCGCCCAGGAACAGAAATTGATGGGATTCAGCCGGGAACAGATCGCCGCCCGCCTGTTGGAGAACTGGGGCATGCCCGATGAAGTGACCCTGGCGGTGCGGCACCAGGCGGATGCCGACTACAGCGGCCCTCATCATTACCTGGCCAGGATTGTCTGGCTGGGCCGGCAGTTGCTAACCGCCCGGGGCGTGATGCCGGGCCGGGCAGAGCCGGTGCCCCAGTCTGTTTTTGAAGAACTGGGCCTGAGCCGGCAAAGGGTAGAGCAGCAGTTCGATGCGCTGGTTCGTAACCGGGACGGCATCATGGCTATGGCCGGAATGATGCCGCTGGCCCGGTAACCTCGGTTCAGTCGAACCGGTAATGGCGAATGGCGGTTGCCGCCTTGCGCACATCCTCGGCGTGCTGCCGTTCTACCGCGAAGCGTTCCTTGTCCATCTTCTGAACCAGCTTGGCATCCGTGGCCTTTCGGGCGCGGTGGGTGGGCATGTGCTGGATCTTGTCGTGCACTTCCTGAAACACCCGGTAGGGAGCCTGGTCCAGCAGTTCCGGGGCCACGTAATCCAGCAGGCCCTTCAGGCGCAGGCAGGCTTCAGAATGTTCCACCTGTCCTTCTTCCACCGCCAGGGCGATAATGCGGATGCTTTCGATCATCTCGTCGCGCCGCTTGGCCTGGAACTCTTCCGCCTTCTTCTGGCGCATCCGGTTTTCGTTCAGCACCCTGGATTGCCGCCAGATGTAGAACAGCAGAATCCCGATCACCACCAGCCCGACAACAATAAACGACAGTTGCAGTCCTCTGGGCATTGTTGAACCTCGTATCAATGAATGGCGAGGCCTGCCCGGTGGGTCAGGCCTGTTTGCTTTGGGCGCCAGTTTGCCAGACTTTCACTTCCACTGCCTGCCCGTTCAGTACCGATGTGCCGGAAACCGGGTCGGTTTCGGTGTCATCCAGGATATCGTTGATGCTGGCACCGGCGTGGGCGCTGGCAACCGACTGCCCTGTTCCGGGCCGGCTATGGCCCCAGCCGTGGGGAATCGACACCACTCCGGGCATGATATCTTCCGATACCTCCAGCGGCAGCACCACGGCCCTGCCGTCTTTCTGTACCTGTACCTGCGCGCCGTCTTCGAGCTTGCGGTTTTGGGCATCTTCCGGGTGCATGATCACCGTACAGCGGCTTTTGCCTTTCACCAGTCGCTGGCTGTTGTGCATCCAGGAGTTGTTGCTGCGTACATGGCGACGGCCGATAAGCTGCAGGCTGGTGCTGGCTTCAGGCTGGTCCAGCAGGGCCTGAAGGCGCTCCACATCCGCCAGGTAGCGGCGCGGCGCCAGGTTGATCTTGCCATCCCGGGTAAACAGCCGCTGGGGCAGGGTAGGCTGCAACGGGCCAAGGTCCACCCCGCTGGGTGATTTCTTCAGGGCGGACAGTGATAGCCCCTTGGGCATGTGCTGCCACTGCGGGTTCAGCGGGCTGAGCCGTGCCAGGCCTTTGAGGGGGTGGCGCTCCGGAAGAATGCCGAGCACTTTGTCCAGCACCGGCTTGATCACACCGCCCACCCGGCCCGGGTTGGCGCCGTAGGGGCCGGTGCGCAGCAGCACATCCAGGATCGGGTCTGGCCCCAGCTTCTTGAACGCCTGCCAGCCCAGTTCCGCCTGCAATGGCAACTTCCCGCCCTTGCGCTGCCGCTCAAGGCGGTGGGCCAGTTCCAGGTTGATCTGCCAGTCGTGGCGGCTGTCCGGTGCCGGTTCGAACAGGGCTTCGCTGTACTTGGCCTGGTTGCGAACCGCCATCATGCTGAAAATCAGGTCGTAATGGCTGCGCTCCAGCGCCGCTGTGGGCGGCAGAATCACATCGGCATGGCGGGTGGTTTCATTCAGGTAGTAATCCACCGACACCATGAAATCCAGCCCGGCCAGGGCTTCATCCAGGCGCTGACCATTGGGGTTCGACAGCACCGGATTGCCGGCCACGGTTACAAAGGCGCGAATTTGCCCCTCGCCCGGGGTCAGGATTTCATCGGCCATGGTGCTGGACGGGTATTCACCGCCAAATTCCGGCAACTTGCGCACCCGGCTGTAACGGTTGCCGAAGTGGCCGGCCTGGCCCACCAGAGCGCCCAGCGCTACCAGGTCCACCGCAGGTTGGGTAAACATCACCCCGCCCGGGGCATCCAGCTTGCCGGTCAGGATATTCAGGCAGTAAGCCAGCCAGGTGGTGGTGCCACCAAAGGCCTGGGTGCTGGTACCCATTCGGGTGTGCAGGGCTGCCCTTGGCGTGGTGGCCAGCTGACGTGCCAGGCCGCGAATGGTGTCGGCACTGATGCCGGTATGGCTTGCTACGGCTTCCGGGGTAAAGCTCAGGGCAGCCAGCCGCAGCAGGTCCTGGTCTTTCACCAGACCGGTAGCCGCGCCGGTACTGATCAGGTTCTCCGCAAACAGCGTGTGCACCATGGCCATCAGCAGCAGGGCATCGGTGCCCGGGCGGATAAAATGGAAATCATCGGCAATGCGGGCGGTTTCCGTGCGGCGAGGGTCGATGACGACCAGCTTGCCACCACGTTTCTTGAGCTCCTTCACCCGCCCCCGGAAATCCGGCACCGTCATCAGGCTGCCGTTGGAGGCCATGGGGTTGCCGCCAATACAGATAAACAGGTCAGTGCGGTCGATATCCGGAATGGGGAACAGCACCTGGTGCCCGAACATCTCCAGGCTGGCCAGCATATGGGGCAGCTGGTCGTTCGAGGTCGCTGAAAAGCGGTTCTGGCTGCCTATGGCTCGCAGCAGTGGCGTAATAGTCATGGCGGCGCCGTGGTTGTGCACATTGGGGTTGCCCAGATACACCCCGATGCTGTTCCGACCATGGGCCTTGCGCACCTCATGCAGCCGCCGGGCAACCAGGTCGAAGGCCTCGTCCCAGCTCATTTCTTCCCAGCCGGTGGCGGTTTTTCGAACCGGCCGGCGCAGCCGTTCCGGGTCTTCATGCAGGTCCTGCAGCGCCACCGCCTTCGGGCAGATATGGCCCCGGCTGAGCGGGTCGTTGTCGTCGCCTTTGATAGCGGCAACCTTGCCTTTCTGAACCTCGATAGCCACGCCACACATGGCTTCGCAAAGGTGGCAGGTGCGGTAGTGGGTGCCGTTATGCATAAGGATTCTCCGGAACTCTTGTTTTTAGGTTTCAAATTGAAACCAGATTATCAGGAAACGAACCGCAATGGGAAAAGGGTTTTTGTAAATGTGACCCGATAAGCCCGACAAAAAAGGCCAGCCCGAAGGCTGGCCTGAGGAGGGTCCGTATTACCTGGTTAACTTACTGAGCGGTTTGCTGCTCGTATTGGGCCGGCAGGTCTTTTACCGGGTTGGAGATGAAGTTTAGGTAGACTCCGTTTTCGGGAATGAACAGCGGGATTTCAATGTCGCCAGCCGGCACAGATTCAGTTGTTGAGTCACAGAAATCCAGTACGTTAAGGAAGTCCAAGGCGCAGGCGAATTCACGAAGCGACTCTTCCGGATCTTTCAGGAAGTTGAGGAAATCGGAAATAACAGGCGCGTCGACCGTGACGCTGACGGTTATGTCTGCAGGTATTCGAGGGGCGACGTTACGTTGCTCAATCTGCATCCTGCCATCATCGAAGAACACAATGTCGCCCTCAAGATCCAGAGTGAACGGATAGCTATAAAGGTTGTGCTGAAGGAGGCCCTCGATCGGCAGGTGCAGGTTGGGAGCATCCAAAGTTAATGCTGCCTCGGTCTTGAAGGTGGGTTGTCCATTTTCTCCCTCGATGATCATGCCTTCGACCAAGCCGAGTGGGTTGTCATCAGCTCTATCCTCAGGCGCTGCATAGGTCATCCTGAGAATTTGTGGCCCGGTGGCCTGCTCTCCAAGCGGAGTCAGATAAACACTGGCTGATGTGGTTGCCAGCATGGTGGGATACAGAAGTACCCTGATGCCCTCCTGTCCTGTTTCTTCGTCAATGGCAGGGCCGATTACTTCGGTATTCAAGCCATAAGTCTGATAAATGAACTTATTCATCGGGCAGTCATCACCGTTAGCATCACAACCAATGCGGGCAGGAATGATGCCGCTGTCGCCGCCAAGCAGTCTTGCGTCGTCTCTCAGGGCTAACTTAGCAGCGTTTGCGGAGGGCATATACTCGCCATTTTCATCCGGGGCGCCATGGTTAAATGGCTCCAGACAGCTAAGACCTTCCGGGTCATCACAGTCAATTTCATAGTTGGAGTTGGTGTCGCGAACCGGAAGGTTTCGTAGCGGCGTGAATACGGTACTTACCGCATCTGTTCCCCGGAAGTAAATGGCCATGTCTGGACCGCCTACATCCTCAGGATCTACCAGCAGATCGGTTTGTAGGGCCAGGCCATTATCACCTTCCGCACAGATTACACCGTCGCTGCAGGAACCATCCTGTTGAGATTTCATGGTGTAACGGTAGAAAACTCCTTCTTCCTTTGACCAAGGCAGGTCCGGGTAGAAACGGATGCGCTGGTTGTTCTTTTCCAGGCGGCCAGCCACGATTTCGCCCTCACCAACGGGGGTGTCAGACCCTGTAACCTTTTCAACGATGAAGGTTTGGTCGTTGATCGAGTCGAGGTTCATGGACTGCGAGAATACAACTACAATCGGGCGATCCTCAGGCAATGTCGTCAGAGGTAGTTGCTGTCCCAAGGGACCGTCGGGAGCCGAATCCAGACACTGGCCATGGGTTGGTGGATTGGCAGTAAGGTCTACGCCAGTGGTTACGCAAGGGAAACCAGGATAGGTAGTCAGCGCAATAGGGGAGCGGGAATTAACGTTCTCAGAATTTTCCCCCAGATCTTCCATCACAAACGAGCGGGTCAGCGAGACAGGGTTGCCAGCAAGATCGGTTACACCATTTACGCTGATATCGTATGTGGTGCCGTGTTTCAGGCCACCTGCGGGGTTCAGTGCGAGAGCTGTGCCATCTAGGTCGAAGGCAAAATCAACGGCGGCACTTGTGTCTGCAGAAGTAGCTGTCAAAGAGACGTTATCTTCAATAGAAGCCGGATCCAGCGGCTCATCAAAGAACAGAATCACCGGGTCACCCGGCCGCTGCATGGACTGACGGGTGGCAGGAATGGCGTCCGAGTCACCTGGCATCCAGCTGACTAGTGATGGGCCGGTATTATCCAGTTCGTTGTCCAAATAGTCCTGATAGGCATCCAGCGGAGAGTTCTCGTCAACCGGAGCTTGCAGGTGGAAGGCGATGGTGGAGTCGGTGTACTCCTGGCCCAGCAGGTTCGGTTCTACCATGCCAATCGCGTCGATGGTTAGAACGCCATCCTTGACCAGTGCAATACCGCGGAGCTCAACGCCCATCAGGTCCTGGGACAGTGCAGCATTTGGCTGTGCTTCCTGGGTGTTCATGGAGACATCCATGTACAGGGTGACCAGGCTGGGGGCATCGACGCTGTCGGTGTAGGGGTTAGGGCTCAGATAGCCGCTGGCGTCAGACAGCATGGTGACTTTGATTTCACCCGTGGTCTGCAATGGGCCTACCGGCTGTCCTTCACGGGTGGCTACTGTTACCGGCACCTTTCCGCCCACCAGTACGTCCAGGCTGGTACTGGTTAGTACGCTACCCTTGGGAATGCGTAGCGGGATCGCCTCATCTGAGTTGAATGCTGGGGCATAGCCCAGTTCAGCAAAGAGGGCTCCGGTTTGTTGGGATGGGCCTGCAACACCTTGCAGCACCGAGTTCAGGGTTACACCGTTGATAATCTGGTCGTTCAGGATGCTGCGTGTGGCGTCACTTTCTGTAGCACCCTGTGCCAGACCGGAATCCACGGTAATCTGCTGAACCACTACTGTGGGGCTGGTATCTCTGGGCGTAAATGCATATTCCTCACTGAAGCGTTTGCCGTTCAGGCTGGGGAGGTTGTTGAGCTTCAGTGTGTAGGTTTCACCCGAAGTTAGGATGTCTTCCTTCGTGCCACACATCAGTGGGTCGTCGGTTAGACACGGATCAACTGTGATCCGGTTACCCTTGACCAGAACGGTTGCGGGTACCGCTTCGCCATTCCTGTCCAGTAGTGAAATGCTGCCGCCCATCTGTTCCCACTCGGGATGGACCGGTTGGGTCATGGCCAGCCGGAAAGTGGAGAAGTTCATGGCCTGGAAAGCGCTGCCATTGGCAGGAACCTGCCAGGCTACGCCGAACTTATTCGATGTGGCTCCCAGCTCTGCTACCTGACTGAACGCCGCGCGGGTGTTAAATTGGACACCGTCTGCACCTACAGCATTGGGCGTGGCAATGGTGCGGCCGCCTTCAGCAGTCAAAGGCTCGGTAAAGGTGACTGTGTAGCCGCTACCGGTTTTTAGTGCGGTCTTCGGTTCGAGTTTTACGCTTTTACCGCCGTCGACCATTTTTACATTGAAATCGACAGTTGCACCGTCTGCTTCCACTGAAATCTTCTCGGCGAGCGTGGCCTCATCATCCACCACGGCATGGGAGAAGCGCAGTACGATATCCGCTTTCGGGCTGACATCATTCTGGCCGTCCATCGGGAAGGAATACACCATCGCGCCCGGCGTGGTTTTTTCTTTTATGGTCTGGGTGTCACTGTCGCCGCCACAGGCTGCCAGTAGCATGGCGGGAATCAGTGCCAGGATCTTGAATTGTTTCATGGCCTGCTTCTCCTCAGAACTTCAGGGTGATGGAGCCGCTGACTACGTGCACATCGCCGTCTGCGGTTACGTCGGTTTCGTTGCCGTCGTAGTCCACCAGGGTGAAGTCACGCTCCTGCAGTTGCTGGTACTGGTAGCCCAGATCCAGGCGAACCGGGTAGGCCAGCAGGCGGGTACGGTCGTAGGTGGCGCTGATACCGAGGCCAACCACGATTTTGTCGGTATCCAGGTAGTTAATATCCGGGTTCCGGGTAGTTTTCAGGGGAGATTCTTCATAGGCCACGCCGCCGCGCAGCGCAAAGTGTTCGCTGAGCTGGTATTCCGCACCAAGGCGAGGAATCAGAATGTCATCAAATTCGATTTTTGGTCCCGCAAAACCTTCCTGGCTGCGCACAGTATCGCTAGCGAAGATGTCTCCAAGCTCTGACCAGTTCTGCTGTTCAATCACACCACCTGCACGCCATCCGTCGCCAGCATACTGAAGGCCGAACGAATAAGTTTCAGGCTGGAAGGAGTCGATGGTGGTTACGTATAGATTCAGCCCCGGCTCGTTGATCAGACCTTTTACAATGACGTTCGAATCTACCGTAGTGGACGCTGAAGACTTGGTGCGATAGGCCACTGCGGCTTCCCAGCCATCAAGGAAGCAGTCGCTGTCCGGGCAGAAGGTACTGCCGAAATCCACAGTGGTGCCCAGTATGGTTTTCATGGACGGTTCGGCATTAACTGCCAGGCGTTCACGCTCTACAGGCTCGCCCTGAGGGTAGGTCAGTGCATCCAGCTGCGCCGTAGCATCCAGGGTCACCCGTACCGACAGGCCAGCAGAAATGCCGCGCCACAGAGGTGTAGCGCCCCCCACGTTCAGGAACAGCGGCTCTTTACCATATTGCAGGAACTGGCCGTTCTCGGAAGTTTGCGAGTTGAACGCCAGCATTTCCTTACCGTACTTCTCCACACCGGCAATAAAGCCCAGGTAAATAGGGTGCTTGAAGCGGGTGAGGGAGCCCAGGTTGGTTTTCATGCCGATCAGCACGTGCTGGCTGGGGGAGTTGGCCAGTACATCGCCGTTGGCATTGGGGTTGGCGGAACGCAGTTCCTGCTCGGCGTGCAGTATGCCGGTAGTCAGCTCACCCCGGGTGTCCTTGGTGAGGGCCGCGGGGTTGTAGTAGGTGGCGGATACCTGGTCGTTGAACATGGACAGCGACTGGGCGGTTGCCACATCTATGGGCATTACGCCGTATGTGGTGCCCAGGTTGCCCATGCTCGCCGAGGCGTTCATGGTAAGGCTGGCGGAAACTGCTGCAACTGCTAGGGACACTGCCCGTACGGAAAATCGGGGAGAGGGGGCCATTGATACACTCCGTTCGCTCGTTATTGTTGTATTCAAACCTGACACCCTGCGCCGTCGCGGACCTCGGGTTTGGCTACATTGGTTCAGGGGTAAGTGTATTGGGCTTGTCCGATGAGGACTTTGGCATTTTTGACACAGGTCAGTGTCGGTAAAACCACGTAGTGCTAGCCCGTGACTTCAAGTTAGCGCTAAGCCATTGAAATAACAGGTGTCAGGTGTGATTTTTTGTAGCGTAATGTTTCTTGGGCGGGGTAAAAAGAAAAGGATAAATTGTGTTGTTTGATAAATGTGACGGGGTGTTATGTAGCGTAATAGGCGGGTAAAAACCTGTGCCGGGGTGCTATGTAAAGTTTCCCGACACAGGCTTTTGGTTACTTCTGCAGTTTGCGGCGTGAGGCGATCAGGCCGGCAAGGCCCAAGCCGAACAGGGCCAGGGTGCCGGGTTCGGGGACGGGGATGGTTCTTGCGAGGTAATTCCATTCCTCGAAGCCAGAGCCCACCCGGTCGTACTCTGTGTAGAATACAAAGTAATCATCGGCATCGCCCTGCAGCAGGCTGTCGAGAATGAACAAATTGAGGTCTCCCTTCCCGCTACCGCACTGCCCCGGATTGTCGCAGATACTGGCCTGCAGGATAACAGTAACGTCTCCGTTCAGAGCATTATCCAGGTTCCAGACCGGGGCATAGCCCGCCAGGAAGTTGTCCGACGCGCTGCCATCGAACTGGGTGCCGGTGTAGCCGCCATTGTTTTCTGGAATTCGAAGGTCGTCACCACCGAGGAAAATCTGGATTTCGGTCAGGTCAATCTGGTTTTTCCTTCCGCCCTCTTCATTGGCGTCCATGGAAAACTGGTAGTAGGACAGCCCCCCGATGTCGACGGTGCCCAGATCGCCAAACAAGACGGAGTGGGTCCAGATGCCGGATTTAGTGTCAAAATTTATACCATTGTCTGGCGAATAGTCGGTATTGTAGCCGCTTTGGGTGTCGCTATTGCCTTGGGCCTGAACCCGAACAAAGGGCTTGAAAACCCCGGTTCCGGTGGAAGGCTCTGTCGGGTTCGCAGCAGCTTCGAAGATGGTGCCGTCGGCGGTAGTGCCAGACGATTGGCCGCAAGGCTCGGATGCCGTGCAGAGAATCTCGATGGTAGCAGCATGGGCGCCGGCCATGCCAAGCGAGCCGGCCGCAGCCATACCGGCAAGCAATAGTGTTTTGGTTATCGTTGAACGGTTCACGTGACACTCCTTCGTTGCGGTTCGCAACCTTGTCCTTTCTCGCTAGAAAGGTAGCAGTATGTGTGCCAGCTTCGTAGTTGTTTGTATTCAGGAGTGTTTTCGGAAGTTCTGAAAGTGATGTGTAAAGTTTTTTGACGGTGTGGTTGTGGCGGCTTCGGAAGGCAGCGGGAGAATAGAAAGAAATGGTGGGCCCAGCTGGACTCGAACCAGCGACCAAGGGATTATGAGTCCCCTGCTCTAACCAACTGAGCTATAGGCCCGGAAAGGAAAACGGGCGCCATTATACCCGCGAGGGGTGGCGCCCGCTACTGTGTTGCGGATTAACCGTTGCCCTGATCGTCAATAAAGCCGCGCAGGTGATCGGAGCGGGAAGGATGGCGCAGTTTGCGCAGGGCCTTGGCTTCGATCTGACGGATACGCTCACGGGTTACGTCGAACTGCTTGCCGACTTCTTCCAGGGTGTGGTCGGTGTTCATCTCGATACCGAAGCGCATGCGCAGCACCTTGGATTCGCGAGCGGTCAGGCCGGCCAGCACGGAACGGGTCGCTTCGCGCAGACCTTCGGCGGTGGCGGAATCCACCGGCGACAGGGCCTGGATATCTTCGATGAAATCGCCCAGATGGCTGTCTTCATCGTCACCGATTGGCGTTTCCATGGAGATCGGCTCTTTGGCGATCTTCAGTACCTTGCGGATCTTGTCTTCCGGCATTTCCATGCGCTCGCCAAGCTCTTCCGGTGTGGGCTCGCGGCCCATTTCCTGCAGCATCTGGCGGGAAATACGGTTCAGCTTGTTGATCGTTTCGATCATGTGCACCGGAATCCGGATGGTGCGGGCCTGGTCCGCGATAGAGCGGGTGATGGCCTGACGGATCCACCAGGTGGCGTAGGTAGAAAACTTGTAGCCACGACGGTATTCAAACTTGTCGACGGCCTTCATCAGGCCGATGTTGCCTTCCTGAATCAGGTCCAGGAACTGAAGGCCACGGTTGGTGTACTTCTTGGCAATGGAGATAACCAGACGCAGGTTGGCCTCGACCATTTCTTTCTTGGCACGGCGGGCCTTGGCTTCGCCGATAGAAACGCGACGGTTGATTTCCTTGATGTCGACCACGTCCAGGTCCACTTCGGTCTGCACGTTCTGGATGCGCTTCTGCAGGCGTACGATTTCGTCAATGCGCTCGCCGATGGCAGCGGCGTATGGCTTCTTGGTGGCGGCGATTTCTTTCGCCCACTCAAGGTTGATTTCGTTGCCCGGGAACCACTTGATGAAGTCTTTGCGGGGCATTTTGCAGTCGCGTACACAGATCTGCATGATCGCCCGCTCGTTCTCACGCACCAGGTCGTTGGTGGAGCGAACCACGTTCACCAGTTCGTCAAACGCTTTGTTGGCCAGTTTGAACGGAGCGAAAACCTGGCCCAGTTCGTTCAGGGCTTCCTGGGTTTTCTTGTGGCTGCGGCCGTGCTTGACGAGGGCCTTGTCGGCGGCGTCGAGCTTTTCTTTCAGCAGCTCGAAGCGCAGACGGGTCTCTTCCGGATCCGGACCGTTGTCGTTGTCGTCATCGCTGGAGGTGTCGTCGTCATCGTCATCGCTGTCGGAGTCGTCCGAAGAGGTATCTTCGGTGGTTTCTTCGCCCATGAACGGTTCGGCGTCGTCCGGGTCAAGGAAGCCGGTTACGATGTCGCTGATGCGGCCTTCGTTCTCGATGATGCGGTCGTAGGCCTGGATGACGGTGCCAGCTGTGCCGGGGAAGTGGGCAACGGCGGCCATGACGTCGCGGATGCCTTCTTCGATGCGCTTGGCGATAACGATTTCGCCTTCGCGGGTCAGCAGTTCAACAGTACCCATTTCGCGCATGTACATGCGCACCGGGTCGGTGGTGCGGCCGGCGTCGGTTTCCACGGCGGCAAGGGCTGCGGCGGCTTCTGCGGCAGCCGCTTCGTCTGCGGTGGAATCGCCTTCGGTCATCAGCAGGGTATCGGCGTCCGGTGTTTCTTCGCACACCTGGATACCCATGTCGTTGATCATCCGGATAATATCTTCAACCTGGTCCGGGTCTGCGATATCTTCCGGCAGGTGGTCGTTTACCTCGGCGTAAGTCAGGTAACCTTGTTCCTTGCCTCGTGCGATGAGGTCTTTCAAACGTGATTTCTGCGAATTGCCTGACATAGACACCCTGTGAACTCGCTTTTAAAAAGGAAAAAAGTTAAACAGCCATTATAGCTGTCGCTTGGTTTTGCTGCCACCAACCGGTTAGATGGTGATCAATTGCGATAGTTTCAAGTTTTTACTCCCCGGCTTTCGGGTTTAACGTACCCGCGCTGAGGGTTCTCAGCTCTTCCCGCTGTTCCGGGGTGAGCGTTGCCAGGTTCCGGAGCAGGGTTGCCAGTCTTTGCTGGCGCGCGGCTTCTTCGTTCGGGCTTAACAGCTCTCTGGCAGCAGCCAGTGTGCTTTCCCGTGCCGGTATGTGCTCCAGTCCGTCAAACAGGTTGTAGAACCTGTCGCGGGCCTGCTTATCGGTTGCCAGTCCCGCTACCAGTGCTTTGCGGGTCTGGATGTTGTTTTCCAGCAGCCAGCGGGCCAGTCGGCCGGCCTGCTCCAGTTGCCTTGTGCGGTCCGCCAGGGCTTTCACTTCCGTGGCCAGTTCCGGCGCCTCCAGCAGGGCCAGGCACAAGGTGCTGTCTTTGCTGAGTTTTACGTCAATACGTTCTTCTGACGGCCGGTTCTGGCCTTCGTTGCGCCAGCCCCGGGCCTTGTAGTTCTGGCCTTGCTGGCGGTTCTGCCACTGGTTGCGGCCGCCGCACAGTCGCAGCATTTCGTGCCACATGGCGTCCCGCAGCGTGCTGCGGGGCATTTTGTTCAGTAGCGGCTCGGCCCTGGCTCTCAGTTCGCCCCGGTGTTCCGGCAGTTGCAGGTTGAGCCCTTCGCTCTGGCGGTCAAACAGGTAGCGCGAGAGCGGAGTAGCGCTGTCTATGCGTTTCTGGAAGGCCTCGGCACCCTCTTTTCGGATCAGGGTGTCCGGGTCTTCGCCTTGCGGCAGCATCAGGAACTGCAGATGCAGGCCGTCTGCAATCAGTTCCAGGGCATTTTCCATGGCCCGGTCGGCAGCACGGAAGCCGGCCTGGTCGCCGTCAAAGCAGAATACGATGTGTCTTACCTGCCGCAGCAGGGCGTTCAGGCTGTCCTGGTTGGTCGCTGTACCCAGGGTAGCAACGGCGTAGTGAATGCCGTGCTGGGCCAGGGCGATCACGTCCATGTAGCCTTCCACCACCAGCAGCTTGTCCAGCTGGCGGATGGCTTGCCGGGCCTCGAACAGGCCGTAGATTTCACGGCTCTTGTGGAATACGTCTGATTCCGGCGAATTGATGTACTTGGCCTTGTCGTCGCCCAGTGTGCGACCACCGAAAGCGACGGTTTTGCCCCGGGTGTTCCGGATCGGGAACATTACCCGGTTACGGAACAGGTCTCTGGGGCGGCCGTACTGGTCGGAAACCGTCCGGGTTTCAAACAGCGGGCCCTTCAGATCTTTCGGGGCTGCGTCGTAAAGGGCTGTGCCTGTGCCCGGGGCGAAGCCGATCTGGTATTGCTGGATAATCGATTTATCCAGTCCGCGCTGTGTCAGGTAGTCCCTGGCGTAGGCGCCTTGCTGGCCGGCCAGGGCCGACTGGTAAAAGCGATTGGCAAAGTCCAGCGCGTCGGTCAGCGTCCGGGCCTGCTGCATTTCCTGCTTGGCGGCTTTGTCGTAAGGCACTTCAAGCCCTGCGCGCCTGGCCAGTTCTTCCACTGCTTCGGTAAACCCGAGGCCCTCGAACTCACGAACGAAGCTGATGGCATCGCCGTGGGCGCCGCATCCGAAACAGTGATAGAAGCCTTTGTCTGGCCGAACGTTGAACGAAGGTGTTTTTTCGTCGTGGAACGGGCAGCAGGCTTTGTAATTTGCGCCGGCTTTTTTCAGGGTAATGCGGGAACCGATCAGCTCCGCCAGGTCGATACGATCCAGCAGGTCTTCAACAAATCGTTGAGGGATCAGTCCGCTCATGGTGGCTCCACTTCAGCCTGGGTGCCGGGGTAAAACGCTATTCACCATAGCCAAAAATGCCGCCGAAGCCAGGCCTCGGCGGCATTTTCAGTTTGCCGGGTAGGGCGAAACGCCGTTCCGGCAATCAGTCTTGCTGTCGATGCGTTCTGAACTCAGTACAGACGCTCGAACTTACGCTGCTCACGCTGAAGCTTCTTGAGATGACGCTTAACGGCGGCAGCTGCTTTGCGCTTACGTACAGCGGTCGGCTTCTCGTAGTGCTCACGACGACGTACTTCAGACAGTACACCGGCCTTCTCGCAGGAACGCTTGAAGCGACGCAGTGCTACATCAAACGGCTCATTCTCTTTCACTTTAACAGCTGGCATTCGAAAATCACCTACCTGATAGATTCGGTTTCAATTGGTTCCGCCGGCCTTTGCCATGCGGGCTCGATCCCTGGTCAGATTGGCTAAAACTCGACCAGTGCTAATTTAGGGCGGCAATGATAACGGCTGGGCTTGCCGAGGTCAATCATTGTTCAACGAAACTGCCGGAGGCTTTCGGGTTTCTGCTAAAATGCCGCCAGCTTTCATTTCTCCTCCTGCGGATACGGCCTGACTATGCTGATTCTTGGTATTGAAACCTCCTGCGACGAAACCGGCGTTGCCCTGTTTGATGACGAGCAGGGGCTGCTGGCCCACGCCCTGTTCAGCCAGATTGACATGCACGCCGACTACGGCGGCGTAGTGCCGGAGCTGGCCTCGCGGGATCACGTGCGCAAATTGTTGCCCCTGTGCGATCAGGTGCTGGCCGAGGCCGGCAAAACCCGCAAGGATCTCGAGGGCATTGCCTACACCGCCGGGCCGGGCCTGATCGGCGCCTTGATGGTGGGGGGCTCGGTAGCTCACGCCCTGGGTTTTGCGCTGGATATTCCGGTACTGGGTGTGCACCACATGGAAGGCCATTTGCTGGCGCCCATGCTGGAAGACAATCCGCCGGACTTTCCGTTTGTGGCGCTGCTGGTATCCGGTGGCCACACCCAGCTGGTGCGGGTAGACGGCATTGGCGAATATGAAATGCTGGGCGAATCGGTAGACGACGCCGCTGGTGAAGCTTTCGATAAAACCGCCAAGATGCTGGGCCTGGATTACCCCGGCGGCCCCCGGGTGGCGGCGCTGGCCGAAAAGGGCCGCGATGGCATCTACCGGTTTCCGCGCCCGATGACCGATCGCCCGGGCCTGGACTTCAGTTTCAGTGGCCTGAAAACCTTTACCCTGAATACCGTGAATGCGGCCCGGGATAACGGCAACCTGGACGAGCAGGTAAAAGCCGATATCGCCCTGGCCTTCGAAGCGGCGGTGGTGGACACGCTGACCATCAAATGCAAGCGGGCACTGGAGCAAACCGGCTGCAAGCGGCTGGTGATTGCCGGTGGCGTGAGTGCCAACAAGCGGCTGCGGGCCGGGCTGGAGAAGATGGCCGCCAAGCTGCGCGGCTCGGTGTTCTATGCCCGCCCGGAATTCTGTACCGATAACGGGGCCATGATTGCCTACGCCGGTGCCCAGCGGCTGCGGGCCGGGCAGCGTGACGGTGAACGGATTGTGTCGGTGCCGCGCTGGCCGATGAACACCCTGCCGGCGGTGAATGAGCCCCGGGCTAACGGCCTTGTAGACTGAGTATTACAAACCGGTTTCCCGGCCCTGGGTCAGGCGGATCAGGTTATTGCGGTGGCGCACCACAATCAGCAGGGTAAGCAGGCCAAACAGGGGCAGGGTGTCCGGCTCCAGCAGGGCGCTGATGACCGGCCCGCTGGCAATGGCAATCAATGAGGCCAGCGCAGAGATACGCCAGCGCCACATGATCACCAGCCAGATGCCGGCCATGATCAGGGTTGTGACCGGTGCCAGCGCAAGGCCGGCGCCCAGGGCTGTTGCCACGCCCTTGCCGCCCTTGAACCGGTAGAACAGCGGAATCATATGGCCAGTTACCGCGCACAGGGCCACCATGGCCTGCACCAGGATGGACAGCCCCGCCAGGTGCGCCAGCCACACCGGTAGCCAGCCCTTGAAGGCATCCAGCGCCAGGGTGATCAGCGCCGGTTTCCAGCCGCCGGCCCGGTACACGTTGGTGGCTCCGGGGTTGCCGGAACCCAGCGCCCGCGGATCGGGCAACTGCCATGCGCGGCATACGGGCACGGCAAACAGCACCGAGCCGGCCAGGTAGGCTCCGAAGCAGAGCAGTACAATCACAATCGGGTTGCTGGTTACATCCATGGCTGCATCGCAGGTGCGCAGACGGCACCGGGTGTTCTGTGAGAAAATGCCGGCCCTTAAATCCGGCAGACAGGCGAACAGCCACAGTATCGCTTGCCTGTGCATTATTCAATCAGCCTTGAGTGGAACATCCTGGAGTCCGGTTTGGCAGATGCTTCAACAGACATCGTCTTCATCGAAGGCCTGGCGGTAGAGACCGTTATCGGTGTGTACGACTGGGAACGCGACGTCACCCAGCGGCTGCTGGTAGACCTTGAAATGGCATGGGACAACCGTCGCCCGGGGGCCAGTGACGATGTGGCCGATGCCCTGGACTATGCTGCGGTGAGCGAGCGGGTAACTGCCGTGCTGCAGGCGCTGCAGCCAAAGCTGCTGGAGCGGGCGGCGGAAGAGCTGGCCGGGGTGCTGCAGAATGAGTTCGGGGTACGCTGGTTGCGATTAACCCTGCGAAAGCCTGGCGCCGTGCCGGCGGCCAGGGCGGTGGGTGTAAAAATTGAAAGGGGAGAGCGGTGATGGCCAAGGTGTATATCAGTATCGGCAGTAACATCGACCGCTACCGGCACGTAACGGCAGCACTGGATGCCTTGCAACAGTGGTTTGGTGAGCTGGTGATCTCGCCGGTCTACGAGAGCGAGTCGGTGGGCTTTGACGGTTCGGACTTCCTGAACCTGGTGGTGGGGGTGGAGACCGACTTGCCGGTTGGCGAGTTATCAGCCCGTTTCAAGCAGCTGGAGCGGGAAAACGGGCGCAAGCCGGATGCTCCCAAGTTCAGCCCGCGAACGCTGGACCTGGATATCCTGACCTGGGGCAATGTTACCGGCGTAACCGATGGCGTTGAATTGCCCCGGGCCGAGATTCTGAAGAATGCCTTTGTGCTGCGTCCACTGGCGGATATCGCACCTGAAGATGTACATCCGGTGTGTAGCGAAAGCTATGGACGACTGTGGCAGGCCTATAGCACCGACCAGAAACTCTGGCCGGTGGATTTCACCTGGCAGGGGCGCCGGATTTCACAGGCCGTTGGCTGACCGGAACCGCTCAATCAGGTGATCGGTGGCGCTGTCACCTGCCGTGCCGTCACTCTTTTCGCCCAGCAGGCGCGGCAGGATTTCGTTGCCAATCTGCTTGCCCAGCTCCACGCCCCACTGATCAAAACAGTCCACATCCCAGATAACGCTCTGCACAAAGGTGCGGTGCTCATACAGCGCAACCAGCGCACCCAGTGTCTCCGGCGTTAGCTGTTCCATCATCAGGATGTTGCTGGGCTGGTTGCCGGGGATCACCTTGTGCGGGGCCAGCTCCTGCGCTGCAGCCTCAGCCATACCGCTATCCCGCAGTTCCTGAACGGCTTCCTCCCGGGTTTTCCCCGCCATCATCGCCCGTGCCTGGCTCAGGCAATTGGCAAACAGGGTGGCGTGGTGGTGTTCCACGGGGTTGTGGGACTTCAGCGGAATCACAAAGTCGGCGGGAATCAGCCGGGTGCCCTGGTGGATCAGCTGGTGATAGGCGTGCTGGCCGTTGGCACCTACGCCACCCCAGAGAATCGGGCCAGTTGCGGAGTCCACTGGGGTACCCTGCTGGGTTACCCGCTTGCCGTTACTTTCCATATCCAGCTGTTGCAGGTGTTCCGGCAGGTGTTTCAGGTACTCGTCGTAGGGCAGTACCGCGTGGCTGCCGGCCCCCCAGAAGTTGTTGTACCAGACGCTCAGCATGGCCATCACCACCGGCAGGTTTCGCTCGGCCGGGGTGTTGCGGAAATGGTAGTCCATGGCATGGGCGCCGGCCAGCAGGGAACGGAAGTGTTCCATGCCCAGCGTCAGCGCGATGGGCAGGCCAATGGCCGACCACAGGGAATAACGGCCGCCCACCCAGTCCCACATGGGAAAGATGTTGTCAGCGGCAATGCCAAAGCCGGTTGCTGCTTCGATGTTGGTGGTGACAGCCATAAAGTGGCTGGCGATAGCCGTATTGGAGCCGCCATTGGCCAGGAACCATTGCCGGGCCACCAGGCTGTTATCAAGGGTTTCCTGGGTGCGGAAGGATTTGGACTGCACCAGGAACAGGGTGGTCTCCGGGTCCAGGGCCTTCAGGGTTTCGGAGATGTCGGTGCCGTCGATGTTGGCAACAAAGTGGCAGTTCAGGCCGCCCTGCCAGTAAGGCTTCAGGGCCTCGACCACCAGTTTCGGGCCCAGGAAGGAGCCGCCGATGCCAATGCTTACCACATCGGTCAAGCGTTTGCCGGTGTGGCCACGGTGCTGGCCGCTGTGTATCGCTTCAACCAACTGCTCCATGCGGGCCAGTGTGCTGTGCACTTCCGGCATGATGTTGCAGCCATCTACCTTTACGTCGGTATCGGCCGGCTGGCGCAGTGCCGTGTGCAGGGCCGGCCGGTTTTCGGTGATGTTGACGATGCCGCCGGTAAACAGGGCTTCTGTGCGCTGCTCCAGGCCACAGGCCCGGGCCAGGTCGGCCAGTGCGCTGAGGGTATCATCGGTCAGCCGGTTGCGGGAGAAGTCCAGGGTCAGGCCCGCAGCTTCGATCAGGTAGCGGGTGGCGCGCGTGGGATCGTCCCGGAACAGGTCTCGCATCGGGGTTTCGGCAAGTTTTTCTTTGTGCCGGATCAGCGCATGCCACTCGGGCTTTTGGGTCAGTGCTGCTGTGTTGTCTGCCATCAGAGTGTCCTTTCTGTCTGCCGCCTTCCCCGTTCGGGCAGGCGGCAGTTCCGGGTTCAGCGGGTTACGGAAATATTGTCGATCAGCCTCGTGGTGCCCAGGAAGGCGGCAACCAGCAGGGTGAGTTCCCGGTCGGCTTCCGCTGCGGGTTTGAGAGTGAGGCTGTTTACGACATTGAAATAATCCGGGCGCAGCCCGGCACCGGCCAGTGCCTCTTTGGCTTCCTGCTCCAGCGTGTTGAAGTCCGAACGGCCGTGCTCCAGCTGGCTGGCGACGCTGGTGAGTGTTTTGTACACCACCGGAGCGATGGCTCGCTCCTGGTCAGACAGATAACCATTGCGGGAGCTCTTGGCCAGGCCGTCGTCTTCGCGGATGGTCGGGGCGCCAATGATTTCGATGGGCATCATCAGGTCCCGCGCCATCTTGCGGATCACCGCCAGTTGCTGGAAATCCTTCTCGCCGAAGATGGCGATGTCAGGCTGTACCATGTTGAACAGCATGGTCACCACCGTGGCTACGCCTTCGAAATGCCCGGGGCGGCTGGCGCCGCAGTGTCCTTCGCTGACTTCCGGCACCACTACCTTGGTCTGGTTGGCCAGGCCTTCCGGATAGATCTCGTCAACCGTGGGCGCGAACACCAGGGTGTTGCCGGCAGCTTCCAGCTGGGCCTGGTCTTCTGCCAGGGTGCGGGGATACTTGTCCAGGTCTTCGCTGGCACCGAACTGCATCGGGTTCACGAAAATACTGGTGACCACGATATCAGCGGCTTCTGTGGCCTTGCGCACCAGGGAAATATGGCCCTCATGCAGGTTGCCCATGGTGGGCACCAGCGCAATGGTTTTGTCCTGCTGACGGAACGCCTTCAGGATGCTGCGCAGTTCTTTCAGTGAATGTACGGTTCTCATGCCTTGAACGTATGCTCCTCGGCCGGGAATGAGCGGTCTTTAACGGCTTTTGCGTAGGCGGCAATGGCTTCCGGAATGGAGTCGGTCTCTGCCAGGAAGTTTTTCACAAAGCGCGGCTTACGGCCAGTGGTGACGCCGAGCATGTCGTGCAGCACCAGCACCTGACCGTCGGTGCCGTTGCCGGCGCCGATGCCGATGACCGGGGCTTTGACCGCCTGGGTGATGCGGGCAGCCAGCGGTGCGGGCACACATTCCAGCAGGATAACGTCGGCGCCAGCGGCTTCCAGTTCGCAGGCGTGTTCGATCATCGCCTCGGCGGCTTTGTCGTCACGGCCCTGTACCTTGTAGCCGCCGAACTTGTTGACGAACTGGGGGGTAAGGCCCAGGTGAGCACAGACCGGCACACCGCGTTCGCTCAGGGCCTCGATGGTGTCGCGCATCCAGTCGGTGCCTTCGAGTTTCACCATGTGGGCGCCGGCACGCATCAGTTCTGCGGCGTTGTCCAGGGCGTCGGCCACGGTGCCGTAAGACATGAAGGGCATGTCCGCCATGATCAGTGCGCCATGGTTGCCCCTGGCAACGCAGCTGGTGTGGTAGACCATGTGCTCCATGGTTACCGGCAGGGTGCTGTCATTGCCCTGAAGAACCATGCCGAGCGAGTCACCAATCAGGATCACGTCTACGCCCGCTTCACTGACCACCTGTGCAAAGGTGGCGTCATAGGAGGTGAGGGCAGAAAAGGCTTCGCCCTTTTGCTTGTATTCCCGCAGGGTGTTGATGGTAACTGCCATAGAATCCTTGCCTTTGAATAGATGAATGCCGGGGTATACCTGTTACAAGAGTAGCACGGAGTTGCCAGCTGTTAATCAGTTGCTTCCGCCTGTGGGTGGCAGTTTGCGCAGCTGATTGTCCGGACACTCGGACCGCAGCTGGTCGACGCGGCGGCCATCGGGCAGGCTCAGTTCCGGGTTCAGGTCCAGCAGGGGTTGCAGCACGAAGTCCCGGTTTGCCAGCTCGGCGTGGGGTATCGTCAGCCGCTCATCTGCCAGCTGTTGGTCGCCATACAGAAGCAGGTCAAGATCCAGGGTGCGTGGCCCCCAGTGACGCAGCCGCTCCCGGCCGTGGGCCTGTTCGATAGTTTGCAGGTGGTCCAGCAGCTGGTGTGGCGGCAGGGTCGTGCGCAGTTCGACAGCGCCATTCACAAAATCCGGTTGATCTTGCGGGCCCACGGGGCGGCTGGCGTAGAACGGCGACTGCGCCATCAGTGTGGTGTCCGGCAGGCTGGCCAGCTCGGCGACGGCGCGAGCAAGCTGGGCAGCGGGGTCCTGCAGGTTGCTGCCCAGGCCGACGTAAGCCAGCACCGTCATGACTGAGGCGGCCGTTTCACCGGGCTGCGCTTGCGCCGGCGTTTGCGGGGCGCCGTGGCCGAGCCAAGCTGGGACAGCATTCTTTCCTGGCCGCGCTCGTCCACTCTCTGGAATTCGGTCCACCACTGGCCGAGGCCGGGTTCAATCTCACCAGCAGATTCCCGTACTAACAGGAAGTCGTAGGCAGCCCGGAAGCGGGGGTGGGTGAGCGTGGCAAAGGCCCGCTTGCCCTGGCGCCGGGGCAGGCGCATCTGCATTTCCCAGATTTCTTTCATGGGGCCGGAGAAACGCTTGGGAATGGATGTGGCCTGAACCTGGCGGCCGATAACCTTGCCGATAGCACCGTGCAGCGCCGGTTGCACCGGGTCGCCGTTGTCCTGGCGGCGGCGCCATTCCACCTGCAGGGCAGGCCACAGCATGGCGGCAAACAGGAAATACGGTGTTACCGATTTGCCCTGGGCGATGCGGGCATCGGTGTTGCGCAGGGCCTGGAGGATCAGTTCGTCGGGTTCGCCGGCTTCAATAGCACGGGCGGTCTCCGGGAACAGCGGCTCCAGCAGGTTGTATTGCTGCAGCAGGTTATAGGTGGCTTCGCCATGGCCGGCGGAGAACAGTTTCAGCACTTCATCAAACAGCCGGGCCGGCGGAATGTGGCTCAGCAGGGGCGCCAGCTCCCGGATCGGGGCCTCGGTTTCTGGTTCGATCTCGAACCCGAGCTTGGCGGCAAAGCGGATTGCCCGCAGCATGCGCACAGGGTCTTCCCGGTAGCGGGTTTCCGGATCACCGATCAGGCGGATCTGGTGGTTTTTCAAATCTTCCACGCCATCGGCGAAGTCGATAATGCTGAAGTCGCGGATGCAGTAGTACAGCGCGTTGATGGTGAAGTCGCGGCGCAGGGCGTCTTCTTCCTGGTTGCCGTATACGTTGTCCCGCAGCAGCAGGCCGTGCTCACTGGTGCGGTGCTCGTCGTCGGCAACATCGTCTTCTGCATCCCGGGCATTGCCCCGGAAGGTGGTGACTTCAATAACTTCACGGCCAAACACCACGTGCACAATACGGAACCGGCGGCCGATCAGGCGGGAGTTCCGGAACAGGTCGTGGACCTCTTCAGGGGTGGCATTGGTGGCGATGTCGAAGTCTTTGGGTTTGCCGCCGAGCAGGATATCCCGCACGCCGCCACCCACCAGGTAGGCTTCGTAGCCAGCTTTGTTCAGGCGGTGCAGCACTTTCTTGGCCGGCTCGCTGATCATCGAGCGGGACACGTTGTGCTGATCCCTCGGGATCTCTTGCCGCTGGTAGTGTCTGGCTTTCTTTTTCCCGTTGCCGGGCATGAAAGAGCGGAGTTTTTCTACTAGTCGTCTAGGCATGGAATTCCGTGTTTGCGAGCCGCAAAAACGGGGATTTTAACGGTTTGCGCAGGAATTGCACACGTTTGGCGGGAATCGCTGGCAATAAAGTCGTTTCAGGGGGTGTTTCGGGAAGGTGTTCGGCTTTTGTGGAAGCCAGATAATCAAAAGGCGGGTTCGCGATTACGAACCCGCCCTGAAAGCGTTGACGATCTGCATTGTTCTTGTTGTTGTCGGGATTCTTTTTGATTTTTCTACCCCACCGTGTTGCCCCAAAGTCAGGGCTTATAAGCAACGCAAACGGAAAGCTTTGAATACATGAGCAGTCAGAAACATGGCGCGGGCTTTACAGCAGTTGCGGTGTCGCCTGGAAGACGATTCTTCTCCACTTCTACAACTCGCGCATGTTGTGGGACCACTAAAAAAGCAAAGTACCCAAAACACTCAGTTCGCTCGCGTCCTGTTTTTGTTTTTGTTACCGGACGCTCTTGCAGCTTTTTGTTTTTGTTTTGACGCCGCGTTGTCACTCTTGTTTTTGTTGTTGTGCGCTTAATAGGTTGCAGGGGGCGTGCCAGTTTTTGAAAAGTGTTTATTAACAGCGGGTTACGAAAAATGCAGATATAAGTGTTACCCCGTACCCGCTGGAAGTGTTACCTGTGTCACGTTATCTGGGGAGGGAGTGTTACCGTGAGGAACAGGGAGGTAACAAATGAACAGGGGCTCATTTGTTACCTTTCGGATGGTTAGCTGCCGGCGCCTTTTTTACGGGGGATGCCCAGCCGCTGGCGGCGTTCCCACAGCGATTTACGGCTGATGCCGAGTTTCTGGGCCAGCTCGGTTTCACTCATACGATCTTGATTTTCAAGCACAAAGTGCTGGAAGTAATCTTCCAGAGACAAGTCATTGGCAGAATCTGCGTCGCGGGTGGGCGTTTGTTCGTTGTCGCCTTCCACCAGGGTTTCCGGGATGTATTCGTCGCCGTAATCACTGTCCAGATCCAGCACAGAGGGGGTGATGACGTCGGTATCGGTCAGGATTGACGCCCGCTCGATGGCATTTTCCAGTTCCCGCACGTTACCAGGCCAGCGGTAACGCTCCAGGGCTTGCATGGCTTCCGGGCTCAGGCTGAGGTCCGGGCGTCCGAGTTTCTCTGCTTGCCGTTTCAGGAACCGGCTGGTCAGGCCCAGCACATCGCCCCGGCGTTCCCGCAGTGGCGGAATACGGATCTGCATCACGTTCAGGCGGTAATAAAGGTCTTCCCGGAACTCGCCGGTGCGGGTCATCGCTTTCAGGTTGCGGTGGGTAGCGGCGATCATCCGCACGTTTACTTTCTGGCTTTGGGTAGAGCCTACCCGGCGTATTTCGCTTTCCTGCAGTACCCGCAACAGGCGGGCCTGGGCTTCGGCGGGCAATTCGCCGATTTCGTCCAGGAACAGGCTGCCACCGTCGGCAGCTTCGATCAGGCCGGTACGGGCTGAAACCGCACCGGTAAAGGCGCCTTTTTCGTGGCCGAACAGTTCCGATTCAATCAGGCTCTCGGGGATGGCGGCGCAGTTTACCGAAATCAGGGGCTTGTTGGCCCGGGGGCTGAGCAGGTGCAGGGCCCGGGCGGCCAGTTCCTTACCGGTACCGGATTCGCCCTGGATAAGCACCGTGGTTTCTGTGGGGGCTACCTTGCGGATCAGGGTGAATACCCGCTGCATAGGCTCGCAGGTGCCAAACATGACGGTCGATGGATCACCCGATGGGGTGTCTGCGGTTCGGGCTGGGTCTTCATCGGCCCGGCTGCTGGCGGGCTCGTGGCCGCGGGCCAGGATGTTCTCCACGGCAGCCAGCATTTCGTCATGGTCGAAGGGCTTGGCAATGTAGTCCACAGCGCCCATTTTCATGGAGTCCACGGCGGAGCGCAGGCTGGCATAGCTGGTCATGATCAGCACCGGGGTGTCCGGCGCCCGGGTGATCATTTCGGTGCCGGGCGCGCCGGGCAGGCGCAGATCGGTGATGATCAGGTCAAAGCTGTCGGGGTCCAGCCCTTCGGCTTCTTCTACAGAGACGGCATCGGCCACTTCGTAGCCGGCGTGCTGCAGCAGTTTGCGGACTGCCGAGCGGATAATGTCTTCGTCTTCAACTATCAGAATACGGGGCATATTGCGTTCACGACCTTTCGTTCGGGCTGCTGTTGCCGGTATCGGTTTCTGGCTCGTAGGCGGGCAGGCGCAGCCTCATGCAGGTGCCGCGGCCGGCGGCTTTGTCGGCCGGGCTTTCTACCTGGATGTTGCCATAGTGTTCTTCAACAATACTGTACACCAGGGATAACCCCAGGCCCGTGCCTTTGTTGGGGGCCTTGGTGGTGTAAAAGGGCTCGAATATGTGGTCCAGCTGATCTGCCGGTATACCGGAGCCTTCATCAATCACCTCGATGATAGCGGAGTAGCCGTCGCCCTTACCATTGACCGTTATGGTACCTCCGTCTGGCGAGGCGTCCCTGGCGTTGGCCAACAGGTTAACAAATACCTGAACCAGCCGCTGCTCGTCGCCCAGCACCTGCATGGAGGGCGGGCAGTCGTTAACAAAGCGGATGCCCATGCCCCGTTCGCTGAGTGACAGCAGGTTGATGGATTCTTCCACGCAGCGGTGAATGTTGACCGGCTCATAGCGGTTTGCGTGGGCATGGTTGCCGGTACGGGCGAAGTTCATCAGGGATTGGAGGATGGCGGAAATGCGCCGGGTCTGCTGCTGTATCTGGTCTGCGGTTTCCAGGATGCCAGGGTCGTCGGTTTCCAGCTTCAGGTTCTGGGCCAGGGAGGAAATGCCGGTGACCGGGTTGCCGATTTCATGGGCCACGCCAGCGGCCAGGCGGCCAACAGAGGCCAGCCGTTCGCTGTGCATCAGTTCGTCTTCCAGCAGGCGGGTTTCGGTCTGGTCTTCCACCAGGATAATGGAACCGCCTTCGGTGTGGTCCGGGCCGCTCAGGGCCGCTTTGTGCAGGTTCAGCCAATGGGGCTTGCCCCGCAGGTCCAGCCGGTGCTTGTAGCGGTGTAGCTCCGAGCCACGGTTAAAGTCATCCAGCAGGGTGTGCCAGTGCTCGGGAAGGGCCATCAGCCGGGCGCCCACCACTTCGTCAGCGGAAATGCCGGTGAGTGCTTCGATGGCGTGGTTCCACATCAGGATTTCGCCGTCCTCGCCCACCGAGCAGGCCGGGATTGGCAGGTTCTGCAGGGTTTGCCGGTAATGCCGGCGCAGGTTGTCCAGTTCCCCGGCCAGGCCGGTCAGCTGGTTCTGGTAATCCCCCAGCGCCCGCTCCACATAGCGGATATCCTGGCCGGTGACGCCGTGGGTCAGAGGCTTGAAGCCCAGGTGCCGCTTTACAATATCCCGGGCCACCGAGGGCCCCAGCAGGCCGGACAGGTTGATTTCTATCTGGTCCCGCAGCCGGCGCAGCTGGTACGGCCGGAACTCCACATTGGGCAGTTTCAGCTGGGCCAGGGCCCGCTCCACTTCCCGCCGTGCCACGCTCTGGCCCAGCGGATCCGCCAGTTGCTGGATGAATTCCTTGGAGGATGCTGCCAGCAGTTCCCGGCGCTGGGGCCGGGACAGTGCGCCCATGGAACAGGCCTGGGCAGCGCTGGTTTCTTCCGCCGACGCGGGGCTGATGATCGAGACCAGGGCAAAGACCGAGATATTCGCCGTCAGGCTGATAAAGGTAAAGATGTGCCAGTTGTCGTAGCCCGGGTTGATGGGCAGGTCGAGCCAGTACAGCAGATCCGTGGCAGACGAGAACGGCAGTACCAGGGTAAACAGCCAGATGGTCAGGCCGGTAACCAGGCCCGCGATCAGCCCCCGGCGATTGCCTTCCGGCCAGTATATGACTCCGAGCGCGCCGGGCAGCAGTTGCAGGGTACCGGAAAGGGAAATCGCGCCCAGAATGGACAGGTCCAGTTTCTGGCCGATGGTTTCGTGGAACAGCAGGGCCAGGAACAGGATAACGGCGATCAGCAGGCGTTTGACCCACTGCAGCCAGCGGTAGATGTCGCCCTGATCCTTCGGGGTTTTCAGAGGCAGCACAACGTGGTTCAGCACCATGCCGGCCAGGGCGAGGGTGCTGACAATCATCAGCCCGCTGGCGGCAGACAAACCGGCAATGTACATCAGCATGGTCAGGGCCGGGCTGTCCAGCGCCTGGGCAACACCGATACTGAAGAAGGCGGGCGGCGAAGTTACGTCCAGTGCCTGTGCACCCCAGACAATCAGCGGAACCGGCAGGCCCACCAGCAGCAGGTACAGCGGCAGGCCCCAGCTGGCCTTGGCCAGCGCCCGGGGTGACGGGTTTTCGCTGAAGGTCATGTGGTACATGTGTGGCAGCACAAGGGCGGCGGCGAAGGACATCAGCAGCAGGGCGCGCCAGCTTCCGTCGTTGATCGCCATGGTCATGGCCGCTTCCGGGTGGGAATTCTGCGCCAGCCAGTCGTCCAGCCCGCGGGTGCCATCGAAGACACCGAACAGGATGACGCCGCCAAGCACCAGCAGGGCGATGACCTTCACCAGCGAGTCGAAGGCAATGGCCAGTACCAGGCCCTGATGGTTGCCGGAACTCTGATGCCGTCGTGCCCCGAACAGCATGGTGAACAACACCACGATCAGGGCAAACATCACGCTGATGGCTTCCGGTGAGGTGGCCGGCGCCAGCAGGCTGGCAGATACGGTAACCGCCTGTATCTGCATGCTCAGCAAGGACAGGATAGCGGCGGCGGAACAGAGGGTTACCAGGGTGCCCGCCCACTGGCTGCGATACCGATAGGCGAACAGGTCGGCCAGGGATGTGAGCTGGTAAGCCCGGGCAATTCTCAGAATGGGGTTAAGCAGCACCGGTGCCAGCAAAAACGCACCACTGATGCCCAGGTAATAGGCCAGGAAGCCATAACCGGACTCCGCTGCCATGCCAATGGCGCCATACACGGCCCAGATGCCGGCATAGACCCCGAGGCTGAGCGTATACACCAGGGGGTGGCGCACCCAGCGGCGCATCAGTGTGCCCTGTTCGGTGCCCCAGGCAATACCGAACAGCAGGACAAGGTAAAGAAGGCTGGCCAGTAACAGGCCGGTGGCACTAAAACTCATTGGGATCCCGTCGCCATTCCAGCCAGACGCCGATGGCTATCAGCCCGCCCCAGATCACATAGGGGCTGTACCAGACGTTATCCGGCGACGTCCACCAATCCAGGATGTTCGGGGAAAAAATATAGATGGCCAGTACCAGCAGAAAAACCAGACGGTAAATGTACATCGGCTCAGTGGTCCGAACGGGTGTGTGTACCGGGGGTTATACCACGGGCCTGCCGGGATGTCAGGGGAATAGCCTGTCGCTGCCAGTTTGCCCGGCCCCAGTCCAGTATCGCGTCCACACCGTGAGCGGCCAGTTCCGGTGGCGGATTTTGTCCCAGCGCCTGCAGTGCCTGTACCAGGTTCTCTGCCGGGCGGGTATCGTCCAGCGCCGGGGCATGGGTCTGTTTGCTCAGTTTCTGGCCCTGGTCGTTCAGGATCACCGGAATATGCAGCCAGTGGGGCGGCTGTGTGCCCAGCGCCCGGTAGATCTGTTGCTGCTGGGCGGTCATGTCCAGCAGGTCTGAGCCACGAACAATGTAGGTGATGCCCTGGTCGATGTCGTCCACCACCACCGCCAGCTGGTAGGCGTAGAAGCCTTCCTTGCGCAGGATGACCGGGTCGTCGATTTCGGCATGTACCTGCTGTTGCTGCGGGCCCAGCAGCTGGTCATGCCAGTGGCTGGTTTCGTCATGCAGGGCAAAGCGGATGGCGAAAGGCTCGTTGCCAACGCCGGCAGTGCCGTTGCGACAGTGGTTCGGGTGCCGGCCACCATGGGCTTGGAGTTGTTTGCGGGAACAGCGGCAGCGATAAGCCTTGCCGGATTCCAGCAGCTGGCTGATGGCGTCCTGATAGGCGTCATGGCGCTTTGACTGAAAGCGTACCGGTTCGTCCGGGAACAGGCCGTGGCAGTCCAGGGAATGGAGGATTTGTCCGGTGGCTTCGGGTGGTTCCCGCAGTGGGTCCAGGTCTTCGATTCGTACCAGCCAGTCACCGCCAGCGGTTCGGGCTTCCAGCCAGCTGGCCAGGGCCGTAACCAGGGAGCCGAAGTGCAGGGGGCCGGTTGGGGAAGGCGCAAAGCGCCCGCGGTAGCGGGGTTGCTTCATAGGGAGTCATCTGGCCGGCAGCGGGTGCTGCCGGCCATTGAGGCGTGATCAGATGCCAGTCTGGCGCTCGCGGATTTCTGCCAGGGTTTTGCAGTCGATGCAGAGCGTGGCGGTCGGGCGGGCCTCCAGCCGGCGAATACCGATTTCCACGCCGCACTGGTCGCAAAAACCGTAGTCGTCTTTGTCGATGCGGTCGATGGTCTGGTCAATCTTCTTGATCAGTTTACGCTCACGGTCCCGTGTGCGCAGTTCCAGGCTGAACTCTTCTTCCTGGGTTGCGCGATCGCTGGGATCCGCGTAGTTTGCGGCGTCTTCCTGCATATGGTGCATGGTGCGGTCCACTTCTTCCATCAGCTCCTGTTTCCATTGCAGGAGCAGATCTTTGAAGTGCTGCAGCATGTCAGCACTCATATACTCTTCACCCTTCTTCATTTCATAAGGGGTGAAGTTGGTAAAACGTTCGCGTGGTTGTTCTGCAGTGTTTGCCATTGAACCCGGCCTCTTGTTTGTACTTCACAAGAACGCTTTGCTTCCGCCGCGCCAGCGTGGCTGCGCGGTTTAACCCTGGATAAAGCATTCGTCCTGAATCGGGAGTTTGCGGAAAATAGCAGATAAGTTACGGGGGTGCCAGCCCTGTAACGCCGACTTTATGGGGAGATCACGTGAAGTTTCCTGAACCTTTGGTGGAAGGGCGCCTGATCCGGCGCTACAAACGCTTTCTGGCGGATGTCCGCCTGCCCGGTGGCGAGGAGGTAACCGCTCACTGCCCCAACACCGGTTCCATGCTGGGGTGCCAGCCGGAGAACGCCAGGGTGTGGCTCAGCCGCAGCGACAACCCCAGGCGCAAGCTGCAATACACCTGGGAGTTGGTGGAAACCTCACCCGGGGTGCTGGCCTGTGTGAATACGGCGCGGCCCAATGCCCAGGCCCGGCATGCCATTGAAAGCGGCGTGGTAGAGGAGTTGGCCGGGTACAGTACCGTCCGTAGCGAAGTGCGGTACGGTGAGGAAAAAAGCCGGATTGACCTGCTGCTCTCCGGCCATGCCAGCGAGCCGGATGCCTGGGTGGAGATCAAGAATGTCACCCTGGCCGAAGGCGGGCGGGGCTATTTTCCGGATGCGGTCACCGAGCGGGGCCAGAAGCACTTGCGTGAGTTGATGGCGCAGGTGGCAAAGGGAGACCGTGGGGTGCTGTTCTTTCTGGTGAACCACACCGGTATCGAAGAAGTACGCCCGGCAGACCACATCGACGCCCGTTATGGCCAGTTACTGCGCCAGGCTTGTGAAGCGGGGGTGGAAGTGGTGGCTTATCGGTCAGCCCTGGCCGGTGACGATGGTAACCCCACCGGCCGGCTGGACCTGACAGAGGCGGTACCGGTCAACCTGGAGCCCTGACCGGTACCCTGAGGGCTTACTGGGCCGGAGCCAGGCCCAGGTGCTGGCGGATACGGTCTGCCACTGCCTCGGCCACATGCTCCTGCTCGGTGTGCAGGTGCACGGTGTGGGTTTTCTCTTCCGTGGTCAGGGGTTCGAACCAGCTTTGCTGGGCATCCAGCAGCTCTTCGGTGGCCTCGGAAGCATCCCCTTTGCGTTTGCGCACCCATTCCCGGCGCAGTTGTTCCGGTGCTTCGCAGTGCAGCAGGGCAAAGGGCACGCCCTGATTCTCAGCGACACTGGCATACAGGTTGCGTTCATGTTCCTTCAGGCAGGCGGCATCCACGATCACGGAGGCGCCGGAGGCCAGCAGGTCACCGGCCAGGTTCGCCAGGTGCTGATAGGTTTGCTCTGTCACTTCCGGGCTGTACAGGTCTTCACCCAGGCCTGACTTGCTGCTGTCCAGCGGCCCCAGGCCATGCAGGCGCTTGCGCTCGACATCCGAACGCAGGCGAATCAGCCCCAGCTCGCCGGCCATGGCGGCACTTACACAGGTCTTGCCACTGGCAGAAAGCCCGGTGGTGGCCAGCAGGTAATGGTTGGGAATGGCGCCGTAGTTTTCCGCCAGCTGGGCGTAGCCGCGATAGCGCTGCATCAGTTCTTCCCGCTCCTGCTCGTTCAGGCTCGGATTGCCCATGGTGAACAGGGCAATCTTGGCCCGCACCATGGCGCGGTAGGCTTTGTACAGGGGCAGCAGTGCCAGTCCTTCGAAGTCGCCGCGGTATTCCAGGTAGGTGTTCAGAACCAGGTTGGCCAGCGCCGGCTCGTTCCGGGATTCCAGGTCCATCAGCAGGAAGGCCAGGTCGTTAATCACATCAATCCAGCGGAACGGCTCGTTGAATTCGATGCAGTCGAACACCGTCACCTTGTCGTTGAAGACGGTAATATTGGCCAGGTGCAGGTCGCCATGGCACTCCCGCACCAGGCCGTTGGCCCGGCGGCTGGCGATCAGCTCGCGGTGGCGTTCAAAGGTGGTGCGGGTCCAGTCTTCCAGGGCGTCCAGCTGGGTCAGCAGGGCCTTGTCGGTCAGCAGGGGGCGGACCTGGTCGAAGTTTTCCTGCATCGGGGCATAGACGGCGTCGGGTGTGCCCAGCGGATGGTCGTCGGCAATGGCGGGCAGGCTGTCGTGGAACTCTGCGGCTTGCCTTGCCACGCTGGCCAGCATTTCGGCCGTCAGCTCGCCCCGTTCCTGGCGACGGTCGAACAGCTCGTCCTGGTTGAACTGGCGCATGCGGATGGCGTATTCAAAGGGCTCGCCTGCACCGCCGATTTGCGGTTGCTCCGGGCTGCCGGTGATGGGCAGTACATCCAGGTAAAGCTCCGAGGCCAGCCGGCGGTTAAGCCGAAGCTCCTCTTCGCAGAAGTGTTTGCGGCGTTCGAGGGTTGAGAAATTGAGGAAGCCGAAATCCATGGGCTTCTTGATCTTGTAGGCGTAGTCGCCGGTCAGCAGAACCTGGGAAATATGGGTTTCGATAACCCGGAAATCCTTCACCGGGTGGTCGTACAATTCCGGGTTCTGCAGTGCCTTCACCAGTGTATCCGGGGCGTTCTCGCTCACATTGTTCTCCTGGGTTCCCTGAACTCGTTGATTTTTCTTGGCCTATCATAGCGGGCAGATTACAGAAATAACACATTACAGGCCTGCCGGTCGCCCATGTGGCTTCGTTATAATCGCGGCATGAGTAAATCATCTTCTTCCCGTAAAAAATCTCCCAAATCCCGCTCCGGAAACCAGAAATCCGGCTTCTGGCGTTTCATGTTCCGGGCCGGAGCCCTGGGGCTGGTGTTGCTGGCCGGCTGGATGGTGTACCTGGATGCGGTGGTCACCTCCCGTTTCGAAGGCCGGCGCTTTGAGGTGCCATCCCGGGTGTATGCCCGGCCACTGGAGCTGTATGACGGCGCCAGCGTAAGCGCAGGGAGCCTGGTGCGTGAACTGGAGCTGTCCGGTTATCGGCCGGGTGATGGCGTGCGGGCCGGCACTTATCAGCGTAATGGTGGCCGTTTTGTCATCAGTACCCGTGGTTTCCTGTTCCCGGACGGTGAAGAAGCCCGGCGCCGGTTATCGCTGGTGGTGAGTGGCGACCGGGTCAGCTCGTTTTCAGTGCTGGCGGGGCCATCGGCTGCGATTGTGCGGCTGGAACCGGCCCGCATTGGCGGTATCTACCCGGCCCATCGGGAAGACCGGGTACTGGTGCAACTGGAAGAGGTTCCGGAATTGCTGCCGCAGGGCCTGATGGCGGTGGAAGACCGCCGTTTCTACGATCACTTTGGCGTTGCGCCGCTGTCCATTGCCCGGGCCATGCTGGCCAATATCAAGGCGGGCGGGATTGTTCAGGGCGGTAGCACCCTGACCCAGCAGCTGGTGAAAAACTTCTTCCTGAGTCGGGAGCAGACACTGGTTCGTAAAGGCAACGAAGCCCTGATGTCGATTTTGCTGGAACTGCATTACGACAAAGACGACATCCTGGAAACCTATCTGAACGAAGTGTATCTGGGGCAGGCGGGCACCCGCAGCATTCATGGCTTCGGCCTGGCCAGCCAGTTCTATTTTGGTGAAAGCCTGAAAGACCTGGCCCCGCACCAGCTGGCACTGTTGATTGGTATGGTAAAAGGCCCCAGCTATTACAATCCTCGCCGACACCCGGAACGGGCCACGTCGCGCCGGAACCTGGTGCTGGATGAAATGGCCGAGGCCGGGCTGCTGGCCGAACCGGAGCTGGCGAAGCAGAAATCACGGCCGCTGGGCGTAAGCGCAAAGCCTTCGTTTACCGAGAACCGTTACCCTGCCTACATCGACCTGGTACACCGGCACCTGGCCCGGGATTACCAGCAGGAAGACCTGCAGAGCGAGGGGCTGCGTATTTTCACCACACTGGACCCTGCAGTGCAGCATGCTTCGGAAACAGCGGTCAGCAAAACCCTGCCGAAACTGGCCAATGCGGATGAACTGGAAGCCGCACTGGTGGTTACCGCAAAGGATACCGGTGAGGTACTGGCACTGGTGGGTGGCAAGGATCCGCAATTTGCCGGCTTTAACCGGGCGGTGGATGCCCACCGGCCGATGGGTTCTCTGATCAAGCCGTTTGTTTACCTGACCGCCCTGGAACAGCCGGATCGTTACACGCTGATCACGCCGGTGAAAGACCAGGCGTTCACCCTGGAATTCGATGACGGCCGGCTCTGGCAGCCGAAAAACTTTGATAAGGAAGAGCGCGGCGAAGTGCCTTTGCACCTGGCCCTGTCCAAATCCTATAACCTGCCTGCGGTGCGGGTGGGGCTGGATATCGGCATTCCGAATGTTCAGCAAACACTCCGGGATTTCGGGGTAACCACGCCGATATCCGATTACCCGTCGATGTTGCTGGGTTCTGTGTCCCTGGCTCCGGTGGATGTGGCCCAGCTGTATCAGGGCCTGGCCACCGGCGGTTTCAACACCCCCTTGCGCACCATCCGGGAAGTGACCGATGCCGACAACGAGCCGTTGTCCCGCTACAACCTGAAAGTGGATCAGGTGGCAGACCCGGCGGCCGTGCACCTGGTGCAGTACGCCATGCAGGAAACCATGCAGGAAGGCACCGGCCGCTCAGCCTACTATACCTTGCCTGACCAGCTCACCCTGGCCGGTAAAACCGGTACCACCGACGATGGCCGGGATGCCTGGTTTGCAGGTTTCAGCGGCGACTTGCTGGCGGTGGCCTGGGTGGGCCGTGACGACAACGGGCCAACGGTGCTGACCGGCGCCTCTGGCGCCCTGCCGGTGTGGTCATCCATGATGTCGCAGATTCCGCAGCACGGGTTTTCACCGGTAATGCCGGACGGCGTGCAGTATCATTGGGTAGATGCCGAGGCCCAGGCCCTGACCGGTGAGGGCTGTGCCAATGCCCGGCTGGTGCCATTTATCACCGGCAGCGAGCCGGTAATGAGCACAGATTGCAACGGCAATATCGGCCGGCAAATTCGCAGTTGGTTTGAAGGATTGTTCCAATGATAAAAGTAACCAGTATCCGTTTCGCACCGCTTGCCCTGGCGCTGGCCCTGGCGGGCTGTGCCAGCGGCCCCGGTGGTGGCTCCATTTATGTGCCGATGGGCGGCGGCGAACCCTCCCGGGCACCCGAGCCGCCGAGAACTGCGGAGCCTGAACAAAATTCGGAACGGGAGCCGGAGCCTCGTGTCTGGCGCAAAAGCGAAGAGCCCGCCGTGAGCGAGCCGGAACAGCCGTCCCGTACCCCTAGCTACCGGGAATCCGGGGACGCCCTGCCGGCAGCGGCGGTAACCCTGATTCGGGACGCCGACCAGCGTTTGCAACAAGGGGATTCTGCCGGAGCAATCTCCAGTCTGGAGCGGGCACAGCGAATCGCGCCCCGTTCGGCAGAGGTCTATTTCAAGCTGGCAGAAGCCTATGTGGCCGGTGACAACCTGGGAGCGGCGGAGCAGTTCACCCTGAAGGGGCTGTCTCTGGCTGGCAACAACTCAAGCCTTCAGCGTTCAGGCTGGCTGTTGCTGGCGGATATCCGTCGGGCGAGGGGAAATGTTGCGGGGGCCAGCCAGGCCGAGGATCGGGCCCGGGCGTTGTAACCGAGGCCATCCGTGGCCTCGGGTCTTTCTGCAGCGTAATCAGGGCTGCAGCGGAATGGGGTCGGCCACGGTGGTTTCTCCGGCAACCACTTCAAGGGTCTGGGTGCCTTCAAACTCGATGGTATCGTCCACCTGGTTATCATCGACCTGACAGCTGTAGCTGACGGTGTACAGTCCCTCAGTCAGGAATGCCGCAGTCCAGTCGTATAAAGTGCCTTCGTCCTGGGCTTTAACCGGTACTACCATCAGGGGGTTGGCTCCGTCACGCTCGACGTTCAGGTCAATCGGATCTACGTCAGCGCCTTCATAGACGTACACTGAACCTTCGTAGTCTGCACTGCAGGCCGCCAGATCAGCATCTTCCATTCGGACTGACTGGATCTGGGCGTAATCTACCTCGCCCTCAAGCGTGCCCACTTCCAGATTGTTTACCAGGCGCAGAACCGGCTTCAGCATAAAGTCGGCCAGCGCATTTCCTTTCGGATCTACGATAGATTTCCGCACATCAAAGTCGATGGTGAAACTGGTGCTGGTATCGGCCGCAACCACAAAGCCGCCTTTCAGTTTGAGGCCGCTCTGCTCACCGGACGGAACGGCCAGTGTGAACTGGGCATCACCTTCGGATTCCTTGGTCACCCAGGAGTTTTCGGTGTCTACAATCAAGCGGATTTCTTCATATTCGCCAGCAGGCACTTCTTCGTTAGTGATCAGCGGTTCGGTTACGCCGCCCTGAAGTGTCAGCAAGTCCAGGGTGCCTGTCTCGCCAAGGCTGAATTCCAGCCAGTCACCATCAGCGGGTTTCAGGCGGATAGTGTTGAACGCGATGTGCACGCTGCTCAGATCCATGGCAGGCGCATCCGTCAGCTCCACCGAGACCGTGCCGGTCTGTCCGCTGCTGCCTCCGTCGCTGCCACCGCAGGCAGCCAGGGCGCCGGCGAGGGCGGAAACTGCGAATACCTTGGTTGAATTCTTCATAAATCCTCCGGTTTGTATTCTTTCCGTTGTAAGTCCGGCGTTGTGGTCGCCAGTATTGAGCTCACGAAGCCGTTGCGGGTGGGGTTCCATCACTTTGATTAACATTTGCACATGTTTTGGCCGTAGTGCGTGGCAAGTGCATGGCGGGCGCAGCTGTTATAGACTGCGCGCATCCCGAAACCGCAACCAGGCAGTCGTTTTTTGGCAATCCTTCCGTTTCGTCCCCCAGCCCAGAAGCGTTTTCAGCGTATGGTGCAGCCGCACCTGCAAGCTATGCACAGCTTCGCCTGGCGGTTGACCGGCAACAGCCAGGATGCCGAAGACCTTGTGCAGGATGTGGTGGTCAAACTTTACCCCCGGCTTGATGAACTCGAATCCGTAGACCAGCTGCGCCCGTGGCTGAACCGGGTTCTGTACCGGCAGTTTATTGATGGCCTGCGCAAGAAGAGTCGCCAGGCGGACCAGCCGGTGAGTGACCTGATGGACGCCGACAGCCAGTCAGACTGGCTGGATTCACTGGAAGCGGACGACCATTCGCCGGAACTGGTCCTGGGGCAGGCGCAGCTGGGGCCGATGCTGGACAAGGCGTTGGCACGATTGTCACCGGACCAGCGCACGCTGTTGCTGCTGCACGATGTGGATGGCTGGCGCCAGGAAGATGTTGCCGAGGTGCTGGGTGTGCCGGTGGGAACGGTAAAATCCCGCTTGCACCGGTGCCGGGCCAACCTGCGAAAATTTCTTCAGGATTGCATGGAACCGGAACCCGGTTCCGGGCGTCAGGAACTGTGAGGTGATGACTATGTCCTGTTCGCAAATCCGATCACAATTGCCTGACTTTGTCAGGAACCAGCTGGCTTCCGGAGAGGCGCAGCAGGTGCGCGCGCACCTGGAACACTGCCCCTCCTGTGCCCGGCAGGCAGAGATCGAAGCAGCCCTGAAGGATGAGCTGGCCAGTCGCTATGCGGTACCGGCTGCTTCGACGGATTTCGAAAGCCGGGTGTTGGCCGCGGCATCCGGTTCCGGTCAGGGCCGCAAGGTTCACCTGGCCTGGGGTGGTGCGGTAGCTGCCGCCCTGGTACTCGGGCTGATGCTGGGGCGTGGAATGCCGGAGCCGGACCCTGTGCCGCAACTGGCCAGTGAGCCGGCACCGGAGGAGCAGAGTGCTGGCCCGATGCCGGAGCCCGTGGACAGAACGGTACGGCTGGCCTTCACGGCCGGTGAGCCCCTGGATAATGTCACGCTTACCCTGGCGTTGCCGCCCCATGTGGAACTGTCAGGATTGCCGGGCCAGCACCGGGTTAGCTGGCAGGTCAGCCTTGAACAGGGCGATAACGTGCTGGCCCTGCCCCTGAAAATCCTGTTTCCCGGTGCCGGTGAGCTGATTGCAGAACTGGATGCCAACGGGCGACAGAAGGTGTTCCGGGCGGTTGTGCCCCAGCATCCCGGCAACATTGTGCCCAATGAGCAGGAGGAGCCGGCAACATGAGTGTTGGTAAAAACTTAACGTTTGGCGGTTGGCTGCTGACCACCAGCTTGCTGGTTGTGGCGCCCCTGGCGGCGGCGAATGACCTGGATGTCACCATGCGTATGGTGGAAGACAGCGAAGACCTGACCAACTCGGTTACCCGCGAAATCCGCCTGCCGGAATTACCGGTGTTGCAGCGCAAGGCAGGCGACCAGGGACAGGCTCGTCCGGATGCTCCGGGGCGTGAAGTGTCAAAAGATGCCCGCGAGCGTGGCCGCGACTTTGGCCAGTCAGTATCTGAACGGGCCAGGGAAGCTCGGGAAAAAAAGCCGGAACCGGCAATTGACCGGCTGCCACAGCCGGCTCTGGATGCCCGTGAGCGCAAGCCAGATATGCCGCCACAATCGTCACGTCCGTAGTTTCTCACTTATGGTAACCTCGAAACCCTGACAGCCCGGCCTTACCCGGGCTTATCTGCTAATCACTAGCCTCGGGGTTTCCTGTTGTTCAGATTCCTGCTTGTTCTGAGCCTGCTGGCACTGGCCGGTGCTGCCTGTGCCAGTGACGATACCTCTGCCGGGCAGGCGATGACCGCCGGTATCGAACAATTCCGCGAAGGCAATTACCCCCTGGCCCGGGAGCACTTTGAGCGCTCGCTGGCGCTGGGTGCCGACACGCCCGCACTCCGCTACAACCTGGGCGTGGTCTGCTACAAAACCGGCGACTATGCCGCGGCCCGTAATCATTTTTCGACGTTACTGAATGGCGACAGTCAGGCCCTGGCCCGTTATAACCTCGGATTGGTGGCACTGGCTGAGGGCCAGCCCGGACCGGCCCGCGACTGGTTTGGCCAGGCGGCAGCCGATGACGCACCGGATAAAGTGCGGCAGCTTGCGGAGCGCCAGCTTGCGGACCTTTCAGTTCAGAACAACGCTTCCCGGCAGCAGTCCATGTTGGCCCGACAGGGCTATCTCTCTGCGGGTCTGGGCTACGACAGCAACATGGCCGGGGTGCCCGAGGATTCACCCAGTAATCGCGGCAGCGCCTTTGCCGAGCTGGTGGCGGCTGGCAGCCTTGGCTACCAGGCCACGGAGCGTTGGCGACTGGTTTGGGATGGCGTGTTCTATGGCCAGGACTATCACCACGACAGCGACTATGACACCTCGGTACTGCAGGCTCGGATAACCGCTTTGCAGGTGGTCGATGTCTGGGAACTGGGAATACGTGGGGGCGGCTCCAGGGCCTGGCTTGGCGGCGATGAACTGGAAACCCGGGCCGGCCTAGCGTTACTGGCCCGCACCGATGCCTGTGCTGGGGCGGCCCTGTTGCACGGTTGTTCCTTTGAGCTGGCGGCAGAGCAGGTAAACGGCGGCCCCGGATACAGCGCCTACGATGGCCAGTGGTATCTGTTTGAAGCCCGGGCGGACCGGACCCTTGCAGGCTGGTTGCTTGAGGGTTTCTACCGCTGGGAGTCCAACAACCGGGACAACTTCAGCCAGGAAGGCTATGGGGTGAGTGTCTCGCCCCGCCACCATGAAATCGGCATCGAGGCGATATACCCGTTACATCCGGATTTGCTGGTAGGCGCAGAGAGCGCGCTGCGGCACAGCCGCTATGATTCACCACACCAGTGGCTGGAACAGGATGTGTTGGTGGAGCGCAGGCGGAAGGACACCCGTCTGGAGTTGGGGCTGATGGCGGAATACTGGCTGAACCGGCAGTGGCTGGTGCGAAACCAGTGGCTGTATCGCAACCAGGACAGTGGAATTGACCGGTATGACTACGACCGGCATACGCTGACGGTCTCGCTGGAAGGGGTATTCTGAAAGCAACAGGTTGCCCCGGCCCGATGATGACCCGGGCCGGGACTGATTGCTTACCCGTTACAGGGTAGCCATCACCTTGCGCGCAGCGGCGATGGTGAACTCGATGTCTTCTTCAGACAGCGCGGCACACACAAAACCTGCCTCGAACGCAGACGGTGCCAGGTACACGCCTTCGGCCAGCATGCCCTGGAAGAACTTCTTGAAGCGCTCTACGTCACACTCCATGACCTGGTCAAAGCGGGTAACGGAGTCTTCCTTGGTAAAGAAGAAACCGAACATGGCGCCGGCGGATTGAACCGCCAGCGGAATGCCTGCTTCGTCGGCTGCAGCTTTGAAGCCGTCCCGCACCTTGTTGGTCTTCTCGATCAGTTTGTCGTGGAAGCCGGGCTCGGAAATGGCGTTCAGGGTGGTCAGGCCGGCGGTCATGGCCAGCGGGTTACCACTCAGGGTGCCTGCCTGGTAAACCGGGCCCAGCGGAGAGATGTGCTCCATGATTTCCCGCTTGCCGCCGAAGGCGCCGACTGGCAGGCCGCCACCGATTACCTTGCCCAGTGCGGTCAGGTCCGGGGTGATGCCGTAGTAACCCTGGGCGCCGCCGAGGGAGACCCGGAAACCGGTCATCACTTCGTCGAAAATCAGCACGGTGCCGTGCTCGTCACACACTTCCCGCAAACCTTCCAGGCAGCCCGGAACCGGC
>Ga0208062_100007_pt1 | contig 79727 bp, 76 predicted proteins | sample DeeseametaMP0261_FD_184217 | JGI IMG/M metagenome (GOLD analysis project Ga0208062, IMG submission 184217) | Marine microbial communities from the Deep Atlantic Ocean - MP0261 (SPAdes) | ecosystem: Environmental > Aquatic > Marine > Oceanic | place: South Atlantic Ocean | collected 2011-01-01 | reverse complement strand
CGGCTGCCTGATCCTGGGCGTGATTGCCCGGGTCTCCCTTGGCCATACCGGCCGGCCGTTGAAACTTCCGAAGGGGATGGTGCTGGCGTTCGTCGCCATTCAGCTGGCGGCGGTCATCCGGGTGCTCACCGCATTGAGCATCATCCCGTGGCACCCGGGCATTGGCACCAGCACCCTGTTATGGATGATCGCCTACGGACTGTTCCTGGTGCGCTATGCCGGGGTACTGGCACGGCCCAGGGCAGACGGTCGGGAAGGCTGAGCGGCTCAGGCCGCCAGCTTCTCCTTGAGGCACTTTTCAAAGTAACTGCGGGCGGCACGGAAGCGGCCTGCAGGAAAGTGAATACTGATTCCCTCCAGCGCTGCCATCAGCATTTCCAGGTGTGCATCCCAGCCTGCACAGGCAATCGGCACCAGGTGATCGTCTGGTAGCAACAGGGTCAGCGACAACCGGGTGCCATCGCCTTCCGGCACCAGTTCCCACCGCAACGGCCGCTCCGGATCATCGCCGGCACTCCAGGAATACGCCAGCAAGCGGTGCGGCTCACAGGCCGATATCCGACAATCAATGGGCGTGCCACTGTTACCGAAATCCAGCTGAACCCGGCCACCGGTGCGGGCGTCCAGCGTGCCCGGCGCCAGCCAGCTGGCCAGGTGCACCGAATCCGTCAGCATCTTCCAGACCAGCTCCGGCGAATGCTCCGTTACCCGCTCCAGCCGGGCGGTAACGCACCCGTCCTGCAATGCCAGGGAGCCTTTGATCACCTCGTGTTCTGCGGACATAACACCTCCTTCCGAACCGCCAACCGCACAGATTTGAATAGTCCGACACGGTAGCAAGGCCCGCGCCCGGGTACCTTGATGAGCATCAACGCCAGGGGCAGGGTTTCAGGCACAAAAACGGGGTGTTTGCGGCAATCATCCACTAAAGGTCAATAGCCGTTTCTGAATCAGGCGCTAAAGTATCAGTACATCATTTTGCAATAGAGATACTGGCAACATGTACCCTGATCACTTTGACAAAGAAGACCTGATCCGCTGTGGCCATGGCGAATTATTCCCTGGCGCCATGCGCCTGCCCATCGACGAAATGCTGATGGTCGACCGCATTACCCACGTGGGCGCCGATGACGGCCTTTACGGTAAGGGCAGTCTGGTGGCAGAACTGGACATCAACCCGGACCTCTGGTTCTTCAAGGTTCACTTCGAAAGCGATCCGGTAATGCCGGGCTGTCTGGGCCTCGACGCCATGTGGCAGCTGGTCGGTTTCTTCCTGGCCTGGAGCGGTGGCGAAGGCAAGGGCCGGGCACTGGGTGCCGGCGAAGTGAAATTCTTTGGTCAGGTTCTGCCTGACAACAAAAAGGTAACCTATTACCTGGATATCAAGCGGCTCATCCGCCGCAAGCTGACCATGGCCATTGCGGATGCCCGCATGGAAGTGGACGGGCGGGAAATCTATACCGCCAAGGACCTTCGGGTTGGCCTGTTCACCTCTACAGATGACTTTTAGGAGTTAGAACGATGCGTCGCGTAGTTATTACCGGCATGGGGATTGTCTCCAGCCTTGGCAACAACCAGAAAGAAGTCGCCCAGTCCCTTCGTGAATCCCGCTCAGGTATTGCCTTCAGCGAGGAAGCCCGGGACAACGGCCTGCGCAGCCACGTTGCAGGCAAGATCGACCTGAACCTGTCCGAGCTGATCGACCGCAAGATCTGGCGCTTTATGAGCCCGGCGGCAGGCTACTGCTACCTGGCAGCCAAAGAAGCCATCGAGCAGGCAGGCCTGACCGACGAGCAGCTGCGTGCCAACACCACGGGCGCCGTATTCGGCACCGGTGGCGCGTCCACTGTGGAACTGCTGGACGCAATCGACACCCATCGCGACAAAGGCATTCGCCGGGTAGGCCCTTACCGGGTTCCCCGCACCATGGGCAGCGCCATCAACGCGTCCATCACCACGGCGTTCGGCATTACCGGCATCAACTACGGCATTACCTCGGCCTGCGCGACCAGTGCCCACTGTATCGGCCACGCGTCTGACCAGATCGCTCTGGGTCGCCAGGACGTGATGCTGGCCGGCGGTGGCGAAGACATCCACTGGACTCTGAGCCTGATGTTTGACGCCATGGGCGCACTGTCCACCAAGTACAACGACACACCGGAACAGGCCTCGCGCACCTACGATGCAGACCGTGACGGTTTCGTGATCTCCGGTGGTGGCGGCACGCTGGTACTGGAATCCCTGGAACACGCAGAAGCCCGCGGTGCCACCATCCTGGCCGAACTGGTCGGCTTCGGTGCTACCTCTGACGGCGCCGACATGGTTGCACCCAGCGGTGAAGGCGCCATTCGCTGCATGAAACAGGCTATGGCCAACATCGACGACGAAATCAGCTACATCAACACCCACGGCACCAGCACCCCGGCTGGCGACGTAACCGAGCTGAAAGCCCTGAAGGAAACCTTCGGGGACAAGATTCCACCGCTGAGTTCCACCAAGCCCCTGTGCGGCCACGCCCTGGGTGCCGCCGGCGTGCATGAGGCAATCTACAGCCTGATCATGCAACGGGAAGGCTTTATTGCCCCGTCTGCCAACATCCAGAACCTGGATGAAGGTGCCGAAGGCTACCCCATCGTTCGTGAACGCATGGACAACCAGAACATGGACCTGGTGATGAGCAACAGCTTCGGCTTCGGCGGCACCAACGCCACCCTGATTTTCAAGAAAGTGTGATCAGGACAGCCTGAGCGAGCGGTATTCAGCCGGCGGAGTGCCCATCCAGCGCTTGAACGCCCGGCTGAATGCACTCAGCTCCGAGAAACCAAGCTGTTCGGCGATTTCTACCAGCGGCTTGGTTTTATCCTTCATGTAAGTCAGTGCCTGCTCTCGGCGCACTTGCTCCAACAAGGCTGCAAACGTCAGTCCCTCTTCGCGCAACTTTTTGTGCAGGGTGTAGCGGCTCATATTCAACTGCCCGGCCACCGTTTCCACACCTACCTTTCCCCGCTCCAACTGAACCCGGATCAGTTTACTTACCCGAATACTCAGGGAACGCTTTGAATTTTCAGGCCTTACTGGCTCTGACGCCATGCTGGTTCCTCCTGCTATTTCATGCTGGCCCAATCTGCAAACTCCATCAGCGTACACATGTTAGCCGAAACTGATCAATAAGACCTTTGAGCGAGATCAATGGCACAACCACCTATTTGCGGCAAACTTCCGTTTTTTCATAATGCCCTCACTGCACCCGATCAATTTCTGAACAACCCGGAGATACCATGACCTTCCCGGAACTGCTTGCGCCCGCCGGCACCCCCGAACACCTGGAAACCGCCTTTGCCTACGGTGCCGATGCCGTGTACGCCGGCCAGCCAAGGTACTCCCTGAGAGTAAGAAACAACAGTTTCAAAGACGTTGCAGCCCTGGGCGCAGGTATTGAAAGGGCCCACGAACTGGGCAAACAGTTCTACCTGGTCTCCAACATTGCGCCCCACAACGACAAGGTGCGCAGTTACCTGAGAGACCTTGCCCCGGTGCTGGAGCAGAAGCCGGACGCCCTGATCATGTCGGACCCCGGGCTGATCATGCTGGTACGGGAAAACTGGCCGGACCAGGCCATCCACCTGTCGGTGCAGGCCAACGCCGTAAACTGGGCCACCGTGGAATTCTGGCGCCGCCAGGGCATCAACCGGGTGATCCTGTCCCGGGAACTGGCCCTGAACGAAATCCGCGAGATCCGCGAAAGAGTGCCGGAAATGGAACTGGAAGTGTTCGTACACGGCGCCCTGTGCATGGCCTACTCCGGCCGCTGCCTGTTGTCTGGCTACATGAACCACCGGGACGCCAACCAGGGTGCCTGCACCAACGCCTGTCGCTGGAACTACAAGCCGGTTCAGCACAGTCACGACCAGACCGGCGACCTGATCGCCACCTCTGCCGACAGCGTGGAAACCTTCGAACCCAGGGAAATCCTGCTGGAGGAGCCCAACCGCCCCGGAGGCTTCATTCCCGCCTACGAGGACGAACACGGCACCTACATTATGAACTCCAAGGACCTGCGTGCCATCCAGCACGTGGCGGAACTGGTGAACATGGGCGTGCACTCCCTGAAAATCGAAGGTCGCACCAAGAGCACCTACTACGTGGCCCGCACCACCCAGGTGTACCGCAAGGCCATAGACGATGCCCTCGCCGGCAAGCCCTTCGACATGCACATGATGAATGAACTGGAAGCGCTGTCTAACCGGGGCTACACGGAAGGCTTCCTGCGCCGCCACGTGCCCCAGGAATACCAGTCCTATGAACAGGGCTCGTCCTATCTGGGCACCCAGCAGGTGGTCGGCACCATCAGCGATGCCGATGACCGCTGGCTCACCATCGACGTGAAGAACAAGTTCGCCCCGGGCGACCAGCTGGAACTGATCACCCCGGCCGGCAACCTTCACTTCCGCGCCAACGCCATGGAAAACCGCAACGGCGAAGCCATGGAATACGCACCGGGCAGCGGCCACTTTGTGCGCATTCCCAAGCCGGAAGGCCTGCCTGAATCCCTGCAATTCAGCTACCTGACCCGCATCCTGCCGGCCGGTTAACGCATCCGGAAGGCTTCCTGGTGGAAGCGCACCCGTCCCGGCCAAAGCCTCCGCAGCCCTTTGCGGAGGCTGTCCGCCATCCCTTGTGGCCCGCAAAACCATACTTCTGCTCGCTCACCGCGGGCGGCATCCGCAGCCAGAGCCTCAGCCGTCAGCCTGCCACTGGCCCCACCATGCAGGTGCAGATCAACCCCCGGACGGGCCGCGCACAGGGATTCCAGCCGAGCCACGAACGGATCATGTCCGGGATCTGTCACGCAGTAGTGAATATCAGCCCGAACCTCATCCTCGCCTCGCGAATCCAATGACTCCAGCCAGGCCAGAAACGGTGTAATACCAATTCCGCCTGCTACCCAGATCTGCCGAACACCGGCCCTGGCCCGATCAAGCTGGAACCGGCCATAGGGGCCTTCCACTTTCACCGGATCTCCTGCAACCAAACGACCTGACAGCTTTTGCGTGTAATCTCCCAGAGCCTTGATGGCAAAGGTCACAGTCTTGTCGCCACGGTCTGCACTGGCGATCGTAAACGGGTGATGCCCCTCAAACCGGTCAAAGATCACAAAAGCAAACTGGCCGGCACGATGCCCGCGCCAGGTATCAGCCAGCTTGCAAGTCACCTCGAGAATATCGCGGGACACCCGCTCTACCGAAATCACCGTTCCTTCGCTTGAGCGCCCGGCCCCGATACGCCCCGTCAGCGACCAAACGCTGGCAACGCTGCCCGCTACAAACAAGACCGCCATCAACCACCCCAGTGGCCCTTGCCAATACCCGGCAGGAGCAAGCACCACCGCATGGAACACTACCAACAGATACAGCGCAGGCATTGCGCGATGCAACGGCCGCCACAAACGGTAGGAAAACTGACGCCACAGGCTCAGCAACAACATGGCGAACATCAGATAAATAACAAACTCACCCAGGTCTTCGCCAAGATCCCGGAGCCCGCCCGGAAACGCCGAGAACTCATCGGCATCCAGCCGGGCGCCACGGCCCGCTAGATTCTCGAAAAGGTCCTCCGACATTTCCAGCAACCAGTGCGCTGCGGCAAACAAAACCGCCATAATCCCGCCCCACTTGTGCAGACGATAGATCTTATCCATGCCCCCGAGCGGCTTTTCGAGCCAGGCGGGGCGAGTCGCCAGCACCATAACCATCGACATCAACGCCACCGAAAGCAGGCCACTGAGAAACAGGCTTTCCAGATACACAGCCCAGACAGTGGAACCGGCATCCGGATAGCCCGGAGCCATTAGCTGATACGCCCAACCAACGGTTACCAAAGCGATTACACCAACAAGAACAAGCAACATGATTCAGCTTCCCCAGATCCCTCACAGAAGGCGGATTGCCTTCCGCAACCACAGCCTGCAACAGGCCGCCTGAACCTTCGCTGAGCAAGGCGTTAATGTTCCATTCATCTGGGGCTGAAAGGCTGACTAAGGTATAATCCTTACACGACCGATTTAATACCTGACTAAATTACTCTGGTATTGTATAATCACTCGCCAGAAACATCGGGAAACCGGGCCAACAGAGCCCTGCCCCGCCACTCAGGCACCAAGCCCCAGATGAGAGAATTACGGAGCGACGATCATGGCGACCACCGATAAAGAGGTGAAAGAGCTGATCAAACGGGAATACGAACACGGATTCGTGACCGAGATTGAATCCGACACCTTCGAGCCCGGCCTCAACGAAGACGTAATCCGCCGCCTGTCCGAGATCAAGCAGGAGCCGGAGTTCATGCTGGAATGGCGCCTGAAGGCCTACCGTCGCTGGCTGGAAATGGACGAGCCGGAATGGGCCCACGTGGACTTCCCGAAGGTGGACTACGACGCCATCTCTTACTACTCCGCGCCCAAGAAAAAAGAAGACATGCCCCAGAGCCTGGACGACGTTGATCCGGAGCTGCTGCGCACCTACGAAAAACTGGGCATCCCCCTGCACGAACGGGCCAAGCTGGCCGGTGTAGCGGTTGATGCGGTCTTCGATTCCGTTTCGGTAGCCACCACCTTCAAGGAACCGCTGGAAAAAGCCGGCGTGATCTTCTGCCCCATTTCCGAGGCAGTACAGAAGTATCCGGAACTGGTGAAGAAATACCTGGGTAGCGTAGTCCCGGCCGGCGACAACTACTTCGCTGCCCTGAACTCCGCCGTATTCTCCGACGGCTCCTTCGTTTACATCCCGAAGGGCGTTCGCTGCCCCATGGAACTGTCCACCTACTTCCGGATTAACGCCGCCAACACCGGCCAGTTCGAACGTACCCTGATCATCGCCGAAGAAGGCAGCTACGTGAGCTACCTGGAAGGCTGCACCGCCCCCATGCGGGACGAAAACCAGCTGCACGCAGCGGTGGTAGAACTGGTCGCCCTGGACGACGCCCAGATCAAATACTCTACCGTACAGAACTGGTACCCGGGCGACGAAAACGGCAAAGGCGGCATCTACAACTTCGTCACCAAGCGCGGCGCCTGCATCGGCAAAAACTCCAAGATCTCCTGGACCCAGGTAGAAACCGGCTCCGCCATCACCTGGAAATACCCGAGCTGCGTACTGCGTGGTGAGAACAGCGTAGGCGAGTTCTACTCCGTCGCCCTCACCCACAACTACCAGCAGGCCGACACCGGCACCAAGATGATCCACCTGGGCAAGAACACCCGGAGCACCATCATCTCCAAGGGCATCTCCGCCGGCCGCAGCTCCAACGCCTACCGCGGCCTGGTGAAATTCGGTCCGGGTGCAGAAGGTGCGCGTAACTTTACCCAGTGCGACTCGCTGCTGATCGGCGACCGCTGTGGCGCCCACACCTTCCCGTACATCGAAAGCAAGAACAAATCGGCCATCGTGGAACACGAAGCCACCACCTCCAAGGTCAGCGACGAGCAGATGTTCCTGTGCCGTCAGCGTGGTATCGACCCGGAGCAGGCGGTGTCCATGATCGTGAACGGTTTCTGTAAGGAAGTGTTCAAGGAGTTGCCGATGGAGTTCGCCGTGGAAGCCGGCAAGCTGCTGGAAGTCAGCCTTGAAGGCTCCGTTGGTTAACGAGACGGCATACACACAAGTATCCCGGAAGGGACACCCTGATGGCTGACTCCCCCATACTTGGGGCAGGAAAAGAATTCAGACGGTTAAAAAGAGAGAAGCGTACAAATGCTGAGCATCAAAAACCTGCACGCCTCCGTTGAGGGCAAAGAAATCCTCAAAGGCATCAACCTGGAGATAAAAGCCGGGGAAGTTCACGCCATCATGGGCCCGAACGGTTCCGGTAAGAGTACCCTGTCACAGGTTCTGGCAGGCAACGAAGCATTTGAAGTCACCGAGGGCGAAGTCACCCTGAACGGAGACAACCTCCTGGATCTGGAAACCGAAGAGCGCGCCCGCGAAGGCATCTTCCTGGCATTCCAGTACCCGGTGGAAATCCCTGGCGTAAGCAACCTGCAGTTCCTGCGCACCGCCGTAAATGCCATGCGCAAGCACCGGGGCGAAGAAGAAATGAACGCTGCCGAGTTCATGAAGCTGGCGAAGGAAGTCTCCAAGCAGGTAGACCTGGACCCGGCTTTCCTCAAGCGCGGCGTGAACGAAGGTTTCTCCGGTGGCGAGAAAAAGCGTAACGAAATCATGCAGGCACTGCTGCTGCAGCCGAAACTGGCCATTCTGGATGAAACCGACTCCGGCCTCGACATCGACGCCCTGCAAGTCGTATCCAACGGCGTCAACGCCCTGCGTGCCGAAGACCGCGCCATCCTGATGGTGACCCACTACCAGCGCCTGCTGAACCACATCGTGCCGGATTACGTGCACGTACTGGCCGGCGGCAGAATCGTCAAATCCGGCGGCCGCGAACTGGCCCTGGAACTGGAAGAAAAAGGTTACGGCTGGTTGGGCATCAAAGACGAAGACACCAGCAACTGATCAGGAGGCCGCGGAATGAAATCTGTACCTATGCTTTCCGGCGCTTTCCTGCAGCCGGCCGGGCAATCCCTGCCGGAACCTTTGCTGGCACTGCGTAACGAGCGGGCTGCAGCACTGGCCGACATGCCCATGCCGACCCGGAAAACCGAAAACTGGAAATACTCCAGCAAGTACCTGAAGCTGACCGAAGACATGGCCGCCACCCTGCCGGCCACGGAAAAGGCCAGCAACCTGGACGTCCCCGGCTACCGGATTGTGCTCAATAACGACGCAATCAACCGCGCCGACAGCCAGTACCCGGACCAGGGCGGCATCAGCGTTCAGCACTTCAGCGACCTGGATGCGGACGACGCCAGCGCCCTGGCACAGAAGCTTGGCAGCACCCTCGATGCGGAGCAAACGCAGTTTGCCCAGATCAACAGCGCCCGCTTTGAAAACGGCCTGCTGATTCGCCTTGGCGCCAACGCCGTGCTGGACAAGCCGCTGTTCATCATCCATGAAACCGCAGCTACCCGGAATGGCTCTGCCTTCCCGCGCATTTTTGTCGAGGCCGGCACCAACAGCCAGATGACGCTGGTGGAAGCCTATGTTTCCGAAGGCGATTCTGCGGCCCTGGTTGATACCGTTACCGAATTCCAGCTGGCCGATGGCGCCAACATCACCAGCATTCGCCTGACCATGGAAGGCGAAACCGTACAGCACATTGGCGCTACCGGCGTACTGCAACAGCGCAACTCCCGCTTCGAAAGCCACTGCGTGGGCTTCGGCGGCCCGCTGCGCCGGCACGACCTGCAGGTTCGCCTGGAAGGCGAAGGCGCGGAAACCAAGCTCAATGGCGTGGTGGTTACCCAGGGTAAACAGCACTACGACAACCACACCTCCATTGACCACGTAGCCGCCCACTGCAACAGCGAAGAGACCTACCGCAACATTGCTGCGGACCAGTCCCACGCGGTGTTTAATGGCCGGATTCATATCCACCAGGACGCCCAGAAGTCCAACGCGGATATGAACAACAAGAACCTGCTGCTCTCCAACGGTGCCGAGATCGACACCAAGCCGGAGCTGGAAATCTACGCGGATGACGTCAAGTGCGCCCACGGAGCTACCATTGGCCAGCTGGATGAAACTTCCGTGTTCTACCTGGTTTCCCGTGGCATAGGTCGCCGGCAGGCCAACGTATTGCTGACCATGGCGTTCATCAACGAACTGGTTGAGCAGATTCCGGTAGAAGCCGTGCGCGACACCGCCCAGGCGCGGTTGAATGACTTCTTCGATCAAACCTTTCAGGAGGCCTGAGCGGCATGACCGATCTGTCTGTGGCAACCAACACCACCTCGCCGGCGCTTGATGTGGAAAGCATCCGCCGCGACTTCCCGATCCTGGCACAGGAAATCAACGGGAAGCCCCTGGTGTATCTGGACAACGGCGCCTCGGCCCAGAAGCCCGTCGCCGTGCTGGATGCCATGGACCGCTACTATCGGGAAATGCACTCCAACGTGCACCGTGGCGCCCACACCCTGGGCGACCGGGCCACGACCGCCTTTGAAGGTGCCCGGGAAGTGGTTCGCCACTTCCTGAACGCACCCGGCACCAACGAAATCATCTGGACCCGCGGCACCACCGAGGCCATCAACCTGGTGGCCAACGGCCTGGCCCCGCGCCTGAAAGCCGGCGACGAAATCCTGGTCAGCCATATGGAGCACCACGCCAACATCGTGCCCTGGCAGATGGTGGCCGAGCGCACCGGCGCCAGGGTGATCCCTGTGCAGGTAACCCCGGAAGGCGAGCTGGACCTGGATTCCTTCAACAGCCTGCTGAACGAGCGAACCCGGGTACTGGCCCTTACCCACGTCTCCAACGTGCTGGGAACGGTAAACCCGATTGCGCCGCTGATCGAGCAGGCGAAGAAACAGGGCGTGATCACCCTGATCGACGGGGCCCAGGCCGTGCCCCACTTCAAGCCGGATGTGCAGGCATTGGGCTGCGACTTCTACGTGTTCTCTTCCCACAAACTGTTCGGCCCCACCGGTATCGGTGTGCTGTATGGCCGCGCGGAACTGCTGGAAGAGATGCCTCCATACCAGGGCGGCGGCGAGATGATCGAGCGGGTATCGTTCGAGCGTACCACCTGGAACGTACTGCCCTACAAATTTGAAGCCGGCACCCCGGCCATCGCCGAAGCGGTTGGCCTGGCGGCAGCTATCAATTACCTGGACAGCATGGACCGCAAGGCCATGGAAGCAGCCGAAAACACCCTGCTGGCCCGTGCCAACGAGCTGGTGGAAACCGTGCCCGGCATGGAAATCATCGGTACCGCGAAACAGAAAGTGCCGGTAATGTCGTTCAAGATCGCCGGCCTGCACCCCAGCGACATCGGCACCCTGCTGGACCAACAAGGCATTGCCATCCGCACCGGCCATCATTGCGCCATGCCTCTGATGGATTTCTACGGAGTACCCGGTACAGCCCGGGCTTCATTTGCGTTCTACAATACGCTGGAAGAGGTCGAGAAATTATTCACCGGCCTGCAGAAGATCCAGCGCCTGTTTGCCTGAGGAGGTGGAAACATGACAGCCGAAGTCTTCACCCCGAACACCGTGAACGTGACCATGACCCCGACAGCGGTCAAACACGTTCGCAAACAACTGGACAAGAAACCGGAAGCCAGGGGCATTCGCCTGGCCATCAAAAAGAGTGGCTGCTCCGGCTTCAAATACGAAACCCAGTGGGTAGAGACCCCCGAATCCGACGACCGCATTTTTACCATCGACGGCGTGGATGTGTACGTAAAGCAGGAACACCTGCCCCTGGTAAACGGCATTGAAATCGACTTTGTCACCGAAGGCGTGAACTCCCTGTTCCGCTTCCGCAACCCCAACGCCACGGCGGAATGCGGGTGCGGCGAGAGTTTTACGGTGGCTTAAAGACCAATACTTTTTGCCACGAAATCCACGAAAGAACACGAAATAAAGATTAAAGAAAAAAGATTAGGGATTTTTGCCACGGACACTCACGGAATCACACGGACAACAACAAAGCAGTTCTTATCTTTTGTCCGTGAGCGTCAGCGAGTGTCCGTGGCCCAAAAGCATTTAATTTTTTCGTGTTCTTTCGTGGATTTCGTGGCAAGAAATAGCTTTAAAAAGGCTGATTGAGCATGCAAGAACGGGAAGTCGTACTGACAAAGCGCGAAGTGGAAGCCCGGCTGGTGCCTTCCGGTACGGAGATCATGATTCCGTCGGACACCTTCGTGACCATCACCCAGTCCCTCGGTGGTACGTTTACCGTGGCGGTGAACGGCAACCTGGCCCGGATTGAAGGCCACGACGCCGATGCGCTGGGCAAACAGCCCCTGGAAAGCAGCTTCGAGACCCCGGAAGACGGCACGGTTAACGAAAACCAGGTGTGGGAAGCCCTGCGTAACTGCTACGACCCGGAAATTCCGGTGAACGTGGTGGATCTGGGCCTGATCTACGACTGCCAGATCCAGAACGGCACCGAAGACGGCAACCACGTGTACATCAAGATGACGCTCACCGCGGCTGGCTGCGGCATGGGGCCGGTCATCACCAACGATGTACAAACCAAGGTGGAGCATGTGCCCAACGTGGACAAAGTGACCGTAGACCTCACCTTTGATCCGCCCTGGAACAACGATATGCTCACCGACGAAGCCAAGCTTGAACTGGGAATGCTATGACCGCCAGCAAGGAACAATTTCTCGAGAACCCTCTCGGCACCAAGACCACCCTGGAAGACGTTCTGGACGCCTTCGAATTCCTGGATGACTGGGAAGAACGCTACGCCTACATCGTGGACCTGGGCAAACAGCTGCCGGCGTTTCCGGATGAGGCCCGCATCGAAGAGAACTACGTGCACGGCTGCCAGAGTCAGGTCTGGCTGATCCACCATTACGATGAAGACAGCGGCAAACTGTTCCTGCTGATCGACTCCGACGCCATCATCGTGCGCGGCCTGGCCGCCATCATCCTGGTGGCCCTGAACGGCAAGACACCCCGCGACCTGCTCGCCACCGATATCGACGAACTGTTCGAGCAACTCGACCTGTTCCGCCACATCTCTCCCACCCGAGGCAACGGCCTGCGTGCCATGGTTGGCAAGATCCGTGATATTGCAGCCACAGAAGCAGTCTGAGCCGGCTTAAACACAGGGTTTCCCATGCAAACCTATCTGGTAGGCGGCGCCGTTCGTGACCAACTGTTGGGCCTGAAGGTCAAAGACCGGGACTGGGTGGTGGTTGGCGCCACACCGGAGCAGATGAAGGCGAGGGGCTTCAAGCAGGTGGGTGCCGACTTCCCGGTGTTCCTGCACCCGAAAACCGGCGAGGAATATGCCCTGGCCCGCACCGAGCGCAAACAGGGCCGCGGCTATCACGGCTTTTCCGTGTACAGCGCGCCGGACGTTACCCTGGAAGAAGACCTCAAGCGCCGCGACCTGACCATCAACGCCATGGCGCAAACCGAAGACGGCCAGCTGGTGGACCCCTTCGACGGCCACACCGATCTTCAGCACAAAACCCTGCGCCATGTGTCCGAAGCCTTTGCCGAAGACCCCCTGCGCATTCTCCGCACCGCCCGCTTTGCCGCCCGCCTGCATCCGCTGGGCTTCAGCATCTGTCCTGAAACCATGACCCTGATGCGCCAGATGATTGCCGACGGCGAACTGGAACACCTGGTGCCGGAACGGGTATGGCAGGAAATTCAGCGGGCCCTGCACGAAAATGCGCCTACCGTATTTTTCGAAGTCCTTAGGGAACTCGGAGCACTAGCGGTACTGATTCCGGAGCTGGAGGATGCAACCGTGTTCCGGGCCGGCGTTAAGGCACTGTCGTGCATTCACCACCAGCAGGGCAACACCGCCCAGCGCTTTGCCGCCCTTCTGGGTGCCGTACCTGAAGAACAGATCATTACCCGGGCGAAGGCCATGAAAAGCCCCAATGAGTGCCGGGATATGAGCCGGCTGACGTGTCGGTTTATGGCCGAACTGTCCCGGCATCCTGCAGACAGCATCTCTGCAGAAGAGATCCTGGAGCTGCTGGATACCGCAGATCTGTGGCGCCGCAGCGAACGCTTCGATGCCCTGCTCGACACATTGGCCTGCACGCTGCCGCAGGCACAACAAAGCATTCTGGAACACCTGCGCACCGCTGCAGGAGAAGCTACCGGTGTAAATCCGCAGAACCTGCTGAAACAGGGCTTCAAGGGCAAAGAGCTCGGCAAAGCAATCCGGAACGAGCGGCTGGCGCGTATCGCCCGGGTATTGAATCCATCATCCTGAGGACGTCGTTATGGCTGCTCCCGTTGTTCTGATCACCGGTGCTGCCCACCGCCTGGGCGCCCATACTGCCGAAACCCTCCATGGCCGGGGCTGGAATGTGGTCATCCATTACCGCAGCCGGCAGGAACAGGCCCGGCAACTGATCGACAAACTGAACCGGGAACGGGCAGACTCCGCCACTTCGGTGCAGGCCGACCTGACCAACCCGGAAGACCTCGCCCGTCTGGCAAAAACCGCCTGCAACCACTGGCAGCGGCTGGACGGACTGGTGAACAACGCGTCGGTGTTCTACCCCAACCCCACGGAAAACGCCACGGAGGACGACTGGCAGGGGATTATGGGCGCCAACCTGAAAGCCCCCTTCTTCCTGCTCCAGCACTGCCTGCCGGCCCTGAAGAAAAGCTCTGGTGCGGTGGTCAACCTGATCGACATCTACAGCGAGAAGCCCCTCAAAGACCACCCGCTGTACTGCGCCAGTAAGGCCGGCCTCGCCGCCCTCACCCGCTCCTGGGCCAAGGACCTGGCTGATGTGTGATGCCCCCTTCGTAACCGGCCAGATTATCAGCGTTGACGGTGGCCGTAGCCTGAACATGTAAACCGCCCACAGCCACTACCCGACCATGGTGGCTTTGGCGCCCCGACGCTTTACCGCTACAATGCCCCCCATCTATTCCATACGAGGCGGGCCTGTTCCGAGCCTGCCCACTACAACGGAGATTTCCCATGCGTGATGTCGTGATCGTTGCCGCAAAACGTACCGCTGTCGGCAGTTTTGGTGGTGGCTTGTCCAGCCTGCGTGCTGACCAGCTCGGTACTGCCGTTATCAAGGCCCTGATGGAAGAAACCGGCATCGCCGGCGAGCAGGTGGGTGAGGTCATTCTCGGCCAGGTGCTCACCGCCGGTTGCGGCCAGAACCCGGCCCGCCAGGCAGCCATCAACGCCGGCCTGCCCAGTTCGGTAACGGCCATCACCATCAACAAGGTGTGTGGCTCCGGCCTGAAGGCGGTTCATATGGCCGTGCAGAGCATCCAGTGTGGCGACGCCGAAGTGGTGATTGCCGGCGGCCAGGAAAGCATGAGCCAGGCCCCGCACGTGCTGCCCAACAGCCGCAACGGCCAGCGCATGGGTAACTGGAGCATGATCGACACCATGGTGAACGATGGCCTGTGGGATGCTTTCAACGATTACCACATGGGTATCACTGCCGAGAACATTGTCGAGAAGTATGGCATCAGCCGTGAAGAGCAGGACGCCTTTGCCGCCGCCTCCCAGCAAAAGGCGGTCGCGGCCCAGAACGCCGGCTACTTTGACGGCCAGATCGTTCCGGTCAGCATTCCCCAGCGCAAGGGCGACCCGATTGTTGTAGCCAAAGACGAATGCCCCCGCGATGGCGTTACCGGTGACAGCCTGGCCAAACTGCGCCCGGCCTTCAAGAAAGACGGTACCGTCACCGCTGGTAATGCCTCATCCCTGAACGATGGCGCCGCTGCCGTTCTGGTATGCAGTGCCGAGAAAGCCAGGGAGCTGGGTCTGACCCCGCTTGCCACCATCAAGGCCCATGCCAACGCAGGTGTTGACCCCACCATTATGGGCACCGGTCCTATTCCCGCCAGCCAGCGTTGCCTGGAGCGGGCCGGCTGGAGCGCAGCCGACCTGGACCTGATCGAAGCCAACGAAGCCTTCGCGGCCCAGGCGATCTCGGTAAACCGGGATATGGGCTGGGATACCGACAAGGTGAACGTGAATGGCGGCGCCATTGCCATCGGCCACCCGATTGGTGCTTCCGGCTGTCGTATCCTGGTTAGCCTGCTGCACGAAATGGCACGTCGCGACGCCAAGAAAGGCCTGGCCACCCTGTGCATTGGTGGTGGCATGGGTGTAGCCCTGGCCGTGGAACGCTAAGCCACGTGCTGCACGTTGTACTCTATGAGCCGGAGATACCGCCAAATACTGGCAACATCATCCGGCTCTGCGCCAACACCGGCTGCCAGCTGCACCTGATTGAACCTTTGGGCTTCTCCCTGGAGGACAAGCAGATGCGCCGGGCCGGGCTGGATTACAGCGAGTACGCCACGGTAAAGATCCACCCGGATTACGCCAGCTTCCTGGAAACCGAACAACCAGCCCGGTTGTTCGGACTCACCACCAAGGGTTCACGGCAGTACCACGAAGTGGCCTTCGAGGATGGTGACTACCTGATGTTCGGCCCGGAAACCCGGGGCCTGCCCGCCGATGTGCGGGAGGGCCTGCCGGAAGCCCACCGGCTTCGGGTGCCCATGCAACCACAAAGCCGCAGCCTGAACCTGTCCAACACTGCCGCTTTGGTGGTGTATGAAGCCTGGCGACAGCTGGGTTTTCCCGGGTCGGTGTAGCGCAGGCAAAAGGTTACAGGCATAAAAAAACCGGCGTTGGCCGGTTTTTTTATGCGTCGAAGAACGACTGCAGCAATCAGTGCGTCTGCTCTTCCTTCGCTTCGCCTGCGGCTTCTTCCTGCTTGCGCTTGAGCGCCTGGGCGTAGATGGCATCGAAGTTCACCGGCGCCAGCATCAGTGCCGGGAAACTGCCACGGTTAACGGTGGCATCGATGGCCTCGCGGGCGTACGGGAACAGGATGTTCGGGCAGTAGGCGCCGAGCATCTGGCCCAGCTGGGCACCTTCAATACCGGCTACCAGGAACACGCCCGCCTGCTGGATTTCAACAATATAGGCCACCTTCTCACCTACCTTGGCGGTAACCGTCAGGGACAGAACCACTTCGTACTGGTTGTCGCTGAGCTTGTTGTGGGCGGTGTTCAGGTCCAGGTTCACCTGCGGCTTCCACTGCTCCTGGAATACCAGCGGCGAGTTGGGTGATTCAAAAGACAGGTCCTTCACATAGATGCGCTGAAGGGCGAACTGTGGTTGGTTCTGGTTTTCGTTGCCTGCGGCTTGCTGGTTCTCAGCCATGATCAGTCCTTTCGTTTTCGTAGGTCGGGCGCAGCCCGTTGTTATAGTCACGTGTGCCGGAACAGTCTAAACACAGGCCCCGGCAGGTAATGTGAAACAGTGCTTCAGATCGGCAATCAGATCAAGCCCTGTTACTTTTTCACCAGCGGCAGGTTGCTGGCTTTCCAGTCGGCGATACCACCGTTCAGGCGCACCACGTTGGTAAAGCCTTCTTCCTTCAGGTACTTGACCGCCATTGCAGAGTGCTGGCCCATCTTGTCCACCACGATAATCTGCTTGTCTTTGTGCTTGCTCAGCTCGTTGGCACGGCCCTTGATGCCACTGAGGGGAATGTTCAGGGAACCGGTAATACGACCTTCGCCGAAGTCTTTGCGGTCACGGATATCCACCACTACGGCTTCGTCTTTGTTGATCAGAGACACCGCACCCTGGGCGGAAATCTTGGCACCACCACGGCGGGACTCCAGCACCAGAAGCGCCAGCAGCAGTGCCACAAAAACAGAAACCAGAATGTAGTGGTTAACAACGAATTCGAACAAGCGATCCATGAAACTACCCTGAAAATTTGATTTGGCGGGATTATACACACCCCTGACGGCTCAAAGAAGGCAAGTGGCACGCGTCAGGGGCCTCCTTTATAGCAACAGTGCATCAGGGCCATGCAAAGCCTTGGCGCTGCGCGCGTGGCCTGCACAAATGAAAACGGTTACAATCTGCCCCACTTTTACCACGATTCCCTTGCAATCTGTTTTCGCAACCAACCGGACGACATGATGACCGACACGCGCAAGCCCACTGCACTGATTATTCTCGACGGCTGGGGCCACCGTGACCCGGCTGCAGACAACGCCATCTCCAACGCCCGCACACCATTCTGGGACAAGCTCTGGCAGAATCAGCCGAAGACCCTCATCAACACTTCAGGCATGTTTGTAGGCCTGCCGCAGGGCCAGATGGGTAACTCGGAAGTAGGCCACATGAACCTCGGGGCCGGCCGGGTGGTGTACCAGAGCCTGACCCGTATCGACAAAGACCTGGAAGACGGCCTGTTCCAGAAGAACGAAGCCCTGTGCAATGCCATCGACAAAGCCGTGGCGAATAACAAGGCCGTGCACATCATGGGCCTGCTGTCTCCGGGCGGCGTTCACAGCCACGAAGATCATATGCTGGCAGCAGCAGAACTGGCCGCAGCCCGTGGCGCCAAGGAAGTCTATATCCACGCCTTCCTGGACGGCCGCGACATGCCCCCGCGCAGCGCCCGCCCGTCCCTGGAAAAAGCCGCCGCCAGGATGAAGAGCCTGGGCGTAGGCCGGGTAGCCACCATTGTTGGCCGCTACTTCGCCATGGACCGGGACAACCGCTGGGACCGCGTTGAAGCCGCCTATAACGCCATGACCCTGGGCGAAGCCGAGTTCACCTGTGACGACCCGGTAACCGCACTGGACCAGGCCTACGAGCGTGGCGAGAACGACGAGTTTGTAAAAGCCACCCACATCCGCGCCGAAGGCCAGCCAGAAGGCACCATCAACGATGGCGATTCCGTGCTGTTCATGAACTTCCGTGCCGACCGCGCCCGGGAAATGACCCGCACCTTCGTGGAGCCGGAGTTCGACGGCTTCGATCGCCGCAAGCACCCGGAACTGGCCGATTTCGTGATGCTCACCGAATACGCCGCAGACATCAAAACCTCCTGCGCCTATCCGCCCGAGCAACTGGCCAACGGCCTTGGCGAATACATGGCCAGCCAAGGCAAGACCCAGCTGCGCATTGCCGAAACCGAGAAGTACGCCCACGTGACCTTCTTCTTCAATGGCGGCCTGGAAACCCCGTTTGAAGGCGAAGACCGTATTCTGGTGCCCTCCCCCAAAGTAGCCACCTACGACCTGCAGCCGGAAATGAGCGCGCCGGAAGTAACCGACAAGCTGGTAGAAGCCATCAAGAGCGGCAAATACGACCTGATCGTGTGCAACTACGCCAACGGCGACATGGTTGGCCATACCGGTAAGATGGACGCTGCCGTCAAGGCCGCCGAGTGTCTGGACCAGTGCGTACAGCGAGTTGTGGAAGCGCTGGACGAAGTAGGCGGCGAAGCCCTGATCACCGCCGACCACGGCAACTGCGAACAGATGACCGATCCCAACTCCGGCCAGGTACACACCTCCCACACCATTGGACCGGTGCCGCTGGTTTATACCGGCCATCGCAACGTCAACCTTAAAGACGACGGCAGCCTGTGCGATATCGCACCCACCCTGCTGACACTGATGGGGCTGCAGCAACCTCAGGAAATGTCCGGGCACAGCCTGGCCGAGATCAACTGATCCGGCTTAAGGCAGATACCTTGAAGTATGTCCTCGCACTGGCGCTGGCTCTCGTTCTGGGAGCCACGCCACTGCATGCCCGGGATGACGTAACCCCCGAACAGGTGGAGGCGCTGAAAAAGCGCATTGCCAGCATTGATGAATGGCTGAAAGATGCCGAGAAAGACCGCTCCAGCCTGGAGCAGCAACTGGCCCGTACCGAGCAAAGAATCAGCCAGCTGACCCGTGAGCGCCGGGAACTGCGCGAGAAAGCCGATCAGCAACAACAGCGCCTGGATGAACTGCGAACGCAGGAACGCCAGTTGGCCGACACCCTGGAATCACAACGGGAAGGCCTGAAAACGCAGATTCGCGCCGCCTGGATGGAAGGCGACGCCCCGGCCCTGAAAATCCTGCTGAACGAAATAGAACCGGGCCAGATTGCCCGAACCCTCACCTACTACGAATACCTCAGCAACGACACCGTCGAGCGCCTTCAAGCCTTCCAGAAGAGCCTCCAGGAGCTGAAACAGGCCCGGGCCGCGGTGCAGGCATCGCGGGTGGAACTGGCAAAGACCGAAGCAGACCTGGAACAACGCCAGCAGCAACTGACGCAAAGCAAAGCCCAGCGGGAACAAACCCTGGCCGCCCTGAAGCAGGACATCCGCAGCCGGCGCAGTGAGCGGGACGACCTGGAAACTGACCGCAAACGCCTTGAGCAGCTGCTGGAAGAAGTGCAGCAGGCCATCGCCAACATCCCCTCTCCCAACGAATCCCGCCCGTTCAAGTCACTGCGGGACAAACTGCCCTGGCCCGCCAAGGGCCGCGTGGTCACCAACTACGGCGCAGCCTATGCTGACGGCAAATTGCGCCGCAGCGGCCTGATCATGAACACGGCAGAAAACGCGGAAGTCACTGCCGTACACTATGGCCGCGTGGTCTTCGCCAACTGGTTGCGGGGTTTCGGGCTGATGACCATTATCGATCACGGCGATGGCTACATGACCCTGTACGGCCATAGCAGCAGCCTGTTCACCGCACCCGGCGACTGGGTTCGGGCCGGTGAAACCATTGCCCTTTCCGGCCGCACCGGCGGCACCGAAGACCCGGCGGTCTACTTCGAAGTTCGCCAGAACGGAAAGCCGGTCAACCCCCTCCGCTGGCTGGGCAAGCCCTGAGTTTTGTCCCCCGACGCAAAGGGCTGACAAACGGCGCCGCGAACGCCATACTGTCGAAATCAGGAAATTAGTCCAACTATTGGAAACAAAACAGGATATGTGGATGAAACGAGTCACCGGCAAACTCCAGATCTCACAACTTCGCAGCCTTACCCTTGCGACCTGTTTGTTTACCCTGCCCGGACTCGCCCTGGCCCAGGATGCCCAAAGCCGGGACATCATCGAAGGTATCCAGGACGGCGAGCGGGTAGAACTGAAACTGCCGGACCCGGAAGAACAACTGCCGCTGGAAGACCTGCGCAAGTTCACTGAAGTGTTCGCCCGCATCAAAGACGCCTACGTAGAAGAAGTTTCCGACAGCGAGCTGCTGGAAAGCGCCATCAAGGGCATGCTCTCAGACCTGGACCCGCACTCCACCTACCTGGCCCCGAAAGACTACGAAGAGCTGGAAGAAAGCACCTCCGGCGAGTTTGGTGGCCTGGGCATTGAAGTGGGCATGGAAAACGGCTTTGTGAAAGTCATTTCCCCCATCGACGACACCCCGGCCCAGAAGGCGGGCGTGCAGGCCGGCGACCTGATTATCAAGCTGGATGAAAAACCGGTGAAGGGCATGTCGCTGGAAGAAGCCGTCAACCTGATGCGCGGCAAGCCCGGCTCGGTACTCACGCTGACCATCATGCGCGAAGGCGAAACCGCGCCGATCGAGATTGATGTAACCCGCGATATCATCAAGGTAACCAGCATCAAATCCCGGATGATTGAAAACGGTTACGGCTATGTGCGCATTACCCAGTTCCAGGCGGAAACCGGTAAACAGTTCCTCAAAGCCCTGAACGATCTGAAAGATGAGCATGGCAGCGACCTGGACGGCCTGGTGATCGACCTTCGCAACAACCCCGGCGGCGTGCTTCAGGCTGCCGTAGAAACCGCCGATGCGCTGATTGATGAAGGCCTGATTGTCTACACCGAGGGGCGTATCCAGAGCTCAAGGCTGCGCTTCAGCGCCAAGCCGGGCGATGTGATGGCCGACACCCCGATTGTGGTGCTGATCAACGGTGGCTCCGCCTCGGCTTCCGAAATCCTGGCCGGCGCCCTGCAGGATCACGAACGTGCGGTGATCATGGGCACCCAGTCCTTTGGCAAGGGCAGCGTGCAAACAGTCATCCCGCTGGATGAAACCCACGCCATCAAGATGACCACAGCCCGCTATTTCACCCCGGACGGCCGCTCCATTCAGGCCACGGGCATCAAGCCAGATATCGAGGTGCGCCCGGCTGAGCTGACCGAGCTGGACAGCCGCCCGTTCTTCACAGAAGCAGACCTGACCGGCCATCTGACCGGCGAGAACGAAGAGAAAGCCAAGGAACAACGTGAACAGCAGGCAGAAACCGAACAGTCTGCCGCCAACCGGGACTACCAGCTGCGTTCAGCACTGAACCTGCTCAAAGGCATGCGCATTCTTAACCGCAAGGACGACAGCGGCCAACAAGGCAAAGATCAGTGAAACTCAGCACGACCCTGCTCGGGGTAATGCTACTGGCGCTGAGCCCTTTTGTGGCCGCCCAGCCGGCAGAGCACCAGCCGCCCACCATCGCCATCATCATTGATGACATGGGCCACAACCTTCACGAAGGTGAACGCCTGGCCCGGATGGAACAACCGCTGACGCTGGCGTTCCTGCCTTTCCGGCGCCACACCGTGCCGCTGGCCAAGCTGGCCCACAAGAAACAGAAAGAAATCATGCTGCACGCGCCCATGGCCAACACCCGCAACTTCGGCCTCGGCCCCGGCGGCCTGACCCCGGACATGGACGAAGGCACCATGGCCACCACCCTGCGGCGCTCCCTGCAGTCCATCCCCCACGTAGTGGGCGTGAATAACCACATGGGCAGCCTGCTGACCCAGCAGCTTCAACCCATGGATTGGGTGATGAAAGAACTCAACAAATACCCGGTGTACTTCGTAGACAGCCGCACCATCGCTAACTCCATCGCCGGCGGCGTGGCCGATGCCTACAAAATCCCGAGCCTGACCCGGGATGTGTTCCTGGACCACGAACAGACCGAGGCATTCGTTGACCAGCAGTTTCAGCTGCTGATCAAAACGGCCAAAGAAAACGGTACAGCGATCGGCATCGGCCATCCCCACACGGTAACGGTGGACTACCTGGAAAAGCACTTACCGGAACTGGATGAGCAGGGAATTGCCATCGCCACCGTACGGGGCGTGTGGGCCATGCGTAATGGCAATAGGGAGATGTTTGCGGAAGGGGAGAAACAGCCGGTGGTGTTGTCTGTGGCGCGGAGTGATAAGGACTAGTTTTTGCCACGGAAGGACACGGAAAAAGAAAAGATGATTTGCCACGAAATCCACTAAAGAACACGAAAGAATTAAATGCTTTTGGGCCACGGACACTCACTGACGCTCACGGACAAAAGATCAAGACCGCCTTTTTGTTGTCCGTGTGATTCCGTGAGTGTCCGTGGCAAAAATCACTAATCTTTATTTCGTGTTTTTTCGTGGATTTCGTGGCAAAAAATCGTTAAATCTTTTCTTTTTTCCGTGTCCTTCCGTGGATTCCGTGGCGGAACAGCCTTTTCAGTCCCGAACTTCTATACCCTGAGCCTTCATAAAGGCCTTCGCCTCGGGAATGGTATGCTGGCCGAAGTGGAAGATGGAGGCCGCCAGTACCGCATCGGCGCCACCCTTGGTTACGCCATCCGCCAGGTGCTGCAGCTCGCCCACCCCACCTGAGGCAATTACCGGTACAGCCACGGCATCGCTGATGGCGCGGGTCAGGCCCAGGTCGAAGCCTATCTTGGTGCCGTCGCGGTCCATGCTGGTCAGCAGCAGTTCGCCGGCGCCCATGTCCACCATCTTCTTCGCCCATTCCACGGCATCCAGACCGGTAGGCTTACGGCCACCGTGGGTGAAGATTTCCCAGCGGGGCTCTTCGCCTTCTGCGCTTACCTGCTTGGCATCGATGGCTACCACAATGCACTGGCGACCGAATCGTTCCGCTGCTTCTTTCACGAATTCCGGGTTGAAGACCGCCGCGGTGTTGATGGACACCTTATCGGCGCCGGCATTCAGCAGCTTGCGAATATCCTCTACAGTGCGCACGCCACCGCCCACGGTCAGCGGGATAAACACTTCCGCCGCCATGCGTTCTACGGTTTCGTATGTAGTGTCGCGGCTTTCGCTGCTGGCAGTGATGTCCAGGAAGGTGATTTCGTCTGCGCCCTGCTCGTTGTAGCGGCGGGCCACTTCAACAGGATCGCCGGCATCGCGGATGTCCACGAAGTTGACGCCTTTGACCACACGGCCTTTGTCGACGTCCAGGCAGGGGATGATGCGTTTTGCCAGTGCCATGATCTGTCCTCAGTTTTGCAGGCTGTCGCAGTAGGCTTGCGCTTCGGCTACATCCAGGGTGCCTTCGTAGATGGCACGGCCGGTGATGGCACCGATGACGCCTTTGTCGGCGACGGTGGCCAGGCGCTTGAGGTCGTCCATATTGGTGACACCGCCGGAGGCGATCACCGGGATACCGCCCTCTTCTGCCAGTTTGGCGGTGGCTTCCACGTTCACGCCCTGCATCATGCCGTCGCGGGCGATGTCGGTGTAAACGATGGAGGATACGCCGTCGTTGGCGAAGCGCTTGGCCAGGTCTACGGCCATGACTTCAGAGACTTCGGCCCAGCCGTCGGTGGCTACGCGGCCGTCTTTGGCGTCCAGGCCGACGATGATGTGGCCGGGGAATTGTTTGCACATTTCGGTGACGAATTCGGGCTCTTTAACGGCCTTGGTGCCGATGATGACCCACTGCACGCCGGCCTTGAGGTAGGCTTCGATGGTTTCCGCGGAGCGGATGCCGCCGCCGATCTGGATGGGCAGGTTCGGGTATTTGACTGCAATCGCCTTTACGATTTCACCGTTTACCGGTTCGCCGGCGAAGGCGCCGTTAAGGTCGACCAGATGCAGGCGGCGCGCGCCGGCATCTACCCATTTGGTGGCCATGTCGACGGGGTCGTCACCGAATACGGTGGAGTCTTCCATGCGGCCCTGGCGCAGGCGCACACACTTACCGTCTTTCAGATCGATTGCGGGGATAATCAGCATTTTGTTCTTCCTATTCAGAAAGTCGGGCAAGGAGTTTGGCGCTCGCACTCTGGAGCAGGGAGGCCTATCAGGGACACGCTGTGAATACATCCCTGTACGCTTGACTGCAGCATCCCTGCTGCAGACAGTCCCTGATAGGCCTCCCTGCTCCAGAGCGCTATTAAGTGCTTGCCCGCTTACTTTCCAGCCCAGTTCGTAAAGTTTTCCAGCAACTGCAGACCAGCCCGGGCGCTTTTCTCCGGGTGGAACTGCACTGCAAAGATGTTGTCGCGAGCCACTGCAGCGGCCAGGTCCACACCATAATGGGTGCGGCCGGCCATGTCGGCGTTGCCTTCGGCTTCGGCGTAGTAGCTGTGTACGAAGTAGAAGCGGTCGCCGTCCGGGATGTTGTGCCAGAGCGGGTGGTCTGCGGTTTGGTAGACCTGGTTCCAGCCCATGTGGGGCACTTTCAGGCGTTCGCCGTTTTCGGTGAGGTTGTTGCCGAAGTAGCGGACTTTGGACGGGAACAGGCCGATGCCTTCCACGCCGCCGTTTTCTTCGCTGCGGGCCATCAAGGCCTGCATGCCGACGCAGATGCCGAGGAACGGGCGGTCCTGGGAGACTTCTTTAACAAGTTCAACCACACCCAACCGGTGCATTTCGGCCATGCAGTCGCGGATGGCGCCGACGCCGGGCAGGATTACCCGGTCGGCTTCGCGGATTTTGGCGGCATCGTCTGTGACCAGTACGGTGCAGTCCGGGGCCACGTGCTCTACGGCTTTGCGGGCGGAGTGCAGGTTACCCATGCCGTAGTCGATGATGGCGACGGTCTTCATGGTGTGTCTGTTCCTTTCGGTGACCGGTTACAGGGCGCCTTTGGTGGACGGGGTGATGCCCGCCATGCGCTCGTCCATTTCAATCGCCATACGCAGTGCGCGGCCGAAGGCTTTGAACACGGTTTCAATCTGGTGGTGGGTGTTCTTGCCCTTCAGGTTGTCGATGTGCAGGGTCACCATGGAGTGGTTGACGAAGCCCTGGAAGAACTCTGCGAACAGATCCACATCAAACCCGCCGACGCTGGCGCGGGTGTAAGGTACGTCCATGAGCAGGCCGGGACGGCCGGAGAGGTCGATCACCACGCGGGACAGGGCTTCGTCCAGGGGCACGTAGGCGTGGCCGTAACGGCGGATGCCTTTTTTGTCGCCCACAGCCTGTTTGAAGGCCTGGCCGAGGGTGATGCCGATGTCTTCGACGGTGTGGTGGTCGTCGATGTGGAGGTCGCCCTTGCAGTTGATGTCCAGGTCTACCAGGCCGTGGCGGGCAATCTGGTCCATCATGTGGTCAAGGAAGGGCACACCGGTGTCAAAGCAGGCTTTGCCGGTGCCATCGAGATTGATCTCGACGGTAATCTGGGTTTCAAGGGTATTTCGCTCTACCCGAGCCTTGCGTTCAGCCATGGAGACTCCGTCTAGAAAACAGGCTTGCTACTGTAAAAATCAGATTCGCAGATTATACCCGTTAACACAGCCGGAGTCCCGCAACCGGATCAATCGCCCTGATAGCTCAGAACGCTTTCTTCAGGTTAGCCATGTAGGTGTCTACCAGGCTGTTGAACTCGTGCTTGATCACCGGGCTGATCGCCAGCTTGAGCAGGCTGGGCAGGGGGACGGTCAGCTGGGCACTGGTCTGGAAGCGCACCTTGGTGGCGTTGTCGCCATTGGCGGTGATGGTCCAGGAGCCGCTGACTTCGGCATTGCCCTCGCCTTTTACCGGTTCCCAGGTGATTTTTCCGGCCTCTTTATCCGGGTGGTAGGTGCAGGCGTATACGGTCTGGATGGCGTGCTTATCAACACCCACCTTTTCCATTTCCCAGCGGTAGGCGTTGCCACCAAGATCAACCAGCTTGTCGACTTTCGGGAAGTGGCTGACAGAACGGGGAACGTCTGCCAGAAGATCGAAGACGTCATCATAGCCTGCCGGAATCTCGAGTTCCCGGTTCAGCTCAATCGATACAGTAATGGCCACAGCCGACTCCTTTTTATGCTTATTTGCGTATGCTTGTTTGCGCACACCGGGACAACCCCGGTTTTTAACGGGGTGTATTTTGACCCAAGACTAACGCATTGTCATATTCCTGCACTGTTAATTTGCTAACCCTGCGTTATCCTTTGGGTAATTCATTCGTAATACGGCAGCAATCCACCCTGCCGGAAAGAAAAGGAACTCGCCATGAAAGCTGTTCGCTATGTGCTCTATGCTGTTATCGCCCTTATTGTCCTGGCGGTTGCAGCGGTCGCCATTGCCGTCGCCGTGATCAACCCGAACGATTACAAGCCCCAGATTGAAGCCGCAGTGGAGAAGAACACCAACCTTCAGTTACAGCTTGAAGGTGACATCGGCTGGTCTTTCATTCCGCTGGGGCTGGAGCTGAACCAGGTTGAGGCAACACTGGAAGGCGAACGCTTCGTGGCACTGGAACAGCTGATTGCCAAGATCGATTTCTGGTCGTTGATTGCCATGTCGCCGCAGGTGAACACCTTCCTGCTGAACGGCCTGGACGCGCGGCTGGAAGTTAACGAGCAAGGCGAAGGCAACTGGGCACGGATTATGCCGGAGAAGAGCGCAGATGGCTCGGAAGCGCCTGCACCTGACGGCGCCAGCGCCGAACCCGCCCCGACAGAAACCGCTGACACCGCAGAAGAAACCGGCGGCGAAGCCCTGAACTTCAACGTAGAGAACGTGGAAATCAGCAACGCCAGCGTTCACTACAACGACAAGAGCACCGGCCAGTCCGTTACCCTGGAAGACTTCACGGTAACCGCCAGCAACATTACCCTGGGCTCCGAGTTCCCGCTGGATATCCGCTTCAAGGTGGAAACCAGCCAGCCGAAGTTCGCAGTAGACGGCAGCATCAACGCACAACTGAAAGCCAACCAGGCCCTCAACGAATTTGCCATGTCCGGCCTGAAAGCCGTTTTTGACATGAACGGCGAGCCGTTCGGGGGCAAATCGGTCACTGCCGAGCTTGGTGGCTCACTGGCCGCCAACCTGGAGAACGAAACCGCCACCCTGAGCGGCTTTACCGCCAGCCTGGCTAACCTGAGCCTGAGCACGGACCTGAACGTGAAAGGTTTTGGCGACAAGCCTGCCCTTGATGGCAAGCTGGCCATTTCCGAGTTTTCCCTGAAACAACTACTGAGCAACCTCGGCCAGCCCGCAATTGAGACCGAAGATCCGGACGTACTGAAGGCTATCGCGCTGTCCACCAATCTGGGCGGCGAGCCGGGCACCGTTGCCCTGAGCAACCTGAAAATCACCCTGGACGACACCACCTTCAACGGTGGCGGCAGCTACAACCTAGGCACCGGTGGGCTGGTGTTTGACCTGAACGGCGACAAACTCAACACCGACCGCTACCTGCCACCCACGCCAGAAGATGGTGAAGCCACCGCCAGTGAGACAGCCGCTGAATCTGAAAGCCCTGCACAGCAAACCGCCGCAGCCAGCCAACCGGAAACTGACCTGCTGCCACTGGAAACCCTGCGCACCCTGCTGCTGGACATCGACTTCGGCCTGGGCGAACTGATTGTCAGCAACCTGACCATCAACGAAATCAAAGCCAGCACCACCGCCAAAGACGGCCTGCTGAAAGTGGACGAGTTCAGCGGCAAGCTTTACGACGGCAACTTCGGCGCCAACGTGACCATTGACGCCCGCAGCGACAACCCGAAATACACCGTGCGTTCCGACGTAAACAACGTGCAGACCCTGCCCCTGCTGACCGACCTGGCGGAGGTGGATATGCTCTCTGGCGGCGCCAACCTGACTCTGGCGGTAAACACCAGCGGCAACCGCATCTCTGCCCTGCGCAACAATGCCAGTGGCGACATCAGCTTCAACCTGGCCGAAGGGCAGTTCCGCAAAATGAACCTGACCCGCATGGCCTGTCAGGGCATTGCCCTGGTGAACCAGGACTCCCTGACCACCACAGACTGGGGCACCACCACTCCGTTTAACGACATGCGTGGCACCCTCAAGATTGACGGCAACACCCTGAACAACACCGACCTGGTTGCGGCCCTGGCCGGCATGCGCCTTGAAGGCAACGGCACGGTTGACCTTGAGCAGACCAACCTGGACTACGAACTGGGCCTGCGCATTGTTGGTGAAATCCACCGCGACGAAGCCTGCCGGGTAACCGAGTACGTTGAGAACGTGGTTATCCCCGTGGAGTGCCGCGGCAACTTCAGCGAAGACCCGGCCGGCCTGTGCTCCTTCGACGGCTCCCGTTTCCGCGACACCATCAAAGACATCGCAGCCAACGCAGCCCGCGCCAAGGCCCAGGAAGAAATCGACCGGGCCAAGGCCAAGGCGGAAGAGAAAGTAGACGAAGCCAGGCAGAAAGCCGAAGACAAGGTAAACGAAAAGCTTCAGGAGAAACTCGGTGAAGAAGGCGGCAAAGTGAAAGATGCCCTCAAAGGCCTGTTTGGCCAATGACCGACAGCTTCGCCGACCGGCTACTGAACTGGTACGACAACCACGGCAGGCACAACCTGCCGTGGCACCACGACCGCAATGCTTACCGGGTCTGGGTGTCGGAGATCATGCTCCAGCAGACCCAGGTAGCTACTGTTATCCCCTACTTCGAGGCCTTCATGGCCAGCTTTCCGGATGTGCAGGCACTGGCTGCGGCACCGGTAGACGACGTGCTCAGCCACTGGTCTGGCCTGGGTTACTACGCCCGCGCCCGTAACCTGCACAAGGCTGCCAGGCAGGTGGTGGACGAGCATGGCGGCGAGTTCCCGCAGGACCAGGAAACACTGGAAACCCTGACCGGCATCGGCCGCTCCACCGCTGCGGCCATTATTGCCCAGGCCTTCGGCAAGCGGGCCGCTATCCTGGACGGCAATGTAAAGCGCGTTCTGGCCCGTTACCACGCTGTACCTGGCTGGCCGGGGCAAACCCCGGTACTGAAACAGCTCTGGCAGCATGCCGAGCAACACACGCCGGATGAGCGCGTGCGTGACTACACCCAGGGCATCATGGACCTGGGCGCCATGGTATGCACCCGCAGCAAACCCGCCTGTGAAAGTTGCCCGGTGAACAACGGCTGCCAGGCCTATGCCCGAAACGAAACCAAACTCTACCCGGGCTCCAAGCCGAAGAAAGAGAAACCGGAAAAGACCACCTGGATGCTGATCCTGGAAGATAACGAAGGCCGCATCCTGCTGGAACGCCGCCCACCCAGTGGCATCTGGGGTGGCCTGTGGAGCCTGCCGGAACTGGACCCCGCCTACGGCGCAGAAGAACTGCAGGAAGCCTGTGAAACGAAGCTGGGGCTGGCCTGCAGCGACCCGGAACTGATCAGCGGCTTCCGGCACACGTTCAGCCACTATCACCTGCACATACAGCCAGCACGGTTGCCGGTAACTGGCGGCACCCAAGTGGCAGACACCGGCAGCCGGCGTTGGGTGCACCGGGACCAGGCCTTAACCCTCGGCCTGCCCGCCCCGATCCGAACCCTGCTGACCGAACCGGAACAAACCACCCTGCTCTGAGCACCCGGCGATCTGTTATCATTCGCTCAGTCCACCAACACAGGAGCCGACATGAGCCGCACTGTATTCTGCCGCAAGTACCAGAAAGAGATGGAAGGCCTAGCCATGCCCCCCATGCCCGGTCCCAAAGGCCAGGAGATCTTCGACAACGTGTCGAAAGTCGCCTGGGAAGAATGGCAGAACCAGCAAACCATGCTGATCAACGAAAAGCACCTGAGCATGATGGACCCGAACAACCGGAAATACCTGCAGGCCCAGATGGAACGCTTCTTCAACAACGAGCCATTCGACCAGGCCGAAGGCTTCGTTCCGCCGGAAAAATGAACGAACTGATCAAGGCCTGAACAACCCGGAAAAGTTTCAGAAAATTTTTGCGGAGTGGCCTTGACTCCCCAACTCTAAACCGGTTTAATAGCGCCCCGTTGCAGCACATAGCTCAACACGCCCGGATAGCTCAGTTGGTAGAGCAGGGGATTGAAAATCCCCGTGTCGGTGGTTCGATTCCGCCTCCGGGCACCATAAGATTCAATGACTTAGCCCGCTTCTTAGCGGACTTTGTCGTTTCTGGCCCCTCCCATGGAGCACTCATGGGACACCTCGTTACAAAACCAAGCAACAACCCTCAGCACTTTCTACCCGAAACTCTCACACAGCTGTCAGGAAGACATCCTTCTGAGCCAGGCCAGCGACACCCGCTGCCAGTCGGCAGAAGCTATCGTCGAAGGGGCGTTTCGCGAATGATCTACCGTGGCAAGGGAAGGCATTACGAGCAATCGCTTTGCTTTTTATAATCAGACGTTATTTTCCCATTTCGGGAAAATAACGTAGTATTCCCGAAAAAGGAACTTTCTCATCCCATGAAGGTCTTAGCCAGGAACAAGCTGACAGACTTTATGCGCAAACACGCTTCCTCACGCAAGGCCCTTGAAGCCTGGTTTGCCGAAGCGGAAAGAGGTGATTGGCAAACGCCAAAAGACATCAAGGAACGATTCTCAAGCGCCGATTTTCTCGCGGACAACCGGGTCATTTTCAATATCAAAGGCAACCATTTTCGGCTGGTGGTCAAAGTGCGCTATCAAAACGGGATCGTCGTGGTGGAGTGGGTTGGAACACACGCTGAGTACAGCAAGAAAACATTCTGAGGGAACGGCATAATGGACCATCTGAAAATCATCAAAACTCCAGAGGAGCACGAGGCGGCTCTGGAGCGCCTTATGGCACTGATGGAGGCTGATCCACAAGAGGGCTCCCGAGAAGCCGACGAGCTGGAAGTACTGGCGATGCTGATCGAACAGTATGAACAGCGCCAGTTCCCCATTGACCTTCCCGATCCCGTATCAGCTATCCGCTTCCGTATGGAGCAACAGGGGCTTAAGAACAAGGATCTCGTGCCCTTTTTCGGTTCGGCTTCCAAAGTGAGCGAAGTGCTGAATGGCGTTCGGCCTCTAAGCCTGAATATGATTCGCAGGCTGAACCATGGGCTGGGCATACCAGCGGACATCTTGGTTCAGAGGCCCTCTCACGAAACCGCGAGAGTATCTTGACAACGGAACAACAAACCGACGCCCTGGCACAGCGAGCCCTATTGGCCAACCTATTGGTAGCCAGCTAACAGCGGTTTGATATTGAAGGTCAAAGGGCGGCCAGAATGGTTTCCGCACTGCTGGCATCAATACCCGTGGTATCGATATTGAGCAGCTCAACCTTGCCGTTGTTGACGATCATCGCGTAGCGCTTGCTGCGCACGCCCAATCCACGCTCAGTCAGATCGAGCTCCAGGCAGGTGGGTTGCTGTACAACCCGGAGTGAAAGCTCCTGGCACCCCGAAAAGTATTGAAGGCTACGCCCCTCACCCCAACTGCGCCACCGGCAACCACCCCGCCAGCCCCATAAAGTGGAACAGCACCGTCACCACTCCGAACAACAGAACCAGCACAATCGCCGCCTTCCCGCCCGGAGCCATAAAGCCCGTTTTACCACCTTGAAGTGCTCTTGATTTCCAGGCCAGCAGGGCCGGGATGATACAGGCCCAGACAGCAGCGGCTGCGCCGGCATAGCCGATGGCCAGGACAAATCCGAAGGGTGCCATCAGAGAGAGCAGCAGCGGCGGGATGAAGGTGATTGCCCAGGTTTTGGTGCGGCCCTTTCGGTCGTTTTCGAAACCGAAGAGGTCGGCCATGAAATCGAATGTCCCCAGCCCCACTCCCACAAAGGACGACAGAATCGCCGCCGCAGAGAAGGCGCTGATGGTATTGGCCACCCGCTCGGAGTCTATGGCAAACCCCAAGGCCGCCAGCAGCACGTCGACATCGCCGCCCCGGGCGACAACTGGCCCGAAGTCGGCCCTTGGCAGATTGCCGAAGATGCTCACCAACCAGGCGATGTAAAACAGCAAGGCAATGGAGGTGCCACCGAGAATAGCCTTCTGCGCCTTCCGCTCTTCTCCATAATAGGCCCGCAGGGAAGCAACCGAATGGTGGTAACCGAAAGAGGTGAGAGCCACCGGCAACATGGCCAGCGCGTAGGGTGCGTACTGGCCATGCTGGTTGACGGTATCGAACAGCACACTGAACTCAATCCGTGATGCGAGGCCGGATACGCCCAACACAAAGCTCAGCAGCATGAAGGTAACCAGCACCACCGAAAGCCGGTCCACCGCCCGGGTGGAGTGCCACACCACCAGCGAAAACACCGCCACAAAGGCCACAGATGCAAGCTTGCTGCTGACTCCAGTCACGCCCTGGATGATCAGCCCGGACGATGTAATGTAGGCATAGAGCAGAATGCCGCCGACAAAATAGACCATCAGGTTACTGAAGATATTCACCCGTGGCCCCAGCATGGACTTGGTGACCGTATTGAACGACGCCCTCAGGTCATAATGCTTCAGGGCCTCCAGCAGCATCCAGCCGGACAGCGTCATCACCACCATGGTGAGAATCAGGGCAAAGCTGGACCACAGCGTCCATGCACCGGCGCCGGAACTTGGCAGGCCAAGCATACCCGCGCCCACGCAGACGCTGGCGATGATGCTGGCGCCGCCGATGAGTGAAGGAGATTGTCTGGAAACCGGCTGGTCTGTCACTTTGCGCCCGCCACCCGCTTGGCCAGAAACACATCCAGATCCCGAACCTCTTCCAGGCAAAGGCTGTGCTCCATCCCATAGGCGTGATACTCCGGCTCGTACCCCAACTCCTGCAGTTTCTGCTGAGCCGCCTGGCCAAGATGTTCCGCGACAACCTGATCAAACCGGCCGTGGGCAATAAAGACGGGAAGCTGGCGATTGGCCTCGCTCAGCTCGATGGAATCGGCGGTTGCAAAATAGGTGGAGAGGGCGAACAGGCCACCCAACCGCTCAGGGTAGCTCAGTGCCAACTCATAGGCCACGGCACCGCCCTGGGAGAAGCCGCCAAGGACGATGTTCTCGCTGGCGATGCCACGCTCCCGCTCCTGCCGGATCAGCTCCGCCACCATTGCCGCTGAGGCCCGCAGTTGTTCGGCATCCACCTTTCGGTCTACGTCCATGGCGAGGATGTCGTACCAGGCCGGCATCACGTAACCACCGTTGATGGTTACCGGCAACTCGGGGGCATGGGGGAAAATAAAGCGGACTGGCTTCTCGCGGGAGAACCGGAACTCCGGAACCACCGGCTCGAAATCGTGGCCGCTGGCGCCCAGGCCGTGCAGCCATATGATGGTGGTTTCGGGGTTATCGCCGGTGTCGATTTGCAGGGTGTTCAGGGCGGTCATCGGGCCTCCGGAGGTCTTAAAAAGTTGAGAGACTTTACCATCCATGGCGCCCGAGATCTTCAGTTAATCAGCCGCCCAAGGCTTTTGAGCAGCTCTTCACTTTCGCTTTCGAGTTCCGCCAGCAAGCGCTCTGCCTGAACGGAATCACCCTGCCCGTGGCTGACGACCAACTCCCTTGCCCTGTTGTGAAGATTTCTATGCCGTCGGGTTAGCTGCGCAAAGTCCGAAGACCAGATACCCTTATGGCCCGTTTCCCGTTCCAGCCACTGTCCCAGCCGGCAAAGTCGATGATCCAGTTCAGGCGGAGCGCCCTCACCGGTTGCCAGCCAGCTGGCCATGCTGGCTACCCAGTTGCGGTGCTCAATCTCGGCAGACAGCAACATCACCTTGTGGCTATCGACCGGAACGATCCCTTTCCACGCAATCTCACCCGGCCAGGTAGCCACCCATTCCGGCAGATCGCCAGCAGGCATTGGCCGGGCAATGCCGTAGCCTTGAGCCTGTTCGCAGCCCAGCTTTAACAGCAGTTCTCCGTGCGGCACTGTCTCAACGCCTTCCGCAATCACCTGTAGGCCAAATGCGTGAGCCATACTGACCACGCCCGCGATGATGGGCAGGTCGTCGGTATTTCTGAGCATGCCGCGCACGAATCCCTGATCTATCTTGAGCACGCTCGCCGGCAGGTGTTTCAGATACACCAAAGAGGAAAATCCGGTGCCGAAATCATCCAGGGCAAAGCTCACACCCAGTTGACGGCACGTCTGCATGGTTCTGGATACTTTGCCCATGTCCTGCAAGGCACTGCTTTCCAGCACTTCCAGCTGCAGGGCGGAAGGCGCAACTTCGGGGAAATCCTCAAGTGCCGAGCGCAGCTTGTCGGCGAACGTATCCTCCAACAATTGCTGGCCACTGACATTCACACTCACCTGCAAATGAAGCCCTTCCGACTGCCACTGGTCCATCTGGCGCAGCGCTTCTCGGATAACCCAGTCGCCCACCTCAATTTCCAGCGGGTGATCCTGCAGCACTGGTAAAAACCGGAGTGGCGGAACCAGCTCGCCCGAAGGTTTGAGCCAACGCAGCAGCGCTTCTGCACCCACGATCGTGCCGGTGACCATATTCACCTTTGGCTGGTAATACAGAACCAACTCTCCGGCATGCAGCGCCTGCCGAATTTCGTGCAGCTGCTCCCTGAGTTCCTGCGCACTTTGCTCCCAGCTCAGGTCATAACTGTGGAAACGATTCTTGCCATCCAGCTTGGCCTGAAACAGAGCCTGCTGGGCCTGGCGGAACAGTTGGTCCGGAAGCACATCCGAAGATGGCGCAAACTCCGCAATACCAATACTGGCAGACAACCGGATGCAAGCATCATCAATAACCACCGTCTCATTGACCACCTGAAGCAACTGACGAACCCTTGAAATATAGTCGTCTTTGCTCCCGGGCCCATCCATAAGAACAACAAACTCATCCCCGCCAATCCGTGATACCGCGCCAGGCTCCGGAAAAAAGGCGCTGAGTCGCTGGCCCATTACCTGAAGCAGGCGATCCCCCACCTCCGGACCGTACGCCTCGTTTTCTTCCCGGAAGTTGTCCAGGTCGATCATGGCCAGCGCAAGGCCCTTTCCGCGTTCCTTGCTGAGCGCCATGGCCTCTTCGAGGGCAGAGTCTGCTGCCCGGCGATTGGGTAAGCCTGTCAGGGGATCTTCAAACGCCAGGCGCCTCAATTCTTCCTGATGGCGAGCCCGTTCAGTGATGTCCTGAACGGTACCCTCCAGGCGCCCAGCACAACCGTCGGGGTCGGGTTCAATCTGAGCCAGAAGCTGGACATGCTTGATCCTAGCATCCGGTAGCAGCAGTCTGTGCTCAACCTGTAGGTCACCAAGACTAACTTTGGCCTCAGAATACGCATCAATCAGCGCCTTCTGGTCGTCTGGATGAACCAGCCTCAGGTAAGCCTCATAATCCGGAGTAAACTGCTCGGGAGTCTGCTCAAAAATACGGTACACCTCCGTTGACCAGGTAGCACGGCCTGACTTGATATCAAAACTCCAACGACCAATATGCGCCTGTTGTTCGGCACGTTCGAGCCGGGCCAGGGCCTCGGTACGATTGATGTGCAGCTGACGATGCTCCAGCGAAATACTCAGCAGATCACTGAACAGGCCGAGAAACTCAAGGACCTCTTCGCCCCATTTACCCGGCGACATCACGGCATCATTACCCAGAAATCCGACCAGCTCGCTGCCCCGGTACAATGGGTAGACGCACACCGAATGGATGCCCTGAGCTTCCAGAATGTCCTTTTCTGTCTGAGCCGCGGGAGGCATCTCTCTGACAGACGGAACCAGAACATGGCCCACACTCTGCAACTGCTCCCACCACCAGGGCGTGGAGTCCACGGGAATATTCTGAAGATTGGCAATTTCCGGACTGATCCCTGGCGCGCACCATTCGTGCGTGTTGCTCATGTATTCGCCGTTTTCCTGAATCAGAAACACGTAGATTCTGTCAGCATGCATGTATTCACCGGCATGCTTGAGGGAGCGTTCAATGGCAGCATCAAAGTCCCCCAGTGAAGACGCCATGAAATCGGCGGCAAACTCACTGATGATCGAGCGGGTGTCGCGCTCACGCTGCAACCGGAGTTCTGCCAGCTTTCTCTCGGTAATATCGGTCTGCGTGCCCACCATTTTCAGGGGCCGGCCCGCTGCATCCGTTTCAGTGATTTTCCCCCGGGCTATAACCCAGTGAACACTCCCACCCTCATCGACCAGGCGGTGCTGATGGCTGAAATTTTCGGTCTCGTTATTAATATGGGCGGCCAGGTCGGTTCGAAGTGCCGGCCAGTCTTCAGCCAGAATAGTCAGGCGGTTGCCGATCAGCACTTCGATGGAAGGCAGCCAGCTGTCGGGCTCAGACAGGTCCAGTTCAGACAAGTCCCATTCCCAGAAAATGTCATTATTGGCGCCCAGAACCGCTTCCCAGCGGTTTTGCTGCTTTCTCAACTCACGTTCGGCTTTTTCACGGGCAATCGATTCCCGCTCCAGCGACAAGGTGCGGCTGGAAAGCTGCTTGTACATGGAAAGCACGCTCTGAATCAGGCTGGACGCCTGCCCGGTCAGGGCTTTCTGGGCTGCCTGCTTGCCCGCTTCGGAATCCTTGCCTTCCCGGGCGGCAAGCACCACTACTGACAAGCGTTTGTCTTCATACAAAATATGATGCGCCAGCCAGCCGGTCAGGAAGGAAAGCATTTCGTGGAGCACGCTCTCAAGGTTGTGCTCATCCAGCCCCTGCTGAAAGTGCCGGACTTTCTCTACAAAGCCGGAATGGCCCCGACAATGGGCCTTAAACCAGGGGTCATCAACCAGAGCTTCCGCCCAGATCGCCTCCTCCGTCTCAAAGTGATAGGCGGCATAGTCAATCAGGCCCTCCACCACACGATGAGCGCGGGCGAGGTCCACACCATGGACATATTGGGAGGCAAGATCGTTCAGTAACGCAACCAACTGATGGTGTTGCTCGTCGATCACCTCAATACCGATATCGAAACTGGAGTTCCAGGGAACAATGCTAAAACGTTCAGCCAACACTAAAACAACCTCACCGGAAAATGCTGTCCAGCTGCAGCTTGGGGGTATTCGAGTCTCACGATGATGTTACTGGTCGGGCGCCGATAGAGATCACTAACGGAGTGACTGAACGAGTACAAATCTGACCCAAGGCAAAAAACATGATTATTTGACTGACTTTTACAATCAAACGCCAGGCAGCTGCACAGTCAATAACCTCGCTTGCTTACGTCCGGTTACCTGGGGTTGGGAAATCCCAGGTCAACTTTTATATCCTGCCATAATGTTCGAAAAGCATGGGCTGCCGGGCTTAAGGGCGCCAGTACTTCCAGCGGCTTGCCCTCTTCTCCCATTCGCTCGACAACACTTGCGTAGGGAACAGCCACATTGACCGGCGTGCCAAGCAACTCCGCAGACTGACCCAGTATCTCCCGGTGCAGGTTCTTGCGACGGTCGACCATGGAGAAAAACGGCCGGAGTTTCTTGTTACCCAGCTTTTTGTCTTTCACAAACTCCCGTAACTGGTTCCAGCTGTTGAGGGACAACCAGGTAGGCACCATTGGCACATATACCTTGTCGGCCATTTCCAGCACCTGTTCGGTCAGGCGCGAGAGTGTGGGCGGGCAGTCCAGAACCACCAGGCTGGTGTCTTCGGAAAGCGGAGCCAGCAAGTCTTTCAGAACGTTGTCCCCTTCCTCGTGCTCAAGCTTGATATCGAAGTTGCGAAAGCTGCTGTGGGCGGGGATAAAGTCGAGATTGGGGTAGACGTCTTCGTGGATAAAGCGGGCAATGGGGGATTTGCCTTCTAACAGCTTGGACAGCTTACGGCCTTTGACGACCTCCGCACCCGCCAGGTAAAAACTGGCAGCCCCTTGCGGGTCAAGATCCCAAAGCAGTGTGCTGATGTTGGCGCGGCTGGCGAGATAAGCGGTGTTCACTGCGGCGGCGGTTTTGCCTACGCCACCCTTGGGGCTGTAGAAGGCGATGATTCTCATGGACGGGAGCTCCTGCTGTATCCGTTGTTACCAAACATTACAGGGTAACAGGCACCATGACAGCAACTGTGAAGCTTTTATGACAGTTATCCCGGGAGCCGGCAGGCAGAAAGGAAGGCTTTCGTAAAACCACGCTCACGCGGCTTTGCGGAAGCCCTCCATCCGCACACTTTTGTCCCGGCTGCGCTTGTACCTGGTTTTGTCTTCAACTACTCGCATCTGGTATTTTGGCGTTCTCAGTTCCCGCTGCACGGCACTGTGCTGTGTGGCTTTCGCCTTCTTTCTGGCCATCTCGGTATCTCCTCGTTTGGCTCGGTTCTAACGGCGCGTATTATAACATTCCCCTGAATTTCGCGAGCGTAAGCAATGACACTCACTGTGTGGCTCACATTTCTGGCCGCCGCCCTTCTGATCAGTGTTTCTCCGGGTGCCGGCGCGGTCAACTCCATGAGCAGCGGCCTGCGTTATGGTGTACGTAAGTCCTTACCCACCATTGCCGGCCAGCAGTTCGGATATGGCGTACAGATTGTGCTGGTGGGCGCAGGCCTGGGTGCCATTGTGGCTTCGTCCAATACAGCACTTATGGTCATCAAGTGGATTGGCGTGGCCTATCTGATCTGGCTGGGTATCCAGAAATGGCGTGAGCAACCGGTGGAAGCCACCCGCGCAGACCTGTCCGGCTTCAGCCCCCGCCAGCAGTTCTGGAATGGCGCACTGGTGAACCTCACCAACCCGAAAGCCACGATTTTCCTGATTGCCCTGTTCCCGCAATTCCTGGTGGCCGGCGCGGCCCATGGGCAGCAGTTGGCCACCATGGGGGCAACCCTCATCCTGGTCGATATTCTGGTGATGGTGGGCTACGCCCTGCTCGCAAGCCAGCTGTTCCGGTTTATGACTACACCGAAACGCCAGCGGCAGATGAACCGCGTATTCGGTAGCCTGTTCGTGACAGCCGCGGTAGCGCTGGCGAGCTTTAAGCGGGCCTGAAGGCCGCACTTCCTCGAACAAAAAGGCCCGCTGGTTCTCTCCAGCGAGCCTTTTGCTTTCAATGCACAGACGTTAACGCACCGCGTTAACCACCTCATCCACCTGCAGGCGCACACTCTGCAGGCCACCGCCAGAGAGATACCAGAGGCCAGGGTTCAGCACCACAACGTCGGTGTCGGCGCCGGCATCCGCCATCGCGGATGCCAGTATTTCGGGCTTCAGCGGTTCGGCACCAATGGCGGCGCTGCGGTCCACCACCAGCAGCGTATCCGGCGCCATTTCGACCAGTGTCTCTGCCTTCACCGGGTAGAAGGTACGCTCACCCCGCACCACCGGCTGCACGCTGGCCGGTACCGTTGCCGGCGTCAGCTCCAGCAGCTCGTAAACCACCGCTTCCTGGCGTAGCGAGAAGTTGCCGTCGTTGTGGGTAACCACCGTAACTGTGCCGGCATCAGCCAGCTCCGCTTTCTGTTCACCCACATGCTGCCAGAGTTCGCCCAGCTTGAGGCCGGCGGTTTCTTCAAGGCCATAGTAACTCGCCAGGCTGATTACATTGGCGTTTACCGCCTCCCGGAAGTCGTCTGTGGCCAGGGTTACATCGCGCACGGGGGCAACCTTTGCTGCCGAAACCTGTGCTTCAGCGCCCTGACGACCGGTCATCAGTACCAGCCCCGGTTGCAGGCCTGCCAGCAGCTTCTGGTCAGGTTCTTTCAAGCTGCCGGCATCCGGCAGTTTGGCCCCAAGATCAGCCAGGTAGTCTGGCAACCCCTGCTGGGGAACGGCCAGGACCTTATCGTCCAGGCCCAGCTCCAGCAGGGTGTCCAGGGCACCGTGGTCGTAGCTGACCACGGTCGGGCCGGTAACCGAAGCGGTGGTTGCACAGCCCGCGAGTGTAAGGCCTGCCAGGGCTCCGGCCAGGGTGAGTTTCAGTGAGTTCATGCAATTCTCCTTAGAAGTCGACCGCAAGGCCAAGGTTCAGGCGGCGGCCGTCCAGCACCACGCCATAGTCATCGTTGGTAATTTCTTTATCGGCGAGGTTGTACAGACCCGCTGTTACCCGGGCGGTATCCGTCAGCCGGTACAACAAGCCCGCATCCATCAGCGTGTAACGAGGCGTTCCGCTCTCCATATCTCTGCGGCCAAGGAAGTCACTGGTTTCACCACGGTAGTTAGTCTGGAACCACAGGTTCAGCCGGCCGCTTGCCTGCCAGTCCAGGTTGGCGTTGGCCATGTGTTCGGGAACCTTGTTCAGGGGCTCCCCCTTGAAATCACCGGTTTTCTGCTCAGAATCGGTGTAGGTGTAGCTGGAACTGAGGGTTACCGCATCGGTCAGGTCGTAGTCGAGCGTCAGTTCAATACCGCGCATTTCGGCTTCGTCGATGTTGGCACGGGTGCTCAGGAACAGGTAGTCATTACCCTCGAATGCACAGGTCCAGGTGTCTGGGTCACCCCGGTCGCCATTCGGGGATTCGCAGAAGCGATCTTCCGCAATCTTGTCTTTGAAATCGGTCTGGAACAGCATCACGTTCGCATTCAGGCCCATGGCCCGGCTGTCGAAGACCATACCGGCCTCATAGCTGATACTGGACTCGGGGTCGAGATCCGGGCTGGCGATAGCCGGTCGACACACCGCCTTTCAGGGTCAGCTCAGGCGTCAGATCGTAAAGCGCATAGACCCGGGGGTGAGAACTCGCCGCCAAACAGTTCGTCGTCGTTGTAACGAAGGCCGGTGGTCACCGAGAAGTCGTCGGTCAGGCCCCACTCCACTTCCGAGTAAACAGCGGCAATCCAGCGGTCAACACTGCGCACGGCACCCGGGATATTGGAGGTGAGCAAACCGTTGGTTTCATCCGTCAGCTTCTCCTGCTTGTACTGGCCACCCACGGTAACCACGTGATCACCCCAGAACCGTGTTGCCTGGGTATCCAGCATCGACACCTGCTCTTTCTTGGTCTGGTCCTGCACCCGTTCGGAAAGATCGTGCTGAACAAAGCTCCTGGTCATCCAGTTACCGTAGTTACCGGCGTGGGAGAGCACGTAAACGTCTTTGTCGTAGATGTAGGTTAACCCGGTTTCATCCAGGGCCACGCTTTTGCCCGGAGTGCTGGTTTCTTCCAGGCGGGAGCTGTCATAGCTCAGAGCAAATTCGTTTTGGTTATCCGGAGTGAAAATCAGCTTGGCTCCGCCCATCGTGCGCTTGCTTTCCGGGGTACTTCTGGCGGAATCGTCGGCGCCGGCGAAATCGCTTTCATCGTCACCCGACCAGGACGCGTTAACCTCGGCACTCAGCAAACCTTCCACCAACGCACCACCGGCAAACAGGCTGGTTTGCTTGCTGTCGTTGCTCACATCGTTAAAGGACTTGGTGTATTCGGAGGAAACAGTGCCAGCCCACTCACCCCGGTTTTTACGGGTGATGATGTTGATGACGCCACCCATGGCCTCAGAGCCATAGAGCGAAGACATAGGCCCGCGGATCACTTCCACCCGTTCGATCATTGAAATCGGCGGCAGGGCAATCTGCTTGCCACCGTCCTGGCCGTTGGTGTTTACCGAGCGGCCGGCAGACACCGGACGACCGTCCACCAGGTACAGCGTGTAGCTATCCTCCATGCCCCGGATGCTGATGTCCTGTGCCCCACCACCACCGGTAACGTACACACCCGGAATGTTATTCACCGCATCGACAATGCTTTTGTAGGATTTCTTGGCCAGTTCATCACTGGAGATCACCGAAATACTCGCCATGCAGATGCGAATCATTATTAGTTGCGACTACATTAACACAAGGCAAGGGTTCAGGTGTTGATATGATCTGTTCCAGTATCCGGAACAACACCCTCCGCTACGCCGCGGCCGGCCAGCCAGGCCATGGGTACCGAGCTTCTCAGGTGAGCAACAAAAGCCCGCACCCGGCGCGGCAGATGGCCGTGGGGGTAAAGCAGGGTTACCGGCAAGTCCGGGCCACGCCAATCTGGCAGGCAGCGGCGGAAACTGCCGGGATGGGCGCGCATACGCTGCTCTACCAGCCAGTCCGGCATCAGCCCCAGGCCCCGGCCAGCGGCGATGGCATCGCCCTGAACACAGAACTGGTCAACCGCAAACTGTCGCTCCGGGGCGGATAGCGGATAGGTCCCCTGGGCAGAATTGTGCAGCACCGTTCCCCCGCCATGGCGGTTCAGCATATCCACCCAGGCATACCGGCCGAGCTCTCCCGGCGTTGCAGGTAAACCGGCCTGCTCCAGGTAGCCGGGGCTGGCATACACACTCTGGGCAAGCAGGCCCAGGCGCTCCTGTCGCAACGGGCATTCGGGCGCGGCGCCCAGCCAGAGGCAGATGCCGTTATCCAGTTTTTCCGGCACCCGCTGCTGGGTATGCAGCGCCACCCGCATGTCCGGGTATTCGTCCATGAAGGCTTCCACCACGCCGGCAAACCAGCCGCGCACCAAGGATTCATGGCAGCACAGCTCCAGCCGGCCGCTGACCTCCTCTTTCAGTTCATCCAGGGCTTCCCGCCCCCGGGCGGCCAGCTCAAGAATGTCGTTGCTGTATCGATAGAACACCCGCCCCGCGTCGTTCGGTACAACCTTTCTGGACTGGCGCAGCAGCAACGGCTGACCCACTGCCTCCTCCAACTGGCGAATCCGGCGGCTGAGGGTAGATTTCGGGCAACCGAGGTCCCGGGTGCTGGCTGTCAGGCTGCCGGTGCGCACCACCGAGACAAAGGCTTCCAGCTCTTCGAGGTCGTACATTGTTCGTTCCATATTTTGCAACAGACCGTTCCGGTTTAAGGCTTTAAAATATTAATGCGAACCATTATTATTCTTTTCCACTTTATATTGCAAACTATCTAACGCCTCGGCATGGAGCATTTCCGGTATGTCATCGCTATCAAACCGCTTTCACAGCACACTGCTTCAAACCCTCGCCGCTGTTGCCGTGGTTTCAGTCAGCCTCAGCCAGGCCGTGGCCGAAACCCGCACGGTTGAATCCGCATACGGCCCGGTGCAGATCAGCGGCCAGCCAGGGCGTGTAGTCACCCTGTACGAAGGCGCACTGGACGCTGCGCTGGCAGTGGGTGCCAATGCCGTGGGGGCAGTCATTACCCGTGGCGGCAGCGACGTGGCCGAGTACATCAAATCTGAAGCCGGCGACATCGCGATTGTTGGCGCACCGGCGGAAACCAATATCGAAGCGGTGATTGCCGCACAGCCAGACCTGATCCTGGCTCCGCCCCGCATTAACCAGCAGCAGGTAGCGTTGCTGTCCCGTATTGCCCCGGTGGTTGCCTCCAACGTGCCTATGTTCCAGCCAGACAGCTGGGAACGGGAAACCCGGCTGTTCGCAAAGGCCATGGGCCGCGAAGCCGAGGCTGAAAAGGTAATCGGGCAGGTGAAGGAGCGAATTAGCGAGGTGGCGCAAGTGGTCTCTGCAAAGATCCCGGCCGGTCAGCGTGATGCCGCCCTGGTGCGCTGGATGCCCCAGGGGCCGCTGGTGATGGCTGAGGGCCTGTTTTCCGCATCGCTGCTGCAGGCCGTGGGTTTTGAACTGACCGACAAGGATCTGGTGAAAGAAGGACGCCCGCACAGCGAGCCTCTGAGCCTGGAAAACCTGTCCAGCATGGACCAGAGCTGGGTGTTCCTGGCCACGCTGAACGAAGACGGCGACAAGGCGCTGGACGCCGCCCGCAAGTCCCCGGCCTTTGCCCGGCTGAATGCGGTGCAGAATGACCAGGTTATCGGTGTCAGCGGCCAGCTCTGGACCAGCGCCACTGGCCCCCTTGCCGCGCTTGCGATCCTGGATGATATCGAAGCTGCCGTGAACGCAATCCAGCCCTGAAGGCCGAGCCCTTGAACGCTTTATCCCCAACCAGCGCAGTTGCGTCTCGCGCTCTTTCCCTGCCGCTTATTGCGGCGGGGCTTTTGTTGTTTCTGATCATCATCGCCAGCCTGCTCTACGGGGCCGGCCCGATCTCGGCCAGCGAAGCTTTTATGGTGCTCGCCGGCAGTGGCAGCGAAGAAGCCCGGTTTGTGGTGAGCGAATTACGGCTGCCACGCACCATCATCGGCCTGGTGACCGGCCTTGCGCTTGGCCTGGCCGGCGCACTGTTGCAGTCGATGACCCGCAACCCTCTGGCCGAGCCGGGCCTGTTGGGCGTAAGTGCCGGCAGTGGCTTTGCCGTGGCCCTGGCCATCCTGTTTGGCGCCAGCACCGCCACCCTGACCAGCTTCGTTGCCCAGCTGGGCGCCCTGGCCGGTTGTGCACTGGTTATCGCGGCCACTCGTGTACAGGGGCTGGGTAACGACCCGGTCCGCCTGATTCTGGCCGGTGCCACTCTAACCGGCCTGCTGCTGGCCCTTACCTCCATGCTGATGCTGATGGACCAACGTGCCGCTGATGAAATCCGTTTCTGGATTACCGGCAGCATCGCCGGCAAACCGCTCAGCATGCTGCAAGCCACCCTGCCCTCGATCCTGGCTGCACTGATTCTTATCGTTATCGTTGCCCGGCCTCTCGCCGCCATGGCGCTGGGCGAAAAAGCGGCCGTAGGCCTGGGGCATCATCCGGGGCGCATCCGGTTCCTGATCGTGCTCACGGTCGCTTTGCTGGTGGGTTCAGCCACCGCCCTGGCCGGGCCGCTGATCTTTGTCGGGCTGGTGGTGCCCTTTATTGCCCGGGCCTTTGCCGGGCCGGATATCCGCAAAACCCTGTGGCTGTGTGTGCCGGTGGGCCCGGCGGTGGTGCTGGCCGCAGACGTGGTCTCACGCCTGATCGCCGCCCCGGCGGAATTGCCCCTTGGTGTAGTCACCGCACTGATCGGCGCCCCGGTGCTGCTGGCCATTGTTCGTGCCGGCCGTATGCCGTCGCTGTAACCCTGAGGTTTACTGATTAATCATGCCGGATAAACGCACCACCCTTGCCAACAGCAGCCTGCTGGTTTTGCTGCTACTGGCGGTGATCACATCGCTATCGATGGGCACCGTTCAGGTCCCACCACCGGATGTTCTGCAGGCCCTCATGGGCAACGCAGACCCAATGACCGCCTTTGTCGTCAATGAACTGCGTCTTAGCCGGGTTGTTGCCGGCCTGCTCAGCGGCGCAGCCCTGGCCATGGCCGGCTGCCTGATGCAGACCCTGGCCCGGAACCGCCTGGCCACGCCGGGCATAATCGGTATCGATAACGCCGCCACTGCCTTTGCCGTAGCATCCGTGGTGGGTGTGGGCCTGTCGCTGGCCCCCTCCGCCATGGCCCTGGCCGGTGCCGCCTGCGCTACTGCCATCGCCTTTGGCCTGGCCGGCGCCAACGGCACCCGGGGCTACCGGTTTATTGTGGCCGGCATCGGCATTGGCGCCATCGCTGGCGCGGTCACCCAGGTGATGCTCAGCCGGGTGGCCATCGACGCTGCCAACGCCGCCTATCCGTGGACCGTGGGCAGCCTAAATGCCCGCTCCGGCAACAGCGTGCTGGTACTGGCTATTGGCCTGGCCGCCGGCTATGCCATCCTGATGTTGATCAGCCGGGCCCTGAATACCTTGCAGTTTTCCGATGCTGTAGCGATCGCCCTGGGCACCCGCCTGAAAGCGACCCGTATTCTGGGGCTGGCGCTGTCGGTGTTGCTCACCGGCCTCGCGGTTTCGGTGTGTGGCCCAGTGGGGCTCATTGCCCTGCTGGCACCGGAGCTGGCCCGAACCATCTGCCGGCCCGGCAAGGTTCCGTTGACGGCCTCGGCGCTGGCCGGAGCCACTTTTATGGTGGCAGCAGACCTGCTAGGGCGCACCCTGTTTTCGCCACTGGAAATTCCGGTGGGCATCATTACCGCCATTGTTGGCAGCCCCTACCTGCTGTGGATTCTGCTGAAACCTTCCCGAAGGAGCCTGACATGAGCCCTGCACAAACCGCGACCCTGGCGGCAGACAGCATTACCCTGGCCCATCGCCAGTTCACCGTGGCCGAAAACCTGAGCGTGACCCTGCCCACTGGCAAGGTGACCGCCATTGTCGGCCCCAACGGTTGCGGCAAATCCACCCTGCTGAACGGCCTGGCCCGCATCCACGCACCGGCAAAGGGCTCGGTGCTGCTGGACGGCAAGGACATTCACCGCTTACCGTCTAAAGACGTGGCCCGCAAACTGGCGCTACTCCCTCAGGACAACACCGCCCCGGAAGGCCTGACCGTGGCCGACCTGGTACGTTTCGGCCGCCAGCCCCATCAGGGCTGGATGAAGCAGTGGTCAAACGACGATCAGCAGGCGTTTGATCATGCAGTACAGGCGGCAGACGTTGCCGGCCTGGCGGAGCGTGCGCTGGATACCCTCTCGGGCGGACAGCGCCAGCGGGCCTGGATTGCCATGGCTGTAGCCCAGCAAACGCCGTTGCTGCTGCTGGACGAACCCACCTCGGCTTTAGACCTGGGCCACCAGATTGAAGTGTTTGAACTGATTCGTACCCTGAGCGGGCAAGGCAAGACCATCGCCATGGTGGTGCACGACCTGGCCAGCGCCTGCCGCTATGCGGATCACATGGTGGCCATGAAAGCCGGGAAGATTATTGAGGAAGGCACTCCCGCGGAGATTGTCTCGCCGGAGCTTGTGCAGGACCTTTACGGGGTAAGCTGCGACCTGATTCAGGACCCCGCCACCGGCAGCCCGCTGCTGGTGAATGTGCGGCGCAACAGCAACTTCAGCGCGGCCTGAACCTCAGACCGCAGCCTCCGCCGCCGCTTCTGCGGCTTTCTCCCGGGCCACTGCCGCCGGGGCGCCCAGTGACAGCAACACTGCTCCCACTGAGCAGGCAAGCATACTCAGGGCAATCGGCAGCAACGCTTCACCCCCGAATGCCGCAGACAGGGCGCTGATGGCACCGGCCAGGGTAAACTGGGACGCCCCCAGCATAGCCGCCGCAGTGCCGCCCATATGCGGGAAGAACTCCAGAGCATTCGCCATGTTATTGGGCACAATACCGCCCTGACAGCCCACCGCGGCGATAATAAATCCGGCCACCGCCCACAAGGGTCCGTCCATCATAACCACCGCAACCAGGCCAAGCAGCATCACGAACTGGATAACCACCTGCACCCGCAGCAAAACCACCGATGAGAAGGTGCGCAGCAGTGGCCGGTTGACCAGGTTCAACACCGCCATCAAGCCAATGTTGGCAGCAAACAGCATGGAGAAGGTGCTGTTCGACAGCCCGAACCACTCCTGGTAGATGAATGACGAATGGGTGATAAACAGCATCATGCTGCTGAAGCTCATTACCTGGATGCCGATAAATCGCATGGTGGTGCGGTGCCTGAGCACCAGCATGTAGTTGGTCACCAGGGTTTTGACGGGAGTTGTTGCCCGGGGCCGGGGCTTGAGACGGGGAAACAAAGCCAGCTGAAGCACCACGGCCAGGAAGAAGGCGTAGCCGGCCAGGAATACATAGATCAGGTGCCAGTCGCCCAGCGCCAGCATAAGGGCACCAAGGGACGGTGCCGCCGCCGGGGCAATAAACATGATCAAGCCGATCAGCCCGAACAGTCGGGCGGCTTCCTGACCGCCAACCTGGTCCCGCACAATGGCCGGTACCGATACCGCACAGAAGGCACCACCAATGCCCTGCACCACCCGCCAGGCGATCATACTGGTGAGGTTGTCGGCCAGCGCGACCATCAGGCTGGCTATAGCAAACACCGCAAGCCCCGCAAACAGGATGTTCCGGCGCCCGTAACGGTCCGACAGCGGCCCGCCCACCAGCTGCGCAAGCCCCAGCGTCGCCACATAGGCACTCAGGGTAAGGCCAACATCGGCATGGGGAATGCCGAAGCCATCGGCGATGCTGGGAAACGCCGGCAAATACGCATCCAGGGCCAACGGCCCCAGCGCAACGGTCATGCCGAGTAACAGTGCGAGCTGAAAGTGGGACAAAATCTACCTCCTGTGCAAGGTAGATAGCTAACAGTAATTATTATCAAACAGCAATCAGAGTTTTCCGCAAACCCGACTAATTGAGCATACACTCCCGGCTGTATAACTGACTGACCTGGCGCCGTTTTTGCCGCAGCCTGTTGCCCCGGTCATTGCCGTATCCGGCCCTGAGCTGGCCCTGAATCCGGTCCAGCTGCTTTCGGTATTTCTCACACTGTCTGGCCAGCTTTTCGGTTTCCCGGGCCCGGGCATATCGGTCCCTGGAACCGGGCACCAGCAAGCGGTCCACTTCCGCCCGGCTCCGGCGCACCTTGTCGGCCTGGCGGATGTTCTCACTCATGGGCACGGTCACCGGCGGCTGTACCGTCACACTGGCATGCCGCTGCTGTTTGGGAGGCGTATCGGAGAAGTGGATGGCGCCGTTGGCATCCGTCCAGCGGTAGATCTCAGCGGTCGCGGGTGTTGCCAGCGCCACACATAGCAGGCTCAGGGCCAGGGTCCTTGGCATGGGTTCACATCCTGTGAATTGGTCAGTAAAGCGCCCCGCCGATGGGAACGGCGGGGCCGGAGCGCAGGGACTATACCCTAAAATGCAGGCAGGTTCAGGGGCGCCGTTAACGGTCCAGCAACTCGATCCAGTGGTTAACCGGCACTTCCGCCTTGCTCTCCAGGTGCAACTGGCAACCAATGTTGGCCGTTACAATCCGCACCGGGTTATCCATCGTTAGTGCTTTCAGCTTGTTGTCCAGCAGCCTCTGGCTCATTTCCGGCTGGGTGATGGAATAGGTGCCGGCCGAGCCGCAGCACAGGTGCTTGTCCCTGGTGGCAGCAAGCTCAACGCCAGCCCTGGCGAGCACCTGCTCCACTACCCCGCTTTGCTTCATCGCGTGCTGCAGTGTGCACGGACAGTGGAACGCCACCTTACCGGCATGGGCACTGGCCTTCAGCGGTTCAAGGTCCTCTTTCAACAGGAAAGCACCCAGATCTGTGCAGAGTTCACTCACCTTTCGGGCCTTATTGGCATAGACCGGGTCATCCCGCAGCAAATGACCATAATCCTGGACCATGGCACCACAGCCAGAAGCTGTCATGATGATGGCTTCCGCCCCGGCTTCAATGGCTGGCCACCAGGCATCAATGTTGCGGCGCATCTGCTCCAGGCCACGCTCATGCTCGGACAAATGATAGTTCACCGCGCCACAGCAACCGGCCTCCGGGGCTTCCACCATGGTGATGCCAAGCTTGTCCAGCACCCGGGCAGCGGCGGCGTTGGTGTTGGGTGCAGCCGACGGCTGAACACAACCAGCCAGGGCCAGCACTACACGGCTGTGACTGGAGGCTGGCCACGGACTGGCCTGCCGGCGTGGCGGCACCTTGGTACGCAGCTTTTCCGGCAACACCGGCCGGAACGCCTGGCCCACTCGCAGCATGAGTCCGAACAGCCGGCGGTCAGGCAGGAGGCGGGTCAGTGCCCAGCGCAGCCATTTCTCCCGGGGTTTTCGGGGTAACTCCTTGTCGATCAGGCCGCGGCTGATATCCACCAGTCGGCCATACTTCACACCCGACGGACAGGTGGTTTCGCAGCTTCTGCAGGTCAGGCAACGGTCGAGGTGCTCGCGGGTTTTCTCGGTAACCTCACCGCCTTCCAGGAACATCTTCATCAGATAGATGCGGCCACGGGGGCCGTCTCGCTCGTCGTTCAGTTCCTGGTAAGTCGGACAGGTTGCGGTGCAGAAGCCGCAATGCACACAGGCCCGCAGAATCTCTTCGGCTTCCTGGCCTTCCGGGGTGTTGGCGAAGTGTTGAACCAGATTCGTTTGCATAATTACAACCAGCTGTAGAGGCGACCGGGGTTGAAGATAGCGTCGGGGTCGAACGATTTTTTCACGCGCTGCTGTATGGTTTTCAGGGCCTGGGGCTGGCCGTGCATCACCTCGCCGGTGCGATCTCCACCCCGGAACAGGCTGACCTGGCCGCCTGCAGCCCGGGCCAGGGGCTCCAGCTGATCAAGGGAAGCCTGGCCACGATACCAGCGCTGGGAGCCAGCCCAGTCGATCATCCAGGGGCCGTCCAACTCAGGCGTTTTCGCGGTAGAGTCCACGGAGAAACGCCACAGGGGCAGTTCCGGGTCATCAAAGAAGGGGTGCTGCATGTCCTGCACCTGCCGCCAGAACTGCTCGCCGTCCGCCAGAACCTGGCCACCCCATTGCTCCGCGGTCGCCTCAACGGCAGACTTTGCACCGGCCAGACGCAGGTAGACCTTGCCATCCACCCAGCAGGCACCGGTAATCGGTTTGGGTTCACCGGCGCGGCGGTTCATGTATTCCACCACCTCGTCCATGGTCATCTCACGCACCAGGGTTGTGGTAGCGGCCGGCTTGGGCATGACTTTCAGACTGATCTCGGTGATGACGCCAACGGTTCCCATGGCACCGGCCTGCAAGCGGGAAACATCGTAGCCCGCCACGTTCTTCATTACCTGGCCACCAAACCGCAGGTGCTCGCCCTTGCCGTTCAACAGGCGAATACCCAGTACCTGATCCCTGACCGAGCCAGCCCAGGGCCTGGCAGGGCCGGACAGGTTACAGGCCAGGGTGCCACCAATGGTGGAGGCATCCCCGAAATGCGGTGGTTCAAAGTGCAGACACTGGCCCTGCTCCGCCAGCACCGCTTCGATCTCTTTCAGGGGGGTGCCTGCGCGTACCGTCAGTACCAGCTCCACCGGATGGTATTCCACCACGCCGGTGTGTTCGGCCAGACTGAGCGTGCCTGCTTCAGCGCTGCCCTGGCGCCCCATGAACGATTTCGTTCCACCACCTACAATGTTGAGTTTCTGCCCGTTACTGCGGGCCTGGAGCACCTGCTCCTGTAACGTTTGAATCTGATCAGCCATGGGCAGCATCCGCCTGTTGGTGCTTGTGTTGCTTGTGCTCGATGGATCGGTATTCCTGGCAGAATTTCAGGGTGGGCACCCCCTTGCCCGGGTTCAGAATGCCGGTGGCATCGAAGGCCGCTTTCACCTCGTGGAACTGCTGCAGCTCTTCATCATTGAACTGCACGGCCATCTGGCGGATCTTCTCCACACCCACGCCGTGTTCACCGGTAATGCAACCACCCACTTCCACACACAGCTCCAGAATGGCGCTGCCGAAGGCTTCTGCCTTGTCGAATTCGCCGGGTACGTTGGCATCAAAGAGAATCAGCGGGTGCAGGTTGCCATCGCCGGCGTGAAACACGTTGGCCACACGCAGGCCGAACTCTTCAGACATCTTTTCCATTTCCAGCAATACCCTCGCCAGGTGCCGGCGCGGAATGGTGCCATCCATACAGTAGTAATCCGGCGAAATCCGACCCACCGCCGGGAATGCCGATTTGCGGCCTTTCCACAGCAGCGCCCGCTCCTCTTCACTTTGAGAGGTTCGGATAGACGTGGCTCCAAGCTTGCGGAACAGGGCTTCGGCCTCTGCGATGTGCTCGTGCACTTCCTCTTTCGTGCCGTCCACTTCACACAGCAGCAGGGCTTTGGCGTCCCTTGGGTAACCGGCGCCACAGAAATCGTCGGCGGCGATAATGGCGTGGCCATCCATCATTTCCAGGCCGCCGGGAATAATGCCGTGGGAAATCACACCACCCACCGCATCGCCGGCTTTTTCGATACTGTCAAAACCCGCCATGATCACCTGGGCCACTTCCGGCTTGGGCAGCAGCTTTACCTTCACCTCGGTGACGACACCCAGCAAACCTTCAGAACCGGTCAGTAAGGCCAGCAGGTCCATGCCGCAACTGTCCAGGCCATCACTGCCCACCGTCACCCGGTCACCCTCGGCAGTGATCATTTCCACACTCAGGATGTTGTGTACGGTCAGGCCGTACTTAAGACAGTGCACACCGCCGGAATTCTCCGCCACGTTGCCGCCGATGGTACAGGCAATCTGGGAGGACGGATCCGGGCCGTAATAAAGGCCGTATTGGGCCGCTTCTTCACTGATGGCCAGGTTGCGGACACCAGGTTGCAGGCGTGCGGTACGCCCCACCGGGTCGATGTTCAGAATCCGGTTGAACTTGGCCAGCGACAGCACCACCCCCTCTTTATGGGGCATGGCGCCGGCGCACAGTCCGGTACCGGCGCCGCGGGCCACCACCGGCACGCCGTGTTCGTGGCAGATGCGCATCACCCGCTGCACCTGTTCTACCGTTTCCGGCAGAACAACCAGCATGGGCATTTCCCGGTACATGGCAAGGCCGTCGCACTCATATGGCCTGAGGGTTTCGTCATCCGTGATCACGAAATCCGGGTCGATAAAGGCCCGGAACTGCTCTGCCAATGCCGACTTGCTGACCTTCGCTCTGGTAGTCATAGCATTCTCGAATGTTGGTTAGCGATTGCTAAGAAAGTAGTCGATACCGGCCTGAGCACAATCCATATCCTGCCGGGGCGTACCGGAGCTCAGGCCAATTCCGCCGACCACCTCGCCATCCACGATCACCGGCAAGCCGCCACCCACGGTGCTGAGCCGACCGCCCACTTCGGTGTGAATCCCAAAGGCCAGATTGCCGGGCACGTTGGCGGCATTGTAGTCATGGGTCGCTTTACGTGCGGCTGCGGCGGTAAAGGCTTTGTCCTGGGCGATGATCACGCTGGTGGTCTTGCCGCCATCCATTCGCTCGAAGGCGACCAGGTTGCCGGATTCGTCCACGACGGCAATGCACATGGGTACGCCAATATCCCGGGCCTTGTCTGCGGCGCCTTTGATCAGCAGGCGGGCATCACTGATGTCCAGGCGTTTGATGGTCATCATGGTCATCACCTCTATACGTTACTTGTTGTCTCGGATAACCGGAAATACTCACCGCACCGTGGCAACACGTCTATCTTTTTCATTACTGGTCCGACCAGTTTGTTGCACGCAGATTTTTGGGAAACCGGCTAACCCTGCATGATTCATGGGGTTTGTCGGCATTGGCAAACTTGGCGTAAACTGCTCCGTATAACCCGAAACTGGTCAGACCAGCAGAAAAGTCATGGGCATATCCAGAGAAATCTCCTACAAACTCGAACACCTGATTCTGGAAGGCGGGCTGGCCCCGGGCCAGAAGATTCCTTCTGAGCGCCAGCTGGTGGCCCGGCTTGGCGTATCACGCTCGGTCGTACGGGAGGCCCTGCACGAATTGCAGGCCCGGGGTGTCATTGAAACCCGCCACGGCAAGGGATCATTCGTGGCCAGTATCGTTCCGGAATCCGGCACCTCCGGCAGCAACAGCCCGCTGATGTACCTTTATCAGGGCCACACCCGCACCCTTTACGACCTGCTGGAAGTGCGCGAACAGCTGGAAGGCCAGGCTGCTTTTCTGGCCGCTCAGCGCGCCACCAACCAGGACCGGCACCGACTGACCCAGGCCTTCCGCGCACTGGAAGCCACCGACCCGCTCAGCAATGCGCGACCGGATCATCGCTTTCACCATGCCATCGTAGAGGCGTCCCACAATCCGATTCTTGTGCACATCCTGGATGGCCTTAAGAACATGATGCTGCTGACCGTCCAGGCGTCGGTGTCTAATCTCAATCCGAGAGAGGATATGCGCCGTACTATCATGCGCCAGCACCGGCAACTGTATGAGGCCATCATGGCCTCAAAGCCAGACCAGGCCCGCAAGGTTGCGACTGCCCATGTGCGCTTTGTACGGCACACCATGAAGGAGATGGAGAAAGAAGGGGACAAACTGCTGCGCATTCCCGCACCGGAAGAACTGGAAGCCCTGATGACAGAATCGACGGATGCCTGAAGCCGCAAAATGCTTGCATTGATCAATGATTACGCCAGAATGACCTTCAGGAAACTGCTGCTATTTTCACCAAAACCCTACAAAGCGGTATTGATTTCCACGGCTACAGTCCGTAAAACATGCGCCTTTGAATGACAGCCCCCAGGAGTCACCCCATGGCGGAACCCGCGCCTCTGATTTGCAGGGACATCCACAAGACCTTTGATCAGCTTGAAGTCCTCAAGGGCATCTCTCTGGAAACCCGCAAGGGCGATGTGGTTTCCCTGATCGGCAGCTCCGGTTCAGGTAAAAGTACCTTTCTGCGCTGCATTAACCTGCTGGAAACACCCACTTCCGGCGACATTATCGTGCACGGTGACCCAATCCGGTTCAAAAACAACCGCAAGGGCGAGCGCATTCCGGCCGATAACCGGCAGGTAGAACTGATTCGCGCCCGGCTGTCCATGGTCTTCCAGGGTTTTAACCTGTGGTCCCACATGACCGTTCTGGAAAACATTATAGAAGCCCCGGTGAATGTCCTGAAAATTCCTAAAAAGGAAGCCATCGAGCGGGCCGAGGCGTACCTGAACAAAGTCGGCATCTACGAACGCAAGGATTACTACCCGGCCCAGATGTCCGGCGGACAGCAGCAGCGTGCGGCCATTGCCCGAGCCCTGGCCATGGAGCCGGAAGTGATGCTGTTTGACGAACCCACCTCGGCCCTGGACCCGGAGCTGGTGGGCGAAGTGTTGAAAGTTATGCAAAGTCTGGCCGAGGAAGGCCGCACCATGATTGTGGTTACCCACGAGATGGCTTTTGCAAGGGATGTGTCTACCCAGGTCCTGTTCTTGCATCAGGGCGTGATTGAGGAGCAGGGATCACCGGACAAGGTGTTCGATCACCCGGAATCCGAGCGCATGAAGCAATTTCTTGCTCCCAAGTTCTGAATCCCGGTGCTATCTTGAAACCGGTAATGGAACTGAAACTTCCACAAAGAATAAAGCCTTAACGGCAAATTACTGGAGAAGTGACACATGAAAAAACTGATTGTTGCAGCAAGCTGTGCCCTGGCCATGATGACCGGCACCGCCCAGGCCCAGGATCTGCGGATCGCCTTTGATATTCCCTACGAGCCGTTCGAATACCGCGACGACAACGGCGAACTGACCGGCTTCGAAGTGGAGCTGGCCACCGCCATGTGTGAAGAACTGCAGGCCAACTGCGAGTTCGTTATCCAGGCATGGGACGGCATGATTCCCGGCCTGCTGGCCCGCAAATTCGACCTGATCATGTCTTCCATGTCGATCACCCCGGAGCGCGCCGAGCGGGTGCTGTTCTCCGAACCGTACTACATCACCCCGGGCGGCTGGTTCGGCCCTGAGTCTTTCAACACTGACGTCACCGATATGGACGCCATGAAAGACAAGACCGTGGGCGTGCAGCGCGGCACCACCATGGACACCTACGTAACCGAGAACATGGGTGGCGTGGTGAACATCAAGCGCTACACCACCGCTGAAGACATGGTCCTGGACCTGGAAGGCCAGCGTCTGGACGCGGTCTTTGTTGACTATCCGGTAGGCGAGCAGACCATCCTGAACCGCGAAGGCTACAAAGAAGTCGGCGAATCGGTAAAACTCGGTGAAGGTGTTGGCGTTGCCATGCGCAAGCGCGATGCCAAGCTGGCTGACGACGTGAACGCGGCCCTGAAGAAGCTGAAAGAAGATGGTACCTACGACACCATCATGCAGAAATACTTCAACTACGACATCAAGATTTAACCTGACCCCGGGAGCAGCCTGATGGCTGCTCCCCTGCTTTCCGGACATTCCCATGCTTGATCTGAAAGGCTATGGCCCGGCCCTCGCCGAAGGCGCCGTGGTTACCATTGAACTGGCCTTCTTCTCACTGGCACTCTCCCTCACCCTGGGCCTGCTTGGCGCCTCGGCGAAGCTCTCTGGCAGCCGGGTGCTGACCGGTGTCGCCACCGCCTACACCACGCTGATTCGTGGCGTGCCAGACCTGGTGATGATGCTGCTGTTCTATTACGGCGGCCAGGTGGCGGTGAATGCCCTGTCGGACTATCTGTGGGAAACCCGTGAAATCGACTTCTTTTTCCAGTTCGATCCGTTCATCTCTGGCGTGGTGACCATCGGGCTGATTTTCGGCGCCTATATGACGGAAACCTTCCGGGGCGCGTTCCTGGCCGTTGAAAAGGGCCAGATTGAGGCCGCCAGGGCCTATGGTTTTTCCACCTGGCACACCTTCCGCCGGGTGATGATTCCGCAGATGCTGCGCCATGCCCTGCCCGGCATCGGCAATAACTGGCAGGTGCTGCTGAAGACCACGGCGCTGGTGTCGATCATCGGCCTGACCGATATGGTGCGGGTGGCGGAAGAAGCCGCCAAGGCCGAGCGCATGCCGTTCCACTTCTTTATTCCGGTGGCGGCGGTTTACCTGGCGCTGACGGCGGGTTCGGAGTTGTTCATCAAGTGGCTCGACAAGCGGGCCAATGTCGGCGTGGTTCGGGGGAATTAAGTGATGCCTGATTTCATTGCCGAGTGGCTGAACCAGAACGATATTTTTAACGCCATGACCATCATGGAGTACTGGGATGGCCTGGTCACTACGGTACACCTGGTGTTCCTGTCGCTGGTGATTGGCCTGGTTGTGGCGGTGCCGCTGGCGATTCTACGCACCGTGAAGAATCCGTTCGTGTCTGGCCCTATCTGGCTGTACACCTATCTGTTCCGTGGCACACCGCTGCTGATCCAGCTGTATATCATTTACTATGGTGTGGCCCAGATTCCGGGTATCCAGGACACTTTCTGGTGGGAGATTTTCAAGGAGCCGCTGTACCCTGCCCTGCTGGCGTTTACCCTGAATACCGCCGCCTATACCACGGAGATTATCCGGGGGGCGATTATTTCCACGCCCAATGGCGAGATTGAGGCGGCGAAGGCTTACGGTATGAACTGGTTCCTGCGGATGCGGCGGATTATTCTGCCGAGTGCGGCGCGGCGGGCGGTTCAGGCATACTCGAATGAGGTGATTTTTATGCTTCATGCGAGTGCGATTGCCAGTGTGGTGACGATTGTGGATCTTACGGGGGCGGCGCGGAATATTTATTCGCGGTTTTATGCTCCTTTTGAGGCGTTTATTTTTGTGGCGCTTTGCTACATGGCTTTGACGTTTATTCTGGTGTTTGTTTTCCGCAAACTGGAAAATCATCTTTTGCGGCATCAGCGGCCTGTGAACTCCTGATTTCATGTTCGTGATTCCTGGCCGCCAGCATCGGTGCCAAGGCCAGCCAGCAGGGAGCGCCTTCCGGGAACCGCTACGAGCACATCCATGTGCGCTTCTCTCAGGCCATCCTTGGCCTTCGAAATTCCCGGAAGGCGCTCCCTGCCGGCTGTCCCCAAACATCTAACGGGGCTTCCTGTTTCGCCTCTTCTCTGCGGAGTGCCTATGACCGCTTCGAATCATCTCTTTGACTTCCACCCTGACTGGCTGGCTCACACCCTGGCCTCTGCTTCCTCTGATCAACCCGAAACCAAGCGACAGTTGCCGGACGGAACACAGGTTTCCCGAAAGGCCAACGGTGTGCTGTGGCTGACGCCGCCGGCCGGGCGGGAGAATGTGAACAATGAAGCGCTGATTGTGTCGGCCGGGGTTCATGGGAATGAGACGGCGCCGATTGAGGTGTTGAACGGGCTGGTGTCTGAGTTGTTTGCCGGGGAGTGGCAGCTGGGGTGTCCGGTGTTGCTGATTCTGGGTAATCCGCCGGCTATGGTGGCGGGGCAGCGGTTTGTGGATGTGAATATGAACCGGCTGTTTAACGGGGCTCACGGGCAGGCGAAGTATAAGGGGTTGCCGGAGGCGCGGCGGGCGCAGTTTCTGGAGGAGATGTGCCGGCAGTTTGCGATGGCGCATCATGGGCTGGCGTTGAGTCACTATGATTTGCATACGGCGATTCGGCCGTCGAAGCGGGAGCGGTTTGCCTTGTATCCGTTTGTGCCGGGGCGGTCGGTGCCGGCGGCTCAGTGTGAGTTTTTGCTGGAGGCAGAGGTTGAGACATTGCTGCTTCAGCATCAGGAATCCACGGTGTTTTCGTCGTTTACATCCAGCCTTTTGAAGGCCGAGAGTTTTACGGTGGAGCTGGGTAAGGTTGAAGCGTTCGGGCGGAATGATTTGCGACGGTTTCGGGGTATTGAGCGGGCATTGCGTCGTCGGTTTTCTGGAGCGGCCGCACCACAGGCCCGGCCGCCGTTTGACCGGTTAACGGTGTTCGAGGTGGTGCATGAGGTGTTGAACACGGGGCCGTCGTTCCGGTTTCATGTACCGGATGAGGTGGCGAATTTTACCCAGTACCAGCCCGGCACGGTGATCTGGGAAGATGACAAAACCAGCTACCGGGTGGGTACGGCGCCGGAGGCGGTGGTGTTTCCCAATCCCCATGTGCCGGTTGGGCAGCGCGTGGGTTTGATGATTCGGGCGAAGAACGAGTTCAGGGCCGGGTAATTACCCGGCCCTGTTGTCTCAGGCCGGGGCGTTTTCCGGTTCCGCCACCGGCAGTTTGATCACCTTGGTGCACACCGACGGAATCACCAGCAAGGTCAGTACCGTAGAAGCCAGCAAGCCACTGATAATGGCCCAGGCCATGGGTGGCCACAGCGTGGAGCTGGAGAACGCCAGCGGCAGCAGCCCCGCCACGGTGGTGGCCGTGGTCAGCAAAATGGGCCGGGTTCGGCGTTCAACAGCGGTACGCACGGCATCAGCGATGGCCCTGCCCTTTTCCAGCTCACGGTCCATTACGTCCAGCAATACGATGGCGTTGTTGACCACGATACCCACCAATGCAATCACCCCAAGCAACGACTGAAAACCGAACGGCGAGCCGGACAAGACCAGCCCAGGGAAGATTCCCACGGTGGCCAGCGGCACCGTCAGCAGGATGATGCCAACCCGGCGGAAGGAGTTGAACTGCAGCAGCAGGAAAAACAGCAGCAACAGGATGCCGATGGGCGCTGCGGTCAGCAGGGCACTGTTGGCATTGTTGGAGCCTTCGGCATCGCCGCCCAGCTCTACCCGGGTACCGGCGGGCAGGGGTTGTTCGTCCAGCGCTGCGAACAAGCCGTCCAGGGCCTGGCTGAAGCTGTAGCCTTCTTCCAGGTTCGCCGTTGCCGCATTCACCCGCACGCCGTTTCTCAGGTATCGGGCCGCCGGCTCCCAGGTGGTTTCAACCGTGGCCACGGCCGACAGCGGAATGGCATCCCCCTGGTCGTTGTAGGTGTTCACCGACAACAGGCGTGACAGCGACAACGCGGTGCCTTCCCGGGAGCGCAGGATGATGGGGATAGGATCATCTTCCTGCCGGTAACGCTCGGCCACCACGCCATAGCTCTGGCCGTACAGGCTCTGGGCCACGTCGGCACGGGTCAGGCCGTAACGGGCGGCGGTGGCGTCGTCTACGTTGATGGCAATACTGGGCACACCGATGTCCAGGTCGTGCCGTACGTCGACGGTGCCGGTTACGCCACGCAGCACACTGAACACCTGCTCGGTGGCACGGGCACGGGTAGCGTCATCGGGGTGATAAATTCGCACCTCAACCGGTGCGGTACGCGGCGGTCCCTGCCCCAGGATGCCGGCAGAAATATCCAGCTCCGGCACCGTGGGTGCCAGGTCATGGCGAATCCAGTCTACGAGGTCTGTGGTGTCTTCGAGCGCCGGCGTACGCACCACCAGCCTTGCCCGGTTAGGTGCCTGGGGCGCTCGCTGCAGGTTGTAGTAAAACGCCGGGCCGGTAAAACCGACAAACCGGTGCACTTCCAGGGTTTCCGGACGGGCGCGAATGGCCCGTTCCAGCTCCGCAGCGGCCTCGGAGGTTTGGGCCTGGTCGGTGCCTTCGGGCAGATACACTTCCACAATCACCCGGGGCCGGTCTGCGTTGGGGAAAAACTGCTGGGCCATGAACGGCGTCATGCCCACGCTGATGGCCACCAACAAAGTGCCCGCGACAATCAAGCGGCCCGGATAGCGATACACCAGGCCACCCAGCGAACGGGCCAGGCCCATCAACCGGTCTTTGTGGATATTCTTTCGCGGCTTGAGGAACCGGGCTGCCAGCAGCGGCACGGCGGAAATGGCCAGCAGGTAACTGACCGACAGCGTGAGCATGATCATCACCGGCACACCACGGGTGAAATCAGCCGCACCACCCTTGGCCATCAGCAGGGGCGCGAAGGCCGCCAGCGTGGTGCCGGTAGACGCACCCAGTGGCCCGGCCAGCTCGCCAACGGCCTTACGCAGGGCATCCAGCCGGCGCATGCCTTCGTCCAGGTGACCCTGGATGTTCTCCACAATCACAATGGCGTTATCAATCAGGATACCGAGCGAGATCACCATGCCGATCACGGCAATCTGGTGCAGCACGCCACCGCCCAGGTCGTACAGCCCCACACTGATCAGGGCCACCATGGGCAGGATGGATGCCACCAGCAGCCCCATGCGAATACCCATGCCGGTAAACACCACCGCTACGATAATCAGCACCGACAGCACCAGGCTCCAGGCCAGGTCGTCCAGCCGGTCGGATACCTTGTCGGGCTGGAAGAACATCTCGCGGATTTCGTAGGGCTCGAAATCAGCACGTACCCGTTCCAGCCGCTCGCGAATACGCTCGCCGAAACGGATGGCGTCGGTGGAACCTTCTTCCATGATCACCGAAAGCAGCACTACCCGCTCGCCATCAAACCAGGTTTCCGGCTGGCGAGGTTCCGCCGGGCCGCGCCAGACTTCGGCGGCTGCCGCCAGGGGCACCTGGGAACCGTCAGGCAATTCAATCGGCGTGGCGCTGATAGCTTCGATATCGGCAAACTCGGTATTGGGCAGCACCGACAACCGCTTGCCTTCCACCACCACAAAACCGCCAGGGATGGTCTGGTTACGCCGGGCCAGGGTATCCAGAATACGCTTGGGCGCTACGCCAAGGCGGTAAAGCGCGGCGTCGTCCAGCGCCAGGGTAATCTGTTCGTCGGCGTCGCCCTCAAGGTCGATACGGGAGATGCCGGGAATATCCAGCAGGTTCTGCTTCAGTTTCTCCGCCACACCGGAGAGTTCGGTGACGGACGACGAACCACCCACCGCAAGCACCACCGCAGGAATATCAATCAGCCGGTCATCCAGGGTCATCAGGCCGACATCGTCCGGGAAATCCTGCCGTGCCCGTTCCATGGCCTGGCGCACCCGGTCCCAGGCGCTGTCAGTGTCGTAGATGTGATCACGCAGTTTCAGGCGGGCCAGCGCCACGCCGGTGCGTGCTGTGCCCTGGCTCCAGTCCAGCTCTTCCACCTGGCGCAGTTCATCGGTCAACGGGCGCAGTACCAGGCGCTCAACCGCCTCGGCGCTGGCGCCCGGATAGCTCACAGTCACCATGCCGGCCCGGTACGGAAAGGTAGGGTCTTCCTGGCGTGGCATGGTGCTGTAGGCGGCGATACCCAGCACACAGAGCATGGTTACCACCATGCCCAGCAAGCGCTGGTAATTCAGCAGGCGGCGGGTCATCAGCGCACCTCCACAGTGTCGCCATCCACCAGCCGGGTCATACCGGCATAGACCACCTGATCCCCCGGGTTCAGGGCACCGGTATGGATCATTACCCGTTCACCGATCACCCGGTCCACCTCCACCGGCACCTTGTAGGCCACGGAATTTTCAACCCGGAACACGCTGGTTCCAGTGCTGTCCCGCATCACCGCCAGCAGCGGCACGGTAACCGCAGATTCCTGAACCGGGGCAATGCCGACCTCCACCGGTTCACCGGCAGAAAGCGAATTCGGCGGCAGGCTCACCAATACCGGATGCAGCTCGCCACGGATGGAACTGCCCTGGGCAATTTCCACCACCGTGCCGGTAGCCGGCTCCCGGTTGCGGTCCTGCACCAGCCAGACCGGCAGCTCCTGCCCGAGCCGCACATGGCCCAACAGATGTGCGGGCACCCGCACTTCCACTTCACGGCCCAGTGGCGAAGACAGGCGAACCACCGGCTGCCCGGCGGCGACAAATTCGTCCCGCTCTACCAGCAGGGCTTCTACCTGGCCGGCAAACGGGGCTTTCAATACGCTTTCTTCCAGTAACCGGGTAGCTTCCGCCAGGGAGGCCCGGGCCGTAGCCATGCTGGCCCGCAGGGAATCCCTCCGGGCGGCGATCTGTTCCAGGTTCTGTTCCGAGACCACACCGCGCTGGTGCAAGCGGCTGGAGCGCTCCCATTCCCGCTGGGCCTGGTCGTACTGGGTTTTCAGTTCATCCAGCCGGGCCGCAGCAGAATCCCTTGCCGGTTCCAGGGCCGGGTTGTACACACTGGCCAGCACATCTCCGGCTTTCACCGTTTGCCCCAGTTCCACCGGCCGCTCTTTCAGCGTACCGCTCACCTGAAAAGTCAGGGTGGCCCGTTGGGCCGCCCGCACAATACCGGAGAAGCGCAGCGGAATTTCCACCACCTGGCCACCGGTTACCTCGGCCACCCGAACCGATACCGGCTGGTCTGCAGCCTGTTCGGAGGCACTGCTGTTGCAGCCGGATAAAGACACGACAGCCAGCAGCATACTGGCCAGAGTTATTGGCAATGAACGCGCGAAGAGAGACATGACTGGTCAGCCCCGTTCCCTGAATAGATGATTTGTTGGCGCCTGTTTCCGTCAGAAGCCGCCGTTGTTTTCCCGACATCATGTCACTCTTTGACAAATTGTCAATAATCGGCTTTTATCCTCTATCAGTTATCATTCAGGCCATGACCACAACACCGGAAGCACCATGAACGAGCCGTTGAAAACACGCAGGGAACGGGAAAAACAGGCAAGGTACGATGCCATTCTGGACGCCGCCGAGCTGGTGTTTTCCGAGAAAGGCTACGATCGCACCTCCATGGACGACATCGCCCGCACCGCCAGCCTGAGCCGCGCGTTGCTGTATGTGTACTTCAAGGACAAAGCCGCCATTCAGCGGGGCATCATGCTGAGGGCCGGGCAAAGCCTGGTGGAAAGATTCGAGAACGCCCTGAGTACGGCAGATACCGGGCTGGCCCAGATCCGGGCCATGGGGGATGCCTATTACCGTTTTTACCGGGAAGCGCCGGATTACTTTTCAGCCCTGACCAAGGCCTCAACCGCCATGGCAGAGGCGGAGGAAGACCAGGCCCTGGATATGCTGTGTTCGAAGAACGAACTGATGCAGCTGATGGAAGCAGCCATCCACAAGGGCCTGGAAGACGGCACCATGAGCCGGGAGCGCATTGCCTCGCCGGCCCAGACCGCGCTGTATCTGCGCGGTGCCCTGCACGGGGTGATCATGCTGTGCCAGGCAGAAGCGGGGGAAAACCCGGACTTTCCCGCCGACAACCTGATTCATCACACCATGGACATGCTCACTCGCTCGATTGCCAGCTGAAGCCTGTCACAGCTGGAAATCGTAGATCGAGCCCAGCCCCAGTATACCGGTCAGTTCATCCAGGGCCTTGCGCACTTCGTCCAGCAGCATGGGGTCTGCCAGGTCCTGCTGGCTGAGCTCATCCCGGTAGTGGGCATTTACCCACGCGGTCAGGCGTTCGTACAGGGCATCGGTCAGAACCACACCCTGATTGATGGCACGCCGCTCTTCATCGCTCAGCACCACTCGCAGCCGCAAGCAGGCCGGGCCGCCGCCGTTACGCATGGACTGCTTTACATCGAACACTTCCACTGCGGTAATGGGGCCATTCTGTTGCAGCAGGCTGTCCAGGTAACGGCTGACCGACGCGACCTCCCGGCACTCGCCCGGCACCGCCAGCAACATGCCATCCGGGGTATTCAGCAACTGGCTGTTGAACAGGTAAGAAGCCACGGCATCTTCAATCGGCACCTCTGCCGCTGAGACCCGCACCGGTTGCAGCTCGGTTCCGCCCAAACGCGCCCGGATATCCGACAGCACTCCGCCTTCATCCAGAAACGCCAGCTCGTGGTAGAACAGACAGCTACCATTACCCACCGCAATCACATCGTTGTGGAACACGCCGGCATCAATGGCCGCCGGGTTCTGCTGGGCGAATACCGCATGGCGGTCGTCCAGCCCGTGCAACCTTGCAATCGCCCGGGAGGCCTCCAGCGTCTGCCGGGCCGGGTACTTCACCGGTGCCGGCGCGCTTTCATTGAACGCCGCCTGGCCATACACAAACAACTCAACTCCGGGGTCGCCATAACCGGCACACAAACGGGTATGGTTGGCGGCACCTTCGTCACCAAAGTGACTGACGGATGGCAGGGCCGGATGGTGGGCGAAATAGCTTTCATCGGTGAAGATGGCTTTCAGGGCCCGGCCCGTCACCCTATGTTCGATGGAGCGATGGAACTTGGCACTCAGGTTGGCCGGGGTGAAGTGCACGCGGTGGTCTGCGGTATCGGCGCTTGGCGATACCGTAGCGGCATTGGCGGTCCACATGGCCGAGGCAGACGACACCGCCGCCAGGATGGCCGGATCCGCCTGCGCAGCCTGCTCCAGAACCTGCCGGTCGCTGCCGGCAAAGCCCAGGGCCCGCAAGGTAGGAATATGGGGCCGCTCGTGGGGCGGCAGAACCGCCTGAACATAGCCCCTGTCTGCCAGTTTTTTCATCTTGGCGAGGCCCTGCAAGGCTGCCTCTTTGGGGTTGGACACGGCGTTCACGTTAGACTTCGACGCCACGTTACCCCAGGACAACCCGGCGTAATTATGGGTAGGGCCGACCAGGCCGTCGAAGTTCGCTTCAACTGCGTGTGTTGCCATCTCTCTCACCTTCGGTGCGGAATTCGCAATTGATCTTTCAGGGGCGCCAGCCGAACCGGGTCTCCGGACTCTACCCGAAGCGCATCTGCCACATCCCGGGGCAACCGGATGGTATCCGGCTCGATGCAGTCCACGGGGATGGTGGTTACCCGGAAATCCCGGAACGAGCGGTTGGAGATCATCACCCGCTGCTCCGGCGGCACATCGAGATCGACCGGTTTACTCACCACCATGGCGTGCCGGTTGACGGATTCGCGGATACTGCGGATGTTGTGAATGAAGGCTTCCACCACCGGGCCGCCGTCGAAGATATCGACCATGCCGTTAAAGTTGAAGCCCTCGGCTTCCAGCATCTTCAGGGCCGGCAGGGTGTTGTCGTGCACCCGGCCAATCACCGCCCGGGCGCTGTCGGGCAGCATGGGCAAATAAATGGGGTATTTCGGCATCAGTTCAGCAATGAAGGACTTATTGCCCAGGCCGGAAAGCCGGTCCGCCTGGCTGAACTCCATGTCGAAGAACTTGCTGCCAAGGGCATCCCACAGGGGACTCTGGCCATTGGCATCCGATACGCCCCGCATTTCTGCGAACACCTTGTCGGAGAGATGCTTGCGAAATTCGTCCAGGAACATGAACCGGCAGCGGGACAGCAACAACCCGTTGCCGCCGCCCTTGTAATTGTCTGCCAGCAGCAACGAGCAGATTTCGGTGGTGTCGGTCATGTCGTTGGACAGGTGCAGGGTAGGCGTTCGCACGTGCACACCCAGTTCGCGGGAGGCGTTTACGGTCAAGCTCAGGCGATAGTTGTAGAATACTTCCTCGAGCCCGACCCGGGCTTCGATGCCGCTGATGCCCACCGCCTGCCCGGTTTCGGTATCTTCCAGCGCAAACAGGTAAAGGCCCGCTTCCGGGGCACAACGCTGGCTGAAGGAGTCCCGGGCACGGTCGATCTTGCGTTGCAGCAACTCCGTGTCTGCCGGTAGTGTGGTCAGGCCTTTGCCGGCATTCTGCGCCATGGCATACAGGGCATCCAGGTCGTTTTCCTGCAGTGGCCGGATCAACAGCATGTTGGTGCCCACCCCTTTTTCGTGGTCATAGCGGAGAGATCCTTACCCGGTCGCCGGCACTCTTTTCCAGCCCCTTCCAGGTACTGACCGGCACTTTCACATCGTCGGTGAGGGTTTCTGCCATCGGGGTAAGCAGGCACCGGAAATGCTCACCTTCACCGGCCGCAATCAGGCAGGTTTCACCATGCTCGTCGTGGCTGCCATGCAGGGTTTTCGGGTGGCTGGTGATCAGGGTTCGCAGGCCATCCGTGCGGGCCTCCAGAACCGGCCCGCCATCAAAGATATCCAGGTAATTACCCGGCAGGAAGCCTTCCTGCTGAAGCAACTCGTAATTTGCCTGGGTCTGGCGGTGAGGCTGACCGATGGCGGCCTGGGCGGCGTCGCTCAGCAGGGTGACGTAGATGGGGTTGGGCGGCATCAGCTCGGCGATGAAGGTTTTGCTGAGCTGGCCGGAGTACTGGTCTGCGGTTTCAAAGTCCATGTTGAAGAAGTGCCGGCCCAGGCTGTCCCAGAAGGGTACGCTGCCGTCTTCGTTCTGAACGCCCTGAATTTCCACCACCATGCGCGAGCTGAACCAGTCCCGGTGGCTGGCGATGAACAGCATACGGGCCCGGGAGAGCAGCTCGAAAGCGGTCGTCTCGCGCAGTTCGGGGCGAAGGCTGAAGGCGCACAGCAAGGTGTGATCGGTTAGTCCGTGGCTGGGGTACAGCACCTCGACTCGCCGGGAGGTGCCCAGTTCGTGGGAGGCGTGGATCAGGTGGTCGCGGCGGTAGTTGTAGAAGGGTTCGCCGTTGCCGGCCCGGCTGTCTATGCCGGCGGTACCTGCTATCTGGCCGGTTTCGGTGTTTTCCAGCACCAGCAGGATGCGCCGTGGGGTTTTGGGAGCCTGGGCGGCAAGGGACGCCTGGGCGTGGCTGATGCGTTCGGCCAGGCGTTGTTCGGTTTTGGGGAGCGTAGAAGATAGCCTGGCGCCCTGGGTTCCGGCTATGTCCAGTATTTGTTGCAGGTCATCCAGTTTTGCTGGACGGACTCGCCACATGGGCTTGCTCCCTCTTCCGGTAAGACATACAACGTCGTTAGCCGACCGGTGCTGAACCGGGAACGCCCTTCCGGAAACCGCTACAAGCACCCGCAAGCGGGTCCAGCCAGCAATCATAGATTGCTGTCGTTCGGCTACGCATGAAGCTTAGCTTCATAAACGCTTGCCTCACCCCTGTGCGCTTCTCTCCGGCCATCCATGGCCTGCGAAATTTCCGGAAGGGCGTTCCCGGCCCATCACCTACTGTGTCATCAGCCTCGCAGCTACGGAATTATGCCGTCAGTTTTTTAACCGCTGCCTCGAAACGCTCCAGCGCTTCTTCAATGTCGACTTCCGGGATGATCAGGGACGGCGCAAGACGAATCACGTTAGCGCCGGCCATCAGCACCATCACACCCTCATCCAGCCCCGCGTTCAGGAAATCTTTCGCCTTTCCCTGCCACTTTTCGGTCAATACACAGCCTAGCAGCAAACCGGCGCCGCGCACCTCGGAGAACACGCCGTAACGTTCGCCGATGTTCATCATGCCTTTGCGGAGCTTGTCGGAGCGGGCGTTGACGCCTTTGAGGATTTCCGGCTGGCTGACGGTGTCGATCACCTTCTGGGCCACGGCGCAGGCCAGGGCGTTGCCGCCGTAGGTGCTGCCGTGGGTGCCGACGCCGAGGCTTGCGGCAACTTTGGCCGTGGTCAGCATGGCGGCGACCGGGAAACCGCCGCCCAGGCCTTTGGCGCTGGACAGGATGTCGGGGGTTACGCCGTACATTTCGTAGGCGTACAGGTAGCCGGTGCGGCCGACACCGGTTTGCACTTCGTCGAACACCAGCAGGGCGTTGTTTTCGTCGCACAGCTGGCGCAGGCCCTTGAGGAATTCGGGATCAGCCGGCAGTATGCCGCTTTCGCCCTGGATGGGCTCAACCACCACGGCACAGGTTTTCTCCTTGGAGATAAGCGCCTTTACCGAGTCCAGGTCGTTGAAATCTGCGTGATGGATGCCGCCCGGGGCCGGTTCGAAGCCTTCCAGATACTTGTGCTGACCGCCCACACTAACGGTGAACAGGGTGCGCCCGTGGAAGGCGTTTTTGAAGGAGATGATTTCGTGCTTCTCCGGGCCATAGTGTTCCCACGCATAACGACGGGCCAGCTTGAAGGCGGTTTCGTTGGCTTCGGCACCGGAGTTGGCGAAGAACACCCGCTCGGCGAAGGTGTGGTCGCACAGGGTTTTGGCCAGGCGCAGAGCCGGTTCGTTAGTCATCACGTTGGACAGGTGCCAGATTTTCTCGGCCTGTTCCTGCAATTCACCAACCAGTCCCGGGTGGGCATGACCAAGGCTGGTGACCGCAATGCCGCCCTGGAGATCGACGTATTCTCGCCCGTCCTGATCCCAAACGCGGGAGCCCTCGCCTCGCACCGGAATGATGTTTCCGGGGGCGTAGTTGGGCACCATAACTTCATCGAAAAGTTCGCGGGACACGGGTTCTCTGTTCATCGGTTTCTCTCAGTGACTCATTGCTAAGTGACAGGGTGAATCTGCCCATAATACGCCACTCACGGCATAAGAACAGCCGGTTGTGCCAAAGCGGGCAACTCGATGATGCGGTGATGGTTTTTGTCTTTCCCCAGAAGGGTCTTGACCAGCAGTTTGTAGGAATCCAGGTCGAAGGTGACCGGTTCGTTTCCAGGCTGAAAGTCTACCAGTTCCTCTTCACTGTGCAGGGTTTGCAGGTGTATCCAGTTGCAGCAGCAACGCACCCAACTCACCGGCGGTTTCTGTGAACTCCACCCATGGCCCGATGCCGCTCCACCTCAGGTAAATTGTGACGGGTAATAAGGGCGTCCATATTGTGCCGGCTGTGCTCAGGATACAGCGCCCGGGACAGGCGCACCGTGCACAAAACCTTCGCACTGAACGGCCGGCCCAAACGACGAAATTCGGACTTATCGCTGGCGTGGCCAATGCCCAAGAGACCAACCAGAACGTGTTCCTGAACTACCAGTGGACTCCGGTGAAGAACACCATGATGGGCGTTGAATACGGCTACTGGGACACAGAAAATGTGGATGGCGACAGCAAAGACGCCAACCGCATCATGTTCGCAGCACAGTACAACTTCTGATCCTTCCTATCAGAAGTTAACTCAGAATTACCCCGGCCCCGGCCGGGGTTTTTCGTTTCTGGCTGGTGCACACGCACCATTCTGGCTCAACCTCCAAAATCCACATCTGCCGGGCTCGGGCCCTTCCCTCGGATATTCAATACCTTACAAGCCAGCAAAAAATCTGGCACAGCTCATGCAAATACTAAACTGCAAGCCGGTGAAAACCACTCACCGCATCAACCGCTGCAACTCTGTGAGGTAATGCCATGAAACTTGCCAAAGACCAAAGCCTGTTGTTTGAACTTACCCAAGCCGCAGAAGCTTATGCCATGCAGGATCTGCACGATTACTTTGACTGGATGTACTTCGCGAACTGACAAGTTTTCCGGAGCCAGAAACAACAAAACCGGGGGCCAAGGCCCCCGGTTTTGTTGTTTCTGGCAATGCTTTTCTACAGCAGCAGGGTCCGAATATCCCCCAGCAGCTGCGTCAGCAGGTTGGTAAACCGGGCGGCATCTGCCCCGTTCACTGCACGGTGATCATAGGACAGCGACAGCGGCAGCATCAGCCGCGGCTGGAACTCTTTGCCGTCCCACACCGGCTGCATAGAAGCCTTGGAGACACCCAGGATCGCCACTTCCGGCGTGTTCACAATCGGGGTGAACGCGGTGCCGCCAATACCGCCCAGGCTGGTGATGGTAAAGCAGGCGCCCTGCATTTCTGCCGGCTTCAGCTGCTTGTCCCTCGCCTTCTGGGCCAGCTCGGCGCTTTCTGCCGCCAGCTCCCACAGGCCTTTCTGGTCGACATTCCGGATCACCGGAACCATCAGGCCATGAGGCGTATCCACCGCAATACCGATGTGGATGTACTTCTTGCGCACTACCTCTTTGCGTTCCATGTCCAGGGACACGTTGAACTGAGGCAGTTCCGCCAGTGCTGCCGCGCAGGCCTTGAGCAGGAACGGCAGCGGGGTCATTTTCACGCCACGCTTTTCGCCGGCGGCTTTCTGGGCCTTGCGGAAGTCTTCCATCTCGGTAATGTCGGCATCGTCGAACTGGGTCACGTGGGGCACGTTCAGCCAGCTGCGCTGCATGTTGGTGGCGGTGGCCGCCATCATGCGGGACATGCCTTCACGCTCGATCTCACCGAACTGGCTGAAGTCCGGCAGTTTCACGCCCGGAATGCCAGAACCGGTGGCCACGCCGCCGCCCTGCTGGGCCTGCTGCAACTGGCTCTTCACGTAGGCGTGGACATCGTCTTTCACGATCCGGCCTTTCGGGCCAGAGCCTTTCACGCGAGTGAGGTCTGCACCCAATTCCCGGGCCAGTTTGCGCACGGCCGGGCCGGCGTGGACCTTGGTGCCAGGTGACGGCGGCTCGTAGGTAGAGCCCTGCGACTGAGGCGCAGATTCCTGCTTGCCCTGTTTTTGCTCCGGTTTGCTTTCCTGGCTATCTGCCTGGGCGCTTTCTCCGGAGTCTGCAGAGTCTTCCTCGTCACCACCATCATCTTCGATGGTCATTTCCAGCAGGTCTGAACCTTCGGAGAGCTTGTCGCCTTCCTTCACCAGAATCTTGCCAATCTTGCCCGCGTAGGGTGACGGGATTTCCATGGTGGCCTTGTCGGATTCCACCGTGACCAGCGGGTCTTCCTCACCAACCGTATCGCCTTCAGCCACGTTGATTTCAATCACCGGCACATTTTCAAAGCCATCCAGCGACGGCACTTTCACCACTTCGGTGCGAGAGCCACCAGACTTCTTCTTTTTGGGAGCCGGCTTGGCGTCTTCCGATTTGGCCTCAGATGGCTCTTTGGATTTTTCCTCGGCCTTTTCTTCCGACTTATCATCCCCGGCATCGTCCGAGGCGCCAGCACCTCCACTGGCAGCCAGCATGCCGATCACGTCGCCCTCTTTCACCTTGTCACCCACCTTCACGGTGATTTTGGTGATCTTGCCGGCGGCGGGGGCCGGCAGTTCTACCGAGGCTTTGTCGGATTCCACGGTCAGAATCGGATCTTCTTCCTCTACCGAATCCCCTTCACTGACGATGATTTCGATGATCTCGACTTCATCAGCCCCGCCGAGATCGGGAACCTTGATTTCCTGTTCACTCATGGCGGTCTCCTTAGCTCAGCACCGGGTTCGGTTTGTTGCGATCGATTCCGTACTTGCGCATGGCTTCGAGAACCTGTTCCTGTTTGATCTCACCATCTTTCGCCAGGGCGGCCAAGGCGGTAACCGCCACATAGTAACGATCCACCTCGAAGAAGTTACGGAGCTTCTCGCGGGTATCGCTGCGGCCGAAACCGTCGGTGCCCAGGGTCATGTAGGTTTTCGGGATGAATGCCCGCAGCTGCTCGGAGTGCAGCTTGATGTAGTCGGTAGACGACACTACCGGCCCCTGCGCATCTTCCATGCACTGGGTCACGTAGGCCTTGCGGGGCTTGTCGTCCGGGTGCAGGTGGTTCCAGCGCTCCACGTGCTGGCCGTCACGGGCCAGTTCGTTGTAGCTGGTTACGCTCCACACATCGGAAGCCACACCCCAGTCGTCTTTCAGCATCTGTGCGGCGGCGCGCACTTCGTTCATGATCGAGCCGGCGCCCAGCAGCTGAACCCGCGGGCTCTTCTTGCGACCCTTGGTTTCCACAGACTCAAACTTGTACATGCCCTTGATGATGCCGTCTTCACAGTCTTTCGGCATGGCGGGCTGTTCGTAGTTCTCGTTCTCGATGGTCAGGTAGTAGTAGACGTTCTGGTTGTCTTCGAACATCTCTTTCATACCGTGACGGATTACCACGGCCATTTCGTAGCCATAGGCCGGGTCGTACGCCTTACAGTTCGGAATGGTGTTCGCCAGTACGTGGCTGTGACCGTCCTGGTGCTGCAGGCCTTCGCCGTTCAGGGTGGTACGGCCAGCGGTACCGCCGATCAGGAAGCCACGGGCCTGCATATCGCCGGAAGCCCAGGCCAGATCGCCCACGCGCTGGAAACCGAACATGGAGTAGAACACGTAGAACGGAATCAGCGGGAAGCTGTTGGTGCTATAGGACGTAGCCGCGGCCATCCAGGTGGACATGGCACCGGCTTCGTTGATGCCTTCCTGCAGGATCTGGCCTTTCTTGTCTTCCCGGTAGTACATGATCTGGTCGCGGTCCTGGGGCACGTACTTCTGCCCTTCCGCGGTGTAGATACCCAGCTGGCGGAACATGCCTTCCATACCGAAGGTACGGGCTTCGTCCGGCACGATGGGTACTACACGCTTGCCGATGCGCTTGTCTTTTACCAGCGCGGTCAGGATGCGCACGAACGCCATGGTGGTGGAGATTTCACGGCCACCGGAGCCCTCCAGCACCTGCTTGAAGATATCCAGTTCCGGAATCTGCAGCGGCTGGCAATCCTTGTTGCGCTTGGGATAGAAGCCACCCAGCTCCTGCCGGCGTTTCTTCATGTACACCAGCTCCGGGCTGTCCGGCGCCGGGCGGTAGTATGGGACGTCTTCCAGCTCTTCGTCTTTCAGGGGCACACCGAAGCGATCCCGGAAGGATTTCAGGGTATCGATGTCCAGCTTCTTCAGGGAGTGCGCGGTGTTCTGGGCTTCGCCCGCTGCACCGAAACCATAACCCTTGATGGTGTGGGCCAGAATCACGGTGGGCTTGCCGTTCGCGTGGTTCACCGCCTTGTGGTAGGCCGCATATACCTTGTACGGGTCGTGGCCGCCGCGGTTCAGCTTCTGGATATCTTCATCCGACATATCCTCCGCCAGCTTGGCCAGCTCCGGGTGCTTGCCGAAGAATTCCTTGCGGGTGTAAGCCGGGCCCTTGAAGGTCAGGTTCTGCAGCTCGCCATCACAGATCTCGTCCATGGCCCGTTGCATCACGCCGTCTTCGTCTTTCTCGAACAGCGGATCCCACATGCGGCCCCAGACCACCTTGATCACATTCCAGCCGGCACCACGGAACACACCTTCCAGCTCCTGGACAATCTTGCCGTTACCACGCACCGGGCCGTCCAGGCGCTGCAGGTTGCAGTTAACCACCCAGATCAGGTTATCCAGCTTCTCGCGGCCGGCCTTGGAGATGGAGCCCAGGGTTTCCGGCTCGTCACACTCGCCGTCACCCACGAACGCCCACACCTTGCGGCCGTCCATGTCGATGAGCTCACGGCTGTGCAGGTACTTCATTACGTGGGCCTGGTAGATAGACTGGATAGGCCCCAGACCCATGGATACGGTCGGGAACTGCCAGTAATCCGGCATCAGCCAGGGGTGCGGGTAGGAAGACAGGCCGTCGCCGTCCACTTCTTCACGATACTTGTCCAACTGCGCTTCGCTGAACCGGCCTTCCAGGAAGGAACGGGCGTAGATACCGGGCGATGCGTGACCCTGGAAATACACCAGGTCTGACGCGCGTTCGTCGCCACCGCCGTGGAAGAAGTAGTTGAAGCCCACGTCATAAAGGGTGGCTGCAGAAGAGAAGGTGGAGATATGGCCACCCAGGTCACCCGGGCGCTTGTTGGCCCGCACCACCATGGCCATGGCGTTCCAGCGAATCAGGGAACGGATACGGCGCTCCATGAACAGGTCACCCGGCATCCGGGATTCCTGGGTAACGGGAATGCTGTTGCGGAACGGCGTGGTAATGGAATACGGCAGCTCGGTGCCGTCGCGGCTGGCGCGCTCAGACAAGCGCTCCAGAATATATTTGGCACGGTCGACGCCTTCGTTTTCGATTAACGACTCTAGTGCGTCGAGCCATTCGCTGGTTTCAATGGGATCATCATCGCGGTACATCAAACCCTCCCCCTCGGGAACAATTTAAGCTCTCACAAGCATAGAACAGCTCTGGCATTTTTCCTGCTGAACAACAGAAGAGCATTCAGGAACAAAACTTTCGTACTTTTACTACAAAACGGCGCCCAAAAACAAACAAACAGGCGTTTGAAAGTACTTTAATTAGCATTAGTTACGTAATAATGACCACTTTCGATGGCAGGGACAAGACGCTCTCAGACCAATGTCTCACACGTACTTCCAACGATAATTCCATCGCCTGACTAAACACTGACCTTAAAGATTTTTTGACGAAATTAGCCGAAAAACGGCACAAATCCATGTAATTTGACACTTTTAAAGGCACTGATCAGCGCCAGGAATCTCTACTATTAATTAGACCTGAAAATGAATTGCGATTTATGTATACTTGCCTGCCCGATTTTTGACCAGTGAAGGAGGAAAACACCCCTCCTTTTGATTTTCCGACACACAACAGAGGGCGATCTATGAACTCCATCGTCACCTTTCCGAACCGCATCCCGGTTCAGGAATTCGAGGAACGCCGGTTCAAGGTTTTTACTGACCGCCAGCTCGACAAAATTGAGGCGATCCAGAATCTCCCTGAAGACACCCTGTTCGAGATGAAAGTGGTAGCCAGCGTGCTGCCGTTCCGGGTTAACGAATACGTGATCAACGAACTGATCAACTGGGACAAGGTACCTAACGATCCCATCTACCAGCTTGTCTTCCCTCAAAAAGGCATGCTGAAAGACGAACATTACGAGCGCATGGCCAAGCTGCACCGCGAAGGCGCAGAGAAAAAGGACATCCAGGCCGCAGCCAAGGAAATCCGCGACGAGCTGAACCCGCACCCGGCCGGCCAGATGGAAATGAACATGCCGGAGCTGGATGGCGAAGTACTGGACGGCGTACAGCACAAATACCGCGAGACCGTGCTGTTTTTCCCGTCCCAGGGCCAGACCTGCCACAGCTACTGCACATTCTGCTTCCGCTGGGCACAGTTTGTCGGTGACAAAGACCTGAAAATGGCCAGCACCGATGCCGAGAAACTGCACGGCTACCTGCAGGAACACACCGAAGTGACCGATCTACTGGTGACCGGTGGCGACCCCATGGTCATGAAAACCAAGAACCTGGTTCAGTACCTGGAACCGCTGCTGCAGCCGGAGTTCGACCACATCCAGACCATCCGCATCGGCACCAAGGCCCTCACCTTCTGGCCGTACCGCTTTGTGACCGATAAGGATGCCGACGAGCTGATCGAACTGTTCGCCAAACTGGTTGATGCCGGCAAGCACGTGGCCATCATGGCCCACTACAACCACTGGCAGGAAATCACCACCGACATCGCGGAGGAAGCCATTCGCCGCATCCGCGCCACCGGTGCCGAAATCCGCGCCCAGGGCCCGCTGATCAAGCACGTGAACGACGATGCCGACGCCTGGGCCAAGCTGTGGAAGAAAGAAGTGAAGCTGGGCATCATCCCCTACTACATGTTTGTAGAGCGGGACACCGGCGCCAAGAACTACTTCGAGGTGCCCCTGGCCGAGGCCTACAACATCTACCGCGAAGCCATGAAGCAGGTCAGCGGCCTGGCCCGCACCGCCCGCGGTCCCAGCATGAGCGCAGGCCCCGGCAAAGTAGAAATCCAGGGCGTAACCGAAATCAAAGGCGAAAAGGTGTTCGTGCTGCGCTTCCTGCAAGGCCGCAACCCGGACTGGGTACAGCGCCCGTTCTTTGCCAAGTACAGCGAAACGGCCACCTGGCTGCACGAGCTGGAGCCCGCCTTTGGGGAGGAGAAGTTCTTCTTTGAGGATGAGTTTGAGGCGATGAAGCAGGGGAACGCCTGAGGCTCTAGCCTGAACTAGACGAAAAAAGCCGGATGGTTTCGCCATCCGGCTTTTTTGTTGCAGAGCCCCCCTAGTGCACTCAGTGCATCAAGGTATACAACTTCCTACGGTAAGCCCGCACATCCGGATTGTTATTCCCCAGCTTCTCGAACAGCTCCACCAGCGTAGTTTTAGCGATGCCGTCTTTATAAGCACCGTCGGCCTGCATCAAGCGAATCAACAGGTCCATGGCTTCGGCGTTCTTGTCCTGTAACACCATGTGCAGGGATAACTGATGCAGGGCCTCAGGATCTTTCGGGTTGGTCTCAAGTTTTGCCTCCAACTCCGCCTGAGCGGGCAGTTCACCCGACTGTTTGAGGAACTTCACCCTGGCCGCTAGCTGTTTGGCCTTGTGCTGCATTTTCTCTTCCGGCGGCAGGCTGTTGAGTACCTGCTCGGCGGTGTCGAGATCGCCCTGCTCGGCTTTCAGCTGGGCCAGGTCGATCAGCACATCCAGGTTTTCCGGGTCTTTCTGGTTCATTTCGGTGAGTATCGCCAGGGCACCATCTACATCGCCAGCGTCCCACAAGGCGTGGGCCTTTTCATACGGGTCTTCCGCCGGGGCTTCGATGTGCTTTTCCAGTACCTTGCGGATTTCACTTTCCGGCATGGCACCGTTGAAGCCATCCACTGCCTGGCCATCCTTCACCAAAATGACTGTCGGCAGGCTGCGCACACCCAGGGATGCTGTCAGCTCCTGCTGCTCGTCTGCATTCACCTTGGCCAGCTGGAAATTGCCCTGATACTCCTCCGCCAGCTTCTGCAGAATCGGCATCAGCTGCTTACAAGGCGCGCACCATTCGGCCCATACGTCCACCAGGATTGGCGTGGTGGCAGAGGCTTCCATCACTTTCTGCTGAAAGTTGTCGGCGGTAGCGTCGAAGATATACGGCGAAGCGGTCATACAATTACCCGAAGCTGAAATGAGTTTGATACGTCCGGTATTGGGGCTGGGCGCACGAAATCAAGTCGCCAGCCTCATTTCCAGTGCAGGTCTGGCTTCCTTCGCGCCTGCGCGCAGTCCCGCAGATAAAGATTGATCAGACTCTGATAAGGCACGCCCAATTCTTCGGCCAATGCCTTGAAGTATCCCAACGCATCTTCGTCCACCCGAATTGTGATCTGCTTTTTCAACGCCTTGGCGTAGGGGTTTCTTTTCGCCTCTGAAAAGTCGTATTCGTCTCTCATAGTCCTCGCCTCCCGGCCCTGTAATAGCCAGACTCATGCTTCGTCGCTTTGCGTGCAGAAATCAACCTGATGGTTTGATCATCCTGTCGATAACAATGACAAACCACAAGCAACCGGAGTGACTCACTGCGCCCCATAATCAGAAACCGATCCTCCAACTCAGAGTGGTCAGGGTCGGGAATAATCAAGCCATACTCATCATAGAAAACAGTACGCGCCTCATGAAAACTGACGCCATGCTTATCCTGGTTGATCAGCGCCTTCCTTTCGTCCCATTCAAAATTCATATTCACCCTCCGTGGATAACTACATTGTAATTACATTTCAAGCTTTCTAGCAACGCCTGAAAGCTTGAAAACCTGGCTTTCGTCGTCACATAGGTCTTTAACCACTCAGCCCTGAGAGCAACACGGTATGAATGACGAGAACCGCAAAGACTCCCTGGAAGAATTTGAAGACGATGTAACCGAATACATCGGCAAAGACGAGAACAGCAAAAGCCTGATCCTGCCGCAGCAGGCCAGGCCGCGGCGTATGTATGTGTTGCCGGTGTCTAACCGGCCGTTCTTCCCGGCGCAGGTGCAGCCGGTGGTGGTCAACCAGAATCCCTGGCAGGAAACCCTGAAGCGGGTGGGCGAGACCGAGCACAAGGTGCTGGGTATCTGTTTTGTGGAAGACCCGGAATCTGAAACCGGCATTCCCGCCAGCGATGACCTGGAAACCATGGGTTGCGCGGTGAAGGTTCACCATGCCCAGAGCGAAGGAGGCAAGGTCCAGTTTATTGCCCAGGGCATGCAGCGCTTCAAAATCGTGCAGTGGCTGCGCCGCCGCCCGCCCTACCTGGTGGAAGTGGAATACCCGGAGGAGCCGGAAGAACCGGCGGATGAGCTCAAGGCCTACACCCTGGCCATTATCAGCGCAATAAAGGAGCTGCTACGCACCAACCCACTGTATGGCGAAGAGGTGAAGCAGTACCTGTCCCGCTTTGGCCCGGAAGACAGCTCGCCGCTGGCAGACTTCGGCGCCTCTATGACCAGTGCCCCGGGCCGGGAGTTGCAGGATGTGCTGGATACCGTGCCCCTGCTCCGGCGTATGGAGCGGGTGCTGTTGCTGATGCGCAAAGAGCAGGAAGTGGCGCGCCTGCAATCCGAGATCAACGAGGAAGTAAACGAGAAGGTTCAAAAGCACCAGCGCGAATTCTTCCTGCGTGAGCAGCTGAAAGTCATCCAGCGGGAGTTGGGGATCGCCAAAGACGACAAGACCGCTGACGTGGAGCGCTTCGAAGAGCGCATGGCCAAGCTGAATCCGCCAGCAGCTGTGGTTGAACGGTTCAAAGATGAAATTCAGAAATTGCAGGTGCTGGAGCAAGGCTCCCCGGAATACGGCGTGACCCGCAATTATCTGGACTGGATTACCCAGGTGCCCTGGGGCGTGCATTCCGAAGACCACTTCGACCTGGCCGAAGCCCGCCGCGTTCTGGACCGGGACCACGACGGCCTGGACGATGTAAAAGACCGTATCATCGAGTTCCTGGCCGAAGGCACTTTCAAGGGCGAAGTGAGCGGCTCCATACTCTTACTAGTCGGCCCTCCGGGGGTGGGCAAAACCTCCATCGGCCGTTCGGTGGCCGATGCCCTTGGCAGGGAGTTTTATCGGTTCAGTGTCGGCGGTATGCGCGATGAAGCTGAAATCAAAGGCCACCGCCGCACCTACATCGGCGCCATGCCCGGTAAATTCGTGCAGGCCCTGAAAGACAGCAAGGTGGCCAACCCGGTGATCATGCTGGATGAGATCGACAAGATCGGCAGCTCCTATCAGGGCGACCCGGCCTCGGCCCTGCTGGAAACCCTGGATCCGGAACAGAACAAGGAATTCCTGGACCACTACCTGGACGTACGCATGGACCTGTCCAAGGTGCTGTTCGTGTGCACCGCCAACCAGCTGGACACCATCCCCCGGCCCCTGCTGGACCGGATGGATGTGATTCGCCTGTCGGGCTACATCGGCGAAGAAAAACTGGCCATCGCCAAGCACCACCTGATGCCGCGCCTGCTGAAACGTGCCGGTTTGCTGAAGAAACAGCTGAACATCACCGATGCGGCCATCCGCCAGGTGATCGAAGGCTACGCCCGGGAAGCCGGCGTGCGGAACCTGGAAAAGCTGCTGCACAAGATCATCCGCAAGGGCATCGTGAAACTGCTGGAAAACCCGGACAAGCCGGTAAAAGTCGGCGTTGCCGACCTGCCGGACTATCTGGGACAGCCCGCCTTCCGCAAAGAGAAATCCATGAAGGGCACCGGCGTAGTCACCGGCCTTGCCTGGACCGCCATGGGCGGCGCTACCCTGAGTATCGAGGCGTCACAGGTTCACACCAGCCAGCGCGGGTTCAAGCTCACCGGGCAGCTGGGGGATGTGATGAAGGAATCCGCAGAGATTGCCTACAGCTTTGTGTCGTCCAACCTGAAACGCTTCAAAGGCGACCCGACCTTCTTCGACAAATCCTTCGTGCACCTGCACGTACCGGAAGGGGCCACCCCGAAAGACGGCCCCAGCGCCGGTGTGACCATGGCCACCGCCCTGCTCTCCATCGCCCGCAAAGAAGCCCCGCAGCAGAACATCGCCATGACCGGGGAGCTGACCTTAACCGGGCAGGTGTTGCCGGTGGGAGGTATTCGCGAAAAGGTGATTGCTGCGCGCCGGCAGAAGATCAATAACCTGATATTGCCGGAGGCGAACCGGGGAGATTATGAGGAATTGCCGGAGTATCTGAAGGAAGGGATTACGGTGAACTTTGCGAAGCACTATAACGATGTGTTTCAGGTTTGCTTTGGGAATAAGCCCAGGAAAGGGGCTTCGGTGCACTGACTTTTTTTGCCACGGAATCCATATATGGTCTCCTCCCCGCTTGCAAGGCCTCAGACGTTGTTGATGAGGGACAGGTTGCTGCCATATATCCGGCCTGTTAACGAGGCGGCGTTGCCGCCTCTGGCCTTGATGAGG
>Ga0208062_100006_pt1 | contig 87480 bp, 75 predicted proteins | sample DeeseametaMP0261_FD_184217 | JGI IMG/M metagenome (GOLD analysis project Ga0208062, IMG submission 184217) | Marine microbial communities from the Deep Atlantic Ocean - MP0261 (SPAdes) | ecosystem: Environmental > Aquatic > Marine > Oceanic | place: South Atlantic Ocean | collected 2011-01-01 | reverse complement strand
ACATTCTGGAACAACCGGTAGACCTGGTGGTTTGGCAGGATGGGCAACCGTTGCGCCGTTTCACCGGCGTGGTGAATGAGTTTGTTCGTGGCAACACCGGCCACCGTCGCACCCGCTTTGAAGTGGTCATCCAGCCGCCGTTATGGCGTCTGGGCCTGATGCACAACAGCCGCATCTTCCAGACCCAGAGTACCGACACCATCGTGCGCACCCTGCTCGAAGAGCGGGGCATTATTGATACGGTCTTTGACTTCAAGCGCCCCCCTGAAGAACGGGAATACTGCGTCCAGCACCGGGAAAGCGACCTGCAATTCCTGGACAGACTGGCCGCCGAAGAAGGCTGGCATTACCGCTATCAGCACGGCAGCGTGGATGGTGAGGAACAACCAGCCCTGATCATTGCCGACCACCACGGCGACGCCCCGAAACTGGACCCGGTCACCTGCAACACCAAAGCCGGTGGCAGCACCCAACAACCCTGCGTGTTCCAGTTCGCCTACGAAGAACGGGTCAAAGCCGCCTCCGTGGCCATGAAGGACTACACCTTCAAGAACCCCGCCTACGCCCTGATGCACGAACACAGCGCTGGTAGTGTGAACCACCGGGAGGACTATCAACACTACGATTACCCCGGCCGCTACAAAGCCGACGCCAGCGGCCAACCGTTTACCCAGGCCAGACTGGACGCCCTGAGAGGCGACGCCTTCCTCGCCAAGGGCAAAAGCAACCGACCGGACTTCGCTCCCGGTGCAAAGGTAGAACTGCAGGAACACGACAGCCAAAACCTGAACCGAGAATGGCTACTCACCGCCATCACCCACACCGGCAAACAGCCCCAGGCGATGCAGGAAGAAGGTGGCAGCGAACCCACCAGTTACCACAACGACTTCACCGCCATCCCGGCCGACAAAACCTGGCGGCCTCTTTGTGAACATAAACCCATGATGGACGGCCCTCAGATGGCCATCGTCACCGGCCCCGAGGGTGAAGAGATCCACTGCGATCAGTACGGCCGGGTGAAAGTCCGATTCCCGTGGGATCGCTATTCAAAAAATGATGAACACAGCAGCGCCTGGCTGCGCGTCGCCCAGGGCTGGGCCGGCGGCCAATACGGCTTTATGGCCCTGCCCAGAATCGGCAACGAAGTGATTGTTAGCTTCCTGGACGGCGACCCGGACCAGCCCATTATTACCGGCAGGACTTACCACGCCACCAACACGCCGCCCTACGCGCTGCCGGAACACAAAACCCGGACCACATTAAAAACCAAAACCCACAAGGCTGAGGGCAGCAACGAACTCAGGTTTGAAGACGAAGTTGATCAAGAGCAAATCTACGTTCACGCCCAGAAAGACCTGGACCTGCTGACGGAAAACAACCGTACCGAAGTCATCAAGAACGACAGCCACCTGACGGTGGAGAACAACCGCTTCAGCCACACCAAAGGCAACAGCCACCACACCGTGGACGGCGAGAAGCGCGAACAAACCGGCAAAGACCACAGCTTCAACGTCACCGGCACCCTGCACCTCAAAGCCGGCACCGCCTGGCTCAGTGACTCGGGCACCGAGCTGCATATCAAAGCCGGTCAGAAAGCGGTGATCGAAGCAGGAGCCGAAATCACCCTCAAAGCCGGTGGCAGCTTCGTAAAGATCGATCCCAGCGGCGTGGCCATGGGAGGCACGAGTATCAAGATGAACGCCGGTGGGGCTGCCGGGAAAGGCAGCGGGCAGAAGGTGCAGGTGCCGGAGATGCCGGGGTTGGTGGATGCCGGTGGTGCGTATACCGAGCCTGCTGCGCTGGCCACGGTCGGTCAGAGAACCAATGCGCAACCGGATGCCCAGATTCGCGCGCTGCAGGAAGGCAAAGCCCTGACCTCTGTTTGCCAGTCAGGAGAGAGCACATCGGGAGATGGGTCCGATGTTTGATGTTTTCGACGCACCTTCACAAACCATCGCTCAGCTTCAGGACATGCATTTCAATTATGTCCTGATTGATGGCAGCAAACGCGCAGAGGCGGAACGCTGGCTGTACGAGCTTGTTGACACTCCGGACTATCGCAATCTGTTTGATGGCACTGAATGGGCATCGATTCGCGATGTTGCACCGTTGCTGGTGCGCACCGACCGGGGCCACGCGTTGTTGGAACAACTGTCTCTGGAAGGCAAAGCACAAGAGTGGGGTTACGCGATTGCCAGCGATGAATCGTTGGATGCGTTAGCTGATCATCTACGCCGGTTTGTCACGGTACGCCACCCCTTGGGCTACAACGTCATGTTGCGGTTCGCCGACCCAACGGTTGCAAGGGTCCTGCTGGCCTCTTCCGGTGATGGCGGGGTACCCGAATACTGGTCTCCGTTCTCTGCGGTTAAGCTCCCGGACGCCTTATGGGATGGCTCGCACCTTCAGATACGCCCGGACTGGTTGCCGGAGTCTGGCGTTGGAAGGAACGCGGAGGGCAGTGCTTCATTTCGACTGGGAGAACTCACCCTCAGCGGTTTAACGGACACTGATCGACGCGCAACGTTGGTCAAATTGGTGCAGCACCTTGAGACCTATTTCCCGAGTAGAGTGGCGTCAAACGTAAGGCAGGCTTTGATAAAGGATATTCGGACCATCATGGAGCAGGCGTTGGCCAATGGCTATGAATCGCTACAGGCCTTGCTCCACTGGTGTACCGTATACGGTTATCTGGGAGAGCTGTCGCTATGGGAAGCAGCAGCCCCTGGCATTTATGACCTTTTTCATCGGTGGCCAGGAACGGCCGCAGAAGCCCAGGCCAGAGAAGCGGCGATGATCGCCATGTCCTCGGCTGGAACCCAAGTGCAAGGAGAGCCGATTCATGGGTAAGCAACTTACTAACCCCATAGCCGCCGCTGATCGCGCAAGCCTGGCAAGCACCACGGCTCAAGGCGCCTGCCCGTTGACCCGTGCGGATATTCAGTTGATCCCGGTACGATACGCTTATGCCGATGAGGCGGCGGAACACCCGTCATTGGAGCCCCGGTTCAACCTCGAATTTCAGCCAATTGGCATCCGCCAGGTACGGGATGGTTACCTCTACTTGTTCCATTCCGATGCCCCGGACATTCTGCATGAATACGAGGTCAAAGATGGAGGCGCGGTCACCAAGCGTTTATGGCAAGGTAAAGAAGCCGCTCAGGATCAGCGTACTGGCACCCCGGATACTCCGGCCATCGTGGTCCCGCGCAGGGGGCATGTCGATGTCTTTTTCTCGGTCACGCAGCTGACCGCGAAAAAGTGCAGCATGCTGATTAGCTGGGAACATTACCGTAAACAGGTGATGCAGCGAGTGAGCTTGTCGGGTTACTGCCCCATCAACGGCAAGCCCCGGTTGTTGAGCCAGGCAAGTCTGGAATCGCTACTGACCCACCCGGACATGCAAACCGTGCCCATGGATGGGAAAGCCCATTTACCCTCCTGGTATTGGGCTCAAAATACATTGGACACAGGCTCTGAGCCGTTCGCTCATCGATTGGCGGCTTATGATCTGGACCATGCGTATATCGTGATAGATGATTTTATGGGCCACATCGACGACCTGCTGGATGCCTGGGCCATTGTGGATACCAACCATAACGCATGGTTGGAGGCAGAGGACGCGAAATACTATCCGGCGCGCTTCATCAGCGATCTGATTCGATTGGATGACGACCGAGTGGCTGAGTTGGCCCGCGCGTTTTCGGCGCAGGTTGAAGATGAAGATGCCAGGGCATTGTTTGAAAAGGTTGCTCAGGGGAGTCGCGACCAACATGTCCAGTTGAAGGAACTGATCGAAGACTTCCCGGAATATCAGCAAAGCGCCCGAAAAGTCGCCGGCCCCAGCACCTATAGCTATATGCCGTCCGACCATGAGCGGGTCACCAGAGTGCGTGACGTTGCTGGTGCGCTGGCAACGGACATGGGACTGTCGCAGCGCGAATTGCTCAGTATCGTCGAATCCATGTCCGACTATCAGTCCAACCTTGTTGACGGCTCCGATTTTGGTGGCGGGCAAGGTATTGCGGATCTGGTCAAGCTTGACGATATGAATGCCTATCTGGAACAGGCTCAGCAACACCTGTCGAAATTCTCCGAAGAGAAACGACGGATCGTTACGGATATCCAATCTTTGTTGGCCACCTTCTACCTTCATGGTCATCTGTATGACCGGAAAAGCGAAGACAGCTACATGGCGCTGCTGAAGATGGACAACGGTCTGATTGCGGTGCTCACAGAATGGGCACAAGCATCGGGTGATTTTTCATTCCTGAAGCAATTCTACTTTGAGGAGATCGGGCATCAGCATTTGATCTCGCTGGATCTGAAACCCAAGATCATCCCCGGCACGTTAAAAGACGTCATCGACGGCCTGAAAGCCATTATGGATGCCAAGCAAGCTCCCGCGGCATACCAGGAATGGGTTCGGCTGGTTGAGCAGAGTCCCCATTTGCAGTTTCCGTCGCTTTCAGAGGGCGCTGCCGCACAACTCAGCCACCACCTGGCCCAGCTCAACATTACCGGGCGATTGGCGGCATTCGAGTTGGTACAGGCGGCGGATGCCGCCGATTTACATGGCCGCCTAAAGCAAGTGTTTGAGCGCATGGACCCTGGCCTGCGGGCCCACATTTTCGAGAACCAGAGGCTGTACCAGATTGATCTGGAGATTGCCGATGTTGATAGCCTTGCCAGGCATGAATCTCTCGTGAAAGAAATTGAACGGCTGGCCAAGTTGCGTGAGGAGGTTTTGGAGCAGGAAAACCGCCTTCAGCAGCGGCATAGCGAGGCCAGCACCCGAGACCGTCGCCGATATAAACGAGAGTACGACGAACAGATCCAAGCCATTCGTGCTCAAAAGCAAGAACTGACCCATCAGCTTCGGGAACGGGGGTTCAGATTATTGGATACATCCCCGTTAGAGGGTGAAAATCATAGCGGAGAGCTCTTGATTGCTGGGTTGACCCGGACTGCCTACGGCCGTGCGGTGCAATCCGAAGTCGATGAACTGAAACGCCTGAGAGACCGTGGCGGGCTTACCCGCATGATGGATTATGGCCGGGGTATGATCCACGGACATGACACTCTGGATCTGCCGAAACGCATTGGTGGCCTTGGGCTTGTATCGTTCATGGGATTGGTTGGAGCCGTTGGAACATGGGATGCCTATAAGAAGCTGAGTAATGACGATCCAGATTCTAGTCGTTTGGAGGTGTTTTCTGGGGCTACCGGCACGATCGGTGCGGCGGCCAGTATCCTGACCATTGTCGGCAGCGCCCGCCTGAATTATTACTACCAGACCATCTCACAGGCGGATGAAGTGCTCACCCGACTGGCCAGAGTAAATGTATGGGGAGGCACCATTGCGGCTTGGGCGGGGTTCTTTTCGGCGCTAGCTGATGGCGCCAAACAGTTCCTTGAACTAATCAGTCCGAAGAGCAATAACGGCGTTCGTTTTGGAAGTGGAATTGCCCTCGCTGGTGATGCACTGATCGCTGGCGGAAGTTGGCGAATGGCCCGAACTGGGTCAGCCGGTATTATCCACGTTATCCGTAAAACCTCCGTCGATATCACCTGGAAATCGGTAAACCGTGGAATGTTATCGTTAGCGGGTGATTTGTTTAGGGGGGTGAATGCTTACCTTTGGGTAGGCACGGGTTTGGTATTCTTGGGCAATTGGGTACAAAACTATTATAAACGCACAGACGTGCAGCGCTGGTGTGAGCAGAGTGCCTGGGGCAATGACTCCAAGGGTTGGGATGCGGATCAGCAGCGCCACGAACTGGCCAAGGTCATTTACCAACCCACTCTGTCAGTGAAGGCAGAGCAAGCCGCGTTGGATGGGCGCACAAGTTATTGCGCCTTCCGCCTGGAATTGCCCGGACTGAGTTCGCTGGAAGCGGATAACATGGAATGGGCAATCTTACGGCAGGAAAGGACGGCCTGGGAGCCTGACCACGACTACTGGAATCAGGCCATTACTACCAAGAGTATGGGCTCGGCGGGCGTTGCCCTAGAGCTGTCCCTGACCGGAGCTGACCTGGATACGGCGGATGGGTTTTATTTGGCCTTCCGCTACAAGGCAGCAAACTCCCCCAACTGGTTGCCAGATACAGACAAGGCGTACCATTGCAAGTTGACCTTGCACGAGCAGGGTAATTTGCCGATGGTCGGCGCTAACGAAACGAAAGAGTGGCAGCCGATAACACCTCTGGATGCGCCGGACACGCGATTGACCCCATTGATCATCAACTACCATGCCCTGGTAAACCATCCCATCAAGTCCTGACTATGACCAAAGCTAACGAAAGCCCATCACCAACTCAAACATCGCCTGAGCCCGACTGGGAAGCCGGTGTGCGCCGCACGACCCAAGAGGGACGACTGCTGGCCCTGGGTCCTGCACCTGTGGCCACCGGCGAGAGGGCGGCGGACGTCAACGCTTGGATTCGACGAAAAACCGAGGGCTGGCTGGATTTGCAGAACGGCAACTTGTTGTTCGGCGCTGAGTTTTCCCTAATGTTCTTGAGCTTGAGCTTGTTATCGATTGGTTTCTTGGGGTTTGGTCTTATGTTCGCGGTGGGACCGGACCATTTAGGCAACTGGGATTGGGAGTCACCGCTTATCATGCTTGTTGGAAACCTCCTGATTTCTTTGCCTTGGGGGCTCTATATGCATTTCCTGGGCAACAAAGCAGTGAAAGAAACGCCTCCGGTGAGACTGAACCGACAGCGCCGGGAAGTGGCTATGCCGCGCTGGACGGAAGGCAAGGAATATAAACTGCCATTTTGGAATGAAAGCGCAGAAGGATGGGCTTATGTGACGGTTGTATTCACCATTGTCGCTGTTTTCGCACCATTTATGTTGGAGGACGCAACAGAAGAGTATCGCAACACAATAATAATGTGGGCCTTGGTTGTACTTGCAATAGAGCTTTCAGTCATTGGCACCTACCTTTTTATCGCCCTTCGCCTAAAGAAAAAACACGACCCCAAACTCGTCTACGAAATCTACCCGTGGGAAAAACTGGTCGCCTACATCGAAACCCGCCAGGACATCGGTCCCGGCTTGATGGCCACACATACGGTGCTCACCATGGCCATTCCGAAACCGGACGACCCGGAATCGGCCCTGGCTGCTGCAAGCATCAACGTCGGCCATGAAACAGCCGGCCTGGCCCAATGGGAGTGTATTCGCCAGTTTATGGAAAATGGCCCCGAGGCCTGCCCGGATCCGAAGGAGGACGAGACTCTGGCTCACTACAAAGCCAAATGCCACCAGGCCCGTAAAGAAATGTCCTTGTTACACTGGCTGGTCAAGAAATTGGGTGACTGGTTCTTTCAGCGTTACTTAGCCCACATCATCACTGAACGCCGCATCAAGACCTTGGCCCTGAAGAGCTTGCCAGAAGAATTGAAAGCCTGGTCCGCGCCTTTGCCTAAAGAGCAATGGGCCAAGCCATCCGAGGCACTACAGGGTCTGAATCAGCAACTCACCCGTGCTTACGAGCGTGGCCTGAAGTTTACCCAGATGGGGCCAGTGTCTGGTTGGCAAGCGGGGCGTGAGGAGAAGCAGCAACAAAAGCGAGGGAGAGGGCGTTTCCGAGCCTGAGCGTCTTATTGATCAATGGGTTTTACCCCTTCGAAAGTCGTTAAAAGCATTATTCGAAAAGGAATTCAGTTATGGCTCGCAGGCTTCTCATCTCTTTATTTCTGGTATCCCTTGGTCCGTTTTCTAACGCTGCCGTCTACCAATGGACAGACGCCAATGGCCAAACCCATTTCGGCGATCGCCCACCGGCGCAGGCGAGTTCCAGTGAAGTACGCGTGAATGCTGCCCCTGCACAGGCCGATACTGCCGCCCGTGAGCGGCATCAGAAAATGACGGAGTTCGTGAACCAGCAACAGCAGGAGCGGGAGGCGAGACAAGCGGCAGAAGCGAAGGCCCGGATGCAGGCCGAGCGACAATCAGAGGCCTGCCGTAAGCTTCACGCCCGCCTGAAGCATATGGAAAGTATCTCCACCTTCTACAACCTCAATGATAAAGGGGAGCGGGTGTTTGTCTCCGAAGAACAGAACCTGCAGATACGAGACCGGTTCCGGGCCAGTGTGCGCGAAAAATGCGGTGGCTAATCGCATCTTACGGCCGATGGCCCTCGGGTTGACGTTGATCAAGAGCGCTCTCAGGCCACAGGCATACAGTGAACTCAGGCACCAACAAAACCCAGGAGAACACCAGGAATGACCATCGAAAAGCATGATCTGTTGCACGAGCTTCCCGAGTCCAGGGAAGCCATTCACCAACTGAAAACCAGCAACAGCCACTTTGCCAAGCTGTTTGACGAGTACCATGATCTCGACCACGAGGTTCACCGCATCGAAACCGGTGTTGAGAACACATCAGACGAGTATCTGGAAGAGCAGAAGAAAAAACGCCTGCACCTGAAGGATCAGCTTTACACCATGATTCGTGAGCATGAGGCTTCCGTCGCGGGCTGATACCTACATTATAGCCGGCCGGTAGGTTAGACTGGCCGGCTTTAATTCAGCTTAAGGAGCCCAAAATGATCTGGACCGTATACCTTTCCGGCGAAATCCACACCGACTGGCGTGAGCAGATTGCTGCGGGTGCCGAGGCGGCCGGCCTGCCGGTTGAGTTCACCTCTGCCAATACTGACCACGAATCCAGCGACGCTGCGGGCGATTTCCTGGGCAAGCCGGAGAGCAACTTCTGGCGTGATCACCAGTCTTCCAAGGTGAACGCCATCCGCACCAAGACTCTGATTGAGCAGTGCGACCTGGCGGTTATCCGTTTTGGCGACAAGTACAAACAGTGGAACGCGGCCTTCGACGCCGGTTATTGTGCTGCCATGGGCACGCCTTACATCACCCTGCATGACGAAGACATCGTGCACCCACTCAAGGAAGTGGACGCCGCCGCCATGGCGTGGGCACAAACGCCGGAACAGGTGGTTGAGCTGCTGAAGTATGTAACTGCCTGAGCAAAGAGTTTTCCGAATACCACCAACAGGATGTAAAAAGGGCAAAGGAACATGCCACTCTTCACGACCGGCAGTGTCAGGGCAGCAGCCCTGGCACTCAGCCTGCTTTTTCTTTCGTTACTTGCCACTTATCCGCCTCAGGCTAATGCGGGGCCTCCGGCCATTCCCCTGGCGAATGTCTATCACCCGGGTGTAAACCTCGAGAATTACTGGGTCAGTGAAAAGCTGGACGGTGTCCGGGCTTATTGGGATGGCGAGAAGCTCTGGTCCCGGGGCGGGCATGTGTATGCGGCGCCACATTGGTTTACGGCACAGTTTCCACGGCACCCCCTGGATGGTGAGCTCTGGAGTGGTCGCGGGCGCTTTGCCGAGCTTTCCGGTGTGGTGCGCAAGGCTCAGCCGGTGGACGAGGAATGGCGTCAGGTGAGGTTTCACGTGTTTGACCTGCCTGTTCCTGAAAAGGTGTTCGAGCAGCGTTATCGCCAGTTGAAGCAGCTGGTCGAAGCGTCTGGTTCACCGTATCTGGCCCTGGTGGTGCAGCGCCCGGTTGCCAGCCATCCTGAACTGGTGGCAGAGCTTGAACAGGTCGTGGCTGCCGGTGCGGAAGGCCTGATGCTCAAGCGCAGAAACAGCCGGTACCAGGCCGGCCGTTCAGATGATCTGCTGAAAGTGAAAACCCACGACGACGCCGAAGCCACGGTGGTTGGTCACCTGCAAGGTAAGGGCAAGTACAAGGGGCTGATGGGATCGCTGGAAGTGGAGTTGGCCAATGGCCGTCGCTTTCGTATTGGCACCGGATTCAGTGATGTTGAGCGACACAATCCGCCGACTGTTGGCACGGTGATCACCTTCCGCTACCGGGGCGTCACGGCCACCGGCTTGCCCAGGTTTGCCAGCTTTCTGCGCGTGCGAAATGATGAGCCGGAGGTGAGCCCCGATTAGGGCTCTACCGCCTTGCTGCTCTCGGCGAGCTCTTCCAGTGTGCTGTATTGACATTCCTGTTCGGCAACAAAGCTTCTGGCGGAATCGGTCAGGATGTTGTCATCCCGCATAAACCGGCGGCCCAGCAGTACCGGGTAGGCGAACCTGCCCCGGTCGGTGAGGGAAAACTGGGTTTCGTGCATCTTGCCGGCGATGCAGAATTCCATTTTCACCACATGCCGGCGCTGGGAGGGCGCACCTTTGCGCTTGATCAGCACCGTGCGGTAAACCGGCCGCTCGAATTCCAGGATGACTTCGTCGTGTTCCAGCTCACCTTCGCTGGGCTGGTCTTCATGATCGCCCAGCGGGAGCTGGAAGCGCACCCATTCCTCGTTGTCTTTCTCGAAAGATTCCACGTTCACTGCATGCAGCGACGAGGTCTTGGCGCCTGTGTCCAGGCGCGCTTTCAGCCGGATGCCGGTTTCGCCCATCACCACCCATTCAATGAAACCGAGCACTTCCGGTTCGGCAGAGCTTTCTGGTTGGGGCTCGGCAAGGGCCGGGCTGGCTGAGAACAACAGGCTCGTCAGGGCGATGATGGCAAATCGCATAGGCTACTTCCTCTGGCTGCTCAGTGGACAACAGGCGCGCACGGCCGGTTTGGGTGGTACGGGCACAAAGACTAGCAGGATCAGGTGTCTGTCGCCCTTTCGGGCAGATTAACAAACGTTGAGCCACGGCACTCTGGTTTGCCCCGGGGCCGCATTCTGGCCCGAAAATGGCCAGTGCAAAGCACCGCCAAGGGCGTACACTGGAAGGATACACGGGAGATAACCATGGTGTCTGTTCCTTCCGCTGGGCGAGTCCAGCAACACATTTCAGCCATCGCCAGCGGCTTTCTGGGTGACTGGCTGGAGCACCGGGGCAACGCACTGGCGGTGCCGATGACGGTGTTTGCCGACGGCGAGCCGCTGGATCTTCTGAACCCCCGGCCCGCTGCGCCGGGCAGTGTGCTGTGCCTGTCCATCCATGGCTTAATGGAGCTGGAATCAGTATGGGATTTTCCGGGCCAGCCAGGCAAGCACTATGGCACCGGGCTGGCTGAACGGTTAGGGGATGCTTCGGCCCTCAAGCTCCGTTTCAATTCCGGTCGGCCCATCTATCGCAATGGCCAGGACCTGGCCGCGCTGCTGGAGCGGCTGGTCAGCAATTGGCCGGTACCGGTAACACGCCTTGTCCTGATCGGCCACAGCATGGGCGGCCTGCTGATTCGCAGTGCCTGTCATTACGGAGCGGAAAATGATGATAGCTGGGTTCGGCTGAACCCGGACTGCGTGTACATCGGCTCGCCCCACGACGGTTCCTGGCTGGCAGTCGGTGCCCACAAGGCCGCCGGCTGGCTCAACCGGGTGCCCCGGGATTACCTGAAGGTGGTGGGCGAGGTGATCGACCTGCGCAGTGAAGGCATTCGCAACCTGTCACGGGGCGAGGTGTTTGAACCGGGCACGGCGCACCAGCCGCTGTTAGCCGGCGCCCGGCATTATGTGATCAGCGGCCTGCTGGCCAGGGGTGAAGAGCACCTGGTGAATGCCTTGTTTGGCGATGCGCTGGTGCATGAGGCCAGCGCCCGGGGTGCCAGGCAGCCGGGCTGGCAGCTGACCGGCACAGCGAATTTTCCGGGGGTGGATCACATCCGCCTGGCCCATCATTCAGCCGTAGCACGGCAACTTGAGGAGTGGCTGGTATGAAACCAACCCATAGCAATGCCCATTGGTGGCTCGGCGTGGCAGACCTGCTGGCCCATGGCGTGCAACACGGAGCGGTCAAGCTGCAACGGATTCACCTTTCGGTGGCGGATGAGAGCTTTCGGGTGCTGGAAGCCATTCCCGCAACCCGGCACAGCAGTCGCATCGTGCGTGTCTGCCACCACGAAATATCCCGCCTGAGCTATACCGGCTTGTCGCTGGCCGGGCGGGCAGCCGCCGGACTGGCCGCCAGGGCCGCTGCGGGTCATGTCCGGAAACATGACCTGAATGTGAATAATTCTTAGTACGGTTTTAACCCAAAACGCGAAATTTCCCCGGTAGGGTAGGTTCACGCAATCGGGAACGAGTCGTCCCGGTTGTTCGTTTCGACGAATGGAAACCTGACCACAGAGGAAAACGCGTTATGAGCTACAAAGCCAGTTTTGCGTGTGTCACCGTTCTGAGTGCTGCTGTATTCACCGCCCCGGCCGTCTGGGCGCAGGACAGCGTCAGCCGTGATCAATCCGGCCCCTACATCAGCGGTAGCTACGGGGGCTACAAGTCCCACGGTGGCGAGTTCGAGGATGAGAACGACTTGCTGGGTGCTGCCTTGGGTTACCAGTTCAACGAATTCTTCGCCCTGGAGGCCGAGTACATCGATTTCGGCAACTTCGGTGATGACGAGGTAGAGGGCAAGCTTAAAGGGGCCGGTTTGAGTGCCATTGGCCGTCTGCCGCTGACCCAGAGCTTTGGTGTGTATGCCAAGGCCGGTGCCTTTGCTTCAGCCTTTGATGTTGAAGCGTTTGATGAAAGTGAAACCTACGATGAAGTAAACCCGTTTGTTGGCGCGGGTGTCGACTTCCGGGTGACCGAGCAGCTGACAGCGTTCGCCGAATACAACCGCTACAACGTGGATATCGATGAAGACGACTTCAACGGCCAAGTGACCAATGACGGCCCGGACTTCGATACTGGCCGGGTGGGCCTGAAGTTCCAGTTTTGAGCCGCCTGAAACCAAAAAGCGCAGCCCGGCGAGGCTGCGCTTTTTGCGTTTAAGGAACCTGGATTACTGCTGGTTTTCCAGCTCGCCAAAGGTGTCGGCAAACAGCGCCGTAGACAGGTAGCGCTCGGCGGAATCCGGCAGGATCACCACAATGTTCTTGCCCTGGTGCTCCGGCTGTTTGCTTACCCGGACGGCTGCCGCTACTGCAGCTCCGCAGGAGATGCCGCACAGAATGCCTTCTTCTTTCATCATCCGGTGCGCCATGGCCATGGCGTCTTCGTTGCTGATGGCTTCAACCTGGTCCACCAGGTCCATATCCAGGTTGCCCGGAATAAAGCCGGCACCAATGCCCTGGATTTTGTGGGGGGCCGGCTTCGGGTCCTGGCCGCTGCGCACCTGGGTGATGATCGGGGAGTCGGTGGGCTCCACGGCTACGGTGGTCACAGCCTTGCCCTTGGTCTGTTTGAGGTAACGGGAAACCCCGGTCAGGGTGCCACCGGTGCCTACGCCGGAAACAAAGATGTCCACTTCGCCGTCGGTGTCGTTCCAGATTTCCGGGCCGGTGGTGTCTTCATGGATGCGCGGGTTGGCCGGGTTCTCGAACTGCTGGGGCAGGAAGTGGTTGTCCGGGTCTGCCGCCACCAGTTCTTCCGCCCTGGCAATGGCGCCGGCCATGCCCTTGGCGGGTTCGGTCAGTACCAGGTCGGCGCCCAGGGCTTTCAGCACCTTGCGGCGTTCCAGGCTCATGGAGGCAGGCATGGTCAGTACCAGCTTGTAACCCCGGGCGGCTGCCACGTAGGCCAGGGCAATACCGGTGTTGCCGCTGGTGGGCTCAACGATAGTCATGCCGGGCTTCAGAACGCCGCGTTTTTCCGCATCCCAGATCATGGCGGCGCCAATGCGGCACTTGACGGAATAGGCCGGGTTGCGGCCTTCAATCTTGGCCCAGATCGTGGCGCCGTCGTTCACCCGGTTCAGTCTTACCAAGGGGGTGTTGCCGATGGAAAGGGAATTGTCGTTATAGATGCGTGCCATGGTTTGCTCCTGGTGTCTGATAAGATCTGCAGATCCTACCCCTACAGGTCTGGCCAAGGCCAGACTGTGAGCGGGCATATTCAGAACCAAACGGAGTAAGGTTATGAACGAACCCCCCTTCGACTGGGCACAGAGTCCGGCTGCGGTCTGGCGTCGCCACCGTTCGGGCCTGCGGGCCATTCGCCGGCTGGACCCGATCAGCTGGGACGATCTCACCGGCATCGCGCGACAAAAACAGGCCCTGGCCCGCAATACCGAGCGTTTTCTGGCCGGTGAGCCGTCCAACAACGCACTGCTCTGGGGCTCCCGGGGTACCGGCAAGTCGTCGCTGATCAAGGCCTTGCTGAACCGTTACCGGGATCAGGGGCTGCGGATGATCGAGGTGGACAAAGACGACCTGGTAAACCTGCCGGAAATTGTCGATGACATCTGTGACCTGCCGTACCGGTTTGTGATCTTCTGCGATGACCTGTCGTTCGATGTGGGGGAGTCCGGTTACAAGGCGCTGAAGAGCGTGCTGGAAGGCTCACTGGAGCTGCCGCCGGAGAATGTGCGGGTGTATGCCACCTCCAACCGCCGGCACCTGATGCCGGAGTTCATGAGCGACAATGTGAAAAGCGAAGTGCGGGATGGCGAGTTGCATCCGGCGGAGGCTATCGAGGAGCAGGTGTCGCTGGCCGACCGCTTTGGCCTGCAGCTGTCGTTCTATCCCTTCTCCCAGGATATCTACCTGCAGGCGGTGGATGCCCTGTTCCCGCAAGTGGCAGACCGGGAGCAACTGCATATCGAAGCGGTGCGCTTTGCCACCGGCAAGGGCGTACGCAACGGCCGCACCGCCCAGCAGTTTTTCCGCCAGTTTGCCGGCGACCCCCGGTTCACCTGAGGCCGGCTACTGCCGGCGGGCCATCTTGATAAACCGGTGGTGAATCATGCGGATGCCGATGAACACCAGCACCATCACCACCGGAATGGCAACGCCCAGCACCAGCGAGTGATTAAAGGCTACGCCGGCCTCGCGCAGGGTATCCAGTGCCAGCTTCAGCAGGCCGATCAGGTAGTAGGAAATGGCCACCACCGAGAAGCCTTCCACGGTGTGCTGCATCATCAGCTGGATGCGCGAGCGCCGGTCCATGGAGCTGAGCAGTTGCTGGTTCTGGCTCTGGATGGCCAGTTCCACCCGTGTGCGCATCATATCCGAGGCCCGGTCTACCCGGCGCGACAGGTCTTCCAGCCGTTCACCCACGGCCTCACAGGTTTTCACCGCCGGGGTCAGGCGCCGGGTCATGAACTCGGTGAGGGTGAGGTGTCCGGACACTTCGTCTTCCCGCAGTTCTTCCAGCCGGGTCAGTACCAGCCGGTGGTAGGCCCGGGTGGCGGAAAAGCGGAAGGTGGAATGGGCCCGGAAAGCTTCAATGCGCGAGGCAATGTTGGTCAGCTCCGCCAGGATCTTTTGTTCGTCCAGGGTTTCGTTGTCGGCCAGTGACTGTGTGATGTTTACCAGTTGCTGATCCATGTCGTTCAGGGCCGGGGTGATTTCCCGGGCCAGGGGCAGGGCCAGCAGCGACATCAGCCGGTAGGTTTCGATTTCCATCAGGCGCTGCACCAACCGGCCCAGCTGGCTGTCTGACATGCTGTGGTTAAGCACCATAAACCGCCCGAACTGGTCGCTGTGCAACTGGAAGGTGCCCAGAATCCGCGCCGCCCCTTCCTGCGGACTGCTACCCACCAGGCGCATGCCTTCAAAGTGTTTACGCATGAACGCCAGCTCGTTGCGGGCGCTTTCAGACGATGGCCGTACTTCCACATGGAAGGCCCCTACCACCGTGCCTTCGAGTTCGTTCAGCCAGCCGTCCGGCAGCAGGCTGATGCCGGTTTCGGCAAACGGATCGGCATCGGAGTCCCGCAGGTTGGTGAAGGTGTAGGTGGTGAACTCCATGTGCACTTCCCGGCGGATGCGCAGCGGGCCGAAATCCTGTTCGTAGCAACTTACTTCCTGTTCCGGCCAGTGTTCGCCCAGCAACCGGTGCAGGTTCTGCAGGTGGCGGAACTGGCTTTGCCGCTGGGCCGGGGTGGTCAGCAGGGCGATCTGGGTAACCCGGGCGCGTGAAGGCAGCACCTGGAACGGGCGGGAATGGAGCTCCTGGTACAGATCGGCCCGGAGCGGGTGGAAATCCAGGGAGCGTGGCTGGGAGGTCACGGAGTTGTCCTTGGTTATGCTGGTTGTACAGGGATGATAACGCGGAAGCACACGCCGTCAATTCCGTTATGGTGCTGGTTGAAGGCTTCCACCTTACCACCATGGTAGTCGGCAATCAGTCGGACAATCAGCAGGCCCTGGCCCAGGTGGCCTTCGGCCTTGCCTTCCCTTCGGGTGACAAAGGCACCGAAGATATCCACACCGGCGGTTTCCGGCAGCTGTGAGCCTTCGTTGAAGACATCCAGCTGGTAGTGGTCTGTTCGATGTTGCAGGCGTACCTCGATGTTGCCCTGTTCCGGGGTGAAATCCCGGGCGTTATCCACCAGCTTGTCGAGCATTTGTACCAGCATTTCCGGGTTGCCCAGCAGGGGGCAGCCATTGGGCGGTCCCTGATAGTGAATCCGGTGCCGGTCATCCAGCTGTTGGTAGGCAGCACAGGCCTGGCTGGCGACCTCGGCCAGGTCAAAGGGTTCTTTGTCGGCCTGGTCAAAGCTCTGTTCCAGCCGGGCTGCTTCGCTCATGCTGGTGAGGATGCGGCGCAGGCGCTCGGTGGCGGCGGAAGCCCGCTCCAGGTATTCCCGGCGCTCGGTTTCCGACTGGCTGTGGGCGAGGTTCTCCAGCGAGGAGCGCACCACGGCCACCGGGGTTTTCAGCTCGTGGGACAGCCGGCGGGAAAAACTTTCCAGGTATCGGTTATAGCTTTGCAGGCGGTCGACCATCTGGCCGAAGTGCTGCTGCAACTGGCCCAGCTCATCGCCGGATCTTGGCACAGGCACCGGGCCGAGGATGCGGCCGTCGTCATCCACGCTGGCACTCACCAGCCGCTGCAGGCGGGTAATGCGCCATGACAGCCAGCTGGCATAGCCCAGCAACACCAGTGTCAGCGCCAGAATGATCAACAGGGAGCGGGCCAGCACACTGCCCAGAGCCGAGCCGGATACGCTCAGCAATTGGTCCAGGGATTGCTCCAGCAGCATGGAGCGGCCGTCGAACAACGGGTGGGCGGTGGCCAGCCACAGGGAGTCGTCCGGGTGTTTCACCAGCCCGTTGTCGGGCACCTGGCGGGTGTTCAGCTGGAAGTCGGTGCCGGCCAGGACTGCTGGCTCCGGTTGATACCAGCGCACCAGGGCGCGCAGACCGTTGAGGGTCAGGGTGTCCAGAATCTGCCCGGGCGACAGGTTCTCGAAGTCGGTGCTATCCCGGCCCTCCCGGCTGACGCTGGCGGTTATCCAGCCGGCGGGCTCGGTGATGGTGACCTGCTGTCCGGGGCCCAGTTGCCGGCCCAGGGCCCGCTCCAGAACCCGGTGAGGATAGATCAGTGCTGGCAGGGGCTCGGTCCCGGTTCCGGCCAGAGTTGCGCCGGTATCGCTGCGGGCCACCCGGAAACCCAGCCGGCTGCCCTGGGCGGGCAGTGGCATTCGCACTTCCAGCTGCCAGCTGGAGGTGCGGATACGCCAGTTGGCATGGACCCGGTAGTCCCACTGTTCCGGCTCGCTGGCGGTGGTGGCCCGCACTTCATCCGGTTTGATTTGCCAGATGCGGGGGCCGGCGGGTTGTTCCAGCTCGCTGGCGGGGGCCTGCAGCCAGAGTTCGAAGCGATCATAGGGTTGCTCCGGCCGGGCCGGATTGAAGGGGGTCAACGGGTGATGCTGAATGTCGGCCAGCAGGTACAGGTAACGATCATCCGCCGCTGCCTGCCAGCGCAATTGTGGCTCGCCCGGGCGGGTTGCGGCGCTTTGCCAGGGTTGCCGGTGGTCCTGGTCTTCATAGCTGGGCCAGACAAAGGTGTCGCCTGGCGTCTGCACGGGGCGGGCATACACCACCGGGTCGGCGCCAATGGCCGGTTGCCCCAGCAGCAGATCGTCGGCCAGTTCGGTCAGCCGGGTGCTCTGGGTTTGCAGCTGCTGCAGGGTTTGCTGGCGCAGGGCCGCGTCCAGCTCCAGCACAAAACTGAGGCCGGCCCAGGGGATCAGCAGCATCAGCAGGTTGGCCAGGAACAGCTGGCGCTTCAGGCTCAAGGGTTACACCTCACGGGCATTCCAGCGGTAGCCCATGCCGTAGGCGGTCTGGATGCCATCAAAGGTCTCGTCCAGCTGAATGAATTTGCGCCGGATGCGTTTGATGTGGGATGTCACCGTGTTGTCGTCCAGCACGGTGCTGGCGGCTTCCATCAGCTGGTCCCGGGTGCGGACATGGCCGGGGTGCTGGACCAGTGCGTGCAGCATCCAGAATTCGGTCACCGTCAGGTCCACCGGCTGGTCGTTCCAGGCTACCGTCATGCGGTCTACATTCATGGTCATCCGGCCCCGGTGAATCACTTCGTCCGGCTTTTGCAGGGCTTCGGCCCAGGCCTCGGCCCGGCGCAGCAGGGCGGTGATGCGGGCCAGCAAATGGTCCAGGCTCATGTCCTTGGTTACGTAGTCGTCGGCGCCCAGGCGCAGGCCGTGTACCGAGTCGATGTCGCTGTCCCGGGCGGTCAGGAAAATAATCGGCAGGGTGGCCGACAGGGCCCGCAAATCCTGGCACAGGGTAAAGCCGCCTTCCGGTTCGTCGCCCAGGCCCACATCGATAATAGCCAGGTCTGGCAGGCTCTGGCGCAGCACCTGCCAGGCGGAGGGCCGGTCACCGTAGGCGGATACCCGGTAGCCCCGGCGTTCAAACGCGGCCCGGTAGTTGTCGCGGATACCGGCTTCGTCTTCTATCAGAACAATGTGTTTTTTCATGGCTGTGTGTTTCACCGGAATGTGTAGCCATTAAACCACGCTCAAGGGCTGGTACAAGTTGTGCTGGCCTGATTGCCATAATTCATCATTTTTTGTCGCCGGCCTGCCCGTTTCTGCCACGGAGGTGCCCGTTCCGGCTGTTGCAATGGCATCACCAACTTCCACTAAAAAGGATGCCGTGATGATGTTGCTATCGCTGCTTGCCAACCCGGCCGTCCGGGCCGACCTTTATCCGCAAACGACCCGCACCATTCGCCCTTTGATCAGTAAACGCCGCTGGCTGCGCTGTGCCGAAGGTGTGAGCCTGTGGCTGGCGGTTCTGCTGATGCTGTTTGTCCATCCGCTGTATGCCGAGGCCAGTGACCGGCAAGCCGGGCAAGCTGAGGAAGCCGGCCAGCTCTACCTGATCGACAGCCAGGGCAACCGGCAGCAGCCGGCACTGGTTCTGGACAGTGAGTTTCAGGTGCGGGTGTCCGGCCTGCTGGCGGAGACCACGCTTACCCGGGAATTCCGCAATACCAGTGATTCATGGCACGAAGGCATTTTCGTGTTTCCGTTACCGGAGCGGGCCGCTGTGTTCGGGTTGACCATGACCGTGGGTGAGCGCCGGATAGTCGGGCGCATCGAGCCCCGGGCCAAGGCCCGGGAAACCTACGAGAAAGCGAAGTCTGCCGGCCAGCACGCCGCCACGCTGGAGCAGCAGCGCCCCAATCTGTTTACCAGCCGGGTGGCCAATATCCCGCCCGGTGAAACCGTCCGGGTGGAGGTTCGCTACCAGCAACCGGTGAGCTATCGCCACGGCGAGTTCGAGTTGCGCCTGCCCACCACGCTCACGCCCCGTTACATGCCGGGTGAATCACTTATCGAGACAGCAACGCAGTGGCAGGCGGGCTGGGCCACGGCCACCACGCAAGTGCCCGATGCTGCGGAGATCAGCCCGTTCACGGTGCGGGCGGCTGATGTAGATGAGCGCAGCCACCGGGCCCGGATTGAGCTGGCCATCGACAGTGGATTCCCGCTGGCCGGGGTAACCAGCCCCAGTCACAGCCTGGTGACCGAGACAGACGGCGGCCGGGTGGTGGTGCGTCCGGAAGGCCGGGAAGTGCTGATGGATCGTGACCTGATTGTGCGCTGGCGGCCGTTAACCGGCCGGGAACCGACGGCGGCGGTGTTTCACCAGCAGTGGCAGGGTGAGGATTTTCTGATGGCGATGATATTGCCCCCGGACGCCACCGGCCCGGTGTTGCGTCGGGAGCTGTTGTTTGTGATTGATACCTCCGGGTCCATGGCAGGGGAGTCCATTGTGCAGGCCCGTTCAGCGTTGCTGAAAGGACTGGATAGCCTGCGCCCGGGGGACTATTTCAACGTTATTCAGTTCAATTCCCAGGCCCACAGCCTGTTTGCCCGCCCGGTGCCGGCCGAGGGCCATTACCTGGCCCGCGCGAGGCAGTATGTGGAAGGCCTGAATGCCAACGGCGGCACGGAAATGGCCGGGGCGCTGTCACTGGCAATGGCGATGGAGCCTGCTCCGGCAGAAGGATTGGTGCAGCAGATGGTGTTTATCACCGACGGTGCCGTAGGCAATGAATTGGCGTTGTTCGAGCGGATTCGTACCGGCCTTGATGAACGAAGGTTGTTCACGGTGGGCATCGGCTCGGCCCCTAATATGCACTTTCTGCGCGAAGCGGCCCGCTGGGGCCGTGGCGAGTTCACCGCGATACACAATACCGGTGAGGTGAATCGCGCCCTGAACGGGCTGTTTGCGGCCATGGAAGCCCCGGTGATGAGTGATCTGACCGTGCGCTGGCCCACCGGTGGCAATCCGGTGGAAACGGTGCCGGCCAGGCCCGGAGACCTGTTTCAGGGTAGCCCGCTGGTGCAGGTGGTACGCGGTGTGCCCGCCGGTGGTGAGCTGGAGGTCTCTGGCCGCTTGCCCGGCGGCCGGCCCTGGAACACCCGGCTTGATCTGGGCAATGCCGCCCCGGCCAGCGGCCTGAACCGCCAGTGGGCCCGGGGCCGGATAGACGAGCTGATGGATGCTGCCCGCCTGCAGGGTGAGGCGCCGGATGAGCCGGCAATCCTGGAGTTGTCCGTGCAACACGGGGTGATGTCGCCGTTCACCAGTTTTGTGGCGGTCGAGGAGCAACCGGCCCGGCCGGCGGACGAGAAGCTGGACACCGAGGCGGTTCCCACCTTGCTGCCAGCGGGTAGCCGGGATGGCATGTTGCGTTACCCGCAAACCGCAACCGCCTGGCCGTTGCTGGCGGCACTGGGCCTGTCCGGCTTGGTGCTGGCGCTGGCCATGTTGCTGCTGAACCGGAGGCCGACATGGTGAACCGTCTGTTATTGCTGTTGTTTGGTGCCTCCGCCACCGTATTGATGTTTGGCTTGTGGATTCCCTTCAAGGCGCTGGTAGCCCAGGAGCTGCTGGCACTGGCCTGGGCCGAAACCCAGGCGCGACAGGTGGAAGCCCGGCCCTGGCCCTGGGCCGATACCTGGCCGGTGGCCAGGCTGGAGTTGCCGGAGCTGGGGGTGTCGATGATTGTGCTGGAGGGCCTGCACGGAGAAAGCCTGGCATTTGGCCCGGGGCGGATGGTCACCGGGGAGCAGGGGCCGGTGATTCTGGCTGGCCACCGGGATACCCATTTCCGGCCCCTGGAGTACATTGAGCCGGGCCACCGGGTGCAGCTGCAGGGCCAGGACCAGCAGTGGCAGCAGTACCAGGTAACCGGAACCCGGGTGGTGGACAGCAGAACAGAGTCCATCGATACCAGCACCTTCGGCCCGGATACCCTGCTGCTGGTAACCTGTTACCCGTTTGATGCGCTCGATGCCAACGGCCCGCTGCGTTTCGTGGTGGAGGCAAAACCGGTTAACAGACCGGTACAAAAGGATACTGTTGCCGCCCTCTGATTTTGGCGTACACTTGTGCGCCAAAATTTCGAGTAACGGTAAAGCAGTATGGCAGTCGCAAGAAAAATTCTGGCCTGGCTGAGTGTTCCGCTGATTTGCATGCTGGCCCTGATTGGCTACATCGCACGGCCTTTCAACCCGGATAACAACCGTTTGCTGGCATGGACACTGGCCCGTGTGGGGCGCTGTCTGCTGGGTATGAAGCGCCCTTTGTATGGCGCCGAAAACATGCCGCAAGACCGGCCCACGGTAATCATCGCCAACCACCAGCAGAACGATGACCTGTTCGTGGTGGGCGACCTGCTACCGCCGCGCACTGTGGCGGTGGGCAAGTCCTCACTGGTGTGGTTGCCGTTCTTCGGCCAGGTGTTCTGGCTCGGCGGCAACATCATCCTCAATCGCGGCCGATCCCATAAAGCCGTGGCAGCCATGCAGGCTACCAGTGATGCTATCCGCAATGACCGCAAAAGCATCTGGGTGTTTCCTGAAGGCACCCGTAGCCGTGGCCGGGGGCTGGGCAGCTTCAAAAAAGGCGCTTTCCACACGGCTATTGCCGCCGGAGCCCCCATCACCATGGTGTGTGCCGGCGAGTATCACGGCCAAACCCGTGGCTGGGCCGGCCGCCGGAAACCGGTGCCGGTACATATCCTGCCGCCGGTAGAAACCACCGGCCTGACCCGTGACGATGTGCCGGAGCTGATGGCCCGGTGTCACCAGCAAATGGCAGACGCCATCACAGCCCTCGGCCACCGCCCCGGAACAGCTTGAATGCCTGCCCGAAACAGGGCAGTCTTCTGGCAGGATTGAACACCACATAAGGGGAGTGGATAAATGAGCTTTCTCTGGTTTCTGATTATCGGTGGCCTGGCCGGTTGGCTGGCGGGTCTGATCATGAAGGGCAAAGGCTTCGGCGTACTGGCCAATATCGGTATCGGTATTGTCGGCTCGGTGATTGGCGGTGTGCTGTTCAGCATGCTGGGCCTGGCGGTAAAGAGCATGGTCGGTGAGCTGGTGACCGCCACCGTGGGTGCTGTGCTGCTGCTGGCCGTGGTCAACAAGATCAAGCAGGGCTGACATGATTGTACCCGTAACCGCAGTATTCGCGGCCGTTATCGGCCTGTTGTTGCTGGTGCTCTCGGGCCAGGTGGTGAAATACCGGCTCAAGTACCGCATGGGTCTGGGGGTAAATGACGACCCGGAGTTTGAAGCGGCGGTGCGCGCCCACGCCAACCTGGTGGAATACGCGCCGGTTGGCCTGATCATGCTGGCTATTGCCGAGTTGAACGGTGTCGCCAGCGGCCTGGTCTACTGGACAGGCATGGCATTAGTGGTCGGGCGAATCCTGCATGCCTGGGGCATGATCAACGGCAAGGGTGGTCCCCACAAAGCCCGAATGATCGGTATTTTGCTGACCTGGCTGGCGATACTGGTGGCGGCGTTGTTGCTGCTGTGGAATGTCTGGCAGGTATACGGCTGAGTCGGATAGCTGTCTAAGGAACGGGGCCCTCGAGGCCCCGTTTCTGTTTACGGCGCGTGACGTTTCAGAGGGCCTGGGCCATATCCACGGTAAGATACTCCAGTTCCACCCGCCGGTTGGCTGCGTGGTCTTCCGGCCGGGTCAGGGGGCGTTCGGCGCCCCAGGTGGTCATCAGGATGGCACTTTGTGGCACGCCCTCCTGAATCAGCAACCGGGCTACAGCGTTGGCACGCAGCCTGGCCAGGAAGCGGTTGTACTCGGGTGAACCAAAGTTGTCGGTATGGCCGTGGATTCTGACCCGTACACCGGGGTGGTTTTTCAGGTAGGCGGCATGCTGGCGCATAATGGCAGCATCGCCGGCGTCAGGCACATGTTTGTTAAAGCCATAATGGAACCGGGTGCGGTGAGGGCGGCCGGCTTCTGTCCCCAGCGAATCTGCCATTACACCGGAGAGCAGGGCGGCCCGGGCGAGCATTTCGGGGTTGTCCAGAACGAGTACGGTCATGTGCAGTATCCTTGAGTCCAGTGTCAGGTTCTTCTTGTTATTGCCGTTTCACTATTCAGTTATAGAGCAATAACAACAATTGGCTAATGGTCGATAGCCCCTGACGGGGTTGTTGGTCACCGATTGAATGGCATTTGTGTGACCTGGTGATGACATTACACCGCGAAAAGAAGGCCCCGCTGTGGTAAAAAACAGCTTTTCAGGGACAGATTATGATGAATTGTGACCGCCCATGCTGATTATCCCCGCCGAGAACGCCATCAACTGGAAACGCCCGCCCTGGGTAACCCTGGGCCTGATGATGGCCTGTGTCATGGTGTTCCTGTTCTATCAGGGAGCAGACGACCGCAAGCTGGACGCAGCGATCGAGCAGTACCTCGATGGCAACCTGCTGGCACTGGAAGCCCCCGCCTACGAAGACTACCTGCAGCGGGAAATCCGCTTCGAAGCCGACCAGCAGAGTGTGCTGGAGCTTCAGGAATTCCAGGCCCTGAGGGAGCAGGATGAACAAGGCTGGCAGGCGGTTACCCTGCTGTTTGACCGGGATTATTACCAGTACCTGCAAGACAATCGTGACCTGATCTGGTCGGTGGCCGAGCGCAACCAGTGGTCGGAGCAGCGCGGTGCCATTGAGGAGCAGTGGATCAGCCGCATGAGCGCCTTCCAGCTGGGGCTGGTACCGTCAGACCTGTCGCTGTATACCCTGATCACCTACCAGTTCCTGCACGGGGGCTGGGGCCACATCATCGGCAACCTGCTGTTCTTGTTCCTGCTCGGTTTTACCGTGGAGCGGGCGCTGGGCCCGGGCAAATTCCTGGTGGCCTACCTGGTGTGCGGGGCCCTGTCCGGGTTGGTATTTACCGGGTTTTCCATGGGCAGCCAGGTCCCGCTGGTGGGCGCATCCGGTTCCATATCCGGGCTGATGGGTATGTACGTGGCCATCTATGGCCTGCAGAAAATCCGGTTTTTCTACTTCCTGGGTGTGTACTTCAACTACTTCCGGGCGCCGGCCATTGCCATGCTGCCGGTGTGGCTGGGCAAGGAGATCTACGATTACTGGTTTGCCGGGGCCACCGGTATTGCCTACATGGCCCACGCCGGCGGCCTGCTGGCGGGGGCTGCCCTGGTCTGGCTGTTGGGCAAGAGCTGGTTGCAGGTAAAAGAAGAGTTCTTCGAGCCGGAACCGGAGCAGCAAGACGAGCAGTTTACCCGAGGGTATGCCCAGGCCATGGCCAGTGTTGGCCGCATGGAATTCGACCTGGCCCGGCGCCAGTTCGAGGCTTTAAGGGAAAACTATCCGGACAGAACGGTATTGCTGGAGCACCTGTACCAGCTGGCCAAGTTGCGCCCGGACCTGCCGGAATACCGGGACCTTGCCCGAACCCTGATGGCCGATGCCATGAACCGACGGCAGCCAGAACAGATGCTGGAAGTCTGGAACGAGTACCTCAGCAAGGGCGAAGCCCACCACCCGCTGGCGGTGGAAGACCATAACCGGGTGCTGTTCACCAGTCTGAAAAACCACGACCTGAAAGCCGCTGAAAAGGCCTTCGAACGCATGCGCCTTAAGGCCGAGCCGGATATGGTGCAGGAAGCCTGCCGGTTGCTGCTGGCCGAGTTCGAAAAGCTGCAGATGGAACCCAAGGCCCGGCATTACCGGCAGTTGTTAAGGGGCTAGTCCGGCACCTGAAAGCTCGCCTTCGGCCCTTTCAAAGGCTGCCGGTTGCGGGCCTGTTCCAGCCACACCTCAATATCCTGGTGCACCGGATGGCCGGCGCATCGTTTCTGGATAAACGCCAGGAACGCGCTGGCCTTCTCCCATTGCTGAAGGCCATTGGCCAGGGCCTGGGCCACAATCAGGTAGGCGGGTGCCAGCTGGTCACTGTTCGGGAAGCGTTTGTGAAAGTCCTGCAGCAGGCGGATAGCCGTTTTCGGGTGGCCCCGGTGATACAGGGTATTGGCACAGGTTACCGCCAGTTCCGGGTCTTCGAGCTTGAAGCCGGGCTCCAGCGTCTGCAGGGTTTCTACCAGCCGGTTCAGCCCGTCACCGTCCTGCCGCGCGGCCAGCCAGGCCATGATTCTGGGGTGGAACCGGTACAGCTCCCGGGCATCGTTCCGGGCGGTCAGCAGCTGGTATAACTGGCCGACGCGCACCGGGTTATCCCGGTCATTCTTCAGGGCTTCCAGCAGCATGCTGTGTACCCGGTCGTAGTTGCCGTCTTTCAGGTTCATGTCCAGGTCGGCATCAAACCGGCTGCTGCGATCCCGCTGGTGGTTTTCGGTTATACCTTCCTCATCCTGCAGGTCTGACGCAAAGCCTAGCTCCTCCTGGTACTGAAACAGCAGGTAGCCAAGCATGTGGAACAGGATCAGGGTGAAGGTACTGTTCAGAAAGCCCGCTAGGGGTTGCGCTACCCACATGGGGAAGTGGTTAACGGCAAAGTCCTGGGCTGCACCGGAGGCCAGGGTCAGCAGAATCAGGTAGCCATAAAGCAGGAAGTAGGGGGTGCCGATTCGGGAGATCAGTACCGCCAGGTTCATGGGGTTTACTGCGGCACCCACCGACCGCTCCATGGCCAGCACCATGATGCTGGCGGGCAGGGCCAGTACCGCAAAGGCCAGTGCCAGCATCATCAGGATCGGCCCGCCGATCATGGCGGCGGCGCCCACAAGGCCGCCCATCAGAACAAACACCAGTAGCTGCAGAATCACGATATTGAACCCGCTACCGGTAAAGGCGACGGCCACGGGTGGCGGTTTGAGGTGGCCTTCGGCGGTGTGGTTGATCACCGCGTAGGTGTACTTGAACAGCGCCAGGGCCAGCACAATCCAGATCAGCACGCCGAACAGGTTGGGTGGTGCAATCAGCGGCACCAGGGTGCAGATGGCGATGACGATCAGCGGGTCGGTATGGAACGGGTAGCGGAAAAACGCGCCTACCCGTTGCCAGAAAGGGACCACTTCGGTGGCGGCGCCCAGATAACGCATGGCCTTGCTGCAGCGGGGGCAAAGGGCCCGGCGCTGCCGGGTGTCGGCATCGGGCATACAGCGGGTGCAATAATGCATTTGGCATTCACCGCAATGCCACTTGGCGGGCTCACCCGGGTGGTAATGACAATCGTGCTTCACGGAGAGGATCCTGGTCCGTCAGAAAACAGGCGCTAATGATGACAGAACTGGCAGGGGGTCGCAGCCATTGTGTTCACACTGCGGGATTCCGGTGCCCCGCAGCTCGTCCGGGCTATACCCGGTTGTTGCGCAGAAGGCCGGGTTGGCATAGAGAATCCGGTGTTGGGCGTCGGTGACCAGTATAGAGCTGAGCGACAACTCGGTTGCCGCGCGCAACAACGCAAGTGACTATTCACCAAGGAAATGTCGAACATTCATCGTCGCCGGTTGAAGTCTCACTTATCGGTGCAATAGTTAGTGGATAGAGTGTTACCAGACAAACTCCACGAGGAGGCAATGTATGTCGAACACATCACCAAGCAAAGACAGCCTGAATACCCTCTCCACCCTGAGCGCGGGTGGCAAGACGTACCACTACTACAGCCTGCCCAAGGCAGCAGACACCCTGGGCGATCTCAACCGCCTGCCGTTCTCCCTGAAAGTACTGATGGAGAACCTGCTGCGCAACGAAGACGACACCACGGTCGACCGTTCCCACATCGATGCCATGGTGCAGTGGCTGAAAGACCGGGGCTCCGACACGGAAATCCAGTTCCGCCCGGCCCGGGTGCTGATGCAGGACTTCACCGGGGTGCCCGGGGTGGTGGACCTGGCCGCCATGCGCGAGGCGGTGAAGCAGGCGGGTAAAGACCCGGCCCTGATCAACCCGCTGTCGCCGGTGGACCTGGTCATCGACCACTCGGTAATGGTGGACAAGTACGGCAATCCGTCTGCCTTCAAGGACAACGTCGCCATCGAGATGGAGCGCAACCAGGAGCGCTACGAGTTTCTGCGCTGGGGCCAGCAGGCCTTCGACAACTTCCGGGTGGTGCCGCCGGGCACCGGTATCTGTCACCAGGTCAACCTGGAGTATTTGGGCAAGACCGTCTGGCAGAAGGATATGGACGGCAAGACCATTGCCTATCCGGATACCCTCGTGGGTACGGATTCCCACACCACCATGATCAACGGCCTGGGTATCCTGGGCTGGGGTGTTGGCGGTATCGAAGCCGAGGCGGCCATGCTTGGGCAGCCGGTGTCCATGCTGATTCCCGAAGTCATCGGCTTCAAGATTACCGGCAAGCTGCGTGAAGGCATTACCGCCACCGACCTGGTGCTGACCGTGGTGGAAATGCTGCGCAAGAAAGGCGTGGTGGGCAAGTTCGTGGAATTCTATGGCGACGGCCTGAAAGACATGCCGGTAGCGGACCGCGCGACCATTGCCAACATGGCGCCGGAATACGGTGCTACCTGCGGCTTCTTCCCGGTGGATGACCAGACCATCACCTACATGCGCCTGACCGGCCGCGACGAAGAACTGCTGGAACTGGTCGAGAACTACGCCAGGGCCCAGGGCCTGTGGCGCGAGCCGGGCCATGAGCCGGTGTACACCGACACCCTGGAACTGGATATGGGCGATGTCGAGGCCAGCCTGGCCGGCCCGAAGCGGCCCCAGGACCGGGTGGCCCTGAAAAACATGAAGGCTTCCTTCGAGTTACTGATGGAAACCGCTGAAGGCCCGGCGAAGACCCAGGAAGGCAAACTGGAATCAGAAGGCGGCCAGACCGCAGTGGGCGTGGATAACAGCTACGAACACCCGGCCAGTCAGCCGCTGGAAATGAACGGCGAAAAGTGCCGGCTGGACCCGGGTGCCGTGGTGATCGCTGCCATTACCTCCTGCACCAATACCTCCAACCCGAGCGTGATGATGGCCGCCGGCCTGATCGCCCAGAAGGCGGTGGAGAAGGGCCTGGACACCAAGCCCTGGGTGAAAACCTCGCTGGCGCCGGGCTCCAAGGTGGTCACCGACTACCTGAAAGTGGCCGGCTTGCAGGACGACCTGGACAAGCTCGGTTTCAACCTGGTGGGTTACGGCTGCACCACCTGCATCGGTAACTCCGGCCCGTTGCCGGATGCCGTGGAAAAGGCCATTACCGATGGCGACATTACCGTAGCCTCGGTGCTGTCCGGCAACCGCAACTTTGAAGGCCGGGTGCATCCGCTGGTGAAAACCAACTGGCTGGCTTCGCCGCCCCTGGTGGTGGCCTATGCCCTGGCGGGCAACGTAAGGCTGGATCTGACCAAAGACCCGCTGGGTACCGACAAAGACGGCAACCCGGTGTACCTGAACGATCTCTGGCCCAGCCAGGCGGAAATTGCCGAAGCGGTCGAGAAGGTGAAAACCGACATGTTCCGCAAGGAATACGGCGAGGTGTTCGAAGGTGACGACATCTGGAAATCGATCAAGGTGCCGGAGAGCAAGGTGTACGAGTGGAGCGACAAATCCACCTACATTCAGCACCCACCCTTCTTCGAAGGCATGGGCGAGCAGCCCGAGCCCATCGAGAACATCAAGGATGCCAACATCCTGGCCCTGCTGGGGGATTCGGTGACCACAGACCACATCTCCCCGGCCGGTTCCTTCAAGCCGGACACTCCTGCCGGTAAATACCTGCAGGAACACGGTGTTGAGCCGAAAGACTTCAACTCCTACGGCTCCCGCCGGGGCAACCACGAGGTGATGATGCGCGGCACCTTCGCCAACGTGCGCATCCGCAACGAGATGCTCGACGGCGTGGAAGGCGGCTTCACCAAATTCGTGCCCACCGGCGAGCAGATGGCCATCTACGATGCCGCCATGAAGTACCAGGAAAGCGGCACCCCGCTGGTGGTGATTGCCGGCAAGGAATACGGCACCGGCTCCAGCCGGGACTGGGCCGCCAAGGGTACCCGCCTGCTTGGCGTCAAGGCCGTGGTGGCGGAATCCTACGAGCGTATCCACCGCTCCAACCTGATCGGCATGGGCGTGATGCCCCTGCAGTTCCCGGAGGGCGTGGATCGCAAGAGCCTGAAACTCACCGGTGAGGAAACCATCAGCATCGAAGGCCTGTCCGGCGAGATCAAGCCGGGCCAGACCCTGAAGATGACCGTGAAGTACAAGGACGGCTCCACCGAGAGCTGTGAACTCAAATCGCGGATCGACACCGCGAATGAGGCGGTGTACTTCCAGCATGGCGGTATCCTGCACTATGTGGTGCGGGAGATGCTTCGCACCGCCTGATGCCATCCTGCGGGGCCAGCCCGGCTGGCCCCGTGTCCTGCCCCGCATTTTCAGGTAAGCTGGCGGCCTTTTCTTAATCCCTGAATGAAGACAAGGTGCCATGGCTGACTCCCCACGCGACGACATCAAAGCCAAACTCAACCTCGAAACCTCCCGAATTCACTGGCACGAGCTGCAGACCTACTACGCCCGCGGGCAAGTTGTGCGGGTTGCGCCGGAGCTGGACTTGCTGGACGTAGCCGCAGAACTGACCGCCGACAACAAGGCGCAGTTCGAACAGTGGATGACCTCCGGGCAGGTGGGTGAAGTGGCACCGGACCTGGCGCGCGGCTGGTACGACCGCAACGCGGAACTCTGGGCCGTGGTCATTGCGCCCTGGGTACTGGTGCAGGATCGCTCGGGCGCCAGCCTGCACTGATCCTTTCCCTTAGCCGTTCTTTTCCGAGGTTGCCATGCTCACCGGCGCTTTGCTGATTCTTGCCCCGTTATTTCTGGGCTTTGCCTTTGCCCTGTCCAATCGCCGGTTGATGACGGTGATCCACTACACCGTGGAAGGGCTGGTGTATTTCATTCTGGCACTGCTAGGCCTGAGCCTCGGGCAGATGGAAGGGCTGCTGGGGCAGCTGGGCACCATGGCGGGACAGGTCAGCGCGCTGGTGGTGGTGTTACTGGTAGCGAACATGCTGGGGCTGTGGCTGTTTCATCGCTGGGCGCCACTGGATGTCGGGGAACAAACCGGCGAGGGTCGGCCGGGCTACCGGCGCCTGTTCCTGGCCGGGCTGAAACCCCTGTTGGCGGTGCTTGTGGGGGCTTTGCTGGGTTATTTCCTGTTTCCGGAGCTGCCGCTGGTGGACGATGTGGCCACCGGTGCCTTGATGTTTCTGCTGTTTCTGATTGGCCTGCAATTACGTAATGCAGGCCTCTCCCTGCGCAAGTTGCTGATGAACCGTCAGGGGCTGGGCATTGCCCTGGCGCTGGTGGCAAGCTCCCTGGTGGCGGGCCTGGCGTTGATTCCGGTATTGCAGGTGCCCTGGCACCAGGCCCTGGCGCTGGCGTCGGGTTTCGGCTGGTATTCCCTGTCCGGCATTGTCATTGGCGATGCCCTGGGTCCGGCCTGGGGTGGCGTAGCGTTCCTGAACGACGTGCTGCGGGAAATCATTGCTCTGGCTCTGATTCCGCTGGTGATCACCGCTCGCCCGGCCATGGCCATCGGTTACGGTGGTGCCACCGCGATGGACTTTACTTTGCCGGTTATCCGCAGCAGTGGCGGCCTGGCCTGTGTGCCGGTGGCCATTGCCTCCGGTTTTCTGCTGTCGTTTCTGTCTCCGGTGTTGATGGGCGTGTTCCTGTCTTTCGGCTAAGCTGAATATCAGGGTTCTGGTTGGGTCCGATGGCCCGTGCGGGTAGGCGGCTGCAGGACATCTGTATTACTATCCGACACATTGTGTTATTCGGAGCCTTTCATGCACCGCCGTCGCTTCCTCCAGCTCTCGCCAAGAACGGAACAATTGAAACAACGGCCATACGCCTGGCCGGGCTTCTGGAACGGGAGGGACTGATGGACAAGCACCCGGAACACGAACGGATCGCCAGCCAGCAGTTTCTGCCAAGGCGGGCAGAGTGAGTTGGTTATCGGTTCTTGCAGGTAACCCTGGGCGGGCGCTTGCGCTGCTGGTGCTGCTGGTTCTGGCGCCGCTCCCGGTGGCGGCAGAAGCGGGTAGCGTGACGCTGGGGGTGCTGGGATATCGCCCCGACCCCCTGGTGATGGCAAAGTATCAGCCGCTGGCGGACTATCTGAGCCGGGAGACCGGCAGGGATATCACCATCCGTGTGCTGGCCCAGGAAGAAATGGACCGTGCGGTTGCCTCCAACCGCATTGATTTTTTCCTGACCAATCCGGCCCACTTCCTGATGATCCGCAGCGAGCGCAGCCTGACCGGCGTACTGGCTACCCTGCAGCGCGACTGGAACGGCATCACTACCGGCAGCATTGGCGGTGTGATCATCGCCCGAGCCGGGCGCAGTGATATTCAAGCGCTGGAAGACCTGCGCGGCAAAAGCATTGCTACCCCGGGCCTTCACTATCTGGGCGGCTACCAGGCCCAGGCCCTGGAGCTGCAGACGGCAGGCCTGGATATCCGGCGGGATAACCGGATCATCTATCTGGGCAACCATGACCGGGTGGTTCGGGCTGTGCTGGCGGGAGACACCGACATCGGCTTTATCCGCACCGGTGTTCTGGAAGAACTTCTGCAGGAAGACCCGGGGCTGGAAACCGCACTGAAGGTGATCAACGCCCAGAACCTCCGGGGCTATCCGTTCCGGCTCTCAACCCGCCTGTATCCGGAATGGCCTCTGGTGTCGCTGCCCCATGTGGATTCCCGCACCATTCGCCAGATTGCCTCCGCCCTGTTTGCCCTGGAACCGGACGACCCGGCTGCCGTGGCCGCAGGCCTGGCTTCCTTCGCGCCCCCGGCCGATTACCAGTCGGTGGAACACCTGACCCGCAGCCTTCGCCTGCCGCCTTACGACCAGGTCCCCCAGGTAACCTGGTTGGATGTACTCCACCAGTACCGGCTATGGGTAGCGGTGGTAACTGTGTTGGTGCTGTTATTGCTGGCTACCAGCATATGGCTGGGCCGCAAGAAGCGCCAGCTGTCCCGGGAAAGCCGCCGGCTTCAGGAGCTGGTGGCAAGCTGGCCCCAGCCCATGCTGATGATCCGTGGCCGGGCCCTGAGTGACTGTAACCGGGCCGCAGTGGAGCTGCTTGAGTGTCGCTCCGCCGCCGACATGCTGGGCCAGCCCCTGGAGCGGTTTTCCCCGGAGGTCCAGCCGGATGGTCAGGACTCCGCCCGAAAGCTGGCAGGACTGCTGCAGCGGGTTCAGGTAGGGGATGTTGCTCAATCCGAGTGGCTATTCGGCCGGGAGGATGGCAGCCACGTGTGGGTGGACATGACCCTGGCCCCGGTCTACGAAAATGATGACGACACACCTTCGGTGCTGTGTTCCTGGTACAACATCACCCGGCGGAAACAGGCCGAAGAACGCCAGCGGCTGGCCCTGAAGGTGTTTGAAAATGCCCGGGAAGCGATCTTCATCACCGATGCCCATGGTGTGGTCATCGACACCAACGAGGCCTACTTCCTGATTACCGGCTGGGACCGCAACACCGCAATAGGCCGCCTGCCACCGCTGCCGGTGGATGAAGGCAGCTCGATACTGGTGGCTGCCCGCAAACACGGAGTATGGAGCGGCGAGTTCGCCAGCCGTAACCGGGATGGCCGGCGGCTGATCCTGAGCCTGACCCTGAGCAGCGTGGTGGATGAGCAGGGCGAGAAAAGCCATTTCGTGGGTGTGTTCAGTGATATCACCCGGCTCAAGGAAACCGAGAAGAAGCTTCGCACCATGGCGCACTATGACGCCCTCACCAACCTGCCCAACCGGGTGTTGTTTGCCGAGCGCCTGCAGCAGGCCATGGCCCAGGCCAGGCGGCAGGATTACCGTTTGGCGGTGCTTTATATCGACCTGGATAAATTCAAACCGGTGAATGATGCCTTCGGCCATGACGCCGGTGACCAGTTACTGGTGGAAGTGGCCCGGCGACTGCGCACGGTGCTGCGGGAAGAAGATACCCTGGCACGGCTTGGTGGCGACGAGTTTGCGGCCATCGTAGTGAACGTGGCCGATGTGGACGCCATTGAAAACCTGATGGACAGGCTGCTGACGGCGGTTGCCGAGCCGGTCTGGGTGGCTGACCACATGGTGGAAGTCTCTGCCAGTGTCGGCTACACCCTGTATCCCCAGCCTGCGGAGCTGGACGGCGACCAGCTGCTGCGCCAGGCCGACCAGGCCATGTACCAGGCCAAGAACACGGGCCGTAACGGTTATTGCGGGTTTTCCGGCACCGGCTCCTGATGGTGGTAGCCGTTCAGGATATCGGTGCCGGCGCGCCAGTAGAGTGACTTGGCCCACTGGTCGCTCAGCCGGCGTACCGAGCTGAGGGTATCCAGCATCTGATCCCCGAGGGTGGTGGCCAGCCGCTGCCAGACAATTTTCTGCAGGGTGTCGTTCTTCAGGCTGTGATAAACCTGTTCGGTTTTTGCCAGCAACTCAGGAGCCGGTTCTTCCGACGCCACCAGTGCCCGCAGGGTGTCCAGATAGTCGCTGTAGGCCTGTTTGGAACCGGCAAATTCGGTGCGGTCTGCCAGTTCCCTGAGGGTCAGCAACCGGTCTGCCAGGTCGGCGGCTTCGGCCAGGTAGCGACAGGTGCGAACGCTGATCGTCAGGGCATCGACAATGGAGACCTGCATTTTCTCGGCCCGCAGCCGCCCGATATAGTCGGTAATGGCGCTGTTCAGGGCCTTGATGGCCTCCATTTTCGGGCGGATCTGGGCGACATTCAGGCCTTCCCGGTCCAGGCATACCCTCAGCAGGCCCCGGGTATGGCCGATCAGCCGTTTCATCTCCTGGTCTACGGCGCCGATCGCCAGTTCCGGGGTGGTGATCAGGGTGTCATCCAGGTGCCGGGGTTCGGCATTGTCCTCTTCCTTGCTGCGGAACAGCCGGCCCAGAAAACGGGCAAAGGGGGTGATAAACGGCAGCATCACGGCGGCGCCCAACACGTTGAACAGGGTGTGGAACAGGGCCAGCGATACTGCCGGGTTGGCTTCCAGGTCCAGCAGGTCGGTCAGTGTGGCGACCATCCAGAGCATCACCGGCAGGATCAGCAGGGCGATGATGCCGGTCACCACGTTGAACAGAATGTGGCCAATAGCCAGGCGCCGGGCGTTGGCGGTGGCTTTCAGGGCAGACAGCGCAGCGGTGGAGGTAGACCCCAGGTTGGCACCCACCACGGCTGCTGCGGCATTGTCGAGCGGGATCAGTCCACCGGCAGCTGCAGTCAGTACAATGGCCAGCGAGGCACTGGAGGACTGGGTCAGAACGGTGGCGATCAGGCCAATCATGAAGAACGCCGGCAGGCCGTAGTCCGGGCTGATGATGTCGCCACTGGTAAGGCCGCCGGCGGCGGATTCCAGCGCGGTTTTCAGAATCGACAGGCCCAGGAAAAACAGCGCAAAACCGGCCAGGGCCTCGCCCAGAAACTGGTTTCGGGGCGTGCGGCTGATGGTGCGGAATCCCACGCCGGCCGCCAGCAGGGGCAGGGCAATGGCTTCGATCTTGAAGCCGAAGCCCACCAGGCTCACCAGCCAACCGGTCATGGTGGTGCCGATGTTGGAGCCGAAGATTACGCCCAGGGAGTGTTTCAGGGACAGCAAGCCGGCGTTAACAAAGCCGATGGTGGCCACGGTGACTGCACCGGAGTGCTGCACAATACCGGTAATCACAAAGCCGGCCATCAGCCCGCGCATCGGGGTGCGGGTCCAGTGGCCGAGCAGGTGGCGCAGGGAATGGCCGGCCGCGTTTTTCAGGCCGTTGGTCATCATTTCCATGGCCAGCATGAACAACGCCAGCCCGCCGAGCACCTGAAAAACGGATGAGATCATGGTTGCGGGAAAAACACCCTGAGACTGTTTTGATAAGTCTGGCTCACAACCTGCCCGAGCGGTAGTTCTTTTACCTCGGCGATTTTTTCCGCCACGAACGGCAGGTAGAAGGGGGCATTCTCCCGGCCACGGTAGGGCACCGGCGTCAGGAACGGGGCATCGGTTTCCAGCAGAATCTGCTCGATGGGTGTCATGCGCACGATGTCCCGCACGTTTTCTGCCTTGTTGAAGGTGGTGATGCCGTTAAAGCCCAGACACCAGCCCTGGTCCAGGGCGTATTGCGCCAGGCCGGGGCCGGAGGTAAAGCTGTGAATGACGCCGCGCCGTTCCAGGGTGTTTTCGAATTCCTTGAGGATGGCGATGGTGTCGTCATCGGCATCCCGGCTGTGGATCACCACCGGGAGGTTGGTGTCGCAGGCAATTTGCAGCTGGCGGCGGAACACCTCCCGCTGCACTTCGCGGTCGGCGTTGTCGTAGTAATAGTCCAGGCCGATCTCGCCAATGGCGACGATCTTGCTGTCGCCCGCGTGCTGGCGGATTTCGGCTTCCACCGCATCGGTGTAGCTCTCGGCTTCATGGGGGTGGACACCCTGGGTGCCGTACACCCAGTCGGCAGCCTGGCTCAGTTCCCGCACTGCCGCCAGGTTGTCCGGCGACACCGCGATGGTGATGACCTTTTCGATGTTGACGTTCCGGCTGTGCTCGAGAATATCCGCCAGGGGCTGGTCTTTCAGATAGTCCAGGTGGCAGTGGGTCTCAATGATCGGGTGATCGAAAACGGGAATCTCGCGACGTTTTTTGCTCATATCCGGGGTTCTGGCTCCATCGCAGCACAGGGCTGCCTGCTATCCTGAAAGTTGATACCCTGAGTTTAACAGTTTGCATACAGCTTGACCTGCCCGGCAGGCCTAGGGAGTTTCCTTGATGAAGTACACGGCCTTTGCCCGTTCCTGGTTTCTGAACCCGAAACAACCGGGGCTGGGGCATTACCCCACAGAGCTGGATGACAGCGCCGGTGTGCCATCGCTTGAGGCCAGCCTGGAAGACATCGGGGAATACCAGCGCAGGCTCTGGGCCAACCGCAAACAGGCGCTGTTGCTGGTGGTCCATGGCCCGGATACCAGTGGCAAGGACAGCCTGATCCGCACACTCGCTACCTATGCAGACCCTGCCGGCTTCCATGCCTGGTCGTTCAGCCGGCCGACCGGGGCCGAGGCCGCCCATGATTTTCTGTGGCGGGTGACGCCTTACCTGCCGGCCTATGGCCAGATGGTGGCCTTCAACCGCAGCCACCATGAAGCGGTGATTGGCGAACGGGTGTGGCCGGTGCGGGCCGAAGACACCTACAACTGGCCGGCCCGGTACCAGGCAGTCTGTGACTTCGAACGGCACCTGGTGTCTGAAGGCACCTGTATTGTGAAAGTCTGGCTCAACCTGTCGGAAGATGAGCACAAACGGCGGTTGCTGAAGCGCCTGGACAAGCCCAGGAAACGCTGGAAATTCGATCATTCCGATATCGAAGGCTGGAAGCAGCGGGCCACATACCAGGAGTATGCCGAACAGGCGCTGGCGGCAACCCATACCGACGAGGCACCGTGGTTTGTTGTGCCCGGAGACAGCAAGCCGGTTGCCCGTGCGATCGTGGCGGCGCTGGTGGCGGATGTGTTGAAGCAGCTGGCACCGGAGTATCCGGCGGAACATCCGGAGGTGCTGGAGGAGTATCGGCAGTTGCTGGCCGAGAATGGCGTGAGTTAACGGAGGCAAGTCATGCACATTGTGGTGATAGGCGGCGGTGTGGTGGGTGTAACCACTGCCCGGGAGCTGATACGGCGGGGCCACAGGGTAACGGTACTGGAACGGCACCCGGTGGCGGGTAACGAAACCAGCAAGGGCAATGCGGCCCAGCGCTCCTACGGGGTGGTGTATCCCTGGGCGGACCCCTCCATGGTGTTCAAGTCCCTGCCATGGCTGTTGCAACAGGACGGCCCGCTGAAACTGGGCCTGCCGCCGTCGCTGGAGGCCTTGCGGTTCATGTTTGCCACCCTGCGCTACGCCTGGTCGCCGGGGTTATTCGGGCTGAACAAGCGGGCCATGTTGCGCCTTGGTATCTACAGCCGGGAACGTTTCCTGGCACTGGAACAGGAACACAAGCTGGCCTTTGACGGTGCCCATCAAGGCCTGCTGCACCTGGCCAGCACGCCAGGCGCCATGGAAGACTACCGCAAGCTGCATGAATTGCTGGCCGGCATGGGCATTGCCTCAAGCCTGCTGACCCCGGAGCAGGTGCGGCAGGTGGAGCCGGGCATGACCGGTGGCGGCCCCCTGTACGGTGCCATTCGCTACGACACTGACGGAACCGGTGACTGCCACCTGTTCAGCCAGGAACTGGCCCGGGCCTGCCAGGAGCTGGGGGCCGAATTCCGCTATGAAGTGTCAGTGGAACACCTGCTGGCGGACCAGCAGCGGGTGAATGGCGTGCAGATCCGGCGGGCTGATGGCCGTACCGAGATTGTCGAGGGGGATGCCTTCGTGGTGTCTGCAGGCTGCTGGTCGCCGGAGCTGGTGCGGCCGTTGGGGCTGAAGCTGCCGATATACCCGGTCAAGGGTTACAGCATTACCGTGCCACTCAGCGAGCCTGGCCGGGCGCCGGTGAGCACCATTCACGATGACAACTTCAAGGTGGTTTCCACCCGGCTGGGTAACCGCTTGCGGGCCACCGGGTTTGTGGAGCTGGCGGACTTCAACCGGGATATCCCCGGGGCCCGCATTGCCACCATTAAAAAATCCGTGCAGTCGCGCTTTCCGGGGTGCGCCAACCTGGATGACGCCGAAACCTGGACCGGGTTCCGGCCGATGACGCCGGACGGCCCCGCCATTATCGGGCGGGGCCCCAGGGACAACCTGTTCCTGAATACCGGGCACGGCACCTTCGGCTGGACCCTGTCGGCAGGCAGCGCGGCGGTGATTGCCCAGGTAATTGATGGCGAGGAGCCGGCGGTGCAACTGGACGCCTTCCGGCCCGGGCGGTTTTCAGAATAGCTCAGAGCTTGCGCTCGATGTTGCCGCACAGGGTGTGCACAAAGCCGATATCCCGCTCCGACAGCAGGGGCAGGCGCTCGAACACCCATTGCGACAGCTTTTCATCGGCTGGGGCATCCAGTTTCGGCAACAGGGTTTCCAGCCGGGTACGCAGGGCACCAAGACCGGCGGCTTCCGTTTCTTCGGCAGGGCTGTCGGTGCCGGCACCGGCGAGCCCCGATAGTTCCCAGGCGTAGAGCATCACCGACTGGGCCAGGTTCAGTGACGGATAACTGACCGCCATGGGGAAGCCGGTCAGCAGGTCACACAGGGCCAGTTCGTCGTTCGACAGGCCCCGGTCTTCCCGCCCGAACACCAGGGCCGCGGTAGCCACTGCCGCGCCCTTGTTGGCCAGTACCGATTTCAGTTGCGCCGGCGGGTGCCAGTCCTGCCGGTTATGGCGGGGCTTGGCCGAGGTGCCCATCAGCAAATCCGCGGAGTTTCTAACCGCTGCCAGATCAGGGAAAATGCGCGCGTTATCCAGGATGTGATCGCTGCCGTGAGCCAGCCAGTGGGCTTCAGGCCGTGTGTGCAGGTCGGAATTGACCAGCCACAGCTCGGCAAACCCCATGGTGCACAGGGCCCGGGCAGCCGCGCCTACGTTTTCCGGAACTTTTGGTTCAACCAGTACAAAGGCCAGTTTCATGACGTTACCTCCGGCGGCGAGTTTACACCAGCCAGCGAGATCTTTTTACAGCCACTGGCAGCAGGTGAATGACTGGCTGGTCCGGCACCAGGAGTTGTGGCAACCGGCACCGTTTATGGAGCCGGAACCGGCCTGGTGCGAACGTTATCCGGAGCTTGCACACTGGCTGGACACGCTGACGCTGGACGCCTGCGAAGCCTTTGAAGAAAACCTGACGGCGTTTGCCGTCGAAGCTGCCCGGTTTGTGCCGGGCCTTGCTGACTACGGGCCCCTGGTAGAGCTGCCGGAACTGTCACCTCCCGACAGCGGGGCCCGGTCGGCACTGCCGGAGCTGCAGGCCGTGGATATGCCCGGTCGCAAGCGTTTGCAGGCCGGTGCCTTTGCCGCCGCGGTGCTGCCGCTGGAACAGCCTGTGCTGGATTGGTGCTGTGGCAAAGGCCACCTGGCACGAACGCTGGCGGCCCGGGGGGCGGCGCGCGTGCGGGGCTTCGAGTGGAATGATGAACTGGTTCAGGACGGCAACCGGCTGGCCCGGCATTACGGCGATCCGGTGCAGTTGCACCACCAGGATGTGATGGCGGATTCCCTGAACTGGCCTGCGGGAGTGCATGGCGTGGCGCTGCATGCCTGTGGCGACCTGCACCGGCAACTGCTGAAGCGCGGGGCGGCGGCCGGTACGCCGAGGCTGAGTTTTTCGCCGTGCTGTTATCACCTGACGGCCCAGGAGCCGTATCAACCCCTGGCACAAGGCAGCCGAAACCACGCACCCGCCCTGAGGCCAGGCCGTAACACTCTGCGCCTGGCCGTGCAGGAAACGGTCACAGCGCCCGCAAGGGTGCGGGAGCAGACGGCCCGAGTAACGGCATGGCGGCTGGGCTTTGATGCCCTTCAGCGCCATCTGCGGGCAGCAGACAGCTATCTGCCGGTGCCTTCCCATCCGCCGTCCCTGAATAACGGTGACTTCGAAGGCTTCTGCCGCTGGGCTGCGGGCAAGAAACAGCTGGACTTGCCGGATAACCTGGACTGGCAGCACTGGTTGACGCGGGGTGAACAGCGGGCGTTGCAGGTTCAGCGCCACGAGTTACTGCGGCATCTGTTCCGCCGGCCACTGGAGCTCTGGATGGTGCTGGATTACGCGGTGTTTCTGGAGGAGCAGGGCTACAGGGTGCGCCTGGGCCGTTTCTGTGCACGGGAACTGACGCCCAGAAACCTGCTGGTGGATGCGGTTCGGGTGGAATGACTGCGGTTGAAACAAGTAAGGCGCCCGAAGGCGCCTTACTTATTCACTACCCGTCCGGTTGGTCTTAGCGACGAACCTGGATGCGGGCTTCTACACGGCGGTTCTGGGCACGGCCAGCTGCAGTGTCGTTGCTGGCAATCGGCTCGACTTCACCGTAACCAACTGCAGTTACACGGTCCGGATCCACACCCAGTACGGAAGTCAGGCGATCAGCCACGGCTTCGGCACGGCGCTGGGACAGGGCGCGGTTGTACTCGGCATCACCAATGCTGTCGGAGTGTCCGGCAATCTCAACGGTAGTTTCCGGGTACTCTTCCATGAAGTCCGCAGCCTTGCGGATTTCGGCGTCGTAGGTGGCGTCAATCACGGAGCTGTTGGTGGGGAACTGAACCCGCAGCTCGATGGTTTCGATGGTCTCGGTGACACCTTCGCAGCCGGTTTCATCCACTTCAGCACCAGCGGCCGTGTTCGGGCACTGGTCCTTGCTGTTCACCACGCCATCGTTGTCGCTGTCCAGCTCACAACCACGGCTGTTTACTTCAGCGCCAGCCGGGGTGTTCGGGCACTGATCCTTGCTGTCGGCAACGCCATCGTTGTCGGCATCCAGTTCACAGCCGCGGCTGTCTACCTGGGCACCGGCCGGGGTGTTGGCGCACTGGTCACGGGAATCGGGCACACCGTCGTTGTCCGCATCCGCCGGTTTGGGCTCGGTGGTGGTGCGGTGGAAGGCCAGACTCAGGCCCAGAGACACCATGGTGTCGAAGGTGCTTTCGTCGATGCCGTGGAACTCGCGCAGGTCACCGCGCAGGGAAATCATGTCGCTGATGTTGTAACGCACACCGGCGCCCACGTTTACACGGGTTTCGTCATGGTTGGTGCCAGCGGTAAATACCGGGCCGTCACCGAAATCAGCATGGCCGGCACCGAAGGCCAGGTACGGGTTCCAGGCAGAATCCTGGCCACGGAAGTAATACAGGCCGTCCAGGCGCAGTTCTTCGAACTCGGAATCGCCGTCCACGTACTTGCGGTCTGCATCAGCGCGTGAGTAAACCGCTTCTACCGCCCAGTGGGGTTTGAACCGGTATTCAATACCAACGCCGTAGGTGTCGGTTTCGCTCAGGTCACGCTTGTCGTCAAACAGCTGGTAACCGGCGAACGGGTTCAGGTAAATGGATTGCTTGTCGGCGGCCAGGGCTGGCGCAGACAGGGATGAAGCTAATACGGCCAAAGCGACCGGGCGCACGATGTTCATGCAGAACCTCCTGTTTCATTTTTATGTTCCCGTTCTCTCATCAGGAACGCAGACAAATCCCTAGATTTAATGCCTTATCTGGAATCTAGGTTAGTAAGCCAAAAAATACAAAAAATTACACCTTTACCGGGGTCAGGATTTGTACGCAGGGAATTCCATTTATGGATCAGTCTGTTACCGGGGTGAAGTACAGGTGGGCGCTTTTCTTGCTGAAATTCAGGATGTCGCCATTATCAAAGCGTACCTCGAATGAGCTTTCGTCTTCCCCGGTTACGCGGCCGGCGCCAAAGATGGCGTGAATGAGCCGGGGCTGGTGCCATACGGGTTGTGAGGCGTCCGGGGTGCTGGCTGGCGCCTGGCCATCCAGGGTGATTTTGGCCCTTTCGGCATAGCGCAGGCTGACCGGGGTGAGGGGATGCCGGAGCGTTATGGGCTGGGCAGAGGCGGGGTTACCTGCGTCCAGAACCTGCCCCAGCTCACGGGCCAGGGGGAAGCAGAATTCTGCCACGAAGCGGCTGGGGCCCTGATCACCATCCAGGTGCGGGTGGCTGCTGTCGGGGCGGGTAATCAGGTGCAGCTGCTCCCGGCAACGGGTCATGCCCACGTAGAGCAACCGCCGTTCACTCTCCAGCAGGGCCCGGGCATCGTCCTGCGGGCGGGGGCTGTAGGGCAGGTACTTTTCCTGCAGGCCGGGAATGATGACCACCGGCCACTCCAGACCCTTGGTGCGGTGGATGGTGGATAAGAGTACGCCCTGCTCCCTCTGTTCGCCGGCTTGCTGTTTCAGGGCCTTGAGGTGGTCCAGCGCACCGGCGGCGTCAACATCCAGGCTTTTCAGGTAGTCGCGGAAGCCCTGGATGGTGTCGATGCGCTCTTCGGCGCTGTCGTGGGTCAGGGCGAGGCTGCGAATGCCTTCGTACAGATCGGTATGGTCGGCGTAGACGCTGATCAGTCCGGCCACGGGGCCCTTGTAGTTGCGCAGCTGCATCAACACTTCGCCCAGTTTTTTCAGCTTGCGGGCGGCCATGGGGGCCAGGGCGTTGAAGTCCATGGCCAGCAGGCGTTCGTGCCAGTCGCTGTCGAAGCCGGCGAGGAACTGCGCCAGGTTTTCCAGTTCCGGCTCTTTCAGGCCGACGTGGGGAAAACGCAGCAGTTGCCGGGCCAGGTCCAGCCGGTCGCTGTCCGGCAGCTGTTGCAGGCGGCCGCTGACCACCATCAGCAGTGCGATGATGGCCTGCACTTCCCGGCTGAACAGGGCCCCTTTGCCGCTGTCGATGCGATAGGGGATGTGCCGGGCCAGCAGTTTCAGCTCGATCGGTACGCTCTGGCTCCAGACCCGGAACAGGATGGCGCTCTGGCTGGTTTGCTCCGGGCTTTGTCGCTGCAGGATTTTCAGGATCTGGTCGCTGTCGTTGTCTGCCCGGTGCAGGTTTACTTCGGTAGCCGGAGTGGATAAGTGGGAGTGGCACAGGACATCCTTGCGGCCAGTGTTGTGGCAAATCAGGTGGTTGGCCAGCAGGGCGACCTGGTGGCCGTACCGGAAGGTGTAGCTGAGGGTCTGTTCCAGGGGGCTTTCGAACTCGTCGCTGAACCGGCGCAGGATAAATTCAGGCTTGGCGCCGCGGAATTCGTAGATGGTCTGGTCCGGGTCGCCGACCACGGTCACCCGGGCGCGGTCGCCGGCCACGTAGCGCAGCAGCAGGTGCTGGATTTCGTTGGTGTCCTGGTATTCGTCCACCAGGATCAGGTCCATTTTATTGCCGACGAGGCGCTGCAATGGCGGGTTCTGGTGAATGGCCATGACCGGTTCGTACAGCATGTCGGCGTAGCTGATGCGGCTCTGGCTTTTGCGCCATTGCTCAAAGCTGTGGAACAGGTCGATCAGGTATTTGTGTTTTTCCGAGTAGCCCAGTTCTTCGAATACGATTTCTGCCGGCGACAGGCAGGTTTTGACCAGGTCGACAAAGCCGGTGGCGGTTTCCACATAATCTTTTTTGTTGCGGCGGATTTCGTCGGCCAGGTCTTCCGGTGCCAGCCGGCGGGTGAGCAGCCAGGCCTGGTAGCCGATTTCCTGTTCGGTGAGGATTTTTTCAGAGAATCCGGGCAGGTAGCCTTCCCGCACGAAGCGTTTGTACAGCCGCAGGCCCATGGCGTGGTAAGTGCGGATTTCCGGCAGGGCCAGGCCGGACTGGTGGCACACCTCTTGTAGCTTGCGCTGGAAGTCGATGCGGGCGCTGCGGTTGAACATGAGTACCAGCACGCGGTCCGGGTCGTGGCCCTGTTGCAGCAGGTGGCGTATGCGCCAGGCCAGGGTGGAGGTTTTGCCGCTGCCGGCCACGGCGGTGATCACCGAGTGTTCGAAGCCGGCGGTGATGATGGCCCGCTGTTCGTCGGTTAGGTGGGGCGGCAGGTAGCTGGTGTCTGGCATCTGGGGCTGGTTTGGCATGGCGGGTATTGTACTTGGCTGCTGGCAGCGGGAGTAGCCGTGCCGCATAATTGCCTGAGACTTTTGTCATTCATGCCCGCACTGCGCCGGGGGTGGCCTTCAAAAAAACGCTCCTGTCGGCACCCCTACGGGGTCCGGCCCGCAATCACAGATTGCGGTCGCTCAGCTTTCGCATGAAGCTTCGCTTCATAAGAGCTCGGCTGAGCCCATGTGGCGCTTCTGCTCCGCCATCCATGGCTCCGCAAATTTTTTGAAGGCCACCCCCGGCGCAGCGCTCCATCGGAGTTGCCTTCAGATTATGCCTTCCTCGATCACACAGAACTGGCAAACCTTTTCGGCTCAATTGGCCCATACCGGTCAACGCCGCCTCGTTCTGGTGGAGGGTGAACAGGAGTGGGCCCGGGGCTGGGTGCAGGAGCGGCTGGGTGGTTTTGATGTCGCCGGGGCGCTGTGGGTTGGCCGTGATGAGGACGCCGGGGTTGCGGGTGTCCGTGGTGTCTCGGCGGGGCAGTACAAGCGCTGGCTGGGGCGGGAGGCCGGGGTGTTGGTTTGGGATGGCTGGCAGGGGAATCCGCCGGATGGGTTTGCGGGGTTGGCGGGTACGTTGAGGGCCGGTGGGTTGTTGTTCTGGTTGATGCCGCCGCTGGCGCAATGGCCGGGGTTTGAGGATCCGGATTACTTGCGCACGGGGCTGGACGGGGCGGGGGAGCATCCGTTTTTGGCGCGGTTGGCGGAGGTTGTGGCGTCTGACGGTGCGGTGGTCCGGGTTCGGCAGGGTCTTGATGAGCGCCCGCTGCTGCCGGATGTCCGGTGTGATGATGCAGCGTTCAGGCCGGGGGCGACGGCGGAGCAGTCGGAGCTGGTGGCGCGGCTGGTGCGTTTCGGGTTGGGGCGGCGTCGGCGGCCGGTGGTGGTGACGGCAGACCGGGGCCGGGGGAAGTCGGCGGCGTTGGGGATGGCGGCGGCGGAGTTGTTGCTGGCGGGGCGGCAGCAGGTGTTGGTGACGTCGCCTTCGGTGGACAATCTGCAGAGTTTTTTCCGGCATGCGGCGGAGGTTCTGGGCGACCGGGTTGAGAGCCGGTCGGAGTCGGAGCTTGTGCTGCCTGGCGGGCAGGCGATTCGTTTCCTGCCGGTGCCGGAGTTGCTGGCGCAGAAGCTGGAGGCCGAGGTGGTGATGGTGGACGAGGCCGCCGGTTTGCCGGCGAGCTGGCTGCGGGAGGTTTTGCTGGGTTGGCCTCGGGTGGCGTTTGCCAGCACAGTGCATGGCTATGAGGGCACCGGGCGTGGCTTTGCGATCCGGTTCCGGCAGGTGCTGGACCGGGAGACGCCGCACTGGCAATCGGTGGAGCTGAAGCAGCCGGTGCGCTGGGCGCAGGGTGATCCCCTGGAGCGGGTGTTGTTCCGGATGTTTCTGTTGGGTGCCCGGGGGCCGGACAGCAGCAAGCCGAAACCCGGTGCGGTGCATGTCGAACCCTGGAATCTGGCACAGGCCAGCGAGGCGGAACTTGCCGAGGCCTTCGGCTTGCTGGTGGATGCCCATTACCGCACCACGCCGGCGGACTTGCGGCAGTGGCTGGACGATCCGGCCGCCAGCAGCTGGCGGGCGGTGGTGCAGGGCAAAACCGTGGGTGTGCTCTGGGGATGTGTGGAAGGTGGCCTGGATCAGGACCTGGCCGTCCAGGTGGCCATGGGCCAGCGCCGTTTGCGGGGGCATTTGCTGGCGCAGTCCCTGGCCAGCCATGGCGGCTTTGCGGAGGCGGCGCAGCAGCGGTGTTTTCGGGTGGTGCGCATTGCCGTGGCAGAGCCGGCCCGGCAGCTGGGTGTGGGCCGGGCGCTGGTGGCGGCGGCGGAAGATTTTTGCCGGAGCCAGGGGCTGGATTCGCTGGGTACCAGTTTTGGTGGCGAAGCGGGTTTGCAGTCGTTCTGGCAAGGTTGTGGATTACGCCTGGTGCGTATCGGGCTGACCCGGGAGAATTCTACCGGCGAGTTTCCGGTGCAACTGCTCAAGGGCGTATCCCCGGCGGGCTGCGACCTGGAACAGCGCCTGCGCCGTCGGTTTGCCAGGCACTGGCAGGTGCTGATTCCCCGGCATTGGGCAGACATGCCCCCGGAATTGCTGGCGCAGCTTGCCGCAGACCTGCCTGCCACGGCAGAGCCCGGGCCGGACGACTGGCAGGATTTGCGGAGCTTTGCCGAGGGCTATCGGGGGTTTGAAGTGACTTTGCCGCTGCTGCGTGAAGTCTGCAGCTGGCCTGGCTGGATGGCCTGGCTGGCCGGGCAGGAAGATGCCGGGCTCTGGTGCCGTGCGGTACTTCAGGGTTGGGCCTGGCCGCAGTTGCAGGCGCTTGGGCTGGTCACCGGCAAGCGAGAGGGCGAAATGCGGCTGAGACAAATCGTGGCCCGCTGGCTGGCGCAAGTGTCGGAGTTGTGACCGTTTCGATTTAATTATCACCACCCGGCCCGCAAAATAGCTGAAAAAATCAAACAAGAGAGTACGAATGATGAGCAGGGATGCGGGCAGTCGCTTTCATTTTGTGGTTTTGGTGGTGCTGTCGTTGCTGGCTGGTTGCAGCAGTACGGGCGAGGTAGGCGATACCGGGGCAACCGGCGCGGATTTGCTGGCAGCGGTTGCGGCCAATGAAGACCGGGCGGTGCTGGATATGCTGTCGCAGGGCGTGGACCCGGACCCCAGGGCAGGTTCTTCCAAAACCCCGCTGATGCTGGCAGCGGCGGAGGGTAACCGGCGTATTGTCCGCTTGTTGCTGGCGGCCGGTGCCGATGTGAACAGCGAAGACAACAGCGGTTACACGCCGGTGATCCATGCGGCGGAAAACGGGCATTTGTCGGTGGTTCGCGCCTTGTTGGCGGCGGGAGCCAACGTCAATGTCAGCCAGGGCGGCGAATCCCTGCTGATGAAAGTGGTGGAAGCCGGCGACCTGCTGACCGCCGAGATGCTGCTGGCCGCTGGTGCTGATGTGCACTACCGGCGCACCGATGGTACCACGGCCCTCGACATTGCCCGGGCCCGCAATAACCAGGACCTGGAAATGCTGCTGGTGCAGGCGGGCGCTGCCCGCTGATTCCCTGGCCCGGTGTCAGTCCAGCTGCATCGGGTCGTTCAGGTCGTCCCACACCGGCTCGAAATGCCGTTCAATCACTTCTTCCGGTACGTCCCTGGTGGATTTGAACGACCACACCGGCGTTTTATCTTTATCTACCAGCACTGCCCGGATGCCTTCGGCGAGGTCGGGGCGGCGGGTGCATTCCAGTGCCATGGCCAGTTCCATCCGGAAAATATCCTTCAGTGACATCTGCTGACCCTTGCGCAGCTGGTGCCAGACCAGCCAGGCGGTCACCGGGCAGCCATTCTTCAGGTTTTCCGCACAGCTTTGCCACCAGGGGTCGTCAATGTCGGCGGCGAGTATCTGTTCGATGATGGCGGGCAGCTCGGTGCCTGCGGTCAGCCGGGCGATGGTCTGTTCGTGCCGCTCCAGGTGGCCCGGCGCCAGGCTCCGGTAATCCAGCGCTTCCACCTGGTTCAGCAGGCGGAACAGCCGGTTGTCATCGGCGGCGGCCTCGCCGGTCCAGCGCTCATCCTGCAGGCGGGCCAGCAGGGTTTCGATCTGGCCGGCATCAATCACCAGGTCTGCCAGCCCCACCCGCAGGGTGTCGGCCACGTTCAGGCGGGCCCCGGTCAGCCCCATAAACAGCCCGAGGCGCCCCGGCAGACGGTTCAGGAACCAGCTGGCACCGACATCCGGGAACAGGCCGATGCTGATTTCCGGCATGGCCAGGGTGACATCGGGTGTGACCAGCCGGTAGCGGCAGGCCGACAGCAGGCCCAGGCCGCCCCCCATCACAATGCCCCGGGCCAGGCCCACCACCGGCTTCGGGAAACGGTGCAGGCTGTAGTCAAGCCGGTACTCCCGGGTGAAGAAGCGTTCCGGGGCAGATGTGTCACCTTCGCCTTTCAGGGCCTGGTAAAGGTTGCGGATGTTACCGCCGGCACAGAAGGCCCGTTCGCCACTGCCTTGCAACACCACCATGCAGATGCGGTCGTCTGTGGCCCAGCGATCCAGGGTTTCCTGGGCCTGGTTGACCATGTCCTCGGTCAGGGCGTTGAGGGTCTGGGCTGCATTCAGGGTAAGCAGACCGATGTGGCCCTGGCGGCAGGCGAGTTCCTGAACCTCTACAGACATGTGGCGTGATCTCCGGTGTGCAGGTGATTTTGTTAATTAATGTATTTTTGCGGTTTGTTCGTACTGTCCTATAGTCAGCACGAGAGTAAAACAGCACTATGGTCGCACGAATGTCCTTGACCTATCACATTTGAGGCCTTGGATGGCTGTGCTATAAAGAAAGTCTGACTTACGGTCCGGTTGATAAAAAACTGAATTGTAAACGTAAAAACGATGAGAGGATGAACTCTATGAACCTGAAACACTTCGCAGTTGCTGGTCTGTTCGCACTGGGTGCTGCTGCGCCTGCCGCTTCCATGGCAGCCGATGCCGAAGCCGGTAAGGCCAAGGCTGGCGTTTGTGCCGCGTGCCACGGCCAGAACGGTATCTCCCAGGTGCCCATCTACCCGAACCTGGCAGGCCAGAAAGAGCAGTACCTGGTTGCTGCCCTGAAAGCCTACAAGGCTGGTCAGCGTCAGGGTGGCCAGGCTCCGGTCATGCAGGGCCAGGCAACTGCCCTGAGCGATGAAGACATCGCTAACCTGGCGGCTTACTACGCAAGCCTGCCGGCTGGCGGCAAGTAATTGCCCGGCAGTGGTGCGGCTCAGGCCGCACCACTGACAATCCGGTAACTGGGCCGATAGGCGGATGATCCCGGCAGTTTCATCCGGTCCTGGGCAATAAACTGCTCCAGCATGGCCTCAAGGGGTTTGATCAGCGTCGGGTCTCCGGCAATTTCAAATGGTCCCTTCTCCTGAATCTGCCGAATTCCGCTTTCCTTCACGTTTCCCGCCACGATACCGCTGAACGCCTTGCGCAGATTCGCCGCAATCAGGTGTGCCGGTTGATCCCTGTGTAATTCCAGCGCCCGCATGTTGCTGTGGTTGGGCTCGAACGGTAACTGGAACACCGGGTCGATCTTCAGCATCCAGTTGAAGTAGTAGGCATCCTGCATGGCACGGCGGAAGGTCTCTACATCCTTGATGCCCTGCTTCATGGTCTGGGCTACCCGTACCGGGTCATCAATGATGATGTCGTACTTGCTGGCGGCTTCGTCGCCCAGGGCATTGCGGATGAACTTGTCGATCATCTCGAAGTATTCCGCGTTTTCCCGGCGGCCGGTAAACACCACCGGGAAGGGCAGGTCGGCGTTGTCCGGATGTAGCAGAATACCCAGAAGATACAGAATCTCTTCGGCCGTACCTACGCCACCGGGGAAAACGATCACCCCGTGGCCGCAGCGCACAAAGGCTTCCAGCCGCTTTTCGATATCCGGCATGATTACCAGTTCGTTGACAATCGGGTTGGGCGCTTCCGCCCCGATGATGCCCGGTTCGGTAATGCCAATGTAACGACCGTTCTTGATCCGCTGCTTGGCGTGGGCAATGGTCGCGCCTTTCATGGGGCCTTTCATGGCGCCCGGGCCGCAGCCGGTGCAGATGCTCATTCCCCGAAGCCCCAGCTGGTGCCCCACTTCCTTGCTGTACTGGTACTCGTCATGGCTGATGGAGTGGCCACCCCAGCACACCACCATGTCGGGCTGGCGGCCGGGCTCCAGGGCCCGGGCATTGCGCAGGATATGGAACACCAAGTTGGTAATGTCTTCCGGATTATCCTTGCGGAAGCCGGAGACGGTGTCGGGCAGCGAGTGGCTGTAGACAATATCCCGCAACACCGAGAACAGGTGTTCCCTGATGGCCCGCAGCATTTCGCCGTCAACAAAGGCGTGCGCCGGGGCATTGATCAGCTCCAGCTTCAGGCCCCGGGGCTGGGGAACCAGCCGCACATCGAAATCGCCGTGGGCTTCCATCAGTTCCTTGCAGTCGTCGGTTTCCATGCCGGTATTCAGCACCGCCAGGGCGCATTGCCTGAACAATCGGTACAAGCCACCTTCACTCTTGTCCTTGAGCCGGTTTACCTCGTGGGTGGAGAGAATTTCGAGGCTGCCCTCCGGAGAGACCAGGGCATTCATGGTGGGTTCGGTCATCGGTGTTGGAACTCCTGCTGTTTCGGCAATGACGGATTTTGAGCCACTCAGGCGAAAGGGTACACTAAGCGCTTTTCGCCTTTTACGCTACCCGACGTTCCTCCGATCAAAGTCCTTTTTTATGAAATTACTGATTCGTCCCGCCGCTGAAGTGGCCATCAAAAGCAAACCCGTTCGCCAGCAGCAAATGCGCCAGTTGCGGCAGAATATCCGGAAACTCCTGGCCCGGCTGGATGCCGACATCCGGGTGGATGGCAGCTGGGACCGGGTAGATGTGGACGTTCCCGAAGGCCGGGGCCTGACCGGCGCGGTGATTGATGAACTTACCCGCATTTCCGGCATTTCCACCATCCAGGAAATCGCGGTTTACCCGTTTGTGGACCTGGACGACGTGGGCGCCAAGGCTGTACAGGCCTTTGCTGGTCGACTGAAAGGCAAAACCTTTGCGGTGCGTGCACGGCGCCATGGCCAGCATGATTTCCGTTCGATTGACCTGGAGCGACTGGTCGGCGGCGCGCTGATGCAAGCCTCCGAGGCCCGTGGGGTCGATCTGAAAAATCCGGAAGTGGAAGTGCGCATCGAAGTGAACGATGACCAGTTCCACATTGCCCATCGCCGTCACGAGGGCCTGGGCGGCTATCCGCTGGGTACCGTGGAAACCGTGATGACATTGATCTCCGGTGGCTACGATTCGTCGGTAGCGGCTTACCTGATGATGCGCCGCGGTATCCGCAGCCATTTCCTGTTCTTCAACCTCGGCGGCACTGCCCATGAGGTGGGCGTGCGCCAGGTGGTGCACTACCTGTGGCAGCGTTACGGCGCCTCCCACAATGTGAAGTTTATCTCGGTGCCCTTCGAGGGCGTGGTGGCAGAGATCATGCGTTCGGTAAACCATCGCCACTGGGGCGTGGTGCTCAAGCGCATGATGCTGAAAGCCGCGGCGGAAATTGCCCGGGATTACACCGCCACTGGCCTGGTGATGGGCGATGCCGTGGCCCAGGTGTCGAGCCAGACCCTGACCAACCTGAACGTGGTCGATCGCGCCAGCGATGAAGTGGTGCTGCGCCCGCTGATTGCCATGGACAAGCAGGAAATCATCCGCATTGCCCGGGACATCGGTACCGAGCCCTTTGCCCGCAACATGCCGGAATACTGTGGCGTGATTTCCAGCAAGCCGGTCACCCGCGCCAAGCTGCACCGGGTAGAGGAAGAAGAAACTCACATGGACCCGCAGGTACTGGCCAGCGCCATCGCCAACAGCGAGCATACCAAGGTGAGCGAACTGCTGGACAGCGTGGTGACTCCGGAAGAGGTGGAACTGGTGCAGACCCCGGCGGTAGACGATGTGATCATCGACGTGCGCCACCCTTCCGAGGAAGAGCGGGCGCCGTTGACGCTTACCAACAACGAGATCCTGAAGATCCCGTTCTACGAGCTCAACCAGCAGGTGCCGGGGCTACCTGCAGGCCGCCAGTACCTGTTGTACTGTGACCGGGGCACCATGAGCCGCATGCACGCCGGTCACCTGAAGGCGGAAGGCCTTAACAACGTGAAGGTTTATGCTCCGGGCGCCTAACCTTCCAGCCCCCTGAAGAACTGCTGGACGTTCTCGCTGAGGGCGTCCAGGTCATATCCCCCCTCCTGTACGATCAGCGTCGGCAGCCCCAGCTGACGGATGTGGGTGCTGAGCCGGCAGAAGCCCTCGGATGACACCGACACCTTGGCCTGCGGGTCGTTTTTGTAGATATCGAAGCCCAGCGGCAGGATCAGCACATCGGGCTGGTACAGCCGCACGGCCGCCAGTGCTTCCTCCACGCGGGCAAAGAAATCCTCCTCGCTGGAGCCGTGGGGCATAGGCAGGTTGATGTTATAACCGTAGCCTTCGCCTTCACCACGCTCGTCCTCGAAGCCGCTCACCACCGGGTAGAAGTTGGTGGGGTCGCCATGGATGGAGATGTACAGCACATCACTGCGATCGTAGAAGATTTCCTGGATGCCCTGTCCGTGGTGCATGTCGGTATCCAGGATCACCGTACGCGGGAACCGGCTTTTCATATGCTCGGCAGCGATGGCGGCATTGTTCAGGTAGCAGAAGCCCCCGGCGGCGTCTTTGCGGGCGTGGTGGCCGGGTGGGCGGCATACTGCGTAGGCATAGCGTTCGCCGCCAATCAGCGCATCCGCCGCCCCGAGTGCGGTCTGGGCCGACCAGTAGGCAGCCTTCCAGGTATTCTCGCCAATCGGGCAACTGCCGTCAGCCAGGTAACGGGCCGCTTCCGCCAGGATACCCCGCAGGGCATTGGGGGAGCGCACGAAGATGTTGGACATCACCTCGTCACCCCAGTCTTCCATTTCCATCCAGCGCCGGTGGGCGGATTCCAGGAATCGCAGATAACCCAGGTCATGCACCTTCGAGATTGGCGCCGCACCCTGGTCGGCGGGCTGTAACACCGGAATGCCCAGCGCTTTCAGGCCTTCCACCATCTGGCCGGTACGATCCGGCACCTCCTGGGGCTGGCGCATCTGGCCCCGGGTGAAATACGTCTTCGGGATGTGCAGATCCTGTGACGGATGGAAAAATGCTTTCATGTCCGGCCTCCTTGATTCACTCCCCCGAGTATAGGCAGAGACCGGGATGGGTCAAAAAATCCCCGCTGACTTTACAGGCTGGCCCTCAGCTACCACTATGAAGGCAACAACCTGAACCCCAGATCCCGGCCCGCAACCGGGCGTGATCCGGCACAGAAAAGGAGTCGAGATGATCGAATCACCACTGCTGCAGAATCTTACCGGCTACATTGGCGGGCGCTGGACAGACAGCGCCGGTGGCAGCACCTTTGATGTCTACAACCCGGCCACGGGCGAGGTGATTGCCAAAGTACCTTCGATGCCGGAGCCAGACATACTGGATGCGGTCGAAGCCGGCAAGCAGGCCTTGCGGCTGACCAACCCCTATCCCCTTGAAACCCGGCGCAAATGGCTGGAGGACATCCGCGATGCCCTGAAGGACAACCGCGAGGAAATCGGCCGCATCCTGTGCATGGAACACGGCAAGCCCTGGAAAGAAGGCCAGGGCGAGGTGGACTACGCTGCGGGCTTCTTCGATTACTGCGCCAAGCACATCCAGGCGCTGGATGCCCACACCATTCCGGAAAAGCCGAAAGACTGCACCTGGACCGTCCACTACCGGCCCATCGGCGTCACCGGCCTGATTGTGCCCTGGAACTTCCCCATCGGCATGATCGCCAAGAAACTTTCGGCGGCCCTGGCGGCCGGCTGTCCCTCGGTGATCAAACCGGCCAGCGAAACCCCGCTCACCATGATTGCCTTCTTCAGCATCATGGACAAACTCGGCCTGCCCGATGGCATGGTCAACCTGGTGATGGGCAAGGCCAGTGTCATCGGCAAGGTGCTGTGCGAACACAAAGACGTGCCCATGCTCAGCTTCACCGGCTCCACCGAAGTGGGCCGAAAACTGATCGTCGACACCGCCGAGCAGGTGAAAAAGCTGTCACTGGAACTGGGTGGCAACGCCCCGTATATCGTCTTCGACGACGCCGACCTGGACGCCGCCGCCGACAACCTGATCGCCAACAAATTCCGTGGTGGCGGCCAGACCTGCGTCTGCGCCAACCGCATCTTCGTCCATGAAAAAGTGGCCGACGCCTTCGGCGAAAAACTCGCCGAGCGGGTGAACAAAATGACCGTCGGCGACGGCATGAACGACGGCGTCGACATCGGGCCGCTGGTCAACAAAGCCGGTTTCGACAAAGTAAAACGCCACCTGGCAGACGCCCTGGCCAAAGGCGGCAAACTGGTCGCCGGCAAGCAGCCGGAAGAACTGGGTGAAGGCCTGTTCTTCCCGCCCACGGTGGTACAGGGCGTTGACCGCAACATGGCCTGCTACCAGGAAGAAACCTTCGGCCCGCTGGTGCCCATGGCCCTGTTCCGCACCGAAGAAGAAGTCATCGAAGCCGGCAACGACACCGAATTCGGCCTGGCCTCCTACGTCTTCACCGCCGATGCCGAGCGCGCCCAGCGCGTAGCCGCCGGCCTGCGTTTCGGCCACGTAGGCTGGAACACCGGCACCGGGCCTACTCCGGAAGCGCCGTTTGGTGGCATGAAAGCGTCCGGTATTGGCCGGGAAGGTGGCTTGGAAGGCTTGTTCGAGTTTGTGGAAGCGCAGACGGTTCCACGAGGCTTCTAAAGCTCTGAGCCCTCATCTCCTGGAGTTGTCGCACGGGGGAGGTGCCCCTTCAGGACACGCTACGAGCACATCCATGTGCGCTTGACTGTGGCCATCCATGGCCACAGACAGTCCTGAAGGGGCACCTCCCCCGCGCTCTTTCTGACTGCGGGTGAGGGCTTTTCAAGCTGAGCATAGTTTGCTCTGGGAAGAAGTCCCCGTTTTCTCCTGTTATACTCCATCTCCTGTTTATTTAACCAGTAAAAGCCAGGTGCTATGGACGTTTCCCACATTATTGACCCCCTGAATGATGCCCAGCGCGAGGCCGTCACCGCCCAGAACGACCACCTGCTGGTACTGGCCGGCGCGGGCAGTGGCAAAACGCGGGTGCTGGTGCACCGGATTGCCTGGCTGATGACTGTGGACCGGGTGCCGCCCACCGGCATCCTTGCGGTGACTTTTACCAACAAAGCCGCCAAGGAAATGCGCTACCGCATCGAAGAAATGATGAACATCCCCTCCCGGGGACTGTGGTTCGGAACCTTCCACGGCATCGCCCACCGCTTGCTGCGTTCGCACTGGAAAGACGCCGGCTTGCCGGAGAATTTTCAGGTGCTCGACAGCGACGACCAGCTGCGCATGGTCAAGCGGGTGATGCGGGAGTTCCAGATTGATGAAAGCCAGTGGCCGCCGAAACAGGCCCAGTGGTTTATCAACAGCCAGAAAGACGAAGGCCTGCGGGCGGATCATATCCAGGAAAATCCCGGTGACCACTTCACCAGCACCATGCTGAAAATCTACCGCCAGTACGAAAAACTCTGCCAGCAGGGCGGCCTGGTGGACTTTGGCGAACTGCTGCTGCGCTCCCACGAGCTGTGGCTGCACCGGCCGGAGCTACTGAGTCACTACCAGCAGCGCTTCCAGCACATCCTGGTGGACGAGTTCCAGGACACCAACACCATCCAGTACGCCTGGCTTCAGGTACTGGCCAGCAACCGCGTGCCGCTGACCGTGGTCGGGGATGACGACCAGTCCATCTACGGCTGGCGTGGTGCCAAGATCGAAAACATCCAGCAGTACCAGCGGGACTTCCCGAACGCCCGCCTGGTGCGGCTGGAGCAGAACTACCGCTCCACCCAGATGATCCTGAAGGCGGCCAACGCGGTGATCGCCAATAACCAGGGCCGCCTCGGTAAAGAGCTGTGGACCGACGGCCCCGAAGGCGAACCGATCAGCCTGTACGCGGCCTTTAACGAACAGGACGAAGCCAATTACATCGCCGACTCCATCACCGCCTGGGTCAACGACGGCAACCTGCGCAGCGAATCCGCCATCCTGTACCGCTCCAACGCCCAGTCCCGGGTACTGGAAGAAGCCCTGATGCGCCAGGGCATTCCCTACCGGGTGTATGGTGGCCTGCGGTTCTACGACCGCCAGGAAATCCGCAACGCCCTCGCCTACCTGCGCCTGGTGCAGTACCACCGTGATGATGCCGCCTTCGAACGGGTGGTGAACATCCCGACCCGCGGCATCGGCGCCAAGAGCCTGGCGGAGCTACGTGAATACGCCACAGAGCAGGGCATTTCCCTGTGGGAATCTGCCGAACGCCTGCTGGCAGCAGGGCAGGTGAAAGGCCGGGCGAAAACCGGGCTGCAGTCGTTTATGGAAATCATCAACGGCCTGTCTGCAATGGTGGGCGAAGCCTCATTGCAGGGGCTGATGAAGCAGGCCATCGAAGCCAGTGGCCTGAAGGACTACCACGCCAGCGAAAAAGGCGAGAAAGGTCAGGCAAGGGTAGAGAACCTGGAAGAGCTGGTAAATGCGCTGTCCGATTTCGAGGTGGAAGACGGCGTCGACCCGCTGGCAGAATTCATCGCCCAGGCGGCACTGGATGCCGGCGAAGCCCAGGCCGATGCCCATGAAGACAGCGTCCAGCTGATGACCCTGCACTCCGCCAAGGGCCTGGAATTCCCGCTGGTGTTCCTGGCGGGCGTGGAAGAAGGTTTGTTCCCCCACAGCATGTCGCTGGAAGAGCCGGGGCGTATGGAAGAAGAACGCCGGCTGGCCTACGTGGGCATTACCCGTGCCATGAAAAAGCTGGTGCTCACTTACGCCGAATCCCGCCGCTTGTACGGGCAGGAAAAGTTCCACGCGTTGTCCCGCTTCGTGCGGGAAATTCCAGGCGACTGCCTGCAGGAAGTGCGGTTACGCAATACGGTGACCCGACCGGCGATGGTGTCTCGCCCCAATGAGAGCATGTTCAGCCAGGATTCGGCGCAGCAGTCCGGTTTCAGCCTGGGGCAGCGGGTGCGCCATCCGAAGTTCGGTGAGGGTATCGTGATGAACTCCGAGGGCACCGGGCACCACACCCGGGTGCAGGTAAACTTCGACGAGGGCGCCAAGTGGCTGGTGCTGGCCTATGCGCCTTTGGAGGCCTGCTAGGTTTCGGCGTTAGCCTCTGTTGAGTTCGTATGCTGGTTGCGGGGAGTTCCGGTTTGGGGGAGCCTTTCCAAAAACCGCTCCTTCGGCACATCCTTGTGGCGCTTCTGCTCCGCCATCCATGGCTCCGCAAATTTTTGGAAAGGCTCCCCCAAACCGAAACGCTGTACTCCGTGCCATCCTCATAAAGGCAGAGATATGGAAGCGTGACGTCTTAACTCCAATAGATAACAGGCGAGTCTTTGAGAGCCAGTCTTGAACCATCAGGCGGAATGAGAAGTTATTTCTGGCAGGCAATTCGGTAGTTACGAGCTGGCATCAGGAAGGGCTTTCCAAAAATTTGTGGAGCCATGGATGGCGGAACACAAGCGCCCATGGACGGCTTGAGCGCTTTTTGGAAAGCCCTTCCTGATGCCTGCCAACCCCCAAGGTCGAGGCCTGCACCCAAAGAACGAAACTCCCGAATAAGCGTCTTACATCAGAACCGCGTAAATCACACCAGCCAGAACAATCCGGTAGAGAACATACGGCCACATGCCCACTTTGTTGAGCCACTTCAGGAAGAAGTGGATGGCGGTGATGGCCATCAGGAACGACGTTACGCCGCCAATCAGGAAGCCATTCCAGTCTACGATCACATCGGATGAGGCCACTTCCAGCAGCTTCACCGCAGACGCCAGCACGATAATCGGAATCGCCAGCAGGAACGAAAACCGCGAGGCGGTTTCCCTGGTCATGCCGAGGAACAGGCCGGCGGTGATGGTGACGCCGGAGCGTGAGGTGCCGGGGACCAGGGCCATGGCCTGGGCGATGCCGACGACGACGGCATCTTTCCAGTTCAGGGAGTCCATGGTGCGCTGGCGCTTGGGTAGCCAGTCGGCAATGCCAAGCAGAATGCCGAACACCAGGGTGGTGAAGAAGATCACCGAGGCGCCGCGCAGTTCGTTGTCGATCATGTCGAGCAGGGCCAGGCCAGCGAGGCCTGCGGGAATGGTGCCGATGACCAGGTACCAGGCCAGGGCGCCCTGGCCGACGATTTTGCGCTGGTGGATGGAGATCAGGCCGTCCCGGGCAACGCCAAAGACATCCCGGCGGAAGTAGAGCACCACGGCCAGCAGCGTGCCCACATGCACCGACAGGTCAAAGCCCACGCCCTGGTCTTCCCAGCCAAAGAAGGCGGGTGTCAGGATTAGGTGGGCGGAGCTGGAGATGGGCAGGAATTCGGTCAGTCCCTGAAGGAGGCCAAGGAAAAGGGCCTGGAAAATATCCATTCTTTTAATTCCGGTCGGTGGTGCTGGTTAACAGGTTCGGCGCGCTTAAAACGAGCGCGATATTAGCAGGGTGGCTGCCGACTGAACAGGCGCAGCAGGTTACGCTCCCAGCAGCACGCCGCCGGCGGCCATCACGATCACCACGCCCCAGGCCGGGAGTTTCCATACGCTTAGCAGCATAAAACCGGTCAGGCCAAGGGCAAACTCGCCGGGGCCGACGATGGCGCTGGTGAAGACCGGCTGGTACAGCGCGGCACCGAGAATGCCTACTACGGCAGCGTTGGCGCCGCGCATCAAGGCCTGGGCCCGGTGCCAGCGGCGGAAGTTGTTCCAGTGTGGCAGTACCGCCATCAGGATCAGCATGCCGGGCAGGAAAATGGCCAGCAGGGCCAGCGCGGCCCAGATAATCGGTGCGGAGGGCCCCATCACGGCACCAAGATAGGCGGCAAAGGTAAACAGCGGGCCGGGAATGGCCTGGGCGGCGCCGTAGCCGGCGAGGAATTCATCGGCGGTTACCCGGCCGGTTTGTACCACTTCCGCTTCCAGCAGTGGCAGCATCACGTGGCCGCCGCCGAAGACCAGGGCCCCGGCGCGGTAGAAGCCATCAAGCATATCCAGCAGGGTGGAGGGCGCGAGCCATGCCAGCAGGGGCAGGCCGACCAGCAGGAATACATACAAAACAGCCGTCAGCCGGCCGGTGCCCGCTGACACTGAGATGCCGGAATGTCCGGCGGCGCCGTCGTTGGCAGAACGGCACAGCACCAGGCCCGCAAGGGCGCCGACCACAATCGCAGAAACCTGCCCGGCAGTGCCGCCCACAAACACCACCATCAGGACCGCTGTCAGGGCGATACCGGCCCGCTGTTGATCCGGGCACAGTGAGCGCGCCATGCCCAGCACGGCGTGGGCTACCACGGCGACAGCGGCCACTTTCAAACCATGGATAATGCCGTGGCTGACCGCGCCGTCCAGCAGGCTGGCGCTCAGGGCAAAGGCCACCAGGATGATGGCCGAGGGCAGGGTAAAGGCGGTCCAGGCGGCGGCAGCACCCCAGCCGCCACCACGCTGCAGGCCAATGGCAAAGCCAACTTGACTGCTTGCGGGCCCGGGCAGGAACTGGCACAGGGCGACCAGGTCTGCATAGTCCTGCTCGGACAGCCAGCGGCGCCGGGCGACAAATTCGTTCCGGAAATAACCCAGATGGGCCGCCGGGCCGCCAAAGGAGGTCAGGCCCAGGGCCAGAAAGGCCAGGAAGATGTCACGAATTCGGGCAACGGAAATCGGACCAGGGGCCATATTCACTCCCAGATTAATTGGCGATCAGGCCGGGAACTTGTCCCGGGTGTTATTGGCTATGCGCACCAGCATCAGCATTAACGGTACTTCCACCAGTACGCCCACCACCGTGGCCAGGGCCGCGCCGGACTGCAGGCCGAACAGGGCGATGGCGGCAGCCACGGCCAGTTCAAAGAAGTTGCTGGCACCGATCATGGCACCGGGTGCGGCGATGCAATGGCGTACCTTCCATAATTTTGCCCAGCCGTAGGCGATAAAGAAGATCAGTACGGTCTGGATAATCAGCGGCACGGCAATCAGGGCAATGTGCAGCGGGTTTTCCAGAATGACTTCGCCCTGAAAGGCAAACAGCAGAACCAGGGTGACAATCAGCGCCGCCGGGGTCACCGGGCCGAGGCGTTTCATAAAGACCTCGTCGTACCACTGCTGGCCGTTGCGGGCGATCAGGATGCGGCGGGTCAGGTAGCCGGCGGTGAGCGGAATCACGATGTACAGCACCACCGACAGAATCACCGTATCCCAGGGTACCTGGATGTCGGAAATACCCAGCAGGAACACCACAATCGGGGCGAAGGCGAACAGCATGATGATGTCGTTCAGGGACACCTGCACCAGGGTGTAGGCGGCATCGCCGCGGGTCAGGTAACTCCAGACAAACACCATGGCGGTGCAGGGGGCGGCGCCCAGCAGAATGGCGCCGGCCAGGTATTCGCTGGCCAGTTGCGGGGCAATCCAGGGCTCGAACACCACCATCAGGAAGAACCAGGCAATGGCAAACATGGTGAAGGGTTTGATCAGCCAGTTCACAATGGTGGTGATGGCCAGGCCCTTGGGCTCTTTGCGCACGCCGACAATCGCGCTGAAATCGATCTGCGCCATCATCGGGAAAATCATCGCCCAGATCAGGATGGCGATGGGGATGGACACCTGGGCGTATTCAAAGCGCGACAGGGTTTCCGGCACAGACGGCGCCAGTTGGCCCAGCGCTACACCGGCAATAATCGCCAGGGCTACCCAAACTGACAGATAGCGCCCGAAAATTCCCATGCTACTGGAGGAAGCTTCCGGGGCTTGTTCGTTACTGCTCATTGCACATCCTTAAATGGAACGTTGGTTCACACGCTTCGACAGTTCTTCGGCGCTTTCCTTGCGTTCGGAATAGCGGTCGGTCAGGTAATCGCTGCGGTCCCGCACCAGCAGGGTGAACTTTACCAGCTCCTCCATGACATCCACGATACGGTCGTAGTAGGCCGAAGGCTTCATCCGGTCGTTGTCGTCAAATTCCATGAACGCCTTGGGTACGGACGACTGGTTCGGGATGGTCACCATGCGCATCCAGCGGCCCAGCACCCGCAACTGGTTGACTGCGTTGAATGACTGGGAGCCGCCACATACCTGCATCACTGCCAGGGTTTTGCCCTGGGTCGGCCGAACGGCGCCCATGGACAGCGGTATCCAGTCGATCTGGGTTTTCATGATGCCGGTCATGGCGCCGTGCCGCTCCGGGGAGCACCACACCATGCCTTCGCTCCACTGCACCAACTCCCGCAGCTCCTGAACCTTCGGGTGGGAGGCATCTTCGGCATCGGCCAGGGGCAGTCCCCTCGGATTAAAGACGCGGGTTTCCGCACCCATCGCTTCCAGCAGGCGGGCGGCTTCTTCCACCGCCAGGCGGCTGAAAGAGCGCTCGCGCAGGGAGCCGTACAGCAGCAGAATCCGGGCGGGATGTTCTGAGGCCGGGGCCTCGAATACCTTCGATGCCGTGGGAGCATTGAACAGCTCAGCTTTAATATTGGGAAGATCCGCGGTTGGCATGTTGATCGTCGATCCTTTACGTCATCACTGTGTCACACTAATATGCGAAAAACTGCATATTCGAATAAGCGTATATATTGGTCGGTAAATATGAAAGGTCAAGCCCATTACAATCCGGTGACTGTGTTCAAGGCATTGGGAGATGAACTCCGGCTGGCAGCCACGCTGCTGATCTACCGCCATGGCGAGCTGTGTGTGTGTGAACTGATGGCGGCCTTTGAAGCGCCCCAGCCAAAAGTCAGCCGGCACCTGGCCTCCCTGCGGGAGGCCGGCCTGCTGGAAACAGAGCGACGGGGCCAATGGGTCTATTATTACCTTCATCCGCATCTGCCAGACTGGGTGGTGCGGGTTCTGGAGGAAACCGCCCGGAACAATACGGCACTGATCGGGCAGCCCCTGGCCAGGTTGCAGGCCATGGCGGACCGCCCTGCAGTGCAGTGCCCCTGATCACGAATTTACACGGATTGCGAAACTCGCAAGGAGAACACCATGAGCAAGATCAAGGTAGGTATTAACGGATTTGGTCGCATTGGCCGTTTGGCTCTGCGGGCCGCCTGGGGTTGGCCGGAGCTGGAATTTGTGGCCATCAACGACCCGGGGGCTGACACCAACACGCTGGCGCACCTGCTGAACTTTGACAGCGTGCATGGCCGCTGGAACCACGAAGCCACCGCCGATGGCGATGAGATGGTGATTGACGGCCAGCGCATCCGCGTGACCCACAACAAGGCCATTGCCGATACCGACTGGTCTGGTTGCGACCTGGTCATCGAGGCCAGTGGTGTGAACAAGAAAGTTGCGGTGCTGCAGGGCTACCTGGATCAGGGTGTGAAGCGGGTGGTGGTGACCGCCCCGGTGAAAGAGCCGGGCGCCAAGAATATTGTCATGGGCGTGAACGAACACATCTTCGACCCGGCCAATGACCGCATCATCACCGCGGCCTCCTGCACCACCAACTGCCTGGCGCCGGTGGTGAAAGTCATCCACGAGAAACTGGGCATCAAGCACGGTTCACTGACCACCATCCACAGCCTGACCAACACCCAGACCATCATCGACGCGCCCCACAAGGACCTGCGCCGGGCCCGTGCCTGTGGCAGCTCGCTGATTCCCACCAGCACCGGCTCCGCCACCGCGATCATCGAGATCTTTCCGGAGCTTAAAGGCAGGCTGGATGGCCATGCGGTGCGGATTCCGCTGACTAATGCCTCACTGACCGACTGCGTCTTTGAAGTAGAGAAACCCACGGATAAGGAAACTGTGAATCAACTGCTCAAGGACGCGGCCGAGGGCGAACTGAAAGACATCCTGGGCTACGAAGAGCGCCCGCTGGTGTCCATCGACTACAAGACCGACCCCCGTTCTTCCATCGTCGATGCCCTGTCCACCCTGGTGGTTAACGGAACCCATGTGAAAATCTATGCCTGGTACGACAACGAATGGGGCTACGCCAACCGCACGGCGGAACTCGCCCGCAAGGTAGGGCTGGCCTGATATGAGCGCGGCCATCCGCCAGTACCTGGTGATCACAGGCAACTACTGGGCCTTCACACTGACCGATGGCGCCCTGCGGATGCTGGTGGTGTTGCACTTTCACCAGCTGGGCTATTCGCCGCTGGAAATCGCCCTGTTGTTCATCTTCTACGAGTTCTTCGGGGTGGTGACCAACCTGGTGGGCGGCTATCTCGGCGCCCGCATGGGCCTGAACCGCACCATGAACATCGGGCTGTTCCTGCAGATCGTCGCGCTGGCGATGCTGGCGGTGCCGGCGGCCATGCTCACGGTGCCCTGGGTGATGGCGGCGCAGGCGTTGTCCGGCATTGCCAAGGACCTGAACAAGATGTCGGCCAAGAGCGGCATCAAGTTGCTGGTACCGGATGAGCAGCAGGGCACCCTGTACAAGTGGGTGGCCATTCTCACCGGCTCCAAGAACACCCTGAAAGGGGTGGGGTTCTTTCTGGGCGGCGTGCTGCTGATGGCAGCCGGCTTTACCGGCGCGGTGATCTTCATGGCAGTGGCGCTGGGGCTGGTGTGGCTGGCCAGCCTGTTCCTGCTGGGGCAGGATCTGGGCAAGAGTAAGGCCAAGCCGAAGTTCAGCGAGATCCTGTCCAAGAGCCGGGCAATTAACGTGCTGTCGGCCGCCCGGATGTTCCTGTTCGGTGCCCGGGATGTGTGGTTCGTGGTGGCCCTGCCGGTCTACATGGCCACGGTGTTCGGCTGGGACCACTGGAAGGTGGGCGGTTTTATGGCCAGCTGGATTATCGGCTATGGCTTTATCCAGACCATTGCACCCAAAATCACCGGACACTCCAACGGTAAATCCGGTGCCGTGCTTTGGGCGGCCTTGCTGGCGGTGGTTCCGGCGGCCATTGCCGGGGCCTTGATGGCCGGCTGGTCGGCACAGGCGGTGGTGATCGGCGGTTTGCTGCTGTTCGGGGTGCTGTTTGCCATCAACTCCTCCCTGCACAGCTACTTGATTGTCAGCTATGCCCGGGGTGATGGTGTGTCGCTGGATGTGGGTTTTTACTATATGTCCAATGCGGCGGGCAGATTACTGGGTACCATCCTGTCTGGTTGGGTGTATCAGGCCTACGGGCTGGAGGCCTGCCTGTGGATTTCCGCAGCCCTGGTAGCCACAGCGGCCGTGTTGTCAGTATGGTTGCCGGAGCGCGCGGACAAGCCAGGCTTCAGCCAACTGGCTGCAACAAAGACAATAAAATGATCGGGTTACTTCGGCGCCTCTGCCTGCCAGTCATTGTACTGGCGCAACTCTTTGGCACATCTCTCTGGTTCAGTATCAACGGAGTCTGGTTATCCCTGTCCGCCGAGCTGGGGCTGGCGGAATCGGATCTGGGCCGGTTGACGCTCTCGGTTCAGGCCGGCTTTATTGCGGGTACGCTTGCCCTGGCGGTGACCGGGCTGGCAGACCGCTTCGGCGCCAGTCGGATTTTCCTTGTATCGAGCCTGCTGGGCGCACTGGCGAACGCAGGCTTTGTAGCGGTGGCCGGGGTGTTTCCGCTGGACAGCCTGCTGCGATTCGCCACGGGCTTGTGCCTGGCCGGCATCTATCCCCTCGGTATGAAACTGGTGATTGCCTGGACGCCCAAATATGCCGGCGCCGCCCTGGCCTGGCTGGTGGGTATGCTGACTCTGGGCACCGCTTTGCCACATCTGATGCGAGGGGCAACATCAGGTATGCCCTGGGAGTGGCCACTGTTTGCATCCTCATGTCTGGCGCTACTGGGCGGGCTGTTGGTGTTTCTGTTAGGTGACGGGCCGCACCTGCCCAAAGCCAGCGGGCGCCTTCCCCTGAGACAGGGATTGTCGGCTTTACGCCTGCCCCGGTTCCGGGCCGTGGCCGGCGGTTATTTTGGCCACATGTGGGAACTGTATGCTTTCTGGACGCTGGTGCCGCTGTTGATCGGGCGAGAACTTCAACGGCTGGGGCAGGGTGAGGCTTTGATACCCTGGCTGTCATTTGCGGTGATCGGGATAGGTGCGACTGGGTGTATTGGCGGCGGCCGGTTCAGTCGGACTTTGGGCAGCGAGTGGGTCGCCCGGCGGGCGTTGATGGTGTCCGGGGCCTTGTGTCTGCTCTATCCCTGGATGAACGGGTTACCGCCGGAGTTATTAATGGCTTTGCTGCTGGTTTGGGGCGTGGCGGTGGTGGCCGATTCACCGCAATTCTCTGCACTGGCGGCTGCGACCGCACCGAAAGAAACCGTGGGTTCGTCGCTGGCGGTGATGAATGCGGTTGGCTTTGGCCTGACACTGCCTGCCATCTGGCTCACCAGCGGGTTTTGGAGCGCCTGGGGTGTCTGGGTGGCGCTTTTGCTGTTGCCCGGGCCGGTGTTTGGCCTGTGGTCCCTGAGCCGAGGAAAGCCCGAGGCCTGATACACTTGCCGACTCCTTCGTCCTCCAGCTATGGATCGCCATGACCCAACGCATTCTTCTATTGTCAGGCTACGATGCCGCCAGCCATCGGCGCTGGCGAGAGCAATTGGTCACCCTGCTGCCCGGTTATCACTGGCAGACGCTGGCGCTTCCGCCCAGATTCTTCCAGTGGCGGATACGAGGTAATCCGGTGAGCTGGCTGGACGAGCCCTGCCTGCAGGAATCCTGGGACCTGGTCATTGCCACCTCCATGGTCGACCTGGCCACATTGCGCGGGTTGCACCCCTCGCTGGCAAACACGCCGTGCCTGCTTTATATGCATGAAAACCAGTTCGCCTTTCCGGTCAGCGATCAGCAGTGGGGCCGGGTAGAGCCGCAAATGGTCAATCTCTACAGCGCGCTGGCGGCCGATGCGGTGGTCTTCAACAGTACCTGGAACCGGGACAGCTTTCTGCAAGGCGTGGAAGGCTTTCTGAACAAAATGCCAGATGCGGTGCCCGACGGGGTGATGGAAAAACTCAGGGAAAGGTCTTCGGTGCTGCCGGTTCCGATTGAAGACCGCTTGTTTATCGACCAGCCCCGGCCTGTGAACCGGGCGTGTCCGCACCTGCTGTGGAATCACCGCTGGGAATACGACAAGGGGCCGGACCGATTGTTGGCATTGCTTGAGCAGCTGACAGAGCGTGCAATGCCTTTTCGTATCAGCGTGGTGGGCGAGGGCTTTCGCAGTCGCCCGGAAGCATTTGACCGGATTCACCGGCTATATTCAGGGCACATCGAACACTGGGGCTTTCTGGAGCGCCGCGCAGATTATGATCGCTTGCTGGGCCGTGCCGATATTGTGCTGACGACAGCGCTTCACGATTTCCAGGGGCTGGCGATGCTGGAAGCCATGGCTGCCGGGTGCTTGCCACTGGCACCGGACCGGCTGGCCTACCGGGAGTATGTGCCGCCGCAGTGCCGGTACGCCAGCGTTGAGTCTGACCCGGCGGCGGAAGCCCGGGCGGCGGCTGACCGGCTGGCCAGGTTGCTTGAACAACCGCCTGTTGCAGAGCCGCCGAATCCATGGCGGGCTTCAAGGCTGGCGCCCCGGTATCAGGCTCTCATCGAGCAGCTGATGTCGAAAGGTCAGTGATTCTGTTCCGGCACTTCCCGGATGCGGCCGTGCTCGTCTATGGCTACGTATACAAACAGGCCTTCCGTTACCTTGCGCGGTGTCTTTGAGCTGCGGTCCAGGGTCCAGACTTCCACCTGGATCTTCATGGAGCTGCGGCCAATGTCCACCAATTCGCAATAACAACCTACCTGGGAACCCACCCGCAACGGCGACAGGAACTCCATGCGATCCATGGCCACGGTGGCATTGCGGCCCCGGGAAATGCGCCCGGCCATGGCAGCGGCGGCAATATCCATCTGTTTGACTAGCCAGCCGGCGAACACATCGCCATTGGCATTGGTGTCTGAGGGCAGGGGAATCACCTGCAGCATCATTTCCCCGCGGGGGGCGGGTTTGTCGTCATCGTATGCTTTCATGAATGATTTGCCTTACGGAAGCTTATGAATTGTTTTCCGTGCATGGTAACGGGCTGGCCGCGCGCTGCAAGAAAATTTCGCTAATGACGGCTATATTTCAAAAGCTGTAACAAAGTTGTCACAGAGTCTCCCTAGGATGCACTCATCGGTAAAGCAGATACCAACATAACGTCCACCGATACTGGAGACATAACGTGATGAAATTGAAAACTGCAATCGCTTCTGTTGCCCTGGCGGGCAGCATTGCCGCCGTGTCCGCCCCGGCCATGGCCCGTGATACCGTCAATGTCGTCGGTTCTTCCACTGTTTACCCGTTCGCCACCGTGGTTGCCGAGCGTTTTGGCCGTAACACCAACTTCCCGACTCCGAAACTGGAATCTACCGGTTCCGGCGGTGGTCTGAAGCTGTTCTGTGCCGGTATCGGTACCCAGCACCCGGACATCACCAACGCTTCCCGTCGCATGAAGAAGAGCGAATTCGAGCTGTGCCAGAGCAATGGCGTGAAGGAAATCACCGAAGTGAAAATCGGTGCTGACGGTATCGTTATCGCCAACTCCAAAGACGCTGAGAAGTTGGATCTGAGCCTTAAGCAGGTGTTCCTGGCCCTGGCCAAGGAAGTGCCTGATCCCAAGGGTGGCGATAAGCTGGTGGCCAACCCCTACCAGAAGTGGAGTGACATTGACTCCAGCCTGCCGAACCTGGAAATCAGCGTGATGGGTCCCCCTCCGACTTCCGGTACCCGTGATGCCTTCGTTGAAATCGCTATGGAAGGTGGCTGCAAGACCTTCGATTTCATCAAAGCGATGAAAAAGAAAGACATGAAGAGCGTGTGCCACAGCATGCGTGAAGATGGCCCGTTCGTTGAGGCTGGTGAAAACGACAACCTGATCGTTCAGCGTCTGGCGCAGGACAAGGACACCCTGGGTATCTTCGGCTACAGCTTCCTGATGGAAAACAGCAGCCAGATCCAGGCCGCGACCATCGGTGGCGTTGAGCCGACTCCGGAAACTATCGCTGATGAAGATTACCCGGTTGCCCGCTCCCTGTTCTTCTACATCAAGAACGCCCACGTAGGTGTGGTTCCGGGTATCAAGGAATATGCCGAGGAATTCACCACTGAAGGCGCCTGGGGCGACAACGGCTACCTGGTCGACGTAGGCCTGATTCCGAATCCGCGCAACACTCGCATGGAAGTGGCCAAGAACGTGCGCAACCTGAAGCCGATGACCGGCAACGAGCTGTAAGCAGCTCCGGGTAGTCAGGGACGACGACAAAGAACGCGGGCCGGGGAGGTTCGCGTTCTTTTGTTACAACCCCAGATGAATAAAACAGCCGCTAAACTGGCACAATAATAAAAACGTTGAGCTGGCTTTAACTCAACATTCACACGACACAGAGAACGTTATGCAAACGGCCAATCTGTTGCCTCTGATCCTGGTGATTGCCGTCATCGCCTATGGTTTGTCCTACATGCGCTCGCGCGCGGTAGCCGAGCCCATCGGCGGTATTCGCAATCTGAAGGCGCTGCCCTTTTACTACGCGGCCCGTGCCGCTTTGTGGTGCGCGATCCCTGCGCTGATTGTCCTGGCGCTGTGGGCGGGTTTTGAAGGCAAGGTTATCCAGAACTATGTGGTGGCTTCGTTGCCGGCAGAACTTGCACCTGAGTCTGACGGCCAGGCGAGCCTTATCCTTTCGCAGATCAACAACGTGGCAGCCGGCAAGCTGGATCCGCAGTTTGTGCCCCCGGAAGTGGTGGGTGCAGCGGACCTTCTGGATGCCCTCAAACAGCGCAGTGCCAGCTTCAAGGCCACGCTGGTAATTCTTCTTGCGGTACTGGGCGCAGCCTATGCCTGGACCCGGGTACAACCCCACATCAATGCCCGCGAGAACGTGGAGCGCACCTTGCGGTGGATTTTCTTTGTCTGTGCGGCGGTTGCCGTTCTGACCACCGTCGGCATTGTCTTTTCCGTGATTTTTGAAACCTTCCGGTTCTTCGGCAAGGTTCCCATTACCGAGTTTCTGTTTGGCACGTCCTGGAGTCCCCAGACTGCCCTGCGTGCTGACCAGGTAGGCTCAGACGGGGCTTTCGGTATCATCCCGCTGTTCACCGGCACCTTGCTGATTTCGGCCATTGCGCTGCTGGTGGCGGTGCCTGTGGGCTTGCTGTCTGCGGTGTACCTGTCTGAGTACGCAACCAGGCCGGCCCGGGCGGTGATCAAGCCGCTGCTGGAGATGCTGGCAGGCGTACCTACCGTGGTGTATGGCTTCTTTGCGGCCCTTACGGTTGCCCCGTTCATTCGGGACCTGGCTGAAAGTATCGGCCTTGAAGCCTCATCCCAGAGCGCGCTGGCGGCGGGCCTGGTGATGGGTGTCATGATTATTCCGTTTGTTTCATCGTTGTCTGACGACGTGATCAACGCCGTACCCCAGACCCTGCGGGACGGTTCCCTGGCACTGGGTGCCACCCAGTCAGAAACCATGAAGAACGTGATTTTCCCCGCGGCCCTGCCGGGCATTATGGGCGGCATCCTGCTGGCGGCTTCCCGTGCCATCGGTGAAACCATGATTGTGGTGATGGCAGCAGGCCTGGCAGCCAACCTGACGGCCAATCCGCTGGATTCCGTCACCACGGTTACGGTGCAGATTGTCACCCTGCTGACCGGTGACCAGGAATTCGACAGCGCCAAGACCCTGGCCGCGTTTGCCCTGGGCATGATGCTGTTCATCGTAACCCTGGCCCTCAACGTGGTTGCCCTGAAGATTGTCCGCAAGTATAGGGAACAGTATGACTGATCAACGTTCACAGGCGGAGATTGTCCGCCAGTCACTCAAGCGGCGGTACCGCAAGGAGCGCCGGTTCCGGCTCTACGGCATGACCGCCATCGCCATCGCCTTGTTGTCCCTGGTGGTGCTGTTTACCGACATCATCGGCAAGGGCTACACCGGCTTTATCAAGACCACCATGACCCTTGAGGTGGTGCTTGATGGCGAGCAGATGTACCTGGATGACGCGTCTGACAAAGACCAGATGTCCATGGCAGACTTCCAGGCGCCCATCATAACGGCTCTGCAGAAGCATTTTCCCGAGGTGGAGGAGCGTAAGGACCTTCGGGAGCTGAGCCGGTTGGCGGGTAGCTATGCCAGCAACCAGATCAAGGACCTGCTGGCCCGGCAGCCGGAATTGTTGGGTACTACCCAGACCATGGAGTTCCTGGTGCACGACACGGTGTCGGTCTATGTGAAACATGCTGACAATCCTGCCTACAGCATCCGTTTGTCGGAACAGCAGCAGCGCTGGGTGGATGAGCTGGTTGAGAAAGGCGTGGTAGATACCGGTTTCAACGATGTGTTCTTCAGCCGGGGCGATTCCCGGGAGCCGTCCAATGCCGGTATTCTGGGTGCCATTGTCGGCTCACTGCTGACCATGGTGGTTACCCTGGTGATTGCCTTCCCGGTGGGGGTTGCGGCAGCGGTGTACCTGGAGGAATTTGCGCCCCAGAACAAGTTCACCGATTTTATCGAGGTCAACATCAACAACCTGGCGGCGGTACCGTCGATCATCTTCGGTCTGTTGGGCCTGGCGGTGTTTATCGGGGTGTTCGGCTTGCCGCGCTCCGTACCGGTATTGGGTGGCCTGGTGCTGGCGCTGATGACCCTGCCCACCATCATCATTTCCAGCCGTGCGGCCATCAAGAGTGTGCCGCCCTCTATCCGTGAAGCGGCGGAAGGCATCGGCGCCTCGAAAATGCAGGTGGTACTGCACCATGTGGTGCCCCTGGCCATGCCCGGCATGATGACCGGTTCGATCATCGGCATGGCCCAGGCGCTGGGTGAGACGGCACCGCTGCTGCTGATCGGTATGGTGGCATTCATTGTGGAGATTCCTGACGGTTTCTTCAGTTCCGCCACTGTGCTCCCGGTACAGATTTACCTCTGGGCCAGCAGTGCCGAGCAGGGCTTTGTTGAACTTGCCTCTGCCGGAATCATGATCCTGCTGAGCTTTATGATCACCATGAACGCATTGGCCATCTGGCTCCGTAAACGTCTTGAGCGCCGGTGGTAAGGAGTTAAACCATGAACACTATGAATTCGACAGTAACCAGCAACACCGAAACCACCGAGGCCCACGCTGTTCCCGTACAGGACGAGCGCCCGGCAGAGACGATCATCCAGGAAGGGGTTACCGTTGGCAGCCCCTACGCCGACGACCCGAAGTTCAAGCTGCGGGATGTTGAGGTGTTTTACGGCGAAAGCCGGGCCATCAAGAAGATCAGCCTGGATATTGCCCGCAACGAAGTGATTGCCTTTATCGGCCCGTCCGGGTGCGGCAAGTCCACCTTCCTGCGCTGCCTGAACCGGATGAACGACAGCATCGATATCTGTAGCGTGAAAGGCGAGTTGATGCTGGATGACCAGAACATCTACGACCCCAAGCGTGACGTGGTTGAGCTGCGGGCCCGGGTTGGCATGGTATTCCAGAAGCCGAACCCGTTCCCCAAGTCGATCTACGACAACGTGGCCTACGGCCCGCGTATTCACGGCCTGGCCAATCGCAAGTCCGACCTGGATGATATCGTGGAAGACAGCCTGCGCAAGGCTGGCCTGTGGAACGAGGTAAAAGACCGCCTGGCTGCCACTGCCACCGGTATGTCCGGCGGTCAGCAGCAGCGCCTGTGTATTGCCCGGGCCATTGCCGTCAGCCCCGAAGTGATCCTGATGGACGAGCCCTGTTCAGCCCTGGACCCGATCGCTACCGCCAAGGTGGAAGAGCTGATCGCGGAAATGTCCGAGAGCTACACTATTGTGATCGTAACCCACTCAATGCAGCAGGCCGCCCGGGTATCCAACCGCACGGCGTACTTCCACCTGGGCCACCTGGTGGAAGTGAACGAAACCGACAAAGTATTTACGTCGCCGGACCACGAACTGACCGAATCCTACATCACCGGTCGTTTTGGTTAATCAGGCCCGGGAACCTTGGAGACAAAGAAAATGCCGAACAGAAAGGATGATGTATACGGAGATCACATCTCCGGTAAGTTCAACGATGAACTTAACGAGCTGAAAACCCAGTTCCTGAACATGGGGGGCATGGTGGAAAGCCAGGTGGAGCAGGCTATCCAGTCACTGGTTGACAGTGACGGCCAGCTGGCGGAAAAAGTCCGCCTTGGCGACAAGCTGGTCGACAAGATGGAAATGGACCTGGATGAAGAAGCCATCCTGGTCATCGCCCGCCGGCAACCGACAGCCCGGGACCTGCGCCTGGTGATTTCCGTGATCAAGATGGTGGCGGACCTGGAACGTCTGGGTGACGAAGCCAAGAAAATTGCCAAGATGGCCATCAAGCTGACCGAAGAAGGCCAGGCTCCCCGGGGTTACGTGGAAATCCGCCACATCGGCACCCACGTGCTCAGTATGCTGCACGATGCTCTGGATGCCTTTGCCCGGCTGGATTCCGAGCAGGCCCTGCGCATCATGAAAGAAGACAAGCAGGTCGATGAAGAGTACCAGGCTGCGGCCCGGGCCTTGCTGACCTTCATGATGGAAGATACCCGCAACATCACCCGTTGCATGATGGTGATGTGGGTACTGCGCGCACTCGAGCGCATTGGTGACCACGCCTGTAACATCGCCGAGCACGTGATTTTCATGGCCAAGGGTGAGGATATTCGCCATTCGCCGATGGAGGAAGCAGAGCGCGTCGTCGGCCGCTGATACCCAGGGCGGAATCCGGTGATATCGGGTTCCGCCCGTGATGCCTGCAATCAGGCTTGCTTCATCTTGTCAGTGTAAGGCGGCCAGCCCAGTGGCTTGCCGGCCAGCAGGTGCAGATGGATGTGGAACACCGTCTGCCCGGCATTCTCTCCGCAGTTCATCACCACCCGGTAGCCGTCTTCGGCAAATCCCATGTCTCTGGCCAGTTTTCCGGCTACCCAGTACAGGTGTCCCACCACTTCTCGATCGCCTTCTTCAATGTCGTTGATGGTCGCGATCGCCTTTTTCGGGATGATCAGCAGGTGTACCGGTGCCTGGGGATTGATGTCCCTGAAGGCCAGGCTGAGGTCGTCTTCATAGACGATGTCCGCCGGGATTTCCCGGTTGATGATTTTGGTGAAGATGGTTTCCGACATGAAAACTCCCTGTTCGTTGTTAAGCGTGCAAGTTGACCACTATAGACTGCCGAGACCCGGCAGACGATTGACCATTTGTTGAAGTGGTGCGGGCAGTTTGTCGTCCAGCCCCATGGCGTAGCGGGCGACGCGGTTGCGGGCGAAGGGCAGGGCGCGGGCAGCGCCCAGGCCCAGGTTACGGACAAGGTGTATCGGCGGTATGGCGTTGCTGAACAGGTGGTAGAACAGGTCCATGGCCAGCATCATGCGCTGGTTGGCGGGCCGCCGTTGCTGTTCGTACAGGGCCAGCCAGCGCTCGCAGGCGAGGTCGTCACCACCGCGCCGGGCTTCTTTCAGCAAACCTTGCAGGCACTGGGCATCCTGGAAACCCAGGTTTACGCCCTGGCCGGCCAGCGGGTTGATGGTGTGGGCGGCATCGCCGGCCAGTACCACCCGGTTCAGGTAATAGTGCCTGGCGTGCTGGCGGGCAATGGGGAAGCTGGCCCGGGCATCGATATGGGTCAGCTCCGGCAGGCGGGCGGGGAACCGTTTCTGGATCTCGGCCATCAATGCCGGTTCATCCATGGCCTTGAGTTCCGCCAGCCGGGCCGGGTGGTCATACCATACCAGCGAGCCCCAGCATTCACCGGGGAACTGTTCGCCGGCGCTGTGCAGGGGTAAAAAGGCCCGCGGACCGCTGGGGTAGAAACCCTGCCAGGTGATGTCTTCTACGCTGCCCCGGTAACGCACAGAAATTACCATGGCCTGCTGGTCGTATTGATCGCGGGTAACGCCGATGCCCGCCAGGTCCCGAACCCGTGACATGGCACCGTCTGCACCAATGACCAGCTGTGCTTCCAGTTGGCTGCCATCATCCAGGGTGACCCGGGCCAGTTGTTGACCCTGCTTCAGGTCCTGCACGCTGCGGCCGGTTATCAGGGTCACGTCTGGCTCGGCTTCGGCGCTCTGCCAGAGCGCCTGCTGGGTGATGCTGTTTTCCACAATGTGACCCAGGTGGCGGGCACCGAGCTGTTCGGCACTGAATTCCACTTCGGTCAGGGAGGGTGGCAGCAGTCGGCTCAGGGGGTTGGGGGTTTCGTCCCACACCGCAAGGCGGCGATAGGGTGTGGCGCGCATGGCCAGGATGGAATGCCAGGCTCCCAGGCTGTCCAGGTAGCGTTCGCTGCCGGCACTCAGGGCCGACACCCGGATGTCCGGGGCACTGGAGGCATCGAAGGCGCTGGGTTCGGCTTTGTCGATCAGGGCCACACGGATGCCTTGCTGACCAAGGCCGGTGGCAAGTGCGGCGCCGACCATGCCGGCGCCCACAATAATGATGTCAAATGCTTGGTTCATATCCGGTTCCTGTCTGTTGGCATCAGTTTACGCGATGCCGGGCGCCAGACAAGCGACCGGGGTCAATCCGGCGGGTTTCAGTATCCGGCCAGCAGGGTTTCCTCCCGGGGTTCCGGTCGTTTGCGGTTCTTCAGTAGCCAGGCCGGTTTCTGGGTGCCCGGGCGGGTGAAGCCTTGATTGATCACCATGGGTTGCACCAGGTTGAGGAAATCCCGGGTTTTCATGTGGATGGATTCGGTGTGGCTGCCGGCGGCAAATGCCAGTTCGGGCTGTTCGGTGAGTACTTCGGCGCAATAAACCGTCATTCCGAACAGGTTGCCGAACGGTGGCATGGCGCCCACTTCGCAATCCGGGAAACTGTCCTGGAATTCCTGTTCGTCTGCCAGTTCCACAAAGTCGGTGTCGAGAATGCGGGACAACCTGTCCCAGCGCACGCGCCAGGTGGCGGGCATCACCAGCATGGCCATCTTGCCATCCAGTTCGATGATCACGGTTTTAACCACACGGTCACCGGCAATCTTCACATGGTGGGCGAGTTGTTGGGCAGTAAAGGCGGGAGGGTGGGACAGGCACATGTATTCCACATTGGCCTTGTCCAGGTATTCTTTTAACTGCTGTACCGGCATGTTCACAACCTCCTGACAACATGGACAGTGTTGCAGAGCCGTCTGCCAATCCCGGGCCAGGCTCCGGTAAGGCGGGGTGACTTCCCGCCTTACCGACAGCTTAGCGCAGGATCTGCAGTTTGCGAATAACCGGTTGTGTCTGTGTGACAGGCTTCCGGTCAGTCAGCCTTGTACATATGCACGTCGCGCTGCGGGAAAGGGATGGAGATACCCTCGGCGTCGAAAGCTTTCTTCACTTTTTCCTGCATGTCCCAGTAGAACGGCCACAGGTCGCCGGACTTGGTCCAGGCGCGCACGGTCAGGTCGACCGAGCTTTCGCCCAGGCCGCCCACCACAATCAGCGGAGCCGGATTTTCCAGGGCGCGCTCGTCTTCTTCGATCAGGCGCTTGCAGATCGCCTTGGCCTTGTCGATGTCGTCGCTGTAGCCGATGCCGAAGGTCATATCGCAACGACGGGTTTCGTACACGCTCATGTTGGTCAGGCTGGCGTTGGACAGCTGGCCGTTCGGGATCACCACGCGACGGTTATCGAAGGTGTCGATGATGGTGTACAGGATGCTGATTTCACGCACCGAACCCAGGAAACCCTGTGCTTCGATGGCATCGCCCACCTTGAACGGCTTGAAGATCAGGATCAGTACGCCACCGGCAAAGTTGCCCAGGCTGCCTTGCAGGGCCAGGCCCACGGCCAGGCCGGCGGCACCGATAATGGCGACGAAGGAGGTGGTGGCAATGCCGACCATAGAGGCTACGGAGACAAGAAGCAGAATCTTGAGGATGGCGCCGACCAGGCCGCACAGGAATTTGTTAAGGGTCGGGTCTTTCTTGCCCAGTTTGTTGTCCAGCACGCCGACAAAGCGATTGATCAGCCACAGGCCGACAATGAGGGTGATGATGGCCAGTACTACTTTCGGGGCGTAGGCCATAACCAGGGCGATGCCCTGGTCAATCCATTCGGACGCTTGTCCGTTGCCTAAGATGTCTTCCATAGAGAAGCTCCTTGATCGTTAGTATTTTCTGAGGTGGCTAAAACCGACAAATGATTGCCAGTGCAATATTTATCTGACAAAGAGTATATAGCAGACATATTAAATGTCAGCGTCAGAAAATGTTGCTACGCAGCGGTTAGTTATACGGATTGTGATGCTCTCTGGCATATGCCGTGATTTCATCGGGGCCGCCCCGCACCAGGATCCGGCCCTGTTTCTGGCTCAGCTGGTAATCGTACATGGGGTCGTAGTAATCGGTGAGCAGGGCTTCGATCCAGAGATGGTGGCCGCTGGTGTCGCCGGTGCGTTCCTGTTGCTCCAGGGCCTGCTCCATCAAGGCGCGAAGTTCCTGGTGGCGCGCCCCGCCCAGGCGTTTCCGGATGCGGTCGATGGCGCTCAGCAGGTAGTCCCGGAAGTTCAGCCAGCCGGCTTCTTCGCCATCCCGGGCGATGTAGTCGGCCAGCATGTGTTCCACATAGTCGGTGCGGATAATATCGACACGCTCTGCCATGGGCTGTTCCAGGATCAGCAGCGGCGATTCGCTCATGCGGGCCCGGAAGTGTTCCGGTAGCGCGCAGCGGCCGATCAGCCGGCTTTCGTCTTCCAGGTACACCGGCCCGCCTACCAGGTGGTGTGCCTTGAGCATGGCAACCGCCAGGTGGTTTTCGAAATCGATCTGGGACGGCTGCGGGGTGACTTGCCGGCCGAAGCTGGAGCCCCGGTGGTTGGCCAGGCCCTCCAGGTCGACCGGGTTGGGCAGGTCCATCAGTACCCGGGTTTTGCCGGTGCCGGTGCGGCCGCTGAGAATGCGGAAGTCTTCGCTGTCGATCAGCTGGTCCAGGCTGTCGATCAGAAAGCGTCGCAAGGCCTTGTAGCCACCTTTCACCAGCGGGTAATCAATGCCGGCGTCCTTGATCCATTGCTGGGTCAGACGGGAGCGTAACCCACCCCGAAAACAGAACAGGTAGCCGTCCGGGTGACGGGCTACGAAGCGCTTCCAGGCTTCGATACGCTGGGCTTTTACATCACCGGCGACCAGTTGGTGGCCAAGCTCGATGGCCTTGTCCTGGCCCTTTTCCTTGTAGCAGATGCCCACCCGGTGGCGTTCCCCGTCGTTCATCAGGGGCGCGTTCTCAGCGTTGGGAAAACTGCCTTTGCTGAACTCCACCGGGGCGCGAACGTCCATCAGGGGGACGTCGTTCAGGAACAGGTTGAGGTAATCACTGGTATCGGGTCTGCTTGCCATGTCAACGGATCGCTGTTGTTCTGGATAGGGCGGCAGTATACCGGAGTGCCGATTTCCGGGCATCCCGGCTAGGGGTACAATGGCGGTTTTGACTGCCGAGAGAGCCAGCAATGACCCCGGAACACCTGAACCAGCACCTGCGCAAGACCCTGAGCCGTGGCCGTGTGGCCGCATCGGCACCGGCAGGTTGCCCGGACCTCCCCTTGTACCTGTTTGATCCCTCGGTACTGGAAGGTCCCCTGAGCCATGATGAAGCCCAGGCCGTGGTAGCAGAGCCGGCGTACTGGTCATTCTGCTGGGCCAGCGGCCAGGTGCTGGCTAGCTGGATTTTGCAGCATCCGGAGCTGGTGGCTGGCAAAGCGGTACTGGATTTCGGCTCCGGCTCCGGCGTGGTTGCCGTGGCTGCGGCGCGGGCGGGTGCGGCCCGTGCCATTGCCTGCGATATCGATCCGGCAGCGCTGGATGCTGCAGCGGCCAATGCCCGGCTTAACGGTGTGCAGGTGGAGCTTTGTGACGACTGGGCGGCGCGGCCGGAATCCCTGGACCTGGTCACCGCGGCCGATGTGCTCTATGACCCTGACAACCGGCCGTTGCTGGAGGCGTTCCGGGCGGCAGCAAGCCGGGTTTTGCTGGCAGATTCGCGGGTTCGGGATCTCGGTAACCCGGCCTATCAGCTGCAAACGGTGATTGAAGCCAGGACCTGGCCAGACCTGAACGAATTCGAGGAGTTCAACAAGGTGCGTATCTACCTGGCGGAAGGTGCAGGCTGAGAATTTTCTGTGGCAGAAAAAACAAAGGGCAGCTCTAGGGCTGCCCTTTAACAGGTTTGAACCGCCATCCCGGGCAGTTCACAGTCGGAACAAGTGGTGCGTCCGTGCACTCGGGGCAACCGCCGTGTTGCCGTAATCCTTGCGTCTTTCCCTGATGGCCAGCGTCCGAGCCGGCAATCCAAATCGTTATCCCTTAAGCGAGGCATCCCTGTGTCCTTGCCTCTCCCCACAGTCCCTGCAGGGGTGCATCCGGTGCGTCGTCCTTTTCCCTGTCATCCTTGACGGTTCCCACTATACCAAGGCCGATCTGACAAACGTGTGACCGGCGCACACTATTTGCTGACTTCAACTATCACGTTAATAGTTTTTTCTTTGAATTCATGGCTCTGCGGGAAGTAGCTATGGGCCGGGCTGCGTCTTCGTACGTGAAGACACTGAAAGTTCCTACAGGCTTGTGAGATATCTCTTACAAGGATTCAGGCGAATCTCTCAAATCCATTTCGCGCGGCCTGCGTGTGCCGGGCCAGGGCAGCATGCCGATGGCAATCCCCAGGCTGTCTGCCAGCACATCGGCCAGGGAAAAATCCCGGTAGGGCAGGTTGGCCTGGACCACCTCCAGCAGCAGCCCGAAACCCAGAAGTGCCGGGGCATACCAGAAGGCGCTCAGGCGTGGCCAGGCCAGCCGGGTAACGATGGTCAGCTCGATAAAGGCAATCAGGTGATTGACCTTGTCATTATCGGACGACGGAATCGGGTAGCTGCTGCTGGTGGTGGCCAGGTACAGAATGGCGACAACCGACACCAGCAACACGGCCTGCCACAGGCGGCGCATGTGCAGAATATGCCGGATGGTGGGCCAGAGTCGCGTCATAGGGTAATCCGAAGGTGGTTGCGTGCTGTGGGAACGAGGCGGACATGATATGCTTTGCGCCCCGTTATTGTCATGGCAGCGGAGGACCACCAGCAATGCTCAAAGGAAACTTTTTTCGCGGACTGGGCTATCTGGGGGAGGGCTTCAGGCTGATTCGCCAGCCCGGCCTGCGGCTGTTCGTGATCATTCCTGTTGTGATCAACGTCATCCTGTTCGGGCTGATGTTCTATTTCCTGGCCGAGATGTTCTCCCTGATGATCGCCGGTGCCATGGCCTGGCTGCCGGACTGGGCATGGCTGCAAGCGCTCGATTGGTTGTTCTGGCTGCTCTACGGCGTGGTTATCCTGCTGATGCTGGCCTACGGCTTCGTGATCGTTGCCAACCTGATCGGCTCTCCTTTTTATGGTTACCTGGCCGAGTTGACCGAAAAACACCTCACCGGCCAGGAAGTCAGCACGGATGGCAGCTGGGCCGCCATCATCAAGGACATTCCCCGGGCGCTGTGGCGGGAAGTCCAGAAAATTGCCTATTACCTGCCCCGGGCGCTGGGCCTGTTTATTATCGGCCTGATTCCGGTCGTTAACCTGGTGGCAGCGGTGCTCTGGTTCCTGTTCAACAGCTGGATGATGGCCCTGCAATATGTGGATTTCCCGGCCGATAACCACCGGGTCAGCTTCCCGACATTAAGAAAAGACCTGGCAGCCAGCCGGCTTTCGGCCCTGGGCTTCGGCCTGCCGGTGGCCCTTGCGGCCATGGTGCCGGTGCTCAACCTGGTGGTGGTGCCGGCGGCCGTGTGCGGTGCGACCGCGTTCTGGGTGCGTGAAAACGATTCAAACCAACAGTAATTCAGTCAGCGGAGGTTTCTTGGAAACATCGGAATTTGTCATTGGTCAGCGTTGGGTAAGCCACAGCGATACCGCTTTGGGTCTGGGAATTGTTACCGACATTTCCGGGCGCAGGGTCACATTGGGCTTTCCCGCGGCCGATGAGGAGCGCACCTACGCCATCGATAATGCTCCCCTGTCGAGGATTGTGTACCAGATGGGTGAGGAAATAGAGACTTTCGAAGGCGAGAAATACATTGTGCGCGCCGTGGAGGACCTGAACGGCGTTCTGCTGTACCACGCCGACGATGGCGAGAATATCCACCAGGTTTCGGAAGTGAAGCTGGCCGGTTCGGTGAATTTTTCTGCCCCGCACCAACGCCTGTTTGCCGGCCAGTTCGACCGTAACGGAGCCTTCCGGCTGCGGGTGTCGACCCTGGAACACATGGATCGCCTGCGGGCCTCGCCGGCCCAGGGGCTGATTGGCGCCCGGACCCAGCATTTGCCGCACCAGCTTTATATTGCCCACGAAGTGGCCCGCCGCCACGCGCCCCGGGTACTGCTGGCCGATGAGGTGGGCCTGGGCAAAACCATCGAAGCCGGCCTGATCCTGCATTACCAGCTGCACACCGGCCGCGCCCGCCGGGCCCTGATTGTGGTGCCGGATTCGCTGATTCACCAGTGGCTGGTGGAAATGCTGCGCCGCTTCAACCTGCGTTTCTCCATCGTCGACCAGGGCCGCTACGACGACCTCAAGGCCCAGGAAGATGATGTCGATGCCCTGGTAAACCACATCTTCGGTGACGACGATGACGGTGTTAACCCGTTCGAGGCGGACCAGCTGGTGCTGTGCAGCCTGGACTTCCTGGTGCGCAGCGAAAAGGCCAGGAACCATGCCCTCGCCGCCGGCTGGGACCTGATGGTAGTGGATGAAGCGCACCACCTGGCCTGGTCGCCGGAGCAGGCCAGCCCCGAGTATGAAGTGGTAGAAAGCCTGTCTGAGGCCAGCAAGGGCTTGCTGTTGCTGACAGCTACTCCGGAACAGGTCGGGATTGCCAGTCACTTTGCCCGGCTGCGCCTGCTGGACCCGGCCCGGTTCCATAACCTGGACACTTTCCGGCAGGAAGAGCAGCAGTATGAGCGTATCAACCAGGTGGTGCGCCGGCTTCAGGAAAACCCGGACGCCATCGCCGAGGACGACAAGGCCGCCTTGTCTGACTGGCTTGGCAGTGAACTGGACGAGTTGCTGGCCCGCGACAACGCCCATCATGCCGTGATTGATGCCCTGCTGGATCGCCACGGCACCGGCCGGGTACTGTTCCGCAATACCCGCGCGGCCATTCAGGGCTTCCCCGAACGCCAGCCGCTGTCGGAGCCGTTGCCGTGCCCGGAACTCTATGAAGAGGTACGTCACGGCAAAACCGGCCTGGCGCCGGAGCAGTCGGCCCCGGAAGAGCAATGGCTGGCCGATGACCCCCGCGTGGCATGGCTGGAAAAGAAACTGGCCAGCCTGCGCCCGGCCAAGGTGGTGGTTATCTGTGCCCGGGCCGATACCGCCATGGCGCTGGAGCATTACCTGCAGCTGCGCGCCGGTATCCGCAGTGCTGCCTTCCATGAGCACCTGAGCCTGCTGGAGCGGGACCGGGCTGCCGCCTACTTTGCCGACACCGAGCAGGGTGCCCAGGCGCTGATCTGTTCCGAGATTGGCAGCGAAGGCCGCAACTTCCAGTTCGCCCATCACCTGGTGCTGTTTGACCTGCCGGAGAACCCGGACCTGCTGGAGCAGCGCATTGGCCGGCTGGACCGTATCGGCCAGACCGAAGCCATCCGGATTCATATCCCGTACCTGCAGGGTACCAGCCAGGAACTACAGTACCGCTGGTTCCATGAAGGCCTGAACGCCTTTGCCGAGAGCTGCGCCGTGGGTGTCGCGGTGCACGAACACGTGGCCGATAACTGGCAGAAAGCCCTGGACGGTGATGACAGTGTCATCGAGCCGCTGCTGGCGGATAGCGCCGCAGAGACCCGGCGCCTGAAAACCCTGCTGCATAACGGCCGGGATGCCTTGATCGAGCTGAACTCCTGTCGCCGCGAAGAAGCCAATGCGCTGATCGCCGAGATCGAGAAAGAAGAGGGCTCTGCCCGGGTCCGGGATTACCTGGTGCAGGCGTTCGACATCCTGGGTGTTGATGTGGAAGACCACAGCGAACACGCCGATGTCCTCAAGCCCGGAGAGCAATACCAGGCCGGCCATGTGGCGGAGTTTCCGGAAGACGGGCTGACCGTCACCTGGGAGCGGGAGCAGGCCCTGCAGCGGGAAGACATGGCCTTTATGAGCTGGGAGCACCCGATCGTGACCGGGGTGATGGATTCGGTAACCAGTTCCGGCCTGGGCAAGGCGGCACTGGCCAATCTGTCGGTCAAGGCCCTGCCGCCGGGTACCCTGCTGCTGGAAGCCGTGTTCGCCGTGCATTGTCCGGCGCCGGAAGCCCTGCAGCTGACCCGCTACCTGCCGGTTTCGCCGCTGCGCCTGGTGGTAGACGTCAACGGCCGGGATCTGTCCAAGGCCCTGCCCCATGACCGGCTGAACGAGCTGTGTTCCAACATCCGCCGCCGGACCGCCCAGGCCATCGTGCCCAAGATCCGGGCAGAAGTGGAAACCATGGTGGACCATGCCGAGCGGCTGGCCGAACCGAACCTCGAACCACTGCAGGAAAAGGCGCTGGCGCAGGTGGAAGCCGGCTTTGTACCGGAAATCCGCCGCCTTGAAGCCCTGCAGAAAGTAAACCCGGCTATCCGCGATGAGGAAATCGACTTCCTGCGCAAACAGCTGGAAGCCGCCCGCGAGGCGGTTGGCCATGCCAGCCTGGCGCTGGAGGGAATCCGGGTGATTGTCACATCCTGAGGCCCCTAACTGTCTGAATCCGGTGTGTTATCTGGAATACAGGCATCTGTTAGGGTAAGTTGAACGTAACGAAGTGTTAGCGAAGTGGCTCCGGCTGCGTGCCGGAGGCTCTAATCCATGGAAGACAGAGAGAACTTGCGATGACTTTGATTCTGTTTCTGGTAGCACTGGCCGGCCTGCTGTTTGTGATGCGCCGGGAGTCCGGTGCCAAGCCGGCCATCGGCGTGATGCTGGTGGTGGGTGTGCTGTCCCTGTTTATGGCTTCCGGCTGGCTGACCCTGCTTCTGTTCCTGGGTGCGGCAGCCACGGCCGCTGCCGGTTTGCCCCAGTTCCGCATGAACTGGCTGACCCCCCGGGTGTTCGCCATGTTCAAGAAGGTGGCGCCGAAGGTTTCCGACACTGAAAAGGTGGCCCTGGAGGCTGGCACCGTAGGCTGGGACGGCGAGCTGTTCACCGGCCGCCCTGACTGGCACAACCTGCTGATCAACCGTCATACCGGCCTGAGCGATGAGGAACAGGCCTTTGTGGATAACCAGTGCACCCAGGCGATTTCCATGTGCAATGCCTGGGACCTGGCGGTAGAGCGGGCTGACCTGCCCAAGGAACTGTGGGATTTCCTGAAGCAGGAAAAATTCTTCGGCATGATCATTCCGAAGGAATACGGTGGCCTGGGTTTCTCGGCCAAGGCCCAGACGGCGGTACTGCAGAAACTGGCCGCCAATGAAATGCTGATGGTGACCGTGGGCGTGCCCAACTCCCTCGGCCCGGGCGAGCTGCTGGTCAAATACGGTACCCAGGAGCAGAAAGACTATTATCTGCCGCGCCTGGCGGATGGCCGGGAAGTGCCCTGTTTCGGCCTGACCGGCCCGCGCGCGGGCTCCGACGCCACCTCCCTGCCGGACACCGGTATCGTGTGCAAGCAGGAAGTGGACGGCAAAGAAGTGTTGGGCATCCGCCTGAACTTCGAGAAGCGCTGGATTACCCTGGCACCGGTGGCCACGGTGGTGGGCCTGGCGTTCCGGATGTTCGACCCGGACGGCCTGCTGGGCGATACCAGGGATCACGGCATTACCTGTGCGCTGATTCCCCGGGACACCGACGGCATGGACATCGGCCGTCGCCATTGCCCCATCGGCTCGCCGTTCATGAACGGCCCGATCAAGGGCAAGGATGTGTTCATCCCGCTGGATTACATCATCGGTGGCCAGGAAATGGCCGGCCAGGGCTGGCGTATGCTGGTTGAGTGCCTGTCGGTTGGCCGCTGTATCACTCTGCCGTCCGGTGCTGCCGGTGCGGCTGCCTATGCCGTGGGCACGGCCGGTGGCTTCACCCGTATCCGTCGCCAGTTCAATACCCCGGTGGCAGAGATGGAAGGTGTCCAGGCCCCGCTGGCGCGGATTGCTGCCAAGACCTACATTGCCCAGTCTGCGGTCAACCATACCGCCAACATGATCGACCAGGGCGAAAAACCGGCGGTGCCGTCGGCCATTCTCAAGTACCACCTGACCGAGTTCCAGCGTGACATCCTCACCGATGCCATGGATGTGCACGGCGGCAAGACGGTTACCCTGGGGCCCCGCAACTATCTGGGTATCGGTTACAGTGGTGCCGCGGTGTCGATCACCGTGGAAGGCGCGAACATCATGACCCGCAGCCTGATGATCTTCGGTCAGGGCGCCATTCGCTGCCATCCCTATGTACTCAAGGAGCTGGCGGCCAAGGATAACGATGACATCAAGGCCTTCGATGAAGCCTTCTTCGGCCACGCCGGCCTGATCTTCGGCAACGCTGCCCGCGCTTTCACCCAGGCCCTGGGTATCGGCAAGGCGGACGTGCCGTTTGACAGCGCGTCGCGGCCCTATGCCCAGGCCCTTGCCCGCTTCAGTTCTGCCTTCGGCTTGTGTGCCGACGCGGCCATGACCACCCTTGGCGGAGAGCTGAAAATGCGTGAGCTGATTTCCGCGCGCCTCGGCGACATGCTGGCCAACCTGTACCTGGCCTCCATGGTGCTCAAGAACTGGTATGAAACCCAGCCGGTGGATGGCGAGAAGGAACTGATGCAATACAGCATGACCCTGCTGCTGCATCGTACTGAGAAAGCCCTGGACGAATTCCTGAAGAACCTGCCCAACCGGCCGGCCGCCATGGCGTTGCGGGCGGTAACCCTGCCGCTGGGCCGTCGCTGGGCTGAGCCGGGCGACGAGCTTACCCGCAAACTGGCCAACAGCATCAGCACGGATACGCCGGTGCGCAGCAAGCTGACAGAAAGTGCGTGGACAACGGCAGGTGAGGGTGATGTGGCCAATCCGCTGGCTCAGTACAACAGCCTGCTCAAGGACTATGGCAAGGCAGAGCAGTTGTACCGCAAAGCTACCAAGGCCTACGCCAAGGGCGAGTTGCCCATGACAGCCCTGCATCCGGAAGAACGGTTCGAGGCGGCCCTGGAAGCGGGTATTTTCAGCCAGGAAGAGGCCGATTTCATGCGCGAGTATGAGGCGCTGGTGCTGGAAATGCTGACCGTCGACGATTTCCCGTTCGACGAGTTCGCCCGCAACAAGGACACCCTCATTGACCACAATCCGGCCTGAAGCAGGCCGCTGATATGTGGCTGTCGGTAGTTGCTGTCAGTGTTGGCGCCGTGATCGGCGCCAACCTGCGTTGGGCCCTTAGCCTGTGGCTGAATGCCAGTTACCATGCCATTCCCTGGGGCACCCTGGTGGCCAACCTCAGTGGTGGCTGGCTGATCGGACTGCTGATGGGCTTCTTTACCCACAGCAGTTCGCTGGCTCCGGAGTGGCGGCTGTTCGCCGTAACGGGCCTGTGCGGTGCGCTGACGACCTTCTCGGCCTTTTCCCTGGAAATGTTTGCCGCCATGCAGGAAGGCAAGTGGGCGGTGGCCCTCACCGGCATCCTGGCCCACGTGATTGGTTCCATCCTGATGACCGCCCTGGGCTTCTGGACCTTCACCCTGTTCAGGGGATAAAGACGGTTGCGGATGACCGCTCCGGCCTTGGTATCACTACCTACATAAATTATTGAATTTACCCTTGGCAAGCCGGAAATTCAGGAGTAGAGTGAATCCTGAAGGAAAGATTAGCAAAGCAGTTCATGAATAAGACGTACCTCCGCAGTTAGTAGTGCCGTCCTGTTTTTGATCCCGCGAGTTCAGTTTTTCCGTAACACGCTGACCAGCACCAGAATCGTGTGTGGCAGCAGATAAAATGATTGATTTCAGGAAGTTTACGTATGTCTACTGTTACCGGTACTGTTAAGTTCTTCAACGAAGCAAAAGGCTTTGGCTTTATCACTCGTGAAGGCGGCCCGGACGTATTTGTTCACTACAGCGCCATCCAAGGCTCTGGATTCAAGACCCTGGCCGAAGGTCAGCAGGTTGAGTTCACCGTAACTCAGGGCCAGAAAGGTCCTCAGGCGGAGAACGTGGTTCCGCTGTAATCTGTAAAGATTCAGGAACATCAAAAAAGGCAGCCAAGGCTGCCTTTTTTTGTGGCCGTTCGGTTGTTTGGTCAGTTGCCAAACAGCTCCTGATAGAACAGCAGGGTGCCATCCCAGGAACGGCGGGCGGCATCCTCGTCGTAGCCAACCGGCATACCGAACTTTTCGGCAAAGGCATCCGCACCCGGATTGGTGAAGGAGTGCTTGACCCCCGGGAAGCTCACCAGCGTCAGGTCCACCTTGGCATCCTGCATTTCCTGAACCAGGCCGGCCACCTGTTCTGATGGCACCATCGGGTCGGCGCCGCCGGTATACACCTGTACCCGTGCGGTCACTTTGCCGGCTTCGGCCTGCAGAGGGCTGGCCAGGGCGCCGTGATAGCTAACCACGCCATCAAGGTCGACGCCCATCCGTGCCATATTGAGCACCACAGCACCGCCAAAGCAGTAGCCCTGGGCGGCAATCTTGTCAGCATCCACCGATTCGTGGTTCTGCAATAGCTCCTTTGCTTTGATAAAGCGGGCTTTTACCTGCTCCATATCCCGGGTGGCTTGTTTCATGAACTCCTGGGCGGTATCCGGGTGCTCGGCCAGCTTGCCTTCGCCATACATGTCCAGGGCAAAGGCGGTATAACCGGCGGCTGCCAGCTGTTCTGCCTGTTCCCGGACAAAGTCGTTGTGGCCCCACCATTCGTGTACCAGCAGGATTCCGGGTCTTTTACCTTCGGCTTCATCATCCCAGGCCAGGTAGCCGCTGAAGACCTGGCCATCGAGCGTGTATTCCACGGTCTCGGTGCGAAGCTCGGCATGTGCGTTGAGGCTGGCAATGGCCAGGGTAAGGGCGGCGAGCGAGTGTTTGTTCAAACGTGGTTTCATGGCGGTTCCTGCTCCTGTTCATCAAGAACTAAAGGGTATGATAACGGCGGGCTTTGAACAAAATAGCATCAAAGCCGTCTTTTACCACCGGCATTCTTGACTATAGTTAAGTACAGGAACGGTTGTAAGTCTGAACTGGTTCAGGCGCCGTATATCCCCATACCAACAACAGCAACAATGCGGGGTGGTCTATGCTCCTGTCACATGCGTTCGGTCTCTTTACTCACCCTGACCAGGAGTGGGTATCCATCAGAAAGGAACACGAGAATCCAACCAGGCTTTATATCGCTTACATTGCCATTCTGGCGGCCATTGCTCCCATCTGCGCCTATATTTCAACAGCACACTTCGGCTGGTCTGTGGGTAGCGAGCGGCTGATCAAACTTACGGAAATCAGTGCGGTTCAACTGAGTGTCCTGACCTACGTGGCAATGCTGGTGGGGGTGTTTGCCCTCGGCTATGCCATCAACTGGATGGCCAGGACCTACGGTGCCAAGGAAGAACACGTGCCTTCCAATGGCATTGCCCTGGCGGCTTATTCCTGTACGCCCCTGTTCCTGGCGGGCTTTGCCCTGTTGTATCCGGTGCCCTGGTTCAACGCTGCGGTGTTCCTGGCTGCGGCCTGCTACGGCGCCTGGTTAATGTATGACGGTCTGCCCATTGTGATGGGCATCGAGAAAGAGCGTGCCGTTATGTACGGTGGCGCTTTGCTGACGGTCGCACTGGTGATCCTGGTGTCCACCCGCGTGGGTTCGGTGATCCTGTGGAACCTGGGGGCTGGCCCGGTCTTTATCAGCGGATAACCAGGTGTCACCTGTGTTCGGATCGTTTACGGGAGCTTCGGCTCCCTTTTTTGTTTGCCCGGCGAAGCCGGCAAACCCGGCCATCTGAAAGAAGATGGCGTCACCCCGACTGAGGGGAAGACAATCCGACTGGCAAGGGCGTCA